>Ga0207039_1126_pt1 | contig 18629 bp, 19 predicted proteins | sample Alteio_BWMinCont_74_FD_153264 | JGI IMG/M metagenome (GOLD analysis project Ga0207039, IMG submission 153264) | Enriched cells from forest soil in Barre Woods Harvard Forest LTER site, Petersham, Massachusetts, United States -... | ecosystem: Environmental > Terrestrial > Soil > Temperate forest >... | reverse complement strand
GTAGGTCGTCAGGTTTTCTTCGCCGGCCAATACCCGCAGCTTCTCGGTAGTGGTGTAACCCCACACCGCACCTAAGCGCTGGCAGCGAGAGCAATTGCACGTTCTGGTCTTGTCGAGATCGACCTCAGTCTCAAACTTTACCGCACCACATTGGCAGCTGCCCGTGTAAAGTCGCTCACCCATTGTGTTGTTCCGTATCGAAGTACCTGCGCGCGGAATTTACTACTCTAATCGGCACCTCGCTAGTTTCACAACCGGCCGCTCGTTACTGCGAGTTCAACCAAGCAGCCCGTGTCTGCCGGTAACCGTATAAGGTTCAAGACTTAGGCGCGACTCGATTACTTGAGGCACCTAATTGCCAACAGTTAAGACCTGGAAGCTCTGAGGATTCTTGCCATTAAGATCAGACGAGCGAAAGCGTATAGTTGGTTCGCCGACGATGCCGACGCGCTCGGCGAGGTGCACAAGCTCCGCAACGGATCGGACTCGCATCTTGGCCATTACCCTCGAACGGTGCACTTTCACCGTCTTCTCGCCGGTGCCTATTATTGCGCTAATCTGTTTATTGAGGCGGCCCGCAATTACGAACTTGAGCACCTCATGTTCGCGCGGCGTCAGTGTCCTGAGCCGGGTTTCGATCGCGGAGCGGATTTCTCGTTCAGCACGTTGCTCCGCGTCGCGTCGGAGCCCTTCATTTACCGCGCTAAACAGTTTTTCATTATCGATCGGCTTGGTGAGAAAATCGATCGCTCCCGCCTTCATCGCAATTACGCTGGTTTGAATGTCAGCCATGCCAGTCAGGAAAATAATTGGACGCGCGCACGGCGAGCCATCGAGTGAGCGTTGCAAGTCAATTCCACTGAGGCCCGGCAGATAAATGTCAAGGAGCAAACAGCCGGGTTCTGCGGCGTCTTGCTCTTGGAGGAAACACTCCGCAGATTCGAATGCCCGCGCCCGGTAGCCCCCGATCGACAGTACGCGTGCCAGCGACGTGCGAACCTCCGGGTTATCATCCACAATGAAGACTGTACCCGATGCGATGTTCATTAAAATGGCTCCCTGTTAATTCCCTGGATAACGACAAATTCAATGGACGAATTGATGCATAAGCCCAGCCGATCGAGAGAACGACGCGCGCGCGGTGATGCCCGCAGCCGGTGCAAAGTGGCCTCCAGTGAACTTTTTCGTCTGATTCTCTTTTTTCGCGAACATATGCGCACAGGCATTGGCCGAGTTATGGCCAATCATCGCCCCCGTTGCGGAAGGCGAACATTGAATCTAGGTGCAAGCACGCTGCCCCAAGGTGCAAGCCGGCGCAGCGTTGGAGTTGGGATGATCAGATCGTCGATTTCTCTTGGGATCGCCGCGCGAATGCGCAGGTCGCGGCGGCTGATCGCCGCGCTGGCGCTCGTTCTAGTGAATGTCGCTGGGGCTGACGAGACGAAGCAATTGCTGGTTCTTTATTCCAACAATCGGTTGTTGCCGGCTAACATCTCGGTCGATGCGGGGCTGCGCGCGGCAATGCCCTCGGGTCGCGAGCAGTCGATCCAAATTTTCTCCGAGTTTTTGGATGAACCCCAGTTCGGCGGTGACAGGTACGAACTCGCCGTTTCTACCTATCTGCGCGAGAAGTACTCTGCGCGGCCGCCCGACGCCGTTCTTGTGGTCGGCGATACCACTCTTGCGTTCATGCTGCGGTTCCGCGACCGGCTATTTCCGTCCGTGCCAGTGGTTTACGCGGCCGTCACGCAATCAATGATTCAATCGATACCCAACCTTCCGCCGGATGTCGTGGGCGTGCCCATCACTTACGACATAACCGGCACCGCCAGGCTCGCACTTCAATTGCACCCTCATGCAACGCATTTGGTGATTGTCGCCGGCGTGTCGAACACAGATGCGTTCTCGACATTGTTGCTGCGTCCTGAAGTAACTTCGGGTCTTGGAAATGTGAAGGCGGAATATCTAGTTGGACTTGCGCTTCCGGCACTGCAGCAGCGTCTACGCGAGCTTACCAGCGATTCCGTGGTGCTTACGTTCGGCTTTTTCCGAGACGGCGATGGCCGTTCCTATTTCCCCCACGATGCCGCCGTACTCATCGCAGCGGCATCTGCGGCACCTGTGTACACGCCTTTCGAGACTTTCATGGGTACTGGTATTGTCGGCGGCCGCATGTTGAGCTTTGAGCAGATGGGCCGCCAAGGTGGACAGATCGTCGCACGCTTGTTTGATGCGGATCCGGATTGGCGTCGCATGCCGCCGGCACTGCCTTCCGTAACCCAAGTGGATTGGCGTCAGATCCAGCGATGGAGAATTGATCCGAAGCTGCTTCCGCAAGATACGATTATTGCCTTCCGGACCCCGACCTTTTGGCAGGCGTACCGAAACGTGGCGATCATCGTTGGGGTGATCATTGTGCTCCAAAGCGCGCTGGTCGCCTCGTTATTGCTGGAACGGCGACGGCGACGCACGGCTGAGATCGCCGTGCAACAGCAGCATGTCGCACTCGCGCATGCATCACGACTTGCGGTTGCCGGAGAACTCACTGCGGCAATCGCACATGAGATCAATCAACCCTTGGGAGCCGTGCAAACCAACGCCGACACCGCGGAGGTGATTCTTCAGGGCGGTGGCGATCGGCGCGAGGACCTGCTTCGCCTCGTGGGCCGTATTCGCAACGATAACCTGCGTGCCAGCGAGGTCATCCGGCGCTTGCGAACATTGCTGGCCAAGCACGAACCTCGGCGGCAGTCCCTCGATTTGAACGTTATTCTGTCCGATGTCGAGGCGTTGCTCCGGCCCGAGTTGCAGCGCCGACAGCTGTCGCTGGTGCTGCGCTTGGCAGCAAATCCTGCGCGAATTCTCGGCGACGACACCCAGATCCAGCAAGTTTTGATCAATCTGCTCCTCAACGCAATGGAGGCCCTGGCCGACGCGGAGCCCGCTCGGCGCTCCATACTGGTTCAGGTCGAATGCGGCGCGGAAAACCACTCAGTTTTCGTGAAGGATCAGGGTCCAGGATTCGCGGACAGCGACTTGTCCAGGCTGTTCGATTCTTTCTTCAGCACCAAACAAACCGGCATGGGGTTAGGCTTATCGATAGCGCGTACGATTGTCGAGGCACACGCCGGTACCATCGCGGCCGAGCATAACCCGGTCGGCGGCGCGATATTTCACGTGCGGCTGCCAGCGTATAATGAACCGGAGACTCCGGCATGAACTCTGAATCAAAGACAAAGCCGCTGATCCACATCGTCGATGACGACGAGTCGATGCGCCAGGCGCTGGTCGAGTTGCTGCAGACCACTGGGTTCGATGCAATCGGCTATGCATCGACCGGCGAGTTCTTGCTCAATTCACTACCTGATCAACATGGATGCATCCTGCTGGATGTTCAACTGCCTGGACCATCGGGCCTTGATTTACAAGCCGCGTTGCTTCGCAAAGGGGTTGCGCTGCCTATTATCTTTCTTACCGGCCATGCCGATGTGCCGAGCACAGTGCGCGCCATGAAGGCCGGCGCAGTGGATTTTCTCGAGAAGCCGGTCAACCGTGGCACGCTGCTTGAAGCACTGCGACGTGCCCTGGAAGCAGATACTGCGCGGCGCAGTGCACTCACCGCCGCGAATCGGCATCAGGCGCGCCTGGATTCGCTCACAGCTCGCGAGCGGGCAGTTTTTGACCGGGTCATCGCCGGCATGCTGAATAAGCAAATCGCCGCGGAACTGGATGTGAGTCTGCGCACCGTAAAGGCGCATCGCGCGCAGATGATGCAGAAGCTTGGCGTGTCGACGCCCGCCGAACTCGGCCGCCTAGCGGGCGAAATCGGCGAAAGATAGCGCCGCCCCTCTGCCCTTCGCAGCCGGGTTGCCCTTTGGTGCAAATATTCTGCACCCCGGAACAATAATAAACCCGCCCGGTTGCTGTGAGAATGGACAAAGTCCGGTTCATTGGCGCGATCGCTGGCGTATCACCCCTCAGCGCCCAGCATTCTCATTGGGCGGCGAGTTCGGATTCGTCTGGCGCCTGGCGTTTTTGCCCGCCGAAGATTGGAGTCTTGATGTCTCAGCAGAAATTAGTCCTGGTGGTGGATGACGATGAAAGCATGCGCAACGCCATCCAAACCCTTCTGGACGAGACGGGATTCCCCAACGCCACCTATGGCTCCGCCGAAGAGCTGCTTGCGGACGGGCGCGTCGGTGAAGCGTTTTGCCTGATCAGCGATTTCAAGCTGCCGTCGATGTCTGCGCTCGATTTATTGAGCGAATTGCGCCGCCAGGGTAATCCTTTGCCCACGATCGTTATCACCGGACACGACGCGCCCGGTGTGGGCGCCGAAGCGGCTCTTCGCGGCGCGGTCGCCTATCTGCTAAAACCCTTCAGTGGCCGTACCCTCCTCACGGCATTAGAGAAGCTGCAAGGCAGCTCGAGCGGCGAGAACATCAAGCAAATCCAATAATTACAATACGCCTTGACCCCATATTCCTGCCCTTCAGATAATCTGCGCGCTGCACTAGCGCCTACGAGATTGTTGGAGGGTAAAGACCGTGACGAACTTAAGCACACAAACTCGCAGGGACACTCTGGCAATTTGCTTGGTCCTATCTCTTCTGCTGAGCGCCGCATCAATGTCGCAGAATCAGGTTTTCCACAGCGCTCCGGCCTCGGCCAAGACTGAGAGAAATCCTTACCAGGGTCAAAAGGCAGCCTTGGGCAAGACGGCGTTTCAACTCAATTGCGCCAGCTGCCATGGCCCGGCGGGAGAAGGCTCGGGAAACATACCTTCGTTGGCCAGCGGGGCGGCGCAAGGGGCAAGCGATGGTGAACTCTTCTGGTACATCACCAAGGGTGACATCAACAATGGCATGCCGTCCTGGCAAGCTTTGCCCGAAGAGCAGCGCTGGGAGATCGTCAACTATGTTCGAGTCCTTGGCGCATCCAAGCCGGGCTCTCCGCGGATACTCATATCGTCCGACGAAGCGGTTAGCGTCGGAATCGACGCGCCCCCGCCAAGGACTCCGTTTACCGACTACCGTTTTGAGAAGCCTGGCGCGATTCGCAAGATCACACTAGAGGATTTGCCCGCTCCGCTTGCAACGACATCGGCCGGCAACACCCCTCAGGTAATAGCACGCCCGGAAAAAGCCTGGCCAGAAGTTCCCGCTGGATTTAAGGTTGAGCTGTACGCAACCGGCCTCGATCAGCCGCGGCTCATCCGTACTGCGCCGAACGGTGATTTTTTCGTTGCGGAAAGCAAGCTGGGTGAAATCCGTGTGTTCCGCGGCATTACAGCCGCAGGCAAGCCGGAACAATCCGCCACGTTCGCCACAGGATTGAAGCGGCCCTTCGGGATCAACTTCTATCCGGCGGGCCCCAATCCGCAATGGGTCTATGTCGGCAACACCGATTCGGTGGTGCGCTTTCCCTATAAAAACGGCGATTTGGCAGCACGCGGTTCGGCCGAGCACATTGCAGACCTGCCGAGCGGCGCTGGTCATTGGACTCGGGACATTCAGTTCACGCCCGATGACAAGAAGATGTTCGTGTCGGTCGGTTCGGCTTCGAACATTAACGACCCAGACACGACCCCCGAGGAGAAGGATCGTGCTGACATCCTGGAATTCAATCCTGACGGTTCAGCAATGCGTGTATACGCCTACGGCATTCGGAATTGTGTCGGGCTGGCGATGCAGTCGAAGACAGGAGCGTTATGGTGTTCGGTCAATGAACGCGACGGGCTGGGTGACGACCTCGTTCCCGACTACATTACCCGGGTGCGGGAAGGAGGCTTCTACGGATGGCCCTGGTGGTACATGGGCAAACATCAAGATCCACGCCTCGAGGGAAAGCATCCTGAACTGAAGGGTAAGGTTATAACTCCCGATGTAATCCTCCATCCGCACAACGCATCGCTGCAACTGACGTTCTATGACGGCAAACAATTCCCGGCTGAATATCAGGGCGACATTTTCGCTGCCGAACATGGCTCCTGGAATCGATCAGTGCGGGTCGGATATGAGTTGATTCGTGTGCCGCTCGACAAGTCTGGAAACGCGACTGGCGCATACGAGGACTTCATGACCGGTTTCGTCGTGGATAACGGGCATGTTTGGGGAAGGCCGGTTGGGGTCACGGTTGCGCCCGATGGTTCGCTGCTGGTGACTGATGATGGATCGAAGTCCCTCTGGCGGATCAGCTATACCGGGATGCCGGCGACAGGCGCCGGTGCCGCAGCCGTCTCGGTACCGGAAAAATCGCAGCCCGAGAGCATCACCGTTGCGCCCAATGGCGACCTTATCCTCGGCAGTATGGGGAGCGCGAAAATCTATCGTGCCAAGAAGGGCTCCGCCAAAGCCGAGGTTTTCGTCGACGTAGGCGCCGATGGCGCCGTCTATTTCCTCGGCGTACTGGCTGATGCCTCCACCAATACGCTATGGGCCTGCCAAATCTATACGACCCCGCCCGGCAGCCCTTCCCGCAGTGCGTTGCGCGGCTTTGATCTGAAGAGCGGCGCCGGTAAGTTTCGCTGGGAACTCCCCGGCGAGAAGAATCTGTGCAATGACTTCGCGGTTGGGCCGGACAAGGCGCTGTACATCAGCGACACCGTCGGCGCGAAGATCTGGCGCCTTAAGCCTGGCGCAGCGGTGCCCGAGATGTTCAGTGATGATCGTACCCTGTACGGCATAGACGGCATCACTTTCATCGGCGACTCGCTGTATGAGAACAACGTGATCTTCAACAAACTCTATCGGGTTCCAATGGACGCCAGCGGCAACGCCGGGAAACCGGTGGACATCTGGATGGACAAGCCAGTCAAGGGGCCGGACGGCATGCGCGCCGCCAACGGCAAACTGTTTCTCGCCGAAAATGCCGCGGGCAGAATTGATATGATCACGGTCAGCGGCGACACCGCCAGCATCACCGTGCTGCAGGAAGGCCTGGCCACGCCCACCGCGATCGAACCCACTGCCGATACGCTCTGGTACGGTGAGCGCGCGGGCGATCGTGCGCGATCGATGCCGCTGCCCAAATAGCGTTCTAAAGTACTTCCTTGCCGACAATGACGAGCGTCTAAAATGAACACATTGCGACTGGCCGCCGTGCTTGCAACGATAGCACTCTTCTCGCAAGGTACGTTTGCCGCACAAGCCTCGCTCAATGATCCGCTGCTCGAGCACCTCGTCGGGACTTGGGTAATGCGTGGAGAGATTGCCGGTAAGCCGGTAACCCATTCAGTCAAGGTGCAATGGGTATTAGCCCATCAATACATTCAGATTCGTGAGACCTCCCGCTCACGAACCGCACACGGTACGCCGGACTATGATGCGATCGTCACTATCGGATGGGACCCGGATCGGAAGCAGTATGCGTGCTTGTGGTTGGATTCCACCGGCGGCAATGGGCTTGTAGGTTGGGCGCTGGGTCACGCCCCTGCAGATGCCAGTCAGCTCGCGTTTCTTTTCCTGGACAAGAACGGCGAGCCATCGCTCCACAACACCTTCGCCTATGACCGTGTCGCGAGCACGTGGACGTGGACGATTGACAATGTGGACAAGGGTCAGATTCAGCCGTTCGCAAAGCTCAAGCTCACAAGACACTGAGCGATTGGCGCGGCTTTCGAGCGAGGTCCGCTACCTCTCAATTCGGTTTCACGTAGCCGTTGCTTCGGAACCATGCGAGCGCTCGCATGATGGCGTTGTCGAGCGTTTCGGTTGCCGTGAATCCCAACTCGCTCCGTGCCTTTGCGCTATTCACGAACTGGCCCGCGGACATAACGGCGATCGCCGTCGCATCCACGCGGGGCACCGGTCCCTTGAGCCACTTGTAACGAGCCGTCTGCAAGGCTGACACAACCCTTGCTACGGCTACGGGAATCGCGCGCGGCACCGGGGCGCCCGCAATTTGCGCGATCTTGGTCACGAGTTCCGCCATGGAGATGTTCTCGCCGGTCAGTAGGTAGCGCTCGCCGGGCCTGCCCTGATCGCACACGCGCACGAGGCCGCGCCCTGCGTCCCCGGCATAAATGACATTCCGGTTTCCTTGCACATAGCCCGGCAGAGTCCGGTTGGCTATTTCCACGATTAAACGACCGGTTGTCGGACCATGGTCGTATTCACCGAACGTCATCGTCGGAATGCCGATGACCACCGGCAATCTTTCCCTGGCCTTCGCAAGAGCCTGAACGTCCAGAGCCCACTTCACCCGGAGGTAAGGATTCGTGCTGGGCGGCTCCCCGGGGTAGTCCAGCGTTTCATCGCCCGGCTCACCCGCCGGATGTCGGCGCAGCGCAATGGCGCCGCCCACGTAAACGATTTTCCGCAGCGGCTGCTCGGCGCACACGGCGTAGAAGTTCTCCATCTGCCGCGTGGCCTTTTCGACCTCGGCTCGCCACGGACGCGGGACAGTCGGGTAGTAGCCCGCGCAGTTGACCACTGCGTCCACATTCTTGAGGGCACGGCGCAGTGACTCGCGGTCGTCCAGGTCGGCCAGCCGCGACTCGAGCGGCGCGTTGCTCAGCCGCTGCAGGGAGCCGTTGCTGCGGGAGACCGCCACGACATCGTGTCCCGCCGCGGCGGCAGCCGCCAATGTGTGCTGTCCCAGCATTCCGGTCGCTCCGAGGATTGCCAAGCGCATGTTGGTCTAAACGGTAACGACAATCTTGCCGATCTGCTGGTTCGATTCGAGGTAGCGGTGCGCTTCCACAATCTTTTCCAGCGGGAACGTTTTGGCGATGACCGGCTTCAAGCGCCCTTCCGCCAGGCCGTACAGTATTAGATCTCGGTTACGTGCGAATCGCTCCGGTCTGTTCCAGATCGAGGATGCGACCCAGCCGCGCAAGGTCAGCCCTTTCAACGCCGCCGGCCAGTGTGGGTACGGTGTCGGCTGGCCGCTCAACCCGCCGTAGAGGATGATGATGCCCTCCTCCGCAGCCGCCCGCGCAAGGGCATCAACGTCGGGTCCTCCCACTGGATCGAACACGATGCGGGCCCCCTTGCCACCGGTAATGCGCTGCACCTCCGCAACAAGGTCCGACTCGGCCGTCGCAATCACGTGTCTCGCGCCGTGCTCTTTGAGTGCCGCCTTCTTGGCGCCGGTGCGAGTGGTCGCAATCGGGACGGCGCCGGCCCAATTGGCGAGTTGAATGGCGGCAAGGCCGACGCTGCTCGATGCGGCGCGGATGAGGATGGCGTCGCCTACCGCCGCGTGCGCAACTTCATAGAGTGCGAGCGCGGTGAAATACTGCATCCAGATCGAGGCTGCTTCGACGACGGTGAGACCGGGCGGCGGCGCAATGAGGCTGCGCGCCGGGACAATGGCATGCTCCCCATACAGACCATACTCGCCGAGACGGTAGTTGGGCATGACGCACACCCGATCACCGGCCGAAAAGCCTTGCACTTGGGCTCCCAGCGCTTCCACGATGCCAACGCCCTCGTAGCCGATGAGTGACGGAAACTTCGGCACTTGCTGATAAGCTCCGGCGCGAAACATCGCCTCCGAGCGGTTGAGACCGATGGCTTCGACCCGGAGTCGGACCTCTCCGGTACCGGGATCACCGATATTGAGTTCTTCGATCCGCAGTTGCTCCGGACCCCCATGCTCGTGAAATCGAACCACTTTGCTCATGTAATCCTCACGTAACAAGCGCGTCTGCGCGCAGCGTCTGCGCACGCTTTCATGCGACTAGTTTCGCTGCAGCGTCTTGTTTGGCCGATCTCTTCGAAATAAATCGCCGCAGGACATGGCCCTTCCACATCCACAACCCCGAAAGCAGCATCAAGGGAACGACGACAAACCGAACACGGGGGGCGTATGTTGGAAGCACTTCATACGGACTATAAATATAACCGAGTATCGGAATGCTAAAGACGATGTGAACGCAGCGAACAATCGAACGTTTGGTGGCATCTTTCATGATTAATTCCTTCTTTCACGGCTTTTGAGTCGCCTGAGGCGGCCAGTTGGGCGTTTCCACACCGAACTGCTTGGCGTACTCCGCGTGCAACCGCTGCCAGCCGCCGAACTTCATCGCCGCGGGGCCGACCATGCGGCCGATGGGAGTTCCGCCGAGAAGACGTTCCAGAACATCGAAACAAATGTGCCATCCGGCAGCACCCATTGAGATGAAGCGGCGATCGATGTTGTGCCACAGTGTCAGGCGCGTGCCGCCACCAAAGTCTTCGAGTTCCCACCGCATATCGTTGCCACCCCAACCGTACTCGAGGATATTTGGAGCGTCGGCTCGCCTCACTTCTGTTTCGGTAACGTGCGGGGTGGGCGCGCCCACTGTGGTGAGCTTCACGCTCGTTCCAGCCGTGCCAAGGCTCCCATCTGCATCAAAGGGAGCCCACTCGCGCAGATGCACCGGGTCGGTAAGTGCCTGCCAGACTTTCTCTGGCGGGTGGCGCAGTTCTCTGACGAGAACGAGCGTCCACCTCTCTCCGTCCTTTCGTATCTGCGCCCCGCTGGCCGGACCCGGTGTGTAGTGATCGCGATCGGTCATCTTTTTCTCCTTGTATTCCTTTTCGTTGGTGTTGCTTGATCCATGCGGTCGAGGTGGCGTTCGAGAGCATCCACATGAGCAGACCAGAACCGACGGAACGGAGCCAGCCAGGCATCGACCTCGTGAAGTGGGGCAGGTTTCAGCCGGTAGAGACGGCGCTGTGCGTCCACCGTGGATTCCACGAAACCGGCCTCTCGCAGCACCCGCAGGTGCTTTGACACGGTCGTCTGCGGCATACGAAGCCGACGCTCGATCTCTCCCACCGACTGTTGCGACGAGACCAGAAGGCTCAATATCGCGCGACGGTTGGGCTCGGCAATGATTTCGAATACGGATTCCACACTCCTCATATACCCCATAGAGCATGTACGTGTCAAGGCATATACGAGACGCGGGCGCGCCGTGCGAAGCGACCCACCAGTCTTTAATTCAATGCGCCGCTAACGTTTCGGGCGCATGTGATTGCGCAATTTGCAGGCCGGCCGCGCCTCGACTGGAACACTGCTTTAACCGCTCGATGAGCCAGCGGCCCGCAGGACCCGGCGGTTTGGCGGTGAGGTAAACAGCCGACATCTGCAGGATCAAACCCTCCTCCGCCAAATCCTCGATCGACAACTTGGCGAGCCGACCCTCCAGGAGATCCTGCTTCACTGCGTGCAGCGGCATGCCGCCCCAACCCAGCCCCTTGAGAAGAAACGCGTGTTTGGCAAAGAGATCGCCCAGGCGCCAAGTGAGCGGCGACATGACACCGAACTCGCGCCCATCCGTCAGTTCGGATCTGTCGGTCAGCACCAGTTGCACGTGTTTGGCAAGTTCTGCCTTTGAAATGACACCCTTGACCATGGCGAGCGGATGCTCGCGTGCGGCGACCATGATCATCTGGACGCCTTGCAGTCGTTCTACGGACATGGAGTCCGGCGCGATTGGCAGGGATCCCACGACGCCCAAGCTGCAGCGGCCGTCAAGCACGGGTTGGTACGCGCCGCCGAGCGCTTCAACGTACAGCCGCAGCGGCGTGCGAGGAAATCGGTCCCTGAATTCCCTCGCCGACTCGGCAATCGCTTCAATCGGAAAAAGCACATCCACGACCGCCGAGAGTTCCGACTCGAGGCCACCGGAAATTCCTTTCGCGCGTGCCTTGAGCAGATCGACGTTGGCCACGACACTGCGCGCATCGGCAACCAGGAGAACACCGGCGGCGGTGAGCTTTGGGTAGCGCTCGGAACGATCGAAAAGAACGACACCGATTTGTGCTTCGAGGTTACTGACAAGTTCGCTCACCGCTGATTGCGCACGATGAAGCCTGCGTGCGCCGGCAGAAAAGCTGCCCTCATCGACTGCGGCAATGAAAGCCCGCAATTGGTCCAAGGAGACGCCATCAAGCATATTTTTGACCCTATATATCGGATCTACCGATGGATACTATCGCAATATAACGGCTTTTCATAGGAGACAAGCCGGCGCAGGATACACCTCAGTTTCGATTTAGCCAACGAGGGAGTGACCATCATGCAGCTACTTCACATCGATTCCAGCGTTCTGGGACCCAATTCGGCAAGCCGGGCGCTCTCGGCGGAAATCGTCGCCAGACAGGTTGCACTGCACCCCGGCATGAAAGTAGTGCGCCGGGATTTGGAGACGGATGCGGCGCTTCACCTGTCCTCGGCTCACTTGGCGGCGTGGCAAGGCGCTGCGGTTAAGGACGCGGATCTTGGAACCGACTTGGCGAAGGGCGGCGCCTACCTAGAGGAGCTCTTTGCGGCCGACATAATTGTCATCGGCGCCCCGATGTATAACTTTTCGATTCCAAGCCAGCTGAAAGCGTGGATCGACCGCGTGGTCGTTGCCGGCAAAACATTCCGCTACGGCGCGAATGGTGCTGAGGGGTTGTTGAAGAACAAGAAGCTGTTCATCGCGTCCTCTCGCGGCAATGTCTATACGCCCGGCTCTCCCGCAGCAGCCCTTGAGCATCACGAGAGCTATCTCACCGGCGTGCTCGCCTTCATCGGGTTGACCGATGTCACCATCGTCCGGGCGGAGGGCCTCGCGTTTGGACCCGAAGCCAAAGCAAGCGCCATGTTGAAGGCGCGCGCGAACATCGCGGCAATCGCGGCATGAGCGCCGTTTTGAAAGCGTCCGTCGCGCAGCGCCCCATTGTGCTTCGGACCCGAGGATCGCGGCACGGACCAATCACGCGCCTGGTGAGTCCTTCGGACATCGGCGAGTTCATCAAGCCCTTCGTGTTCCTGGATCTTTTTGACATTTCCGCGGCAACCGCACCTAACTTCGGCTGGCATCCGCATTCTGGAATCGCCACCCTCACCGTGCTTCTTGAAGGCGCGATCGAGTATCAAGAAACCACCGGCGTAAAAGGGATTCTTCCCGCAGGTGGGATCGAATGGATGCGCGCCGGCGGCGGCGTTTGGCATACCGGGGCGGCCTTGCAGCAAGCGAAAGGCTTCCAGTTATGGATTGCATTGCCGGAGCAACTCGAGAACTTGCCCAGCCAAAGCCATTACCTGTCCGCGGACCAAGTGCCCGAGGAGGAGCCCGCGCGGGTCATCTTGGGCTCCTATGGTCGCGCCAAGAGCGCGATTCTCTCTCCTGAACACATCAACTACCTGGACGTACGGCTCGCGGCCGGCGAACACTGGACCTATCAGCCGCCGTTGGATCATGAAGTAGCCTGGCTCGCAGTCTCCGACGGGACCATACGCACACCGGAGCCGGTGTCCGCCGGTGAATTTGTGGCGTTCGAGGAGTCGAACAGCGCCCTTGCCATTCAGGCGGACCGTGCGTCGCGGTTCGTTCTCGGTTCCGCGGCCAAGCATCCACACGAGTTGGTGCTCGGTCGCTACTCGGTTCACACGAGTCATGCAGCTCTGATGGCGGGTGAGTCCCAGATTCAGCGCATCGGCAATCAATTACTAGCTGCGGGGATACTCCGCTAGCCCTTAAACACTTAACTACTCTTGCGAGGAACTTGCTATGAAACACAATTACGCGCTGCTGATATTCGCTTTGGCGGTCACATCGGCGACTGCCGCGTCCACGACGTACAATGTTGATCCGGACCACACGCATCCGAGCTTCGAAGTGGACCATTTTGGGGGCCTATCCACGTGGCGAGGTACCTTCAAGCAATCCAGCGGTACCGTCACGCTCAATACCGAGGCTAAGACGGGTACGGTCGATGTGATCATCTCCACCGCAACGGTCGATTTTGCCCATGACAAGCTCAACGAACATGTCTCGAGCCCCGAAATGCTCGATGTGGCGAAATACCCGACCGCGGAGTACAAGGGGAAATTTGTTGAATTCGCAAATGGCGCGCCAAGAACCATTGCAGGCGACCTGACCCTGCACGGAGTCACAAAGCCCGTGACGCTCACCATTAATTCCTTCAAATGCTTTGAGCATCCCATGCTCAAGAAGCAGGTGTGCGGAGCAGATGCCAGCGGCAGCTTCAACCGCGCTGACTTTGGCGTGAACTACGGCCAGCAATACGGCTTCAAGCAGGACGTGCTGCTGCGCATACAGGTCGAAGGCGTCAAGGTGTACTGATCGCCAACGCTTGGGGCTTTCGGGCCATTTCCATGGGCAAGCCGAGGGATCGCCGGTATACGCCGATAGCGCAGGCACTTCACTGGCTGATAGCACTGCTCATTGTGGTCCAGTTTGTGCTCGCCAGAATGGCAGCTCCCTTGCCGTTGGGCGTGCACAAACTCGCGCTGCTCGCGGAGCACAAGAGCTTTGGGATGACCGTGTTCGCTTTGGCGGCCATCCGTTTAGCGTGGAGACTGAAGAATCTGCCGCCGTCGCTGCCCGCGAACATGCAGCGTGTCGAGCGATTCCTGGCTCGTTTCACCCATGTGAGCTTCTACGTCCTGCTAATCGCCATGCCCTTGAGCGGCTGGCTGATGTCGTCCGCCAAGAATTACTCGGTCAGCTGGTTCGGTGCCTTCAGTTGGCCAAACCTGATTGGGCCCAATGAGACCGCGTTTAACTTCTTCAAGACGCTGCACCACCTTCTGAGCAACGCACTGTTCGCGATCGCCGCTCTACACATTCTTGCGGCGCTCAAGCATCACTTCTGGAACAAGGACGACGTTCTGGCTCGAATGCTTCCCGGGTTTCGATCGGAGAGCAAATTGTGATGAACGGTTAGCAGACAATCTGGGTCGAAGATGCACAAGCGGTTGCACCGGGCTTGTCTGATACTTGCCGCACTGTCAATTGCGGCTTGTGCGGGGCCGGCGCGGCGCGAGCATCCGATCTATTGGTACGACACCGCCCCGCCGGCCGGGTTTCCGGACACCGTGCGCAGCGTAGCCGAGGACCGCGCCTCGTTTGAGAGGGACGCAGAGCGTTTTTTGGCGAGGATGCGCACGGCCTCGCGGGGAGGTGCTGTAAACATTCTCGCACTGTCCGGCGGCGGTGCCGGAGCGGCGTTTGGCGCAGGTGCATTGACGGGTCTCAGCAATGCCGGTACGCGTCCGTATTTTCATATCGTGACGGGGGTGAGTGCCGGCGCCCTCACGGCGCCTTTCGCATTCCTGGGACCGGCATGGGATGACCAACTGACGGAATCATTTTCCGGACAGCGATCGGCCGATTTAGTGCAGTTCAGTCTAACCGGGCTGCTTTTTGGCTCAAGCATCTTCAGGGGCAAGCCGCTTGCCGATCTGGTTAACCATTACGCGACCGAGGAAATGTTGCAGGCTGTTGCCGCGGAGGCCGCCAAGGGCCGGCTTCTGCTGATCGCAACCACCGACCTGGACAGCGAGCGCACGGTAATTTGGGACATGGGTGCCATTGCCATGCAAGGCGGTCCAGCGGCGCTCAAGCTGTTCCGTCAGGTGCTTATTGCGTCGGCGAGCATTCCAGGACTCTTTCCTCCCGTCATGATTCCGGTCGAGACATCAGGAACGATACTCGAGGAGATGCACGTGGACGGCAGTACTACCGCGTCGCTGTTCATTGCACCGGAAATCGCTTCCGTTTTGCCCGATCAACTCAAGGACTTACGCGGCGCCAATATCTATGTCATTGCGAACGGACAATACGGAGCACCCACCATCTCAACCCGAGTCCGGGCAACCGCGATCATCAAACGAGGAGTCCAGGCTTCGCTGCACAGTACAACTCGGGGAGCCGTCCTTGCCACGCTGGCGCTCGCAACAAGAAACGACATGAGCGTATATGTCACCGCAATCCCCGATGACTATCCGTTCAATGGCCTGCTTGATTTGAGGCCTGAACGCATGCAAGCCTTGTTCAGCTTCGGTGCAGAATGTGCGATGCGCGGCGAATTATGGACGACACCGGCGGGATTGCTGCAACGATCTTTCCGGGCTTCATTGACTCTGCCGGGATCCATCCCGATGTGCCCCGAACCCCATTAGTGGTCGTGTCCTTCGCCATGGTCGTGTCCTTCGCCATGGTCGTGTCCTTCGTCATGGCCGTGACCCTTGTCATGTCCCTCACCATGGCCGTGACGCTCATCTTTGCCCTCGCCTTGATTATGGCCGCCGCCGTGCTGGTAGCGCGGCACGTATTCTCTGTTATACCAATCATCGCGCACAAAATAGACCGGTCGACCGCAGGCGTTGTACTGCGCACAATGCTTGCTCCAGTGTTTCTCGTGACCCGGCGGCACGTGCAAGTAGATCGGCGGGGCGGAAACAAACTCCGGCGCGCGCTGAATTACTACGGGTTGTGAATAGATCAATTGCGGCTGTGGAAAGTTGCCGATTTCGATCTGTCCGTAGAAACCGGGCTCACCGATGTTGATCGACACGCCTATGTCGCCGGCAATTACCGGACCGGCACAGATCCCAACCAGCACGGCAGAGAGAATCTTCATCATCGTAGCGCTCCTCATTATCAATGCCTCACGGCGAGCCGCAGCCAACGACATTATCCCGCCAATCGAAATGGTGTTAACTCTGTCGCCGGCTTGCGACGCCAGGGACCATCGCTTCCCCGCGCCACAATGCGCTGCTTCAGGCCCGCCACGAGCGTAGCTGATCGAGACGCGAAGAAATGATAAATGGGTCAAATAATCCGTGAAACTAGTCCTCAATTGAGGGCAACGTGGCAAGCGCATCTTTTGCGATGGACCGCGCGGCAACCGGGTAGTCCTTGCGGATATGACCGTCGCGACAGACGGCGACCCTGCGCGCGAATTGGGCGATATCCGGTTCGTGAGTCACCATCACGATGGTGAGCCCCCTATCATTGAAGTGCTGCAGTACTTCCATGATCTGCACGGCTGTCCGGCTGTCTAGATTTCCGGTTGGCTCGTCCGCGAGCAAGATACTTGGCCCGTTGACGAGCGCCCGCGCGATGGCGACGCGCTGTTGCTGGCCCCCAGACATTTGTGAAGGAAAATGTTGTGCCCGTTCGGCAAGCCCAACCGCTGCAAGCGCGTCCGACGCCCGCTGCTTGCGTTCCGTTTTGTCCATGCACGAATAGAGTGTGGGCAGGGCCACGTTTTCGAGCGCGGTCGTGCGCGGAATCAGGTTGAACCCCTGAAACACGAAACCAATCTTCTGGTTGCGAATCGCCGCCAGCGCGCGCTTGTCGAGCGATGACACATCAATGCCGTCCATGATGTATCGGCCGCTGCTGGGCCGGTCGAGGCAGCCCAAGATGTGCATTAGAGTTGACTTACCACTGCCGCTCGCGCCCATGATGGCCACGAATTCCCCTGCGGCGACTTCGAACGATATACCTCGCAGGGCATGCACGCGCGTTTCACCCATCTCGTAGTACTTGTGAACGTCCTCCAAATGCATCGCGTGAGGCCGTAGTGAATCCATCGCTGGAGCATCGATTGGGGCCGTCACGTGGAACCTATGGCGTACCGGGGCTCGCGGACGCTTTCGCGGCGAGTGCCGCCGTGACCACAGCATCGTTGGCGCTTAAGTTACCCTTGAGCACTGCGGTAACCTCCGTATAGGCATGATCCGTGATGCCGAGGGTGACCTGCACAGGTTCAAGGGTGTGAGCCAACCCTGGTTTCCAGATGATGGCGCTGGCGATTCGAGTATTACGCGGGGTCGAGCCGGTCACAGCGTCGGCAACGCCCGGCTCATCCGGGCGAACCCCATACTGTTGGTAGAGACGTTGGATTTCGACAGGCGGCAGAGGCGGCTCGAATCGCAACGCCGTGTTCGGCACTCGCAGAGCGTTTTCGACGCTTGCGACGGGAATCGTCACATACGCCGTCATCCCGGGGAAGATTTTCAATTTTGGATTGTCGAAATCGACGATGGTGTCATACGTCACGACGTTTTGAACGGTCGTCGGATTCATGCGCAGTTGGCTCACGACGCCGTGAAAGAGTTCGTGCGGGAAAGCGTCCACCTTGAAGGTCACGATGTTGCCGACGGTGATCCGCCCGACTTCCGACTCGTCGGTCTTGGCGTAGAGCTGCATTTTCTTCAGATCCTGCGCGATATCGAAAATGGTCGGCGCCTGCAGCGATGCCGCGACTGTTTGCCCCATGTTGACGTTTCGCGCCACGATCGTGCCATCGATTGGTGAACGAATGATCGTGTATTCAAGGTTGGTCCGCGCGACCGCAACGGCGGCCTGTTTTTGGCGAACTTGAGCCTCGGCCTGAATGACGCCTGCCTTGACGGCGCCGAGAGACGCCTTGGCGCCATCGTAAGCGGCGCGCGATTGATCCAGCAGCTGCTGCGCCAAAAAGTGCTTATCCACGAGCTCCTGAGTTCGTTCGAAATCAGCTTTGCTCTGCAAGAGATTGGCCTCGGCTTTGACCACGTTCTCGTGCGCGGCGACCAGATTGGCTTTCGCGGTGTCAAGATCGGCCACCGCTTGATCGAGCGCCCCTTTAAAGAGTGCTGGATCGATCAGCGCCACGATATCGCCCCGATGAACTTGTGAGTTGAAGTCCGCATAAAGTTTGGTTATTGAGCCGGACACTTGAGATCCGACTTGCACCAGGACGACCGCGTGCACGGTACCGGTCGCCTCGACGACATCGTGGATGCTGCCGCGATCAATCTTGACGGACAAATATTCGATTTCGTTCCGGCTCCGGAACACCCAGAGCGCGGCCATGGCTACGACAACCAGAGAACCCGCAATCAGTGAT
>Ga0207039_1125_pt1 | contig 18828 bp, 28 predicted proteins | sample Alteio_BWMinCont_74_FD_153264 | JGI IMG/M metagenome (GOLD analysis project Ga0207039, IMG submission 153264) | Enriched cells from forest soil in Barre Woods Harvard Forest LTER site, Petersham, Massachusetts, United States -... | ecosystem: Environmental > Terrestrial > Soil > Temperate forest >... | reverse complement strand
GACTCGAAGGGTTTTTATCCTTTACGTGAAGCGATCTCGCGATATCTTTTTAGAGCAAGAGCCATTCAATGTAATGCAGAGCAAATAATTATTGTTACCGGAGCTCAACAAGCACTTAGTTTGATTGGCAGAGTACATCTTGATTCAGGAGACGCAATAGCCTTAGAAGATCCAGCTTACGAAGGGGCGCGCCATATTTTTCAATCAACCGGTGCTCAATTATGGCCAATTCCAGTTAACGAGGGCGGCTTAGACATCAGTACTTTAGAAGCGCTGGAAACTGTGAAATTTAAGCTACTATATTTAACCCCATCACATCAGGTGCCTCTTGGTCCAACGCTTTCTCTGGACAGGCGGCTCAAAGTGCTTAATTGGGCTCAGCGTACTGGAGCCATAATAATAGAGGACGATTATGACGGTGAATATCGTTATGCCGGACGCACGATACCTGCTTTGTCCGCCTTAGATAATGGTAATTCTGTCATTTATGTAGGCACTTTTTCTAAAGCTCTATTTCCCTCTTTACGCATAGGCTACTTAGTAGTACCGGAAAGACTAGTTCGAATCTATGGCGGGGCCAAAACTTTATCTGATAATTATTCAGCCATACTTGAACAAATAGTTTTAGCAGAATTTATTGATAACGGCAGTTTGGAAAAATATATTAGACGCATGCGTAAATATTATGGACAGAAGCGTCAAATATTAGTCAAGGCGTTAGAAGATCACTTCGGCGAAGCAATAAATATTCTTGGCGACAGCGCTGGATTATATTTAACAGTAAGGTTCAAAACAGATTTAGATGACAATACGATAATCAATCAGGCTGCGGCTGCCGACGTAGGTATTCGCACCACCAGCCGCGACTATTTAGCGGACACTTATACTAAAAGTGAATTCTTCTTTGGTTATGGCGACGTTGACGAGAACCTAATTGAAGAAGGGGTGACGCGATTAGCTAAAATAATTCTAGGTAAAGTGGACAGCTAAAATAATCGGTCATGCTATCCACTTCTGTTTAATAGTGGATAGTGGTGATACATGAAAGTAAGAGCCATTGCCCACTGCGTTAGTTGCACTAATTGAAAATGTTAGGTCTAAACGTCATTAAATTGTAGGGTCAAAAATTTCTGAATGTTATAAAAGCTAGTCAGCAAGTTGCTTTTGCTCGATTATAGATGTACAGGTCAGCGTTTCCAAGGTCTTGCAATTTAGTACCCTAGTTAAGCTAGAGTAAAGGCATCTCTAGTACACAGTTTATCTCAGGCACACACTCTCCAATACATCCACCACCACAGCCTATTTCTCCTCCGCAAACCATTTTTATGGTGCGGAGGCTTCGCCACTTGCAGAGAGAAAGAGATCCAATGCGGCAACTCAATCCGAATATGGTCCATGCGGTTCTCGCGATTCTAGTGGAAGGAACGGTCGGGGGAAAACCAGGATACACCACAGGCACCGCCTTCCTGGTGCCACAGGGCATCCTCACTGCTTATCACACACTGAAGCAAGCTGGGGACAATATCAAAATCTTTGTCTATCATCCCGACATCGGGGAATGCCGCGCCGAACTCGTGGCAAAAGATGAGCGCAAAGATTTAGCACTCCTGCGCTTGAAAGCAAAGCGAAAGTGGACTGAGGACAGAGTCCAGTTGCTTTTCTCCAAGCACTTGCGATTGCCAAACCAAGATTTTATCGAGGAGGATACGCCAGTTTTCATGATTGGCTGCCTGCCACCGAAAGAGCCTCTCGTCGTGGGGGGCTTTTTTAGACACGACCTCGATCCTCGTGATGAGTACATCTCATTGACTCCGATTACCCCTGATCCTGATGCGGCTCGCACTAGCTTCACCTGCACATTCTCTCCGCCAGGATTTTCGGGTGGACCAGTTCTCTTGACGGACGGCTCCGTTATCTCGGTGATCCTGACCTGGCAACAGTTCTTCGGCGAGACCCGCGGCACTACCCTTTCCCAGCTCAGGGAATTCCTTGCGAAGCAGAGTTAGAACGCCGCTCGACCCATTCATTCGCAGCGCAGAGGCTGAGCGAACCAAGCTGCTGCGGATGTTTTCAACTATTCCTGCAGGTGCATTTGCCCTGGTTCGCCAGGAATAGAATCTTTTTCCTACGAGGAGAATTTCGATGGCAGCACAGATTCAACTTGAGACAGTCACGTTCTTGCTTAAGCGCCGTGACTTCGAGGGCGATGCCGACAAGATCATGAAAGCTGCCGGGCTCCAGTATTCCTATTTCGATATCGTCGAGCTGGATGACTGGGGATGGATCAACCTCACTGTTTACTGCTGCGGATGCGCCCCGGATTCACCGCAACGGGTTCATGTTTCTTGTTGGTATCAATACCAGCTGATGGGTTATTGCGGCGGAGATTGTCGCAAGACGCCGGAGACTTACCTTTCCATCACGATGCTCTGCAACGGCCTCGACCAAGCAGACGCTGCTCTTGCCTTCGCCAAGATTTTCGAGGGCACTGAGCTGGAGATCGAGGGCGGTCCAATCAAGGCGCCGGCCTATGATTTCGTGGAGAAGTTGCACCAGGCGATCTCCTGATTGAGTTGTACGGGCGAATATCTTCTAAACCCCTGTCTCGCTTTCAGAGCGAGACAGGGGTTTTTCAATTAGGAGCCGACCAGCAATGGCGGTTATACAATGCAGTCCCCTATGCCGCACCGCACTTCGACCAGCATTACCCTGTCGGCTCGCAGTCTGATCATTGGCATGCTATGGCACATGACCAGGCAGTTGCCACACGCACCGGAGGATGAAATTCCCTCGGATATCATCACCTTCGATCATCAATCCGGGCTGCCCGCGGGAATGACTTTCTGCCAGCCAGCTACCGCCTTTTGGCCGCACTTTGGACAAAAGCGCCACTTTCGCAGTAGGCGCTTGGACGTGGAAGTGCTGGTCCCGACAATCGCTGAGGTGCTTGAGGCAGTTGGCAAAATCGATGATGCCAGCGACTTTCTCAAGGCAGTTGGATTGAACAACAATGTCATCGCCCAACTCGGCATTGCCGACGGCAGCCTGCCGTCTCTCTCCGCCTTCTTCGGGCATCGTCCTTTGCGTGGGCAGGATCGGCAACAATACTTTCGGGAGGATCTAGACAGATTATTCGCCTTCGAAGGACTGTCCGCTGAATCGCAAAGGCAGCACATCGAGCTGCTGAGGGTTGTCTTCGCCCACAACAATCTTCGGTATTGCTCGTTAGTCGGGCACGTTCATCGGGGAGTCGATCAAGCACACCAGGAATTGCGGGCAGTCGTTCAGGACATGCCGACTGCTTTTGCTAGGGTCCTGTTTGGAGTTGTCGCCCAGACTTCCAAATTGGCTTACAAGTTCTTCCTCGGCAAGTCTTGTCGAGAAGTGGAAGAACAAACCCAGGAGTTCGAATATTTTACCCGCCTGTGGGGCCGTTTCTTCCAGATCTACTACTGGGAAGATGAGCCCCCCATCACAAGTCCCACGCGCGAGTTTTTGCCCAAGGGACTTTGGCCATTTCTCGGCGAGATGGAAGAAGTTCTCAACGGTGATCAAAATGTCGAGGAGGAGCCTCAACGAGATCTCGACCTGGACGACGAAGAAGAAGTACCCGAAGACGATCCGCGCATTGACCAGGACAGGTTCGAATTCTATCGGCAACTGGGCTGCAAGCGCGTCGTGCGTCCGAAAGGCTGGTTCGAAGGGCGCGGCTATGTCGCTTATCTAATCAAAACCAAGTCCGGCCGTCCGGTCGCGGTTTTGGACTGCAACCAATACGGCAATGCCGCATACCTTTTCTGGATGCGACAAGACGCTGATGAACACATGTGGTTGACTCAAGCTCAAGATACGAAGAGGGAGGTTCTCACCAAAGCAGGCACTCACGGTCACACATTCATTCGGCGCTTTATTCACTGCACCGGTTGGGAATTGCGTGTCACCAACTGGGTAAATGATAACTAGCAATCCTAGGCCCAAGCGGGTCTAATAGCTGTAACTCTGGTAAGAGTGGAGACGATTGGGTTTAAACCGGCCCAATTTTCTCCCTCTTTTGCTTTTTATCTTTTAGTCTTGATGTTGTTAGAGGCTTGTGCATATTAGCCCACAAAGGGTTAATATGCACAAGCCTAATTCACTAATTAAAGAGATTATGAATATTGCCGAGGAGCACGAAAGACTTGTCCTTTGTTTAGCTATTAGGGAATCTGGAATATCTGCTTGGAAAAACTTACTGATTATGGGTTCTTATTGACTCATTCAATATTTGTTCAACTTGTGTCAATCGATCTAATATTTTTTGGAATGAAGGCGGCTCATTATAAAACATACCAACATCTATCATTGACTTGAAATCAACTTCTAATGCCGTTTGCAATTTACCTTTGGGCACCAGCTGCAAACTACCAGTTAGGCATAAATCATAATTGGCATAACTATAGTGAAAGAAAACCTTTTTATATCTGACCACATCGTGCAATATTTTATAAGCATCCAGTGATTGAAAATCAGAAAGATTATTAGACATTTGGTAGAGATCGTACCAATGACGCGAAAGTCTGGATTTTTCAGGGCGTTCATTGGGTCTATTGCATTCAACGTGTATGAGTGTTGCTTTCTCCCAGTAAGTACGCTGCAAAGCAAGCACCGTGACGATTGGATCTGGAAACAAATAACCTGATAGCACTCGACTGATATATGGTGAGACCTTTCGTTCTTCATTCGGCTCTGTTATATTCCTTCCGCCGAATTCAAGTAAGACAGAAGAAGAAAGATATCCGACCGACTTATCGTCAAATGCAGATGGATAGTGGATATATAGTTTTTCACCATCGCCGCTTAGATCAATTTGTCCGGCTCCTTGGCCAAATTGCTCAGACATAACTTTTTCAAAATATGGCTTGATCTTGTCTTTTGTATATTCAAGTAGAAAATTTTTGAGTTTTTCGCTCAGGCGCATTATTTCACTGCGACTCTCAGTGCCTTTGACCACTTCAACAAATCCTCGATAGTCCACTGTGATATCTATGTCTTCCGAAAAACGATCAATGACCTGATAGACCTTAGATAGAGACGTGCCGCCCTTAAAAGCCATTTGAAGGGGGTTAGGCATGGCAAATAATTGTTGAAGTGCCCAGCAAACCCAAATGTCCTTCTCCAAAATAAATGGCAGCATATCTGTGGCTGGAGCATATTGTTGCAATAATGCAAATCGCTGTTTTTTTGGTAGATTGAGAAAATAATCAGCCATTATTCCTGCTTTTTTCGTACTTATGCAAAGCATCCGCCATCCAACACGGCATCTGATAAGCTGATGCTTTTAAGAATGTGTATTCTTTTGCTGTAAGTTTAGAACGAATAATTTCGAATACTTCATGATTAACTTGTTCTTTGCCTAAATACCAGAGGGCAGATATTGCCATTCCAATTTTTGTACCAGGATAGACAAGCTTGCGAGGACTTACATGTTGTAGCTTAACTGGTAATTTGCCAACCTTGAAAGTACGGGATCGGCCAGTTGTATAAAAGACTGGTCTGACAGGAACCTGGGTAGATAACCCAAAACGTCTGGCCGCTTCCGCGCCACTTATTTCTACTTGTTCGCCACGAACCTTCGCTGCTGCTATTTCAAAAGGTTGCGGCGGTATAATTCCAAATTTTGACTCTTTGGGGCGCACAAATACTCCCCTAGTGGGCTTGGTTAAAAATCCAGTATAAACAAGGCGTGCCAGAGCTTTATCCACAGTAGATCTTTCAGCTATTGAAAGAAACGCAGCCGGCGTAAAAGGCTGACCAGCAGGTAATTTTTTAACTTTTTGTTGTATTAACTCAGCCGTATTCATAAATATCTCCTATCCGAAATATTATACCATTTTCGGAATAGCACTCCAAAAAATGACACATTTTTCGGAAAATACTACAGCCATAATTATCGCTACTATGATTGCCTGCACCACTTTATCTTTTGACGCCTTAAAATGACATAAAAACTCGCATATGGCGGACCGTTATACCAGCTTTCGTCTTTCTTATCTAATTTGATGGCTATGATTACTCTTGTACCAATATCTGTGCAACGCCATTTACCAGTGGCTGTATAGAACTCACAGCCTATGTGAAAGTTTTCTTTTTGCATGGTTGTCCGTTCCTAAAAGAACGTCTTTAATATCTTTAACTGCGATTTGCGCTTTGACGCCAGTAATTATTGCATAAAACCAAGATGAGGCAAGAGTTTAGATGCATCATGAAACTGTTTTTGCTATCTTGAGAAAAATTAAAAACAGGTGGATGCGTCGCGCATAACTAAGAACTGAAACCGACGCGTTTAAAATGGTCCCTTTTAAAGCGTCTGTATACATCAAAGTCTTCATCGAAAGTGATAATTTTAGGATTGCTCAATCGCTCGGAGATGGCAATCAAAGATAGGTCAGCAAAATCTGCTGGGAGGTCTGCATATTTGATATTCAATTCGGCAATGCGCCTATAGTCTTTAGGAATCAGTGGTTCGATGTTATAAATCTTTCCGTCTGCTAAATCATTTAGCAACTTGTTCTGTACCCGCTCATCGCTCTTCATATTCCACATACATTCGGTTATTACAGGGCAAGTTGTGACTAACCGACCTGTAAATTGTTTAAAGAAATCGATTGCTTCATCATGTCGGTCATCTCCATCGTCAAATAAGGCGATTATCGGACCGGCGTCAATTAGAACGTTCACGACACTTTTCTGTGGGCTGCTTTAGTAATAATGTGCTCTTCTACTACCTTCTTGCGATTTCTCCTGGAGGAGGCATTGCCGTTCCCATGTAGCATATGCTTAGGCAAACCACCCATCCTATCTAAAACACTCCCTGGCTTTATTTGTACGACCCGAGACGGTGCTGTCTTCAGGGCGGCTATAGCGCGTGAAGATTTTTTAGTAGTTGTAGATGATAATGTTTTTTTCTGAGCTTTCATAATGTTAGCCTGCCACCCAATACAAGTATATCGCCTCAAAACTATTCTAATTTATTATAGCTTTTAGTTAGCCGAGCTTGCGTTAATTTTAAATTCGCCGCTAAGGTAAATTGACCTCTAATAAAGATCCCCCCTTTAGTCCCCCTTTTTATGCCAAGTGGTTCTGGATTTTGCGAGACTGTGCGAGGTTGTAAATTACCTCAAAGGTAAGCCACTTGAACGTTTCTGGCTGCCCGTCCGGGTTTGCGGGATCGCCCCTGGTAGAATCCCACCCTCTCCGCCAATCACCCCGAGAAGGTCAACTGGTGAGGCTTTCACGGATCCGCCTGATCCAAAGACCCCCCTGTAGTCCCCCTTTTTTAAGGACAAAAGCTTTGGTTCATTAATTGACTTTATTCAAGGCTTATTCAGTTGCCTTTAATAGCTCTATTTAATAGGCATATAGTCCATTAACCAAGACAGACCAAGGTCGATAATTTGATCCAGATGCCGTAAAAAATTGTGTTCAGCGCCAGATAGAATTTCATGATGCGAACCAGCGGGTAAAAAATGCAACGCTCTAGAAGCTATCTCTTTAAGCATTAGCTCCTCGCTATCTCCGTCGCCATTTATTACTAATATCGGGCAGCCTACCTTATTTAAATACATTTGCTGATCAAATTCTGCAAAGTCGTCTAACATTTGTTTGTCAATAAAAACAAATTGTCTAGGACCACTTTCAAGTTTGTATGAAATTTGACCAGATTTTGCTAATTCATTAAGCTGTTCTTTGGAAAAGGAGCTATACGCTCAAATCTGCCACTGGATGTTTTATCACTGATAAAGCCGTGAGCCATAATTACTATGACATCTGAATCTGCAGGATATAAATTTGCTGCTAAATTGAGCTTTCGTGAATTTTGAAAATTGATATGTTGTATGTTCACACGAATTCCATTATTTTTTTATAGTAATCATTTAGCTTATTGTGGGCTTGTTCAAGAGTTAGCTTAAGTCCAGCTTGCTTAGCTAACTCGGGATATATTTCGTTCCATGATTCAGGCGGCGGTTTAAGAGTTTCTGGCAACTTTATTGAATCAAATACTTTCTCTATAGCTCGGCAAATCTTTTCTTTATCAAGTCCCCGATCTATGAGCAGATTGAGATCAACTATATCTTTAGTGCGTGTGTTTTCCCGATCATCCCACTGAACCATGTAAGCATTAAGTTTTTCAGCGAACATTGTTTCGCTACAAACAAGAGAAACAGTAGGGTTAGGTATGCCTGCAAAGCCAAGAACATTTTGGGCTATATGGCTCTCGGGTGGAAAAATTTCAATTTCCTTTATCTCTATATCAATATGGAATTCGCGAAATACTCGGCCATCCACTTTGGCAACAATAGTGAGACGCGTACCACCGCCTTCCGCATTTTTTAAATGCTTTGCCCCTTGTTTTACTTCAAAATTAAAATAGTCATCAATGTCTTTTTCTAACACCACTCGCACATATTCCCTTATTGCTTCAGCTTGTTTTTCTCGATTAGCAATTAGCAGTTTTTTCTCGATTATGGTGAGATCCATATCTCTCGTTAAGCGTGCCGTGTTTAAGCGTAGCTCCAAAGCATAGCCACCCTTAAGAGTTGTCTTTTCAGGATCGAAGCGCACTAAGCAGCGCTCAAAGGCTACAATGCGTGTGTGATCTTGATATTGAGTACCAGGGCGGTTTTTCCATGCTGCACGCACTTTATTTTCAAGCGCTTGCCTGAAATCACCGGCCGAGCTATATTTCTTTAATCCTGTCATAGCGCATTTCCTTAAGAAGCTGAATGAGTAAAGTTTGTTCTCCCGTTGCCAAATTTGCCTTCAGCAGTTGATGGTGTGTAATAAGTCCCTGTCCCAGAGCATCCTCCATAGCTGAAATCAAATGATGCCTTGGTACATGACCAGCTACAAGCAAATCAATGATAGTTTTAAGTGGTGTCGTAAATGGCACATGATGCATGATCTTTATGTCGGACTTACGCAATTTAGCATGATAAAGTTTCATCGAATCCCAACCTCCAGGAGGTGGTGCGTTTCTTCTAAAACCTGGTGGCACTGTCATTGTATTTCTTTGTAGAGTCCAGGAACCAAGATTATACAAATCCAAAGCCATGTCGTGAGAGATTACGCCCTGTGGAATTCCTTGCTTATTACATGTCCACAGATAAAGAATCATAAGGTCTGGATAATCAGGACGAGGATAATTATTCAAACGATAAATGCCCCGCCACTCCCGCTCCCAGTCACCATTGTGAACGTGATAAGACTGACTTTGTTGAACATAGCCTGCTTCTTTTGCTTGCAGATAGGTAAAATAGCCATCTTGGTTATAGGCTATATTATAGAGTCCCCGAGCCGCCTCTTTTGATGAAGACATGACAATTTCTCCATGATCAGTTAACTTGAAATGATTATAGCATGAATAACATATATTTTTTGTTATCCATGCATCAAAACGATGCGAGCATTTGACTAAAAGATCCCCCCTTTAGTCCCCCCTTTTTATGCAAAGATGTGCTGAATTATGCGAGACTGTGCGAGGTTGTAAATCACCTCAAAGGTAAACCAGTTCAGTGTTTCTGGCTGCCAGCCTGCGTTTCCGGGATCACCCTTGGTAGAGTCCCACCCTCTCCGTTTTATGTCTGGAGAAGCTGAACTGGTGGGCGTTTCAGGGATCGACCGATCCGAGAGGGCCCACTTAAGGGCCCACTTTTTTACTTCAAGTGCCTTCATCCTACTTCCTCAGTTAGCTAAACTTGAGGGATCTAAGGGTAGATGAGGACGCCAGAAAGCAGCATCGTTCAGAACGTATGTAAAAACTTTAAAATCAGTCTATTGCTATAGCACAGCAAGCGAAAATTATCGAAGACCAAAAAATGTGAGCTTCTATTGCTGCTGCAGATGGAGAAAACAAGCCAATGATGAGCGGCAATCGCCACATGCAAAATCATTTGGAAATAGAGGTAAAACAATAAGCAGCTGCTTTAGAAGAAAAGAAAATAAAAACAAATCGAGAAGTTGACTAAGTAAGTGGCAGGCCACTAGTCGTTTTGACTCTCCAACAAAAATGTAGCTATTGGATGGCATAGAATAGAAAACGTAGCCGAAGTGACAATACTGAGTTAGTCAGCATTATCACTTCGACTAAACCTAGCAATTGATCAATCATGGTCTGGCCGGCTGCCGCATGTTTGTCCCATGCGGCACCAGATCGTGTGGCCTTCGGGGTGTTCCTCTCGGAACATCAAAAGATCAGCCCTCCATTCCCACCCGCTGCAGCGAGTTTTATGTTCTTTGCACCAGACTTGATCTCGCCAAATCCAGCACCTAACATAATATCCATCCTCCCTCCGCTCAAGTCCGCCTTCGGGATAAGAGCAATGGATTCGTATCGATTCTGGATATCGGGTCTGAAGATCCTCCAAGGCCTCAATATTCACCTCATCGTACTTGTCGTCGTGAACTTTAACGACAACTTGAGCACGGTTGTTAGGTCCGAATCGCTCGATAAATGCGCGGGTTTCAGCCGCCGTCTCCATTTCTTCGAGAGTCAAACCTCTGGACAGTCCTTCTTCGTAAACGGGCACGATGTGTCTGAGAACGGACAGGATTCCGGGTTCGTCCTCATATTCATCCTCGACCACCGATGCCTTGGGAGGCTTGGGCAAATTGGCCAATTGTGCGGCTTCTTTAGCCGTCTTGAAGTTCAAATATCCTTTCATGATAAGCCCGGTCGGAAATTTTCCCGCTTCTGCCTCTTCCTCTGTCACGAGTGTGATGTAACAGGGGGACCGGCTCCACTCGTCACTCATTGGAATGGTCGGCGAATGAAAAAGGATTGCTTCGAGCTGCCTCGTCAGATCCGAATTTCTCTCATCGAAAGTGATCATCATGATACGCCTCCCTTGATGGTGTGAGAGCTATTTGGGCTGTGTAATTGTGAATACTACAGACGTCACCTTCCCTAATTCACAGAACAACTGTGAATTTATATTTTGAGAAAGGAAGTAATGCTGTTTGGGGTTGCTTTTCCGAAATTGTGAAAGTCTATCTTGCAATTTACCTTAGTAAATTAAGATTAGCCAAATCAAGTTTTATGCTCTTTTGTAACTGAAAACAAAATTGGGTAAGAGCAAGGTTTTCCTAGCTAATGGTCTTAAGACTCAAATCTATGATTTAGAGTTTAAATATAAATTTTTTCATAGTAGTTTGAGTATAGTAATTAAAGATAGTGATGTTCGAAATTAAAACTGGAATGTTATTTTTGCTTTTCATCAATGAACTTAGATTTAAAGTATAGAAGACCGGACTTTTGACTTGTGCATACTAGCCCATTGCGGGATAATATGCACATGCCAAATTCGTTAATAAAAGAAATCATGAATATTGCCGAAGAGCACGAAGGATTAGTCCCTTGCGTGGCAGCTAAAGAAGCTGGGATATCTGCCTCCGCATTAGTAAAGATGGCTCGGCGCGGTCGGCTAGAGCGTATAGCCAGAGGCGTTTATCGCCTGCCTTTATTTCCAGCGTCAAGTTCTAAATACAGTGACTATCATGAAGTAATTGCTTGGGCACGTGCTGGGCATGGACCACCTGCCGTTATTTCGCATGAGAGCGCGCTTGCCCTTTATGGCATTTCTGATGTGTTACCAGCAAAGTTCCATATAACAATACCTAAAAATAGCAGATTTTAACGTAGAACCATACCAAGTAAAATCGTTGTTCATCATGGCAATCTTAATGCCAAAGACATAACAAGCCAGGAAGGTGTGCCAGTGACCAGCATTGAGAAAGCTATTCAAGACGTTATTGATGGAGGACAAAACGATTTTGCTGCTCAAGCAATACGTGATGCCCGGCGACAACAATATATTGATCGAAACGCAGCAACACGGTTAACAAATTACCTTGCAAAACACAGGCTGGAACAACGACAGCAATTAAAAAAACTAACTGAAATGAGCAAAGAAGCAGGATTATACGGATGATAATAATCTCCCTCACCAGATAGTCTTCAATCCGCTAGCGTTTATTTTACTGTCACGAGTAACCAGAGGCAGACCCAAATGAAGAGCCGTAGCAGCAATAATACGATCTGGCATATCCGGGATCAAACTCCTCTGTATTTTTGAAACTGTCTGAGCTACTGCAAGGTCTAACGGTACCAAAACCCATCTTGAGCCGGGATCTTGTATGCCATCCTCCAAGGTATCTGCTGCATCTGATGGAAGTCGTCCTTTCTCAATCAAGTACACTATTTCAACCAAAGTAATGGAAGATAAATAAACGGCATCCCCACCTGCAAGAGCATTATTAATTGCAGCACGAGCGCGATCAGATAACCGAGAAGACTTAAGAAAGTACCAAATCGCCGAATGGGTATCAGCAACCAGAGAAGGCATTAAATATCATCTCGCGGAAAACCTGCCCAACATTCTTTTCGTGCATCATCAATATCTTTCTCGCTTATGTCACCAATTCCAAGATTGGCCCATAGTCCCTCAAGACTGCGAGTACGGTTATTACCGGCAGATTTCTTTTGCAAAAACTCAATGAAATCTATTGCTTCACGTTGCTGTGATACAGGGAGCTTATGCCATTTTTCCAAAAATACTTCATCCAAGCTCATATTCAATTCTTACTCTTGATCTCTCGACGCATGGTATTAAAATTAGTATACCTGTTTTTTAGAGATTGCAAACTAATTGCTATCTTTACTCCCTTACCACCTTCCACAAAATAATTAGCAAATTGGTTTTTACCTCATGCGCTTATTTGATAGAAATTGGGAGGGCGCCCTTTCTTTTTATTTAATATTATTGCTCAACAAAAGCATTCCGTCAGGTACATAACTGAAGTTTTCTCGGATGGCGAATTTCTTCAATTGCTCCTTCATAATTGATTTCGCTGAGCTGATTTACAAGCAAACTTCGCTCGTGCATGCTTAATTTAGACTCTGCCATTTGTTTATGGGTTATTAGGTGCTGATCTAAGGCTTTGGTCATGGCTTCCCGTAAATGATGCGTAGGCATATTCTTAGCAACCAGCAAATCAATAATCGTTTTAAGAGGAGTGGTGAAGGGCACACGGTGCAGTATTTGGATGTCCACTGGACTTAGAATTGCGTGATGAAGCACTATAGAATTCCAGCCACCAGGGGGATTTGCAATGCGACGAAAGCCTGGTGGGACAGTTATAGTGTTTTTTTGCTGTGTCCATGAGCCAAGACCATATAGATAAAGGGCCATATCGTGTGAGATGACACCTTGGGGGATGCCCTGTCTATTGCACGTCCATAAGTAAAGAATGATCAAATCTGGATAGTCAGAGCAAGGATAATTGTTTAAACGATAAATGCCCCTCCATTTACGTTCCCAATTGCCGTTGCGAACGTGATAGGACTGACTTTGCTGGCTATAGCCGAGTTGTTTTGCCTGTTGATGGGTAAAATACCTGTCTTGACGACAAGCAATCTTATACAGGTTTCTAGCAAGGTCTTTTGGCGAATTCATAAATGCCCTGAAACTGTCTAATCAAAGAGAGTCACTTTAGTATAAATAACAAACTCTCTTTGTTATTTATGCAATAAGCTAAAAAAGGTGGTGGGCAAAAAAGGCCCACTTAAGGGCCCACTTGTCATGCAAAAAGGTGCGTTGCCATGCGGAACGTTGCGAGGTTAGAAATCCCTGGAAAGCTCAGCCAGTCTAGTATTTTCCCGAACCAGCTTGACTTTGCAAGATCCCCCATAATAGAATCCCACCCTCTCCGCCAAATTTTTTTGTTCAGTAAGAATCCACTCTTTAAATATTCAAGACTGGCTCAATAATTTACCCGGTGCGGTATTGCGTATTGCAGGGTTAATTCATGTGGCTAAACTTATGCAGCAGCAAATCGATATTGTTTTTAAATTGCCAAAAGATCAAAGGCTTGAACACATGAACCTAGCTATTTTGTCTCCTCAATCTCAATTTGCTGTGAAAATCTGCCAGATAATTTAGCAATAAAAAAAAGAGACAATGCAACCGCTGCTTAAACGCACAGCTATTGCTTGACAACAAACTTCCGTCCAGGCAAGACTTGACAACATGAGAAAAATTTCCAGACTCTTGATAGCATTAAATTGCTTCTTTATAATTAGCGGAAATGCTGATATTTACTGGTGATGTCTGCTCTTGATATCACTACGACCCAAGGTTTCTTGAAGCCCTTCTCAAGGTTTAACTTTAATAGTTTTATTTCGATATTTTCGATATAATTGAAAGTAATCGCAACTAAGGAACGATATTTATGGAAAATATACTAGAGCCAATTTATGCCCCAACTGAGCAAGCAGAAATTGCTGCCTTTGGTAAAGCAATTGAATCTGCTCGTACATATGGAAAGATAATTGCTGGCGGCAAGGAAATACGAGTGCCAGATTCAATATTCAAAATTCTGGCTCAAGTAATACCAATGCTTACTTCTGACCATGCAGTTTCAATTGTGCCGGTTGATCATCTTTTAACTACACAACAAGCAGCAGAGCTATTGAATATTTCACGGCCTTATCTAATCAAATTAATAGACTTGGGCAAAATAGTTTGTACTAAACAAGGCAGCAAACCGGGCAGCCACAGACGTATCCGCTTTGAAGACCTGATGGAATATAAGCATAAACGTAGTTTGGAACGGCGGCAGCAATTGAAAAAACTAACTGAAATGAGTAAGGAAGCAGGATTATATGAGAAAAAATGAACATGACGACATGGTGTTTTCAGACAGAGTTGGGCTGGTGCAAACTGAAGCTGAGAAATTGGCAGTTTTGAAAAAAGATTTGCAGGAAGGCTTGGATGACGTTGCAGCAGGCAGAGTAAGCGAAATCGATGAAGTGTTTGCCCGACTTAAAACGCAATTTCCTGAGGAAAATGTTCGAGTATAATTAATAAAAAGGCGCAGGCGGATGACAAACATAGCACAAACAATAAAAGAAAAAAGAAATGAGATTTTGAGCATTGCTGATCGCAATGGCGCTTACAATGTGCGAATATTTGGCTCGGTAGCTAGTGGAGATGCAACTGATAAAAGTGATGTCGATTTTCTTGTTGATATGCAATCCGGTCGGTCATTGTTGGATGTTGCAGGACTAATGATTGATCTCGAAAAACTTTTAGGCTGTAAGGTTGATGTTGTTACAACTAACGGGCTGAAGAAATCAATTAAAGATGATGTTTTCAGTGAAGCCAGGGCCATATAGAAAAGCAGATTAACTGATTCTTGCTATATAATGAACTTAATAAGGTGCAGCTATGTTTACAAAATCCAAAAAGTTAACCTGGGCAACCGCAAATCTGCGAAAGCAGTCAGATAGGGATGCTTTGTTCCTTCAAGAAGAAAAAAAAGCAGCTGAACGCGTAAAACAAGCATTTAATAAACTCAAGGCCCAAGGCATAGTTGATGAGCATGGCAATTTACTCTCCAAGGAGCTGCCTAAAGACATGCAGCCAAGTTCTGAATGTGATGTTGGCGGCTAATGCAGCCTAAAATGATTATTGTTGCCGGACCGCCAGGGAGCGGAAAGTCAACAGCTTTTCCAGTCAATAGTTTTGAATTTGATTATTTTAACGCTGATGACCGAGCAGCAGAAATAAATAATGGTTCTTACCAAGGTATTCCTCCGGCGATACGCACTATCGTCAATCAAGAATACGAGCAGTTTGTTGCAGAGCATATTGTGGCAAAGAAAAGCTTCGTAATAGAGACCACTTTGCGCACAGATATTACTTTTAAACAGGCAGCGGCGGCCAAAGAAGCTGGCTTTCAAATTGATATGCTTTATTTAAGTGCTGGCGACTTAGAGACATGTATCACACGAATAATAGGTCGTGCCTTAGGTGGAGGACATAGCGCACCAGTCGAACAACTCAAAAAGATTTATCAGGCAAGTTTGAACAATTTACCGCGAGCAATTAGCGAAATAGATAGCATCCGGATTTACGATAACAGCTTTTCCGGTAAACCACCTGAGCCGATATTAGAAGCCGAGTTTGGACAGCTAAAATATGTGCTGACACCATTGCCTGAATGGTTAGCCAATGCTCTTACAGAAATTAAATTTTGAATTTAGTTGGTATAAAAAAGATCCCCCTTTAGTCCCCCTTTTTCATGCCAAGGAGTGCGGAACCATGCGAGAACGTGCGAGGTCAAAAGTTTTGAAAAGCCCAGCCAGATTATCAATTTCAGCTAAGTATCAGGGTTTGCAGGGTCATCCCAAGGAGAATCCCACCCTCTCCGCCATATGCCTGGAGACGCTGACTGGTGGGGCTTTTACTAAACACCTGATCCAAAGACCCCCCTTTAGTCCCTTCTTTTTTGCGTGGCTCTGCTTAGCGAGAGACACCATTAAATATCTTCAAAGTTTGTCAGAAGGTATGTAAAAACTGCATAAGATAAAAGCAGGCAAAGGAACAAATTGAAATAGGTAAGGAAACGAGGCTGTGTGCTGGATAATATTGTCAAACATATTTCCTAATCGACAAACAGTAAGGCGATCATGAATAGAGCACAAAGGATAAAACAACTAAGAAATGAGATTTTGAATATGGCTGCCGTGAGTCTGGCAGTCAAGATCCGCAATCCAGGCTGCACATATTGTGCTATTAACTACTAAGAAGCATTTATCAGTGGGCGGAGCCAAACGGTGAAGCTCCGCCCACTGAAGGTTTGCTAATTGCCGAGCTGGAAAGTCCACTCGGCGGTCAAGGGCGAGGGGGAAGGAATTGCCAAAAGGAAATTCCCTTCCCCTCAAGAGGGTTGACTCTGTCTAGCCTAGCGCTTAGGCTGCCTTGCAAACACTGCTGCATCAGTCGCCGTCGCAACCGAAGTGGCAGTTCTGATTGCAACCCAAGTTGCAGCCTTTTTCGTCGCATGAATAGTTGCACTGGTTGCAGTTGTTGGCGTCGTGCCGCAGACTAACCCAGATGTCGGCGGGCGGAAGCTCTCCGAATACCTCCTGGTACTGCCGGAGGGTCCGTTCGTAGCCATTACGCAGTACAGATCTGTCAGCAGGAGAGCTTGACGGTTCGTGGTCCATGTACCTGCCGAAGAAGCGTTTGCACATCTTCCGGTACCGCCGGGTAAACAGGATGGCGAAATGCCAGGCCTCATCGACGGCCGGCGATGGAACATGGGATGCCCCAGGGTAGTTTGCCCAGAGCAAGACGAAGCGGCGGAACTCCTCCACCACCCTTTCTGCGTAGGTTTGATCCCAGCCCATCTTGCGGACGAGCTTGTCAACGAAAGTACAGCCGGGGTCGGCCTCGGGATTGCCGAAATCCCATGTGAGAAGACCCAGTCGGGCTTCCTCGCGGCCCATCAATTTGCTGCTAATACGACGCTCGATGACGTCATGACCCAATGCAGTATTCACGATCTTCCTCCCTTGTGGGGAATGCAAACTTGCGTCCAAATCGGGAGACGCAGACCCGTTTGCGCCAAATGGCGCAAAATACCCTCGCCAGGAATTGAACCTACTTACTAAGCCTGGAGAGCCTAGTCTGTGCTGCATTGAATAGCAGCGAGGGTAAACTTGTTGACAAAAGTTACAACGCAGTGCTCACCACCACCATATGAGCGTGAGTCCGAAGAACTGAAAGCGGCGCTTTGCATAGCGCCAAAGAGCAGGCGGTTCGCCGAAATACCTTCTGTAGAACTCAAGGGTCTGAGCAAACAGCTCGGGCACCGCCTCGGTATCCTTCAATTTTGCCACAGGGCGGTGGTGAAACATCCGACCCAAAAGCTCCAAGCTCATGTCGTGGTACGGAGTGGTGTAGAGCAGGGCGATGTGCCAAATCTCGTCGACCATCAGTCCCGGGACAATGGACACATCCGCCGGTGTAACGATGCGGATGAAGAGGAATTTCCTAAATTCCAGGATGACCTTCTCGGCCTTCCGTTGCGACCAGCCGGTTTCCATCATGACCTTGTGGACGAAGGAAAGCCACGGCTCGGCCTCTGGATTGCCGAGCGGATAGTTGAGGACCTGCTGCCAGATCGCGGCTTCAGACGAGCGGGGGTCGATGCTGAGGTTTGTTGCGATGCCGTTCATGGTAATTGTCCTTGCAGAAGAGGGGAGTTCTGATTTGTCCGAAGATGTTTCCCTTTGCAGAAGAAAGGGTGTGTCTCTTGGGCTGACGCACCCTTTCTTTCTGGCAGACATGGAAATTCACCTATGTCTGCATGTACATGGCGAAATCAAAAGGCGAACTTCCTGTCCTTAACCACTGCTAGGACACCCGCAGCCGCCGCCGCGAGAACCACCACCGCCACCACCTCCGCTCGCGCCGAGAGCGCCGATGACGCCGATAACGATTACAATACCGACGCCGATAGCCACTGGACTAGTCCAGCCGGCTTCGGCGACCAGATGCGAAACTGTTGCCAAGACGCTGTTGAGAACTGCAGTACTCACGATCTTCCTCCCTTATTAGGGGTGAGGATTTTGCATCCTAACGAATTAGGGTAGGATGCGCACCCGGCTGCGCCGATTGGCGCATTGCCCTCGCCAGGAGTTGAACCTGCTTGCCAAGCTTTATAAGCTTAGTCTGTGCTCCGGCAATAGCAGTGAGGGTAAGGTCTTAAGCAAAATCTTTGCGATAATCCCAATGGTTTAACGCAGCTGCAATATTTGTAAGCGCCACTATTAATTTGAGAAATTGGCTTAATCTTGTACACTGTTATGCCACTATCCATGGCGAATGAGCCATAAAATTGCTTGCCTGATTTTTGCAATTGTCCGCTCTGGCGCTTGGATTGTCGTGTTCTCCGGTTTTGCGTTTATTGTTTTTATGTGGTGGCGATCCTAAAGGATCGTCG
>Ga0207039_1124_pt1 | contig 18829 bp, 15 predicted proteins | sample Alteio_BWMinCont_74_FD_153264 | JGI IMG/M metagenome (GOLD analysis project Ga0207039, IMG submission 153264) | Enriched cells from forest soil in Barre Woods Harvard Forest LTER site, Petersham, Massachusetts, United States -... | ecosystem: Environmental > Terrestrial > Soil > Temperate forest >... | reverse complement strand
GACCCGGTAGACCACAAGGCGGGGAAGCAATGGGTATTAGAACATTGTTTGCTTACTTAAAAAGTAAATTTATAAACCAAAATATAATACAAAAATAAATTTTATGAACAAGGTAACCATGAAAACATTGATCACAAGCATTACTCCAATACTTATTGTAATTTTGATGGGAGCATCCAATTCATTTGCGACCGAAGTAAATTGTAAAATAGGTAATCAATTAAATCTAAAACCAGGACATGAACTTACAATTAGAATGACAAACACTGATGGCTTAGGGAACTATGGCTCAGCTTCATTTGGAGTCTGTGGAGCAGCAAGTAATATCCATTTCAATATTCCTGACGGTGTTACGCAAGTGAAATTTCAATTATTTCATAATGGGGGAAGAATATCATCACGCTATTTTGATAATGAAATCCACAAAATTGAATTTTTAAAAAGTCACCCAGAAGCTTATATTACCAGGATGGTTGATTCTCAAAGAGATATTTTTATGACTAAACAAAAATATCCGTGCGTAGATTTCCCAGTAAATCCTTAATAAAGTACCTGCAAGGTTCGTTCGTAAATGAAACACTAACAAAACGGTTGTCTTAATAAACTTTTGATGCTTTTGTCTTTTGTGGTGATTGTTACCTGTTACCAAATCAAAGTGAGTTGAAGAATAGTAATGTAACTCATGCGCTGGACTAAATAAATGGGACTAGATTGAATTTAGACTAATGTTAGATAAATTTAGCAAAAAAGATAAAACTATAGTTTGTCTTGCTATTGAAAATGGTATTGGTTTATATCCAGTAGAGAAAATAGTTAGCGCAGGAGAAATGAAACTTTCTAATATGCCTCTAGCATCAAAAGATAATTCACAATATTATTTTTATGATCAAGCTCATATTCTATTGGATTTTAATAAACAACGAATTCATCACGTCACTAAACCTACTACTGTATCTTATGTATTAACAAGTTCTGACAAAAATAAACTTGATCGTTTATTTGAAAGTGGCAAACCAAGTAATGAATATTATTTTTTACAAAGTGTGTGGTCGCAGGAAATGTTAAAAAGAATAAAAAATCCAATGTTAGGTTCTCCCTATCCATTAAGAAATGAGGGTGATAAAGAGTTAACGTCTGACGATTTAATTAGAGAATCTCTTCAAGTCTTATTACAAAATTGCTTAAGAACACAGTTGGTATCTGCGCCCGTTATTTCTATATTTAATAATACCCAACCAAAAGAATCGGAACCTGTGGGTGTTCTTTCGCGTAGAATGTTAAATCCGGAGTATCGATCTTAGGTAAGAATATCTTGGTAAATTATTGCAATCCACAACCTGTATTAAAAAAATTAATTATTTTAATTTAATATAGTTCTTTGCAATAATTTTTTTAAAATCCTCATCTGTACGTGACCAATCAATGATATCTACTTTTATAGGTAAAATGGATTCGCTAAAAGCTTCTTGAAGCCGTCCTAAAGTGGTTAAAGGTAACGGTTCTTGAGTTATGATTGCAAGATCTAAATCTGAAAAAGGTTTAGCTTTATGTGTGACGCGTGAACCAAATATCCATACCTCATGCTCTGGTACTAAATCTTGTAAAATTTTCAAAACAATCGCTAAGTCTTCAGGTTCTAAATCAATATCTGAAATTCTCATACGTTATTTTCTTTTAATTTTTTTAATAATTTATGTACGTCTATCAAAAAAGTTTCAGCAACTTCATATACTTCTTGTGCTAAACGATCATTATAGGTATGAGAAGTAATATTTCTTGCTCGGCGGTATTCAAACCAGGACTCAGGTGAATCAATTAATCCATATTGAGCAGCTTCTCGAAATAAGTCATTAAAACCTAATTTAGTTTGAGGGGCAGGCAACTTTATTGAAAGCCACCGTTCTATCATTTTCCAGGAAATTTCATAAGTAAACTCATAACATTGAATAACTGAATTTCGAAATTGTTGAAATAGCTTAAAATCTTGTTTTGCCATATTGGAATGCGAATAATCTAAAGATTCTTGCAACCTTCCTACTGCATTCTCGAATGCGCTAAGATTTAATTTCATGTGACGACATCCTATTGATGTGTGATCATATTACCAAAAAACATGGTTATCGTCCACGCGATTTTAGGAAGATCCCCAGACAGCTCCCTGGGCAAGCCCCAGGGAACGACGGTTCAGCTTTCGCAATGATGACTAGTTTATTTTCGAAAATACCCCGGACATTTTTTTGTGACTTCTTGAGCATAACAAACTGCATTATTAATCATTTTATCAAAGAATGATAAACGAGGAGGGCAGGTTTTTTGTAATCGTAATGCTTGTTTGATTAGTTTTTTAGAAGGTTCAGCTGCAGGTAGTTTTCCATTTTGAATTTTTTTAACTAATATACGACTATCTAAATAAAATTCTTTTAAATCTTTGACAGTAATAAATGCTTCGGTTTGTTTGGTAATAGGGTTATAGGCCCAACGGCTTGCTCCACGTTTAAATAAAAATTCAAATTCACCCTTAGTACCAATTTCGCCAATAATATTATCAAACCAGCTCGCGCTATCCCAGCGATGATCTTGTTTATACCAATCTCTTTTATAAGCATCAATTCTAGATTCAGAAAGTAACAATACACCATTACCATCAACTAGCGCATATTTTTGTAAAGCATAAAATCTATCTTCATCCATTCCTCCACCTAACTTGGTGAAGATACCTGTATCTACAGGGTGTGTTAAGCGATCACGTGCATCTATAGGCTTGAACTTACCAACAATTTTACCATTTACCATGGATACGCCTTTTACATTTTGCTTCCAGGCGATCGCCATCGTTGAAGCCGCTAAAATACTTGCTTTATCTTTTTCTAGTCCCCATTTATGAATGCAGGCATCCAAAATAGATTGTTCATCCACCTCACAATTTTTATTTGCAAATACCATCATATGATTAACAAGTGGGTCTGATGAACCGCAATTTTTTTCCTCAGGCAATTTTGAAGATGGTTGTAGCGGGTCTAATTGAGCCGTAATTATGCCTAAAATCATACCTGCTTCTTTATAGTTATAGGCAGTGAATAGTGTTGCTAATCCACCAAGTGCTAATAAAACTTGTTTTAACTTCATTTTTTTCTCCTCTTTTGTTTATAAAAAAAATTATTCCCAACTCATCACTACTTTTCCACTTTGACCCGATAACATCGTATCAAAAGCTTTTTGAAAATCATCAATCGGAAACTCATGTGTAATAACCGGTTTAATATTCAAGCCGCTTTGTAACATAGAAATCATTTTGTACCAAGTTTCAAACATTTCACGACCGTAAATACCTTTGATCTGTAGTCCTTTCATAATAATTTTAGACCAATCAATTTGTGTTTCACGCGGTAAAAAACCTAGTAATGCCACTTTGCTACCATGATTCATGTGTTCTAACATGTCATTAAATGCATTCGGATTACCAGACATTTCTAAACCGACATCGAAGCCTTCTTTCATATTTAACATATCCATCGCTTCTTTTAAGGTGTTCTTGCGTGGATCAATAGTTAAAGTCGCTCCCATTTTTTTGGCTAAACTTAAACGATACTCATTAACATCAGTAATCACAATATGTCGTGCACCGGCATGTCGCGCTACTGCGACAGCCATAATACCCACAGGGCCAGCACCGGTAATTAAAACATCTTCACCGACCAAAGGATAAGCAAGTGCAGTATGGGTTGCATTACCAAAAGGATCTAAAATAGCGGCTTCACTATCCGTAATAGAATCAGGAATAGGGTAGACATTCATAGCAGGTAATGTCATATATTCAGCAAAACAACCTGTGGTCATATAACCAATACTGATGTTATAACGACATAAATGTAATTGGCCTGCGCGACAATTGCGGCAATAGTGACATGAAATATGACCTTCACCAGAGACACGTGTGCCAGGTTTAATTCGCGTTACTTCACTACCTACTTCTTCAACTATTCCAACAAATTCATGTCCAACAGTGAGTGGAATAGGAACAACATCTCTTGCCCATTCATCCCAATTGTAAATATGAATATCGGTTCCGCAGATTGCAGTCTTTTTAATTTTAATTAAAACATCATTGGGCCCAACTTTTGGTTTGGGCACATCAGCCATCCAAATTCCTTTTTCCGGTTTATCTTTTACTAATGCTTTCATTAAATTACTCCGAGTTTTTTACCAACTTTTTCAAAAGCAGTCACTGCTTTATCAATATGTTCCAGTTCATGTCCAGCAGACATTTGTGTACGTATGCGTGCTTGATTGAGTGGAACAACAGGATATGAAAATCCAATGACATAAATATGTTCTTTTAATAATTCATCTGCCATGGTTTTTGCAAGTTGTGCATCACCTAACATCACTGGAATAATAGGATGTTCACCCGGAATTAATTTAAATCCTAATTTTTCCATTTTTTCACGGAAATAAAGGCTATTGCGGTGTAATTTATTAATTAAATCATGATTGGTTTCAAGTAAATCTAAGACTTTAATGCTGGTTGCTGCAATGACAGGGGCGAGTGTATTGGAAAATAAATAAGGACGTGATCGTTCTCTTAACCAAGTAATAATTTCTTTTTTGCCGCTGGTATAACCACCAGAAGCACCACCTAATGCTTTACCTAATGTACCAGTAATAATATCAATTCTATCTATCACGTTATGATATTCGTGTGTGCCGCGTCCATTTTTACCCATAAAGCCCACAGCATGAGAATCATCGACCATGACCATAGCATTATATTTTTCAGCTAAATCACAAATAGCAGGTAGATTGGCAATAATGCCATCCATTGAAAAGACACCATCGGTTGCAATTAATTTGAAACGACAATTTTTAGCCTCAATTAATTTTTGTTCCAGATCTGCCATGTCATTATTGTTATAACGAAAACGATTGGCTTTACATAAACGAATGCCGTCAATAATGCTGGCATGATTTAATGCGTCACTAATGATGGCATCTTCTTGACCTAGCAATGTTTCAAATAAACCACCATTAGCATCAAAACAAGAAGAATATAGAATGGTATCTTCAGTACCTAAAAAATGACTTAAGCGTTTCTCTAAGGTTTTATGAACATCTTGAGTGCCGCAGATAAAGCGAACAGAAGACAGGCCAAAGCCATAATGATCAAGACCATTTTTAGCTTCAGCAATTAGGTCAGGGTGATTTGCTAAGCCTAGATAATTGTTGGCACAAAAATTTAAAACATGGGAGCCATTATTAACCGTAATTTCAGCTTGTTGCTGAGAAGTGATGATCCGCTCTCCTTTGAATAAACCCGATTGTTTGAGCTTTTCTGTTTCATCACTTAAATAATCTAAGAACGCTTGTGTCATGCTGAAATCCTTCGATTTTGAAGGGGTGGATTATGAAACATTTTTGCTGGAAGAGCTAGTATTTATGTCATGCCAGGTGTAGGGTGGATTAGCGCGTTTTTTGCGCGTAATCCACCAAAAAATAGGAATAACTTTTGTGAAACTGTTTGGAAATGGTGGATTACGCGCAAAAAACGCGCTAATCCACCCTACATTTAAACAGCCGCCCCCTGGAGCACAAACCACGTTGACGTCGGCTTCATCATCTTTTTGAGGGAGTTTTCTCTTCCGGGGGCATCTGTATTTACTCCATAATTAACGAACAATCAATGAGTTGGAATTGGGTATATAAAGCAAATTAATAGCCAAAATATTGTATAATAAATGATATATACAAAACGAGGCTTATATGGCGCTCCATCTAACACCCAAAGCCCTAAGGCTATTTAACGAACTAGGACTCATGGTCGAAGAAACCAAGAGTACCGTCGTCTATTCTCGCCAAAGCAAATCCGGAAGCCGTTTGGATGTAGGGCGGTTTTTACGCGATCAACCTTATTGGGCCAACCAGGCCACTTCTAAACAACCCAAACGAAAACGCATTATTTTAAATTATTGGCAATTGTTTACAGAAGAATCACTATGTGATGCTCAAATAAATGTTTTGATAGAGAATGGGTTTCCCATTTATGTTTATACTAAAGATAATAAATTAATTGAATTAAAAAAATTAAAAAATTTAAAAGACATTCAATTGTTAACGAATGAAGAATTAAAAACAGCACTCATCGCTCAAGGTGAAGATCCTGATGAATATTTCCTATTAGGTCATAAAGAAATAAAAAAATTAATATCTCATTTTCAATTTCCATTAGAAGAAGAACATGATGTATATATAGAAGAAAAACAAATATCAATTAAAGATAAAAATAAAAAAAGAATGATTGATTTATTGATGTCACCATTGGGCAAGCAATTTGAAACTATTGAATATAGCTATGAAAGTGATGATGGACATTATTATAGTTTTATTTGGAAAAATAATTTCAATCGCGAAGAATTAGAAGCCTTATTCGGAGCATTAGCAAAAGGGGATTCAAAAGCCGTTTTAAGTCCTGCATCAAGAAAAAATTTAATTCATATATTCGATAATTATTACAGAAAAAAAGATATAGATGGAATACAAATTGATCTATCTTATTTTGAAAATTTAATTGATATTCATGTGAGTGGAAGTTTTCCAAAAAATACAGCACAATTAAAAGATTTGAAAACGGAACATTATTGGAAATCGACAAGCGATAAAACAATAGATGAAAAGTCTTCTGTTAAAAGTATAACAGAATTAATTCTTGTAAGTGAGGAAGCTAGATCAGTACCAAAATTCAATGGCAAACGTTTCCCAAATTTAAAAAAATTAGTGATTAAAGATCAACATTTACAAGAATTCACAGCCCCCAACCGATTAACGGAGCTCATCGAATTAGAAATTGATTTATCAGAATGTGGCAAAAAATTTGATGACACTCAAATGTTGACAACGATATTAGGTTCGTTAAAAGATCTTCCAAAGCTAACTAAGCTAACTCTACGAGGAATTAACTCTCCGTGGTTCGTGGGATTTAATTTTAATCAATTTGCCATGCTTACCAATTTACAATATTTAGAAATAAGTAATTGTAATGCTTTTTATGATTCCAATATTAAACTGAAGAATGAAAATTCTTCTTTAAAAAGACTATATTTAAAGGGTTTTAAAAACCTTATTGATATGGATCTCAATTTACCTAAATTATCATCTTTACGAGTGGATGATGCTCCCAACCTGAAAAGAGTTAATGGAACAGAGCATTCGCCTGATTTATTATATTTGCAAATTGTTCAAGGGAATTTAAATTTGAATCAAATGGATGTTCCTATTAAAAAAAATCAACAAGGTGCTCCATTGCAAGTTAGAGCGGATCATCCACACATATTATCATATAAAGATGAAAAATATCAAGATGAAGCTAGAAGTCGTGCTTCTTTACCTATTTACTATACTGAAAATCTAGAAGAAGAACCACCGTCTTATGCATCTGACACATTTACACCACCTAATAAAAAATTTAAAGTACAACATATTTTTTCAGAGAGTAAAAATCCAGACAAACATCCTGATGTTACCTTATATCGAAAACAAGTTATCACGGATATCGATGTTGATGATTCTGGTAATTTGTATTTTAAACCAGCCAGTGCTGATTTTAAAACCTATCAACCTCCAGCATCACAAGAATATAAAAGCCATGATGTTTATCATGGCAATATGCCGGGCCCTTTTTTTCCTGGAAAAGAATATGTTTTATACGGACTGTCAGCACAAGATAAGCTGTTATCTATAGATAATTCTGATAACCTTGAAGTAGAATTTTCTCCACATTTGGGTCAATATAAAATTAAAGTTAAACCTGATGGTAGGAGTTTTCTTGCTTTAAAATATACTATTGCAACTGATCCTAATTATTTTGGATCGACTATCAATAAAAGTGATTCCTATGTTTCGGAAGACTCTAAATTACCTGAACAACTTAAAACAAAACTTGAGGAATGTTTAACAAAAGAAGATCCAACATCATGTGAAGAATTTAAAAAATTTTCCAGCAATCTTAAACAAGCGGTTACGCTAAATGATAAATTAAATTTAATTGCTGAATATTGTAAAGGTTTTGTGAATAAACAATTAAGTTCAACAACAGATAATCAGTTATTAGATTTTATAACAGCGATACGTGAAAGAAAAGGATCATGTTATCATCGAAGTAGAGCATTTTTAGCCATATGCAAATATGCTGGTTTGGCAATAAGATTTAATGAAAACGTTTGTCATGATTTTCCCGAAGTGTTGTTAAATACCCCAGCCGGCAATCGCTGGATTGGAATTAATCTGGGTGGCGCCTCAGCTGAACTTGAATATGAACAATCATTTTATGAATCGTTAACACCCGCAAAACCTTCGGCGCCTGTTGAAGAGAAAAAAGCAGAAGAAGATTATGCAAAATACAAAGAAGCATTATTACCTAATTTAAAATGGCAACAAGAATGCAAGTCTATCGATCAATTTATTAGTGGCTTATATAAATTACCTAAAGCTGTTTTGATTCGCACCCCTAATCGACGTGATGCCTGGGCTTGGCATCAAGCTATTGCAGCTCAGTCACCGAAACCACCAATATACATAGATTCTGTGGAAGAATTAAAAAATTTATTTGAACTCACCCAAGTGAAAGATAATACCTCGCTAACAATCGATGGGCCTTTAAAACAATTAATTCGACAGGGGAATGGCACGATTATTGTTAACTGGAATCAATTTTCAGCTAATGAAAAAGCTATTTATAAAAGTATGATGGATGATCCCCCTACATTGAATGGATTGAAGATCCCGTCAACCGTAAAAGTAATTGGTTTATTGGATAATTATACTGAAGTCAATGATGTCTTTTTATCACGCTGTGAAGAAGTTAGATTACCGCAACATCTATCTTTGTCACAAGAATTATTTCCTCAAAAACCATGGTTTGTTAATAACCCTTCAGATATAGATCAAAAAATTGATTCCATTAATTTATATCATGATTCAGATTGGTATCCGTATTTAATTGAATCGCTTACTATTGATAATGATAAATTAATTTCAAAAGAAGGTGTTTTAATTCAATGCATGAAACATGGCATGCCCTTAGTTATTAAAAATCCCCCCATGTTTGATGAAAATTTCCGATTATTTTGGCATAAATTTACAACCGATGGTTTTATCATTGTTAATGGAGAAAAAATCGAGATTAGGCCTGGTTTTAAAGTTTATTTACAAGATTTACCGGCAGCTAAGCCCAAAGCTCCCGAGAAAGTTATTTTAGATGCAAAACTGGCGGACATAAAAGGAGGTGACTTAATTCATATTAATCATGAAAATTTTAATATGTTATTTAGCACTCAACAAATTGGATTAGATCATAAAATTCAATCTTCAGCACCTGGCCTATTAGAACAATATAAAGAAGGTGATCAATTTGTTTTGCAGGATACTTTATCTAGTGAACAAGAATGCAAATTATATGACTTTATTCAACAATTAAAGAATAAAAAACCGCATTTGCCATCGTTTCATTTTTATCAACAACCTAAGTTAGCGACAACAAAACCATTTATTGAAGATTCTAAAAATAAAAGTTGTCATATTGTGACGAATGATCCGTATTTTGTGGTTGAGAAGGTACGAAAAGCAGTTCCGGATGAGAATATATTTTACACCAATAAAGACAACAACTGGGCTGCGTTATTTGAAGAGGTTAATTTGGAACGCAAAGAAGGAAAAATCTTTGGACATAGGAAAGAGCAATTATTATTAGAAAAATTAAAACAAGGAAAAACCGTTATTTTATGCGGCGATTTGACAAAAGAAGAATATGCAGCGATTAAAACTTTATTTTACCAACCCCCTTATTTATATATTAATGGCAAACGTGAAACCGATATTCGTGGGACATTAACATGGATAAGCAAACCTCAATTAATGTATGATACTAATGATGCTCCAACCCTTGGAATGAGTATAAAACCCGATGAATATGGTAAATTATTAGCTAAAGAATTAAAAGATGATAAAACAGAGTTATTAAATAAATTAGATAAATTTATTAATCAATTATCGATATTGCCTAGATCACCACATTATCCTGGCTTAACAGATATGACTTATCAAAAATATAAGTCAATGCTTGAGTATGCTGATAGTAAAACCACACAACAAAATCCGATTAAACCTGTGTTTCAATATTATTTTAAAAAAGGCACGCAGGAGTATGCGTATTTTAATAGTCTGGCAAAATATTGGTTTTCAAAATCTCAAGAAGAACATATCAGGTTGCAAAAACTTATTAAACTGACCAAAGATTTACATACTGATGAAGATTTTATTAAAAATTTCTGGAAAATATGTAATTGCTTAAGCGGTGAACTATTACGAAAACTTTTACCTGATTTAACGCTTGAAATGCATCCACCGAATGTAATTCCACTTCCTTCTAAAGTACAACAGAAAGTGATGATCGATTATATAAAAAAAATGATTGAACCCAATCAGCGTGTTGTGCAGGAAAGTAAAGCTATTATAAAAGAAGCTGGCACAAAACGTTTCGAAAAACAACAACAAAGGTTAGCAGAAGCCTTAAAAGACTCAGACAAACGTTTTATCTTTTTATTAGGCCCAGCAGGCACTGGTAAAACCTATACGGTCAGAAATACGATTCCAAAAGATAATTTATTTGTCGGTGAAGATAAAATCATTGCCTGGTTAGAATCACGCTCACCACAAGCGGTATTATTATTAGATGAAGCGAATTTAGAAGACCCTGGTAAATGGGGATTTTTAAGAGGTTTAACTGAAAATAAAATTACCTATAAAAATAAAACCTACCCGTTAGGACCCCAGCATAAAGTAGTTTTTACGGGAAACCCGTCTGATTATCCGGGACGACATTTGCATTCTGTGATTTGGGAAAAATCACATGTTATTTGGTTTGCACCTTTCCAACTACATTTCATTAAAACCAAAATTGGAGAGTTCTTAAAAGGAAGAGATAGCAAAGATTTAGATGCTATTTCAGAAACGATTTGCAAAGGTTACCAATTTTTAGGAGATCATACACATCGCATAACCGAAATTACTATGCGTGATATTGAAAATATTTGCGCTCGTTATCAAACAACCAAACAACCCATTCCTGATGTTATGTTTGAAGAAATGCGAGGAGTATTAGCCACAGATAAGGATAGACAAGAGTTTAAACACTATTTACAAAGTATTTCTTCTCACTCGATTCCAGAAAGAAAACTTGAACATGCACCCAAAAAATTAACGATTCCAAGTGACTTATATGATGCATGGGAAACCTTACTCGATGATTTAGTCATGCGAGAAGAAAGAGTGAAGGCTGGTAGCAATGTTTTACCTGGTAGAACAGGTAGCAACAAACTGGGTACTTTACTTGAAGGGCCTTCAGGGATTGGTAAAACGACATTGCTGATTGGAGCACTAGAACATTTAGGTTACACTGAAGATGCCAAAGAAGCACAAAAGAAATATTATCAAATCACTACCGGAAGTCAGAATGTATCCGAAACATTATTAAAAGCATTTCACGAAGGCAGTATTGTTATACTCGATGAGTTAAACCTTGATCCTGATGTTGAAAAGTTATTAAATCAGCTATTAAGTGGATTTACTCCTGATAACCAACCAGCCAAAAAAGCGGGATTTACTGTATTATCTACCCAAAATCCCCCGAAATACACAGATGACGCAAAAATGATTTCTATGTTTGCCGGCACTAAAAAAACATCGACCGCATTGTTAAGCCGGTTTCATGTAGTGCCGATGAAAGATATTAGTTATGAAAGTTTTGAAGCATTTGCACGCGATTTAAAATACCCAGAACCTCGCAAACTAACCTTGGCCTATAAAGACTTACGCAGTAAAGATCCTTCCATTAATGCGCGCTCGATGTTTGGTGCGATAAAAAGGCAGCAACCAGTTGCTCCAGAAATAGAAAGTACTCCAAAGCCCTTGCCGAGAAAAGAATGATGTTTCTAACTCCTGCGTGTCTTATGTTCCACTTTGCTTTGCAATTTAGATTTGATAACTTGTCGCATTTGGTTGCGGCATTCGAGGATTAATTCGCGTAATTGGGTATTATTAGGGTGGGTCATTATTTCAGGCATTTCATGAGAGAGTAAAAAAGCAAATCCCCATATTTTTTGATAATCATTCCCTGGAATTTTTACCTTTTTGAGGGTAGTAACAATTCTGTTCAAGCGATCCGTGAGATGTTCTATATCGCGGGGATCTTCCAGAAGGTATTCAAAAGATTTAATCAGCCTTTTTTGTAAAGCTGAATATTCAGCGGGCTTTTCAAATTTTTCAAATGTCATTCCCATATGCCACCCCTGATGAGTTCTAGCCAAGCGTCCCAAAACTTCTTAAAATTGTTGTTGGTTTAGGGTACTGTAAGTTTACCCTACACGCAATTAAATTATAGCAATTTTTTTAAGGTAAATGTGATGACTCAGACGATCCCCCCCCGATTACGTTGGGCTTGCCGCCGTGGAATGCTGGAACTTGATGTTTTATTAGGAAATTTTTTAGAGGAAGCTTATTTAGCTTTAGATGAAAACGATAAAAATTTATTTATAGAATTACTTGATTGTAGTGATCAGGATTTATTCGAATGGCTGACGGGTAAAAAAACTGCCCAAGACCCCAAGATTGCAATCATGGTAGAAAAAGTAAGGCACCATGCAAAAAATCGACATTAATATCAAAATTTCCAAACAATTTATAATGTTATTGTTTGTCATTTTTTTTATGAGTCTGGTGATTACGCTCAGTCTACCCATTGCATTTGGGCTAAAATTGATTTTAATACTCTTTATTTTTTTATACAGTTACCATATTTTTAACCATTATATACTTTTAAAAAAACCGTATTCTATTAAAAAAATAATGTTATCCAATGATGCCTGGAGTATTTTGGATAAAAAAAGAATATATGCGGCTACTCTTTGTGGTAGTAGCACAGTTACAAAAATGATTTGTATCTTAAGATTCAAAATTTTAGATGAAAAACTTAAAAGATCCTGTATCTTATTTAGAGATTCCATGGAAGCAGAACAATATAGACAATTATTAGTAAGCATGCGAAATAACAAAACTAAGGATAATTCAAATGCAATCATTTTTTTCAACAAAACCAGAAAGAATCATTGAAATTGATAACCCAGGAAAAGGAAATTGTGCATTTAATGCATTTTCCATAGCATTAATTCCCCATCTAAAATCTTCATTAATAAAAGAAAGTAAAAATGAAATATTTGAAAAAATCATTCCTTATCTATCAGACAAAGTAAAAGTTTCTGATTTTAAAAATTATATTATACAGTTTAATTTACAAAATCCTGATAAAGATTTATTAAAACTATTTAATAGTATATTTCGTAAAATATTAGCAGATACGCGCATACGATTAATTCAACAAGCTTTAGATCAAAAAAGTTATCAAGATAAATTGAGACACTTTTCTATTTTAGATTTATATGGTGACATTTTGGGGGTATTCAAATGTTATTATAATTGGAATGAATCTAAAATAGATGAATACAATAATGATGTTATTCGCGATGTAAATTTAAAAAATGAATTGCTACAATGTGCAGCCAGATTAGAAGGACTTCATTATAAAGCATTACCTACCCCTGATAGCAAACCCTTGTTACTTGCAAAAAGTAAAAAATTTCGGATAGAACAAGAAGTAGCCTCACTGGAAACCAGATTAAAACTCAAACCCAATGAAGCTAAAGAAATAGACATTTATCTAAAGGAATGGAAAAGTGAACAAATAAAAAAGAATGACACATTAAAAGAATTAGAACTAAAATTGAAAGCATCTCATGAAAAATATGCTGAGCGCGATAATTTATCGAAAGCATTTGTACTTGCAAGTATGCTATCTACACGCCCTCAGGCAGAGAGAGTTTTATTTAAAGCAATTGATGAAAAAAAATCAGAAACACAAATCACTGAACTATTATTAGAAGATTTAAAATTTGATAAGAATTCATATCTGGCAAATTTGATTAATAAAAAAAGAAAAAATGGCGAGTGGGGTAATGAAAGTGATTTAAATTGTTTGGCATCTCATGGATTAAGCCGGGATCACAAAAATCCTGATATCCTGGTTGAAATTCATAATGAAGGGGAAAAAATCTATTTGCGAAGAAATGAGAATAGAATTGTAATAAAAGTTAATAATCATGGTAATAATCATTGGACGACCTTATTTAGCATGGCTGAAATTCAAACTGATTCAAAAAATAAGCCAGCTGAGCAGAAAAAACCTCAAGAAATCATTATTGATACCTATACAGTGATTGATATTTTAAATCAATACCAGGGATCGGGTGGTGCAAGTCGTTTGTTTTCAGGCAGGTGGAACCGAAAAAATACCAAATTAGCAAAAGAAATTATAAGCTTGTTAACTGAAATTAATAATGATCGTACTAAAAGCAAAAATATTACGGTTTCTGATTTACAAGAAATAATTCTTGTTTCATGTAGAAATTTAAAAATAAATTATCTGAATCCAAAAGGCCTTTTCGTTCAATGTATTGAACAAATTTTTGAAATGCTTTGTAAAGATAATCATACGCAGGAAGTAAATAAATTATTATCAGCAATAAATGCTCTGCAGCCGCCTCAAAGCGAGCAAACAGATCTGTTGGGTTCAATGTTGCAGTTTTTTCCGTTTATGTAGCATTTAAGGTGGGCACGCTGCGCTTTGCCCACCCTACATCTATAATCGCGGAACAATAATTGAGCGGTAAAAATCATCTGCCGCATGCACTGCAAAATTATTTGCGCCACCCGAGAAAAACATCAATGGCACTGATAAAGGTAAGCCGCGAAAACAAACTTTTGTGATAGCTCCAACAGATAAAGCTCCTCGTTGATTTTTAAAGGCTGTGCCTAAAAATTGTGAAAGCGATTGATAATGCCCCTGCTGAATAGCTGCAACTCTTTGTTTGGAAATAGCATCTAATGGATAATAAATCGTAGTTGCTAAAATTCCTGCGGCTGATCCTATTAAGAATTCTTTTAATTTCTTTTTTGATGAAGGTTTTTCTTCTTTCATATTTAAAGCATTTTCACCAGTTTCTAAAAAATATTGAAAAGTAGGCCAAAACAAGCCATAACGAGGCATCAAGCCGAGTGTCGTAATGACAGATGATTTTGCGAATTTTCCAAGAGATAATAATTTATAAGTCGGAACAGTAGCTTCTTCAGCGGTCTTAGTCAGTGCTAGTTGTTTCCATACACTTAAAGGCCCGCTGATGGTTGCATCTGTGATGCCTGCCGCAGCGTCTGCTATGATTTTAGATTTTTTTTCATCTTTCATATGCACATAATTATGTAATAACCTTTTATATTCAGGAGTTACTAAATAAGTAATACTGTATCGAAAAATTTTAATGGCAGCGATTTTATGGTAATTAACCATAAATGGTTTTAATAAAACATTAAAAATTTTATTAGAAAGAGGAGTAGGGGCAAAGAGTCCGGTTGGTTTACCGGCCTGTATGCGTGTTTGCAACATATCAATATGAAAGGTTGCTGCTGTCCCTATACCACCTGTAAAAGCACCCGTGATCCATCCTGGTGTCTTAATTTCTTTTTGATCATTTTTTGGACAATTTGTAGGCACAGGTTAATCCTCGAATAATGTTTATTATGTAGGGTGGATTAGCGCGCTTTTTGCGCGTAATCCACCAAAAATACCGTTATAAACAAGGTGGATTACGCGCAAAAAGCGCGCTAATCCACCCTACGCCTATTGTTACAGGGCGACGGCTATAGTATCTGATTTGAAAATAAGTTACCATTTGCGGCTTAATTATTGGTTAGAGAACTATGCAAAATATCCGAAACTTTTCCATCATTGCCCATATTGATCATGGTAAATCGACCCTGGCTGACTGTTTAATCAAGTTATGCGGGGGGTTAAGTGATCGCGAAATGCAGGCACAAGTGCTCGATTCGATGGATCTTGAGCGTGAACGAGGCATCACGATTAAAGCTCACAGCGTCACTTTACATTACAAAGCACGCAATGGCCAAACCTTCCAATTAAATTTTATTGATACTCCTGGGCATGTGGATTTTTCATATGAAGTTTCTCGATCCCTTGCAGCCTGCGAAGGAGCATTATTAGTTGTAGACGCAGGACAAGGAGTAGAAGCACAAACACTTGCAGTTTGTTATACCGCTTTAGAACAAGGCTTAGAAGTTTTACCTGTCTTAAATAAAATTGATTTACCACAAGCCGATCCTGATCGTGTCATTCATGAAATCGAAGAAATTATCGGATTAGAAGCTCAAAATGCTTTACGAGTCAGCGCTAAGCAAGGCATAGGCATAGAAGATTTATTAGAACGTTTAATCACTGACATTCCTGCACCAGAAGGCAATCCTGACGCACCGTTACAAGCATTAATTATTGATTCCTGGTTTGATAGTTATTTAGGTGTTGTTTCGTTAGTGCGTGTAAAAAATGGTGTGTTAAAAACCGGTGAAAAAATGTTAGTGATGTCCACTGGTAAACATCATGAAGTGTCCGACATCGGTATCTTTACTCCCAAACGTGAATCCACAGGGATATTAAATGCAGGTGAGGTAGGTTACGTTGTTGCAGGTATTAAAGAAATTAATGGCGCTCCTGTTGGTGATACTTTAACTCATGCACACAAACCTGCAAGTGAAGCACTGCCTGGTTTCAAAAAAGTGAAACCACAAGTATATGCAGGATTATTTCCTGTGAGTTCGGATGATTTTCCAGCTTTTAGAGATGCATTATCAAAACTCTGTTTAAATGATGCAGCTTTATTTTTTGAACCAGAATCATCTGAAGCATTAGGATTTGGATTTCGTTGTGGATTCTTAGGTATGTTGCACATGGAAATTGTGCAAGAACGTTTAGAACGAGAATACAATCTTGATTTGATTACCACAGCCCCCACAGTTGTTTATGAAGTAATAACAACCAAAGGGGAAATTATTAATGTCGATAACCCTTCTAAATTACCAATACAAAATTATATAGAAGAAATTCGCGAACCGATTGCAAAAGTTAACATCCTTGTACCCCAGGAATATTTAGGCAATGTTATAACATTATGTGTAGAACGTCGCGGTGTTCAAAAAAATATGTTGTATTTGGGAAATCAAGTTTCTTTAGCTTATGAAATTCCCATGAGTGAAATAGTTTTAGATTTTTTTGATCGTCTCAAATCTGTCAGTCGAGGATATGCTTCTCTTGATTATAGTTTTGCTTATTTTCAGGCGGCCGATTTAGTGAAATTAGATTTATTAATTAATGGTGACAAAGTCGATGCACTGGCGTTGATTGTTCATAAAGATCAGGCACAATTTAAAGGACGACAAATTGCAGAAAAAATGCAAGAGTTGATTCCAAGACAAATGTTTGATATTGCCATTCAAGCAGCGATTGGCGCACATGTTATTTCGCGCACTACCGTAAAAGCGTTACGTAAAAATGTATTAGCAAAATGTTATGGAGGAGACATCACCCGTAAACGTAAATTATTGGAAAAACAAAAAGCCGGTAAAAAACGTATGAAACAAGTAGGTAATGTCGAAATCCCGCAAGAAGCTTTCTTGGCTATTTTAAAGGTAGATAAAAAATGAATTTTAATTTTGAACTGATATTGTTTTATTTAGTTGTTATTTCAGGCGTTATTGCTGTTTTTGATCTTATCTTTTTAGCAAAAAAAAGAAAAGAAAAAAATATTACCAAATTACCTATTTTGATTGATTATGCATGGTCATTTTTTCCCATTTTATTAATTGTCTTTTTATTAAGATCATTTTTATTTGAACCCTTTCGTATCCCATCTGGATCCCTTGAACCTAGTCTTTTAATTGGCGATTTTATTTTAGTAAATAAATATGAGTATGGTGTACGACTTCCTATATTGCATAAGAAAATGTTTGATGTTGGCTCACCTCAACGCGGCGATATTTTTGTATTTAGATGGCCACCTAATCCTTCAGTATTGTTTATTAAACGTGTGATTGGATTGCCGGGAGATCATGTTAGTTATGTTAATAAAATTTTAAAAATCAATGGCAAGGTTATTCCACAAGAATATGATAAAACCACTACAGATTATGATGAAATGGGAAATTCCATTGAAGTAGTCCAAAAAAATGAAGACTTGTTAGGTATTAAACATAACATTTATCAAATACCAGCACGTTTGGGCATGGATTTTAATGATATTGTAGTACCACCAGGCATGTATTTTGCAATGGGAGATAATCGAGATAACAGCGCTGACAGTCGGTTTTTTGGTTTTGTACCCGATGAAAATATTGTAGGTAAAGCAGTTGCTACCTGGATGAGTTGGGATTCAATCAATCATACTATACGATGGAATAGAATAGGCAAGCTGGTCAACCCAAAGGAATAAAGATGAGTGATGAATTATCCCGAAAATTAGGTTATGAATTCAAAACTAAAAAACTATTGAAAACAGCTTTAACTCATCGCAGTATGAGTACTGAAGCTAATAATGAACGATTAGAGTTTTTGGGTGATTCAGTTGTTAATCTAGTTATAGCAGAAGCATTGTATTCTCAATTTCCTAAAGCACAAGAAGGTGATTTAAGCCGTTGGCGTGCAACACTGATTAATCGAGAAACCATAGGACAAATTGCCCGTGAATTTGATGTTGGACGTTATACTCATTTAGGTTTGGGTGAAATTAGAAGTGGCGGAGGAGAGCGTTTATCTATTTTATCCTGTACCATGGAAGCAATTATCGGCGCTATTTATTTAGATGGAGGTTTTGACAAGGCACGTGCATGT
>Ga0207039_1123_pt1 | contig 19051 bp, 16 predicted proteins | sample Alteio_BWMinCont_74_FD_153264 | JGI IMG/M metagenome (GOLD analysis project Ga0207039, IMG submission 153264) | Enriched cells from forest soil in Barre Woods Harvard Forest LTER site, Petersham, Massachusetts, United States -... | ecosystem: Environmental > Terrestrial > Soil > Temperate forest >... | reverse complement strand
TTACCTTATACTATAATGCACATCCTGTATTAAATTGAAAAAATTGAATTTACCTTATATTTCATATGAAAACCCCCATCTATTTAGATTACGCTGCTACAACACCTCTTGATCCTCGTGTTGCAGATATTATGCTGAAATACATGACGCAAGACGGTATTTTTGGTAATGCATCATCGACGCATGTTTTTGGAAAAGCAGCCAAAGATGCAATTGAAACAGCCCGCAAACAAGTTGCCGATGTTATTCATGCAATCCCAGAAGAAATCATATGGACGAGTGGTGCAACCGAAGCGAATAATTTAGCGTTAAAAGGTGCTGCACAACTTTATAAACAAAAAGGTAAACATATCATTACCGTTAAAACAGAACATGCATCTGTTTTAGACTGTTGTCAGCAATTGGAAAAAGAAGGTTTTCTCGTTACTTATTTAACACCAGAGCCAAATGGTGTAATTAATTTATCGACATTAAAAAATGCAATACGCGATGATACGATTTTAGTCTCCGTGATGCATGTGAACAATGAAATAGGAGTTATTCAAGATATTGCTGCTATTGGAAAATTGACATCTGAACGTGGCATTTTATTGCATGTTGATGCAGCGCAAAGTATAGGAAAAGTAGCTATTGATGTAAATCTCATGCATATTGATTTAATGTCTCTTAGCGCACATAAAGTTTATGGCCCTAAAGGAATAGGTGCTTTGTATGTGCGGAGAAAACCACGTATTCGTGTTGCAGCGCAGTTGCATGGAGGAGGGCAAGAAAGTGGTATGCGTTCCGGTACGTTACCCACGCATCAAATCATTGGTATGGGAGAAGCATTTGCACTTGCACAAGCCGAAGCAGATAAAGATATAAAAAAAATAACGCATTTACATGAAATATTTTTACAAGGATTAAAAAATTCATCTATTACACGAATGAGTGATCCACGTTATTGCGTGCCTGGTATTATTAATATTTGTTTAAAGCACAAAACAGCCAAACAAGTGATGCAAGCATTGCCACAATTAGCGATTTCATCTGGTTCAGCCTGTCATGCAAAAGGTGATGAGCCATCCTATGTACTACGGGCACTAGGCTTTAGTGCAGAGCAAGCTTCTAGATGTATTAGGATCTCGTTTGGTAGATTTACGAAAGAAGATGAGATTTTTGAAGCTGCAAAATTATTAAGTAGGGTGGATTAGCGCGTTTTTTGCGCGTAATCCACCTTTCGTAAATCAGAGTTTTTCAACTATTTGATTTATTTAGACTATTTATTATACAATCAAAGTATAATATTTATCCAATTCGAGCTATAATATAAAATAGATTCTTAAGCAAGTTAGGGGGATATATGACCAATAAAGCTCTGACTGAACACTTAAAAAAGAACCACGTTAAGTTTACGCAAATCAATCATTCACCCGCATTCACAGCCCAGGAAGTTGCTGCTGCAGCTCATGTATCAGGTAAAAACTTTGCAAAAACAGTCATCATAAAAATTGGAGATCAATTAGCAATGGTTGTTTTACCTGCTCATGACCATATTAATTTTGCTGATTTAAAAACTGCAACGGGTCAATCTAAAATTGATTTAGCAACCGAATCAGATTTTAAAACTAAATTTCCTGAGTGCGAGGTAGGTGCAATGCCTCCATTTGGTAATTTGTATGATATGCCAGTTTATGTTTCAAGTCGTTTGACAGGCCTTGATAATATTATTTTCAATGCAGGCTCGCATTCTGAATTGATACAAATGACATATGCTGATTTTGAAAAATTAGTAAAACCAAAAGTCATTGCGGTACACTAATTTTTTTAAGGATATCCTTTTACGATTCGTAACTATTCGGTGTAGGGTGGATTAGCGCGCTTTTTGCGCGTAATCCACCAAAAATTGCAGGGTAAAAAGGTGGATTACGCGCAAAAAGCGCGCTAATCCACCCTACATCGAATAGTTACTAGCTTCAACACACTTCGCTTCGCTCACAAGGATGTTCCAAGCTACCCGATTCGACTTGAATAGTTGCATGATCGATATGGAATTTATCTTTTAAGATGTTGTTTAATTCACAAAAATCAGCGTCCGATAATTTTTTTTCTGGCATGACTAAGTGTACGGTTAAAGCAATTTCTTTTGTGCTTAAACCCCAGATATGTAAATCATGCACTTTAGTGACACCCGGAAATTGTTCTAAATACGCTTGCACAGATTGTTCATCAACATGCCTAGGTACAGCATCTAAAATCAAGCGTACAGAATCACGTAATAATCCCCAGGTTCCCCATAAAATAATAAATACAATTAATAAGCCTACGATGGGATCAATCCACATCCATCCGGTATAAAGAATAATAATAGCAGCAACAACAACACCAATCGAAATAAATGCATCACCTAATAAATGTAAAAAGGCTCCTTTAATATTTAAATCATCATGAGCACCACGCATAAATAATAATGCTGTACCACCATTTACAAAAATTCCAACGAAAGCAACAATCGCTACAATTTTTTCATTCATTTGTGTGATATGAAAAAGTTTGTAAATCGATTCATAAGAAATAATTGCTGAAGTGGCAACTAAAAGTAATGCATTAATAATGGCTGCAATAATAGTCGTGCGTTTGAATCCATAACTGTAGCGTTTGCGAGCGGGGCGTGTTAATAGCCAATTTGCCCCCCAAGCTAATACTAATCCAAACACATCTCCAAAATTATGTGTTGCATCCGCAAGCAAGCTCATTGAACCAGCAATTAATGCAAAAATAATTTGAAAAACAGTAAAACTAAAATTAAAAATGACAGCAATCGCAAATGCTTTATTAAAGGATTGCACACCATGGTGATGTGCATGATGATGACCATGTCCGTGGGAATGATTGTGGTGTGTATGCGTCATGAATTAATCCTCTTCCTTCAGCGACACCAGTGTAGCATTCCCTCCTGCTGCTGTTGTGTTAATAGAGACAGAGCGTTCAACACATAAACGCGGCAAATAATAAGGACCACCGGCTTTGGGTCCTGTGCCAGAGAGTTTTTCTCCACCAAAACATTGAACACCCACTACTGCCCCGATCATATTTCGATTTATGTAAATATTACCGACGGGCATGCGCTCCTGAATGTATTTGACTGTGTCATCAATTCGGCTATGAACTCCTAATGTTAATCCATAACCTGTATCAATGATTTGTTGCATTACTTTATCAAGTTCATTCGATTTAAAGCGGATAATATGTAAAATGGGTCCAAATACTTCACGTTTTAAAATACTTAAATCTTTTAATTCAAATACACAAGGTGCAAAGTAATGTCCTTTAGGTAAATTATCTGTAGGTATTTCATAAATAAAAGTGGCTTCTTTTTTCATTTTCTCAGCATGTTCTTGTAACATTTGTTGTGCTGCCTGATCAATAACGGGACCAATATCATTGGAAATAACACCAGGATCACCGATTTTTAATTCAGCCATTGCGCCTTTTAACATTTCAATCACACGCGGAGCGATATCATCTTGTACAAACAAAACGCGTAATGCAGAGCAACGTTGACCGGCACTATTGAAAGAAGAACTAATAACATCAGCAACCACTTGTTCTGGAAGCGCTGATGAATCAACAATCATTGCATTTTGACCGCCGGTTTCTGCAATCAATGGAACAATAGGTCCTTTGCGATTAGCAAGTGTTTGATTAATTGTTTGTGCAGTTTCAGTTGAGCCTGTTAGCATCACGCCTGAAATTCGTTCATCAGCAACACATTTTGCACCAATCACACTACCGCGTCCGGGTAATAAGTGTAAAACATTGGTTGGAATACCTGCTTCATGTAAAAGTTTTACAGTGAATGCAGCAATTAATGTCGTTTGTTCAGCAGGTTTTGCAATCACTGCATTACCACTAGCGAGAGCTGCAATCACTTGTCCCATAAAAATAGCTAAAGGGAAATTCCAGGGACTAATACACAGCATTACACCGCGTGGATGTAATGATAACTCATTATATTCGCCAGTGGGTCCGGATAATTGTTGTGGTTTTAAATCTTTGCGTGCGCGCATTGCATAATAATAACAATAATCAATCGCTTCTCTGACTTCAGACAAAGTGTCATTAATATGCTTGCCGCCTTCAAGATTTAATAAAGCCATAAAGGTTGCTTTATTCTTTTCTAATAAATCTGCTGCTTTTTCTAAGATAGCAGCACGTTGTTCTACAGGTGTAAAACCCCAGGTAAGACTTGCTTTTGACGCGGATGCGAGTGCAGCTTCAACATCATCTAATGTGGCTTTATAAGCTTTACCGATAATATTATCTGTATTAATAGGTGAACGAACATCGGTAGGTGTGCTTGATGTTATTTCTTTTCCATCAATAATAGGACTTGATTGCCATTTGTTTTTTGCAGCTTCATCCATTTCAACTTTCAATTTTTCTAACTGATGTATGTTTGACAAATCAATTCCTCCAGAGTTTTTTCGTTCACGCCCATAAAGATCCTTAGGTAAAGGAATATAAGGGTGTGGTTTATGAGTTAAATGCTTAATACGCGCAACGGGGTCAATAATAATTTTTTCAATCGGTGTAGTGGTATCAGCTATTAAATTAATAAAAGATGTGTTTGCGCCATTTTCCAAAAGTCGTCTGACTAAATAGCCTAATAAGTCTTTATGACTACCCACAGGCGCGTAAATACGGCAGGGTATATCTAAATTATTTTTACCAATGATTTGGTCATAAATAGGTTGTCCCATACCATGTAAACATTGGAATTCAAAATCTTTGCGATCACCTGCCATTTCTAAAATAGCAGCAATCGAATAAGCATTATGTGTTCCAAACATGGGATAAAAACATTCAGGCAAGGCTAATATTTTTTTCGCACAAGCGAGGAAAGAAACATCGGTGGAATTTTTACGTGTAAATACGGGATATCCTTCTAATCCCAGCACTTGACTTAATTTAATTTCAGCATCCCAATAAGCACCTTTAATTAATCGCACCATTAAACGGCGTTTGTTGAGTTTAGAGAGATCTGCTAACCAGTCAATCACAAAGGGCGCACGCTTTTGATAAGATTGCACAGCCAAGCCAAATCCTTCCCATCCTGCAAGACTGTTGTCACTAAATACTTTTTCAATAATATCGAGTGATAATTCTAATCGATCAGCTTCTTCAGCATCGACTGTCAAACTAATATTATAACTTTTTGCAAGTTGAGCGAGCTTCAGTAAACGCGGCGTTAATTCTTGCATAACGCGATCATATTTCGCGAGTTCATAACGTGGATGTAAAGCAGATAATTTGATTGAAATGCCAGGACCATTAATATGTCCTTGTTTCGAGACTTTACCAATTGCATGTATCGCATTTTCATAAGATTGATAATACACTTCTGCATCATGGGCTGTGCGGGCTGCTTCGCCTAACATATCATAGGAATAACGATAGCCTATTGCTTCTGATTTCTTTGCGCGCTCTAATGCTTCATCAATCGTGCGCCCCATTACAAATTGTTTGCCAATGATTTTCATGCCTTGCATGACGATTGGGCGAATAAATGATCCGCCTGTTTTGGCAATTAAGCGTTTTAGGGTAGCTAGTAAATTTTTTTGTTTTTCCAGGGTGCCTTCATAGACTTTTCCAGTCAGCATCAAAGACCAGGTGGCAGCATTGACGAATAAGGAATTATCGATATTTAAATGCTTTTTCCATTCTGCGGTGGAAATCTTGTCGCTAATTAAGCGATCCATAGTTTCTTTATCGGGGATCCTTAAGAGAGCTTCGGCCAAGCACATTAAGGCAATGCCTTCTTCGCTTGAAAGGTCATATTGATGTAAAAAAGAATCGATCCCGCTTTGTTTTTGTTTATGATCGCGGGTACCCTGCACAAGCTTGCTGGCCGTTTTTGCTATATTTTGCAATGAGTTATCTGAAAATTGAGCTTGAGCCAAAAGTTTATTGACGCACTCAGTTTCATCCATCCGGTAGGCGGATGTGATAGCATCTCTTATTTCGCTTTGTTTATAAATGGTATTAAAAATCATAGAGTTTTCCATATTTTAGTCAAATTCGTTGTACAATATATGTAAATAAGTATACTCAACGAACTCGACATTTTAAGTTTAATTGGAAGATTTTGGAACTAAAAAAATCATATGTCACACTCTCAAAAAAAATCGATCATCGCTTCGCGTTACCGCAACCTATTGCCGGTGGTGGTGGATGTCGAGACTGCGGGCTTAAATCCAGAAACAGATGCGTTGCTAGAAATCGCTGCTGTGATTTTGAAGATCGATGATCAGGGGAAAATAGTTCGTGACAAAACGTATGCTCACCATGTTGAGCCATTTCAAGGTGCCCGCATTGATCAAGAGGCTTTAGAGATCACGGGTATTGATCCGGGATACCCTTTGCGTTTCGCCATTCCAGAAAAACAAGCATTACATGATATTTTTACCAAAATACAACAACATATTATGGAGCAAAAATGTCGGCGAGCAGTACTGGTCGGACATAATGCCTGGTTTGATTTGGCATTTATTAAAGCATCCGCTAAACGTAGTCAATTACCCTTTAATCCTTTTCATTCATTTACGACTTTTGATACTGCTACATTGGCTGGCGTCGCGTTAGGTGAAACTGTGTTAGCTCGTGCGGCTAAAGCTTCTAAAATTTCGTTTAATGTTAACGAAGCTCATTCCGCAATCTATGATGCGGAACGAACTGCGGATTTGTTTTGTTATATTGTAAATAATAAAATTTTATCTTTAAACGCGAGTTCGGCTAAGAAATCGATTTAAAGCGAGTATTAAACGAAAGATTAGCGTTAAAATTTTTAATAAAATGCGGAGCATATTTGACCATATGTGAGCAATTTTATTAAAAATTATAACGCATAGATTTCGTTTTAAGACGAAGTCTTTAAATCGATTTCTTAGCCGAGCTCGCGTTTTAAGATAAAGCTAAACCTCCGGGTGGGTAATATCCGGGAAGCATAAGCATTGTTATCCCATCATCATGCTTAACAGTTTGTTTAAGTGCTTCATGTATCTTGGCTGTGACTGGGTTCGCTTCGTGTTTTTTTAAGAATGCTTGCAAACGTTCACGTGTTTGTGTGCTTAATAATTCAGATCCCCATTTCATGTCTTCATTGACTAATTCTAAAATTTTGTTTGCATCGATTTGATATGCTTTATTAAATAATTTGGGATCATTTAATGAAATAGCAGCATGATAAGAAACATGGATATCAAATTGATTCTGCATAAGTTTTAGCAATTCATTGCCATTCACTTCAGTCATGCCAACTAAAGACATTAATCGAAAATAAAAAGCAGCTTTAGCTACATCCTTGCTTAAGCCACTATCACCTCTTTTATAAGCCAGACCAAGAGGGTGAAAAGCTAAAGCATAACCATAACTGACTGCTTGTTTAAAATAAGCATTGGCTTTTGTAAAATTTTGTGGGACGCCTACTTTTTCCTCAAAACAAAAACCCAAACTATAGATACCGCTTGGGCTACCTTGATCAGCAGATTTTTTATATTCTTTAAAAGCTGAGTCATGGCATTTATTTAAAGTATGCGTTCCGAAATGGAATCCATAACCTAATTCGCGATAGCCTTCCCCACACCCTTGAGCAGCGCTTTCCTTCATAAATATGAGTGCTTGTTTTTCATTTCGTTCAAATCCTTTGCCTTCTTCAAGCATATAACCTAATAGATAACGAGCAGCCGGAATACCTCCACTTGCGAGCATATAATGATCCCTGGCTTTGATGTAATCTTTGTTAACACCAATGCCATGATAATAAGCTAATCCAAGAATTAATTGTTCACGGTAAAATTGGGAAGGTGTTTTGGGTTTATTTTGATTATCAGGATTTTCTAAAGATTGAATGAGTTTTTTTGCTTCGGGATGATTGACTCTTTCTGAGTATGTTGTTCTGGCTTGATAATAACATAACTGTTGATCTGATACTGAAAATTCTTTATCCAATGCAGCATCATCTTTGGCTTCTAGTAAATCTTTAAATCTTTGTTCAATCGGAACATCAATTACTTTAAAAAAAGAATGTAACATTTCTTTTTCAGTGATGTCGGTATCGATGGGGGTGCTTTTTGAATCGGAAGTATTTCTGAAAAACATGATGGTTGCCTCCTTGGTGAGATCTTGTTTTTAGTGTATCGTCATCCCGAGGCGGAGCCGAGGGATCTCCTTGCAGGGAGATCCTTCGTCGCAAAGAGCGCTCCTCAGGATGACAGTTCGATTATTATTTTAAATAAAAATCCAACGTTTTTTTCAAACCTGTTTCAAGATTTGTAGACGGCGTCCACTGTAAATCTTTTTCTGCACGTTTAACAGCAGGCACGCGCAATGAAACATCTTGATAGCCTGAACCATAATACTTTTCAGCTGATACATCAACTAATTTAGTTTGGCTCGCTTTGTCTGCAAATTTTGGATACGTTTTAATAAGTTTAATTAATAATTCTGCGAGTGAACGAATAGAATAATTTTCGTACGGATTACCAATGTTAAAAATTTTACTTGCTGCACAATTATTTTCATTTTTAATAATTTTAATTAATGCATCAATACTATCTTCAACAAAAGTAAAACAACGTTGTTGTGCACCACCTTCTACTAACATAATATCTTCACCACGTAAAATATTCCCAATAAACTGAGTTAATACGCGCGAACCACCCGGTTTAGTATTTAAAATATTATCTAAGCGTGGGCCATACCAATTAAAAGGTCGAAACAAAGTGTAAGATAATTGTTTATGTTTACCATAAGCATAAATGATACGATCTAATAATTGTTTTGATGTGGAATAAATCCAGCGTTCTTTATGAATGGGGCCTGTGACAAAATGACTGTCTTCTTCATCAAATTCTGCATCACTACACATGCCATACACTTCTGATGTCGATGGGAAAATAATTCGTTTATTTAATTCTACACATTGACGAATAATTTCTACATTTGCTTCAAAATCTAATTCAAAAATTTTCAAAGGATTTTGTACATAAGTTGCAGGTGTTGCTATGGCTACTAAAGGTAAAACCACGTCACTTGCAATTAACTTTTCATGGATCCAATCTTTATGAACCGTAATATCACCTTGGAAAAAATCAAATCTTGTGTTGCCTAAACAATTTTCTAATTTATCGGTTGATAAATCCATTGCATGAATTTGCCAATCTGTTTTTGCTAAAATTGCTTCACTTAAATTGCTGCCAATAAACCCATTTGCACCTAAAATCAAAATATTCATATTTTTAAAAACCAATTAATTATGTTGAAAAATGCTATACATTACATCTAATACGCGATCATGTTCTGCATCTGTCATGTCGGGAAAAAGTGGTAAACTGACTATTCTGTCGCCAGCCGATTCTGCATAAGGAAAATCACCTTCATTAAACCCAAAATGTTCACGATAGTAAGGATATAAATGTGCAGCACGATAATGTAATCCTGTGCCGATATTTTTTTCTTTCATTTTTTGCATGAATTCATTGCGTGTCATGCCGGCAGCATCTTCATTAATTAAGGGTGTAAACAAATGCCATGCATGTCGATAAGAAAACGGCGGAGAACCAGGTAATGTCCATTGTGGCCAATCTACAAGTGCTTCAAGATAGCGTTCTGCTAATTCAGTGCGACGTTCAATAAATCCTTCTAATTCTTGTAATTGATGAATACCGATTGCAGCTTGAATATCCATCATATTATATTTAAATCCAGGCACGACAATTTCATAATCCTGAGTACCTGATTTACCAAAGCGGTTCCATGCTTCTCGGTCAATTCCATGAAAACGCAGCAAACTCACACGACGTGCAATTTCATCGTCATTTGTGGTGACACAGCCACCTTCGCCTGTTGTCATATTTTTATTTGGATGAAAACTAAAAACTTGTGTGTCGCCAAAACTACCAATACGTTTACCTTTATATTCTGTTCCGATAGCATGAGCAGCATCTTCTACTACTCGCAAATTATGGTTTTCAGCAATTTGATAAAGTGCATCTAAATCAACTGGCAAACCAGCAAAATGCACCGGTAAAATGACACGGGTTCTGTTGGTGATAGCTTCTTCTAATCGGTTTAAATCCATGTTTAATGTTTGGGGGTCTATATCGACTAGGACAGGTCTTGCTCCTGCTAAAACGATGGTATTGAGGGTTGCGGCAAAGGTGAGGGGGGTTGTAATCACTTCATCCCCGGGAATTAAATTCATGGCTAACAGGGTTAAATGAAGACCTGCGGTGGCTGAAGCCAAAGGCAATACATGCTTTGCCTGTAGATATTCTTTAAGTTTATCAGTAAATTGCGCCACCCTAGGACCCGTGGTAATCCATCCAGATTCTAGACAAGCTACCACTTCGTCAATAGCAGCTCGGCTAATAGAAGGTCTTGAAAAAGGTAAAAATTCTTCGCTCATATGTCCATATCTCCAGAAAAACGATGTAGCCGATGATACCATACCTGCATTTTTAGTATATAATCCTAAAAACGGCAGTTGATACGCAACGCTGAGCGCAACATCTTGATAGATCTGGCTATTTAAAAATTTGCTCATCACCAATAAGGTGACTTCGCAAATTTTTAATACGCCATATCTATCAATCTGTTACACTCAGCATTACGTACAACTGCCGTTTTTAGGATAATTCTCATTTTTTAAACTGGAGACCCGTAATAATGACTATTTTAGTTGGCAGATCTGCCCCCGATTTTACCGCTGCCGCTGTTTCAGGCAATGGAGAAATTCTTAACCAATTTCATTTAGCTGATGCTATTAAAAATAAAAATGCAATTATTTTTTTCTATCCTTTGGATTTTACATTTGTATGTCCATCAGAATTAATTGCATTAGATAATCGAATTGCTGAATTTGAAAAAAGAAATACGGTTGTAATTGGTGTTTCAATTGATTCTCAATTTACCCATCATGCATGGCGCAAAACACCTGTGAATGAAGGTGGAATTGGTGCAGTGCGTTACACATTGGTTGCGGATGTTAATCATCAAATTTGTCAATCTTATGGTGTTGAACATCCTACAGCTCATGTTGCTTTACGCGGCGCTTTTTTGATTGATAAAAAAGGCGTAGTGCGTTCACAAATTGTCAATGATTTACCTTTAGGTCGTAATATCGATGAATTAATTCGTTTAGTTGATGCTTTAGAACACCACGAAAAACACGGTGAAGTTTGTCAAGCAGGTTGGAACAAAGGTGACATTGGCATTAAACCAACCAATGAAGGTATTGCTCGTTTTCTTGCAGATAAAGCTGAAAGTTTATAATAAAAATTTTAATCAAATATTGTTATCCCGAGGCGAGCTCTTTTCGCCAAGGGATCTCCATCTCACAAATCAAATTTACATCTATTTCAATATAAACTGTGATAATCAAAATCAATTTATCGATTGGTTTATTATTTGCAATTAAATATTTCTTGCATTGACTCATGAATCTATGTAGCTTCACACACCGTTCCGGACATTAAAATATCAAGGAGAAATATAAGTATGAAATATAAACTTGGACTCATAGCCGCATCGATGAGCGCATTAAGTTTGATAAGTTGCCCAACATTAGCAGCAGATACTCAAGCTCAAGTCAGATCAGTACACCATCATAGACATATCGTTTCAGAAACAACTGTTGTTCCACATTGTAAAGATCAATATAAAGATGTATTACCAGTTGCTGAAGTTTGTCCACATGTTGATATGTATGATTCTATGTTAGATATGATGAATCACAATGTAGGACGCGCAAGACCCACTATTCATTGCACAGATCCTTTATCACTTGCTGGCGGAATTGCATTTGATTCAACCTGGGGTAGTCGCAACAGAGCATTCTCTGGTGAAAATACTGCTCGCTTTTCTTTAAATGATGCATATATCAATGCATATGGTCTTGTAAATGATTGGACTTCAGCATTTGCAAGTTTAAGTTTTTCTAATTTCCAACCTTATCCAGGCACAACAACTTTGACAGGTGGAACAGGACCTGCAAATAGTTTCTTGATGAACGGTGTTTATTCTAATAGCTATGTTTCAAATGCTCTGCAATTAGAACAAGGTTATATTACATTTAAAAACATGAACTATTTCCCAATCTTTTTACGAGTTGGTAAAATGTTTACTGATTTTAACCGTTACACAATTCATCCAATGTCTGAATCTTTCACACAAGTTATGTCTGAATCATTACATACAACCGCTGCATTAGGATTTATGACAGCAATGGGTTTCAACGGATCTCTTTACACTTTTGATAATCCAATGCGTAAAATGAATGCAAATGGAAGTGGTGTTAGCCATAACCAAAATAACTGGGGTGGCTCTATCAACTTTAATCATCCAAGTGACCAACTCGGATTTGATGCTGGCGCTGGTTATATCTTTGATTTCACGGGTGTTGATCAAGTTGCATATTCTGTTAACCAATTTAATGGTACATCATTAAACCCAACTGGTTTCCGTGGCACCTACCAAAACCGTGTAGATGCTGCAACTTTATACGCAGATTTAAACAGTGGTCCGTTTGAAATTGAAGCACGATATGTTACTGCATTACGTAGATTTAATATCATGGATATGCCAACTAGAACAGCTGCTGCAATTGCTGCTGGTGGTCCCGCACTTGCTGCTAAACCATGGTCTGTTGATGCTACTGCAGGTTATGCATTTAATTCACTCGGTAAAAATCAAAATCTTTATATTAGTTACCAAGCATCTCAAAATGCTGTAAACATGTTCTTACCAAGAGCACGTTGGCAGTTTGGGTATGGTCTAAACTTATTGAAGAGCGTTAATCTTGGTTTACAATGGAACCATGATTATGCATACAGTGCAACCTGGGGCGGTACAAACAAAACCAGTAATGCAATTCTTGGCCGTATTGCTACACAATTTGGTTAATAGATAATTCATCAGCTGTCATCCCGAGGCGAGTTCTTTATCGCCGAGGGATCTCCTCGGGAGATCCTTCGTCGCAAAGAACGCTCCTCAGGATGACAAGGCTGTTAATTTGGAACCCTATGAATACGAGCACCTAATTGCGATAATTTTTCTTCGATACATTCATAACCACGATCGATGTGATAAATACGATCTACGCTAGTTTCACCTTCTGCAGCTAAACCTGCCAACACTAAACTTGCTGAAGCTCGCAAATCAGTTGCCATCGTTGGTGCACCTAAAAGATTATTTATGCCTTCACAAATAGCTGTATTGCCTCTTAAAGATATTCTTGCGCCCATGCGTAATAATTCTTGAACATGCATGAATCGATTTTCAAAAACAGTTTCTGTAATAGTGCCAGTACCCTCAGCAACTGTATTCAATGCCATGATTTGCGCTTGCATATCAGTAGGAAATGCAGGGTAGGGCGCAGTGCTAACATTGACGGCTTTAGGACGTTTGCCTTGCATATCAAGTGATACCCAGTCAGGACCACATTCAATATGAGCACCTGCTTCTTTTAATTTAATTAATACAGCTTCTAATAAATCAGGACGAGTATTTTTTAATTTTATATTGCCTCGTGTAATAGCAGCTGCAGTTAAATAAGTTCCTGTTTCAATTCGATCAGGTAAAACATTGTAACTGCCACCCGTTAATTTATCGACGCCGTCGATAATAATGGTTGATGTGCCTGCTCCTGAAATCTTTGCTCCAAGCGTATTAAGAAAGTTTGCTAAATCTTCTACCTCTGGTTCTCGTGCTGCGTTATGGATGATGGTTTGACCTTCTGCAAGGACTGCCGCCATCATGACATTTTCAGTACCGGTCACTGTGACCATATCCATATTAATGTTAGCACCTTGAAGTCTCTTGTTAGCACGAGCTTTGATGTAGCCATTTTCTACAGTAATTTCAGCCCCCATGGCTTCCATACCTTTAATATGTTGATCAACAGGGCGGGTTCCGATTGCACAACCACCTGGCAGAGAAACATCAGCTTCTCCAAAACGACTTAAAAGGGGACCTAGTACTAAAATAGAAGCACGCATGGTGCGTACTAATTCATAGGGAGCGTGAAAAGTGTCGACATGACTGGCATCTATTTCAATATTAGAGCGTTCATCTAACGTCAACTTTACACCCATTTGACCCAAAAGGCTCATCATTGTCGTAACATCTTGCAATTGCGGAATATTCCCAACTCTAACGGGTTCTGGAGAAAGCAAACAACCTGCTAAAATAGGTAATGCTGCATTTTTTGCGCCTGAAATTCGAACTTCTCCGTGTAAAGGAACGTTGCCGCGAATAATTAATTTATCCATACTATTTGTGCTCTTTATATTGTTGCCATTCTTCAGGTGTGAAGGTTTTAATTGAGATGGCATGTATAGTACCATCAGCAATATGTTCTTTTAGTGTAGCATAGACTAGCTGTTGTTTTTGCACTCGATTTTTTCCAGAAAACTCTGGACTAATGACTACCGCATTGAAGTGCCGACCATCGTCACCTTCTACCAGGGCAGATGATGAATGAAGACCAGCTTCGATGAGTTGTTTGATAGTATCTGGGCGCATAGTTAGGAGCCTATTTCAAATTGGCACCAAGGTTAACTTATGATCAGGTTGGCGTCAAATATCTTGAGGAGAAAAAAGCTTGGATATAGATAAAAAATCAGGGTTACTCAGTAGCGCAACATATTTACCATCACCTCATCATAATGAGCGGCCAGATAATATATTGATTGATATGATAGTAGTCCATAACATCAGCTTACCTCCTGGGCAATTTGGTGGGGGGGAAATTGCAAAGTTTTTTTGTGGCAATCTGGACATGAGTTTACATCCTTATTTTCAAACGATTGCCCATTTAAAAGTATCATCTCATCTATTAATTGATAGGCAAGGGAAAATCATTCAATTTGTTCCATTCCACAAACGTGCCTGGCATGCAGGGGAATCTTTTTTTCAGGGCCGCACCCAATGTAATGATTTTTCAATTGGGATTGAATTAGAGGGAACGGACACAGTACCGTTTGAAGATATTCAGTATAAAACATTAGCTCAGATTATCATTCTATTAAAAAAAGTATATCCAGATATCACTAGAGAAAAAATAGTAGGACATTCAGATATTGCTCCTGGTAGAAAAACAGATCCAGGACCTGAATTTAAATGGGATTATTTAGATTGTTTGTTATAATTGAAAAAAAATTTGTAAGGGATTGATCATGACTTTTTTAGCCGCTTTGATTGCTCTGATTGTTGAACGTTTTTTACATTGGAGCCAATTACGTAATTGGAAATGGTATTCAAGATATCAAGAGTTTTTAAATGTGCGCTTAGACAGTGTATCTCCTGCGCTAATATTTTTTGCATGTATATTACCACCCTTAATCATTGCAGCATTAATTACCCGACTCACTGCAAACTGGGGGTATCATATTCCCAAATTAATTTGGGACATTTTAATTTTATTATACTGTTTAGGCCCCGCAAATTTATGGGTGCAAATTTATACCTGCATTCGAGTGCTTAATAAAGAAGATACACGCGCTGCTATAGAAGAAGTGAAAAACACATTCCAAATTAACTCTATTGGCCAACCACAAGCATTTCATCAAGCATTTACACGTGCGATTTTTAATGCAGCCAACCAACGTATTTTTGCAGTTTTATTTTGGTTTTCTATACTAGGACCCATTGGTGCAGTCTTATACCGTGTCACTAGTTTAAGTAAAGCGAATGCCAATGTGCACGTGAGTGAATTTGCAAAACAAGGACAAAATATATTAGATTGGTTGCCCGCACGCTTATTTACATTTGTTTTTGCACTTGGCGGTAATTTTAATAAAGTATTTTATTGTTGGAAAAAACATGCAAAACAAGGCTTAAATTCGAACGAAGCTATTTTAGGGGATTGCGGTATTGCTGCATTAGATGTTACTAAAGGTGATACCATACCAGAAGATGGCTCTGCTGAAAATGAAGCCCTCACTTTGTTGGATCGCGTATTAGTGATTGGCTTAATTGTATTGGGATTGATTGAATTAATCATTTAATTAATCATTTAAAAAGCGTTTGTATATGATTTATACTCACACGCCGGTGCGCGAAAACCCTAATTTAATAGAAAAACACTAGGGAGTATAATGTATAGTATCAACCCGGAGGATATTATATGTTGCGCCATGCAAAAAGCCTTATCCAATCCCTATTTATTACATTTATTTTATTGTTTTCATGTTTAACATTCGCAGCTGAATCACAAAATATTCCTATTATTTGTTACCATAATTTTAACCCAATAAAACCTGGTAGCATGAACTTAACACCACAACGAGTAGAAGAACAAATTAAATGGTTAAAGGATAATGGATTTACTTTTGTTCCTTTAAAAGATGTTGTTGAATATTTGCAAGGAAAACGTTCATCATTACCTCCTAAAGCAGTGGCTTTAACGGTTGATGACGGATGGCAATCCGCCTATACCTATTTGGTGCCTATCGCCAAAAAGTATAATATCCCTGTGACATTATTTATATATCCTGAAACCATTTCTGCAGGCAAAAATGCCATGACTTGGGAGGAATTAGCAGAATTACAAAAAACAGGTTTGTTTGATATCCAAGGCCATACCTATTCACATCCCAATTTTAAACAAGCAAAAAAGAAAATGTCAGCAGATGCTTATGACAAATTTGTAAAACATGAATTAGCAACTTCTAGAAAAATATTAGAAGATAAAATGCATAAACCCATTTTATATTTAGCTTGGCCATTTGGAATTTATGATAGTTACTTAGAGCAAGCGGCAAAAGATGCAGGTTATGAAATGGCGTTTACTATTGATTACCGCACTGCCAATAAGAATTTTAGACCCATGGCACAGCCTCGTTTTATGATTGTTGCAAGCGAATCCATGAAGACATTTCAAGGTTTAATGAATGGGGCTAAGGTTAAGACGGAAGTCAAATAATCGCGAAGTAAGGCCTGGTGGATTACGGCAAAAAGCGCCTAATCCACCCTACAATATTCAAAATGCACCCACAAACCCCCTATCCGCTACTTTAGGTTTTTCTTTATTCAGGTTAAAATTCACCGATTAGTCATAAAAAGCTTGGGGTATACAAAATGAACAAAACGTGGGTGGATCTTGATCCTATTGAAACAAAAGAGTGGTTAGATGCATTAAAATCACTGATTAAACATGAAGGTAAAGATCGTGCACGCTTCATTATTGATCAAATTTTGAGCGAAGCAGGAGAGCAAGGGGTCGATATTGAAAAGGCTCAAGCCATTATTACTCCTTATATCAATACCATTCCAGTCGCTGAACAACCCCAATACCCAGGCGATCTTGAAATAGAAAAACGCATTGATGCTCTCATTCGATGGAATGCCATAGCCATGGTATTAAAAGCCAAACGAGATGCGGGTGGTGTTGGAGGACATCTTTCCTCTTATGCATCCATAGCTTGGCTTTACGAAGTAGGAATGAATCATTTTTTCCGAGGAATGACTGATAAGCAACTAGGGGATTTAGTTTATTTTCAGGGGCATTCTTCTGAAGGTAACTATGCTCGTGCATTTCTTGAAGGAAGATTATCTGAAGAGCAATTAAATCATTTTCGCCAAGAGGTAAAAGGCGATGGATTATCATCTTATCCCCATCCTTGGTTGATGCCCAACTTTTGGCAATTTGCAACAGTCTCTTTAGGTTTAGGTGCACTACAAGCTATTTACCAAGCTCGTTTTATAAAATATTTAGAGAATCGAAAATTCCTTCCTAAAAATGATAGAAAAGTCTGGGTTTATTGCGGCGATGGTGAAATGGATGAACCAGAATGTATTGCGGGACTCACGTTAGCAGCCAGAGAAAAACTGGATAACTTAGTTTATGTTGTGAATTGTAATTTACAACGACTAGATGGATTGGTGCGAAGTAATGGCAAAATTATTCAAGAATTAGAAGGTGTCTTTAGAGGCGCTGGGTGGAATGTTATCAAAGTCGTATGGGGCAGTGAATGGGACCATGTTTTTGAAAAAGACACTAAAGGATTATTATTAAAATGTTTAAGTGAATGTGTCGATGGTGACTTACAAAATGCATATGTTCGTGGTGGTGCTTATACACGTGAATTTTTATGTGGTAAAAATCCAGAGTTAAAAGAATTACTTGATACATTATCAGATGATGAAATTTCTCAATTGCATAGAGGTGCTCACGATCCAGTAAAAATTTATGCCGCCTATGAAGCAGCAACAAAACATAAAGATCAACCGACTGTTATTTTATTCCAGGGCGTTAAAGGGTTTGGTTTAGGAACAAAAGGTGCAGAAGGACGTAATGTTGCTCATAATCAATTAGACATGTCTGAAGAAGAATTAAAAACATTTAGAGCACGATTTAATTTACCTTTAACAGATGAACAATTAACAAATTTAGAATTTTATAAACCCGCGGATGATAGTCATGAAATAAAATATCTTCAGGCTCAACGCCAAAAATTGGGTGGCTATTTACCATCACGCAAAACGATTTCACAACCACTAACCATTCCTGCATTAGATACTTTTGAACAAGTGTTAAAAGGAACCGGCGAACGTACTGCATCGACTACCATGATGTTAGGACGAATATTAAATATTTTATTAAAAGATAAAGAACTTGCACCCCGTCTTGTTCCGATTTTTTCAGACGAAGTTAGAACATTTGGATTAGAATCATTATTCCGACAAATAGGAATTTATTCTCACGTTGGTCAATTGTATACACCTGAAGATAAAGAACAATTAGTGTTTTATCGCGAAGCACAAGATGGACAAGTGTTAGAAGAAGGAATTACAGAAGCAGGCTGTATGGCATCCTGGATTGCTGCTGCAACATCGTATGCAACCCACCAGGTTCCAATGATTCCATTTTTTACTTATTACTCTATGTTTGGTTTTCAGCGCGTAGGTGATTTTATTTGGGCGGCTGCTGATATGCGTGCACGTGGGTTTTTAATCGGCGCAACAGCAGGACGTACTACACTAGAAGGTGAAGGATTACAACATCAAGATG
>Ga0207039_1120_pt1 | contig 19352 bp, 15 predicted proteins | sample Alteio_BWMinCont_74_FD_153264 | JGI IMG/M metagenome (GOLD analysis project Ga0207039, IMG submission 153264) | Enriched cells from forest soil in Barre Woods Harvard Forest LTER site, Petersham, Massachusetts, United States -... | ecosystem: Environmental > Terrestrial > Soil > Temperate forest >... | reverse complement strand
CTTCCATGGTCGGCGGGGATGGCGATATGGTGCTGACCGAATCCGTGGCGATCGCTCTCTACCTCGCAGATAAGTATCCGGCAAAGGGTCTTGCACCTACCGATCTGGAACTGCGAGCGCAACTCAATCGATGGCTCCTATTTACGGTGACCGAACTGGAGCAACCATTGTGGCGCATCAGGCGTCACACGCACATATACCCGGAGGGCAGTCGACTGCCAGGGGACGTAGCGCTCGCCCGCGAGGAGTTCACGGCGATGGCGAGCGTGATTGATGCGCATTTGCGGGGTAAACCGTTCGTGATTACAAACTCGGTGACGATAGCTGACTTTGTACTCGCCTACACCTTGGACTGGGCCAGCATGGAAGATCTGCTCGATGAATTCCCGCAGCTCCATGCTTATATGGAGCGTATGTACTCCAGACCGCATGCGCCCCCGCGTATCGCGGAGGCGTTTGCACGCCTCAAGGCCGCGCGGTTCGAGCCTGACCGTTGAAGAAGTGGGGGTCTAAAGGCCCCCATAAATCGCCGGTCGACGTGGCCAATGCCGGGAAAAAAGATGTGCGCGCCGGCCATCCACTCGTGGGCGGCGCTTGCATCTCGCAACTCCCGTATCTTGGTCTCGGGTCGGCAAATAGAATCCTTTGAAATGTCTGGTAGCGCGGGTCTCATACGTTTAAGGATGGTTATTGCAAGAACATAGGAGACTTGTCGATGAGTGAATTTACTTACTTGTTTCGTGGCCGAGAGATCTCTCCCTCGCCTGAGCAAATGCAAAAGACCATGCAAAAATGGGTGGCGTGGTTCAAGGACCTCGGAGCGAAAGGCCATCTCAAGGACCCCGGGCATCCGCTCGAGCACACAGGGAAAGTGGTGTCGGGCAAGCAAAAGGCCGTAAACGATGGGCCGTACGCGGAGGCTAAGGATGTGGTCGGTGGTTATATCGTTGTCGAGGCCTCGAGCCTTAATCAAGCGGTCGAGCTCTCAAAGGGGTGCCCGATCCTTGAGGTTGGTGGCTCGGTCGAGGTGCGCCCAAATCAGAAGATAAATATGTGATCTTTTTGCGGTCATGCGATGCCAAGGAGCGTCCCAGCCGGGCCGCTCCTTCTTTTACCTTTGAAGCCCAACCGAGTGAAAATAGCTCGCGACTTCGGTCGTTCTTCGCCGGCGTAACCCCTACTTAAGAAATGTCTGGCCCGAGTCGTCTCGCACGTCTTTGAGACGAATAACGAAAATAGGAGCGGTCCGATGACACGATAACTCGAATTTGACCACTTGGCTGTTTGCGAGTTTGTCGCTATCCGAAGGCAGTCCCGCCATCCAATCCTTTGCTGATGGCGATTCTTCTGTTGCTGTCCGGTACCGCGCTTCATTGTTTTAAAGCACTCAGGCCTGCGGGAACCACACTCGCGCAGGCGGGGACGATGCTCCGCTAGCGCCAACCCACCACTAGATGCTAGGAAAGTGTCTGGTGCGTGGATTCTGAGACGTCTAGTTGCACCAACCCCAAGGAGAGAAACAATATGTTCCCGATCAAACCAAATTCCGCAGCGCGAGTCTGCCTGGTTGCCCTATTGTCCCACATGGCAATGAGTATGGCGGCGGGCGCACAAGAACCGCCGTCCAAGAGTCCTACGCCGGGGCTCATGGACCGAGAGAAGGAGATGAATCTTGCCCTAAGCGCCTGCCCGCCAGCGGTGGCGAAAGGGGCGGGCGTCTACGTTCTGACGCGCGGCGGCTATGAGAAGGCGCGCGATAGTCAGAATGGCTTCACGGCCATCGTTCAGCATTCGGCGCCCACGGCCACCGAGCCACAGTGCATGGATGTCGAGGGATCCCGAACGATCCTGCAGCGCTACCTCAAGGTGGCCGCATGGCGGGCGCAGGGCAAAACCCCGGAGGAGATTCGCCAGTTAACGAAAGAGGCCCTGGCCAAGGGCGAACTGCAGGCGCCGGCGCGCCCCGGTGTCGATTATATGCTGTCCAACGCCAATACCGTGCCCAACGAGAAGGGCGAGCACGTGCCTTATGTGCCGCACGTGATGTTCTTCGGCACCCACCTCTCGAATGCCGATCTCGGCGTCGGCAAGGAGCTGGGCCCAGACGGCCAGCCGATCGGCCCCGCGTATGTGGCCGGCGAAGGCACACCCTACGCGCTCATCATCGTGCCGGTGGGTGCGCACGGCGGAACAGCTCATTCGTCCACACACGATCATTAGACTGATTTTTGCGACGCTTGACCATTGATATGCCGCTCAAGGCCGGCCATAGGATAATGCGGCGAGAGCGGGTGGAGACCCTTCGGTGAGGTTCACAGCAGTCGCGCATTGAGAGTCCATGAAGATCGATGATCATTTCTTTCGACACGAGTCCGGGCGCATTCTCGCTGCACTGACTCGACTATTCGGCGTCCACAACCTCGCCATGGCGGAAGATGTCGTTCAGGATGCCTTCTGCCGTGCGTTGGACGTGTGGAAGATGCGTGGCATTCCAGAGAATCCCTCTGCGTGGCTCATGATGACCGCCAAGAATCGGGCGCTCGACCTGTTGCGCCGTGATCGCACGGCACGTACCTTCGCACCCGAACTGGGTCGGCTGCTGGAAAGCGAGTGGACCGTGGCGCCCGCGGTTGATGAATTGTTCGCAGCCAATGCGATTAAGGATGACTTGCTGCGAATGATGTTCTCCTGTTGCAATCCGCGTCTGCCGGAAGAGGCGCAGATCGCGCTCATTGTCAGCACGCACGCGGCCATCGAGAAGCGGATTACCCGGGCGAAGAAGGTACTGGCGAATTCGAAGCGTTTGTTCGATGTGACCGCTGCCGCGGAGTTTTCCGAACGGCTGCCGACGGTACACCGCGCCTTGTACTTACTCTTTAACGAGGGTTATCACGGCGCTTCGGCGGAAACCGCGGTTCGCCAGGAGCTGTGCCGAGAATCGATGCGTCTCATCGCCGTGCTGGTAGAGCATCCACAAGGTGCGACGCCGGCAACATTTGCGCTCGCTGCACTCACCAGTCTGCACGCAGCACGCCTTCCCGGGAGAATCGACGCATTTGGCAATCTGCACTCCCTGGTCGATCAGGACCGCTCCGCGTGGGATCGCACTTTAATCGCGGAGGGGCTTAAATTCCTGGAACTGTCCGCCATCGGCTCCGACATGTCGGAGTATCACATCGAAGCGGCGATCGCCTCGCATCATGCGTGCGCCGAGCTGTGGCAGGACACTGACTGGCAAGCGATTGTTTCCCTGTATGACGCGCTGATGTCGGTGCGGCCCTCGCCGATTGTGGGCCTGAATCGGGCGATTGCGATTGCGCAAATCGCAGGTCCCGAGAAGGGAATCGAGGAAGTGCTCGCGATTCCCGACCAGGAGCGGCTTGCGGCATATCCCTTTTACTTCGCCACCCTAGCCGAGTTGGCGCTGCGACAGGGGAGGCTGGAGGCGGCGCGCCTGCAATTTGGCAAGGCGCGCGCTTTGGCCCGTAACCCGATGGAACGTCGATTTCTCGACGAACGTATCGCGGCGTGCGAGTATCCGATCGGGCTTGAATAGACAGATGTCACGCAGAGTCTTTAGGATTCGGGAGGTCGCAACGGCGGAAAGAACGGATGTCTCTAAGGATAGAGACGCGAATGGCGAAACAGTGGAGCGCAATTTGCGACAGGAGACTATGGTAGGCCGGGCGCGATCAACCCTGGGCCACGCTGTGTGCGGAATTGGTAAGGGACTTTCTGTCGCGGTGCTAGCGTGCGGGCTGATGCCGCTATCCTCGGCGGAGACGCCAGTTCTACCCGCCACGAAGCCGGCCCAGTTAGTAAGTTATTGGATGGAGCTGTGTCGGTCCCCAAATCTTGCTCAGATGACAAAGTGGCTAACAGCGAATCTCTCCGAGGAGGCAGAGAAGCGCTTCCCAGCAGCGGATCGTGCCCAGGGTGACGTTGAGCTTTGTGCAGTCAACGGTGGATTCCGCGCAGTAGAGGTCACCAAATCCGAGCCCAATGTAATCTCGGTCAGATCGATAGGTGTGGAATCTGGCGTTTGGTTCACGCAGACGTTCATCCTAAACGGCGCTGGCAAGTTGGATCGAACCGGACTTTTTCCCTCAGCGCCGGTCGAGTCAGCCTTGCCGACAGACTTGAGCGATGCGGCCATCGCGAGCGAAGTAAAAGATACGATAACGAAGGTGTCGCGGACCGGACTCTTCTCCGGAATCGTCACAGTCGCGCGTGGCACACGAATAATCGCCAGTGCCAGTGGCGGATACGCCGACCACGACCGGAAGACGCTTATCACGGGCGCTACTCAGTTTACGCTCGGGTCAATGGGCAAAATGTTCACCGCTGTGTCGGTAGGCCAGCTGGTTGATCAAGGGAAAGTGTCTTTTGACGACACGGTGGGTAGATTCTTTCCTGAATATCCAAACAGGGCTGTGCGCGACAACGTGACCGTGGGTATGCTTTTGTCGCATACCGCGGGTATGGGCGACTTCCTCGCCAAACGCACACCGGACATGATGAAGAAAGGTGTGGAACGCGCGGCGGAATTCATGCCACTTTACGACAAGGACGAATTACAGTTCGCACCCGGTACCAATTGGGCGTACAGCAACGCTGGGCTGGCCCTCGCGGGAGCAATCGTGGAGAAGGTGTCCGGCGAAGACTACCCCAGCTATATACGCAAGCATATCTTCGCCGCGGCCGGGATGACGAACAGCGATCCGAACAACATTCCGCACGCCACCGCGACGCTAGTGACGCCATACACGAAACAAACCGCACATGGTCCGGCCTCTGATTGGCACGAAGCCGAACATGACATTGGCAGTCCCGCGGGAGGCGCGATCTCAACTGCCGATGACCTAGTGCGATTCGCCGACGCGCTGCGAGTCGGAAAACTCGTGAGCAAAAAAACATTCGAGGAGATGACCAAACCGCGTGGTAACCCCCCGGGGGCGAAATACGGCTACGGAATGGACATCGAAGACCTATATGGCCGCACCATTGTGGGTCACGGTGGGGGATTCCCGGGCGTCAGCACGCATCTGTACCTGCTACTCGATTCGCCGTACACCGTGGTGGTTCTGGCGAACCAGGATCCGCCGGCCGACGCGTACGCTGGATCGAAGATCGTGGCGCTAATGGCGGAAAAAGCGAAGTTGGGAAAATAGAATAGGAGGCGAACTCAGGATTCCTGCACTCCGGCCAGGCGAGGAAAACTCGGACGGTGAGTGATACCGCACCGCCCGAGTCGTGGGGCCGTCATTTGCTCAATTGGTGTTGGGCGCGACCACCTCTGAAATAGGAGAACAAAAGAGCCTGCTAAACGAAAATCAACCGCTTCACGAAAGCTTTGGCGAAGCTTTATGCACACTTGGGCCAGCTTTCATGCGAGCCGAGGGGCATCTCCGTAGCGTGTGAATCGTGCTTTAGGCACGCGTTATTCAACAACTACCTCAGGAGACGACCATGAATACTGCGATCAAAACTCAATCCCTATTGACGGCCTCGGTTGTGGCGGCCAGCTTCCTCGCTTTCGGTGGTGCCGCGATGGGCGGCAGGGTCCAGGCCGCCGAGCCAGCGCAGTCTCATACGACCATCGTCAGCTACGGTGACTTGAACCTTGACTCTGAACGGGGTGCCAAGGTGCTTTATGCGCGGATCCGTAGTGCTGCCGGGAGCGTGTGCTCCTCGCTGGAAGGTCGGAATTTGACCGAAAAGAAGCTCTGGCAGGGCTGCTTCGATAAGGCGGTGGCGAGCGCTGTCGGGCAAGTCAATAATACCCGCGTTACTGCACTGCACAACCAGATGATCAACCACACCATAAAAGGCTGATTGTCCGGTGATCGGGCACAAGACGCCGCCGGGGGGCAAACCCGGCGGCTTTTTTATGGGAGCCCCAACTTTCGTTGCGGGTCAGGGACTGCGACAATAATATGACTCGATGAAACGCCGGTCGCCTTAAGGGTCGCTGGCCACAACGAAGCACGTTGCAGAGTAAGCTTGCGTTCTTGTTGTGCTGGCCGCGATCCGATGAAATACAGCGTCAACGATTTAACCATCGACACCGGAACCCAGGTTGTCGGCCGTGCCGGCGACACAATCGCGTTGCCGAAGTTATCCTACGATTTGTTGCTGGTGCTGGTGAGAGCCGCGCCGAATTTGGTGTCTCTCGATGAACTGATGAAACTTGTGTGGCCGGGCATCGTCGTGAGTCCCGAAACGGTGAGTCAGCGCGTCAAGCTGCTGCGCGACGCGCTCGGGGATGACCCGCGGGAGCCTCGGTATATAGCCGGATTGCGCGGACGGGGCTACCAGATGGTCGCCGCCGTCAATGAACTTGAGGCTGAACCGGCCGCAAGCCCAGCGACCGCGACGGCCGAGCCGGCAGCCTCGCCTGCGAAGCTGCGGCGCAATCGACTACTGCTCATTGCCCTATGCGTCGTCTTTGTTTTAGCGCTTGGGTGGATTCTGGCCGACAAATTTTGGATCCCGAAACCAATCTCGCAGGGAAAAGTCACTACCGCCACTCCGACTTTGGCCGCCATCTCGGAGAAGTCTATCGCGGTGCTGCCGTTCGTGGACATGAGCGAAAAGAAGGACCAGGAGTATTTCTCTGATGGCTTGTCGGAGGAACTCATCGACATGCTGTCGAAGGTGCGCGATTTGCGTGTACCAGCGCGGACTTCATCGTTCTACTTCAAAGGCAAGCAGGTGACCATCGCCGATATCGCAAAGGCGCTTGGTGTGGGGCATGTCTTGGAAGGTAGTGTGCGCAAATCCGGGAACACCCTGCGCGTAACCGCGCAGCTCATTCGCGTCGACAACGGTTATCACGTCTGGTCCGAAACCTACGATCGCAAGCTCGATGACATCTTTAAGATCCAGGATGACATTGCCGGTTCAGTGGTCAAAGCGCTCAAGGTATCCTTGATGGGCGGTGTGCTGCCGGAGTCCGCCGGAACACAAAACGTCGAGGCTTATAACCTGTACCTCCAAGGCAGGCAGAGCTACAACGAGGCCAACGTAAGCGGTTATCAGCGTGCAGTAACAGCTTTCCGGGCCGCAATTGCACTTGATCCGGACTACGCCGCAGCGTACGCGGACCTCGCGTTGGCCCAATTGTGGCTGTCCAGCGACACCGACATCGACGTCCAAGGTTGGGACGCCGCGCTTGCGGATGCGGAGAAGGCCGTCGCGCTGGCTCCGGAATTGGCCGCGGGCTATTCAGCTCGCGGCTTCGTGCGAACTATCTACCGGTTCGATTTTGCTGGGGGACAATCGGACCTGGACAAGGCCCTTAAACTGAACCCGGGCGACGCGTTGGTATTGCACCGATCTGCAGTGCTCCTCGGCGTGCTCGGCAAGCTGCCCGCGGCCATTGCCCGAGAGGAGCAGGCGCTCGCGCTCGATCCACTGTCGGCGGAAATTTGCATGCGCCTTGCATTCTTTTTGGTTGCAGATCAGCAAATGGGACTGGCGCGACCCTTGTATGAGAAAGCGCTTGCAACAGCGCCGAACTCTACTCTCGCGCTCTACCATCTGGGGGAGCTGGAGTTGTTGGAACATCAGCCCGAACGAGCACTCGCAATCTTTCGCCAATCGACGGTGGAGGACTATCGTTTGACCGGTCAAGCTAAAGCCGAATACTCGCTGGGTCACAGCGACCCGTCACAGAGAAATCTTGAGCAGTTGATCGCCAAGAAGCCCACTCCGGCTACTGCGATCGCCGGTGTGTACGCATGGCGCGGTGAGAAGGACAAGGCATTCCAGTGGCTCGAGCGCGCGTATTCGGAGCGAGATGTGAGTATCACGTGGCTTAAGATTGATTTCGATTTTCGCGCCATGCGGGAAGACGCACGCTACAAGGCGTTGTTGAAGAAGATGAATCTACCCGAAGGGTGATTACGCGTAGTCATGTCCCGGGCCGGCGTAGACCCATCCATGGGGCCTGCGGGAAACGCGTCCTGCGTTTCACGCCCTGGTCTATGCCCACGCGTAATCACCCTGGGAGTTGGGCACGACCGCCATGGGTGGCATGTGGCGTACACGTGATGCACGTCTGGAAGGACTCGGGCGGTGAGTGATCCCGCACCGCCCGAGTCGTGCGGTCATGCTCAATTAGCCTTTGCGAGCTGCAGGAGGCCGGCCTTATCGCCCTTGCTGCGGAGCTGACTGTATTGTGTCAGCAGTGGGGCATTGACGCCGGCCACGGCATCATTGATGGCCTTGGTAACGCAGGCCTGGCCCTCTTTCTTACCCCACGTGGCGGCGCTCTCGCAGAGCGTTTCCGCCGCGAAGCGGATGCGCAAATAGAGTGTTTTTGCGCCTTTCGCAGTAGATACATCGAGGTCCGAATATCGAACGGGATAGGTTACCGTTGATGCCGCAGCGGGCTCACTCGCCAATGCGCTTCCGCCGATCGCAGCGCCGCCCAAACTCACGAATCCGGCGGCCACTATGAATTTCACTAGCATTGATTGAGTCTTGATCAGATTGTTCATGACTATCTCCCTTAACTGAGGGTTCCTCAGGTTTACAAATCACGTCGTCTCTGGAGGAAACTCTGCGCGCCATCCGGCAGGTGCTCACGCGATATTCGGCGAATGCTCCGGAATTACCGGTGAACGACGCGGGGCTGTTCACCGATGGCTGGGCGTCGAACCGACCAGTTAAGGCTTCCTTAACTGTTGATCAGATACTCCGTTTGTTGCAAACGCTCGGGCGGCGCAACCTGTTAGCCATTCGATCAGATCAGTTAACGGAGCAATTTACATGAACACCATCCATCTGATTACGCGAGTCGGGCAGGGGCTTCTGGCGGTGGCGGCTACGGGCGTTACAGTGCTGGTTTTGCTGGTGTAAGGCGATGCGAGAACCCTCACGCACACGGAGGAGAATATTCGACGAGATAGTGTCGAATTCGGGGCTCCGTGTTCGTCTTTAAGTTAGTGAACGGTAGATTAGCGAGCAAGGTGATGTGTTCATTCTTACAATCGATCTTCAGCGGGCCTCCGGTGCGAATCTGGCGCCGCATCGCGCCGAGCACGCGGAAGCTGGGCGCCTGGGCAACGGTTGCTTTTGCAACGTTCAAGAATCTCGCGCCCTATGCGGCGATAGAGTTATTACTTCCAGGCGGCTCGTTGATGGCGCTGACGCTGTGGTTTTATCGGCGACGGAAGAGAGTGCCGGTTTTGGCGAGATCTCTCAATACTCTTCTATAACTAGTAAAGCAGATACCAGGTCCAACGACGGCTCAAAAGTGAGCAACACCGGGTGGGACCGCAGCGAAGCATGTGCGACCCAAGTAGGTTGTCACTCACTTCGCTTCGACGTTCCGCCAACCATGATCCTTCATGCAAGCGGTCCACTGATCATTTACTGCACCGCCAGTCGTATTGGCGTAGGGCGAAGAGCCGCGAGCGACCTGCTCGCAGGCGTCTTTATCCTCGGAGAATTTGTCGAAAGGGGATATCCAGGTGCAGCCACTCAAGAACACGAGAAGGATCATCACGCTTAGCCTTTTCATGTCCGGTCGTTCGGTCGGTTCCCGCTGGCCGCCCCGGACCCGCCTTCCTCTTCACACAGCCACCCGGCCGCCGTCGACGTGAAGTATCGCGCCGTTCACGTAGTAAGGAATCCATGATGATTAAAGACAGTCCCTGGCCGATCGTATTGATATGCCAACCGTAGCCGGAGGCGGGCCCCTGGGCTCAAATTGAGTCACAAAATGGGCGAAAAGGTCGAATGTCGCGAGCATCCGTAAATAATGGCGGGTTTTGCCGCATGGACGACGCGCCGTTCGCAAGTATTATGGTCATGATGTCATTTCTACCTCCGGTTTCCGCACTGATGAGTTCCTTTGCGCGTGTCCCTCGTGGTGCCTCATTTGCGCTGCCGTTGCTGGTCATCTCGATTTGCTCGGGATGTATCTCCTCCGGGGGCCGAATCGAGCCGGTGGACGACCCGCCGATTGTCTCAGATGCCGCTCCAGCACCCCTGTTGCACGATGTTCCGATGGCTGCGAGCGGGTCAAAGAGCGAGGGTGACAGTGAAGTACCGGTGGCCGTTGCCGAGTCGGAACAGCACGAGGCGCCGCCCAAGCCTGGAGACTTGACTGAGTTGATCGTGAGGGGGCGCACGCGCGACCTCGTCATCCGCGACTTGGTTGCCGAGGGCCAGGTGCAGCTGCGCGACGTGCAGCTTCAGTACGTCCTTACCGGTAAGGATGGACATGAGGTGCTGCGCGGCCGGCCGGTCGCCTTCGCGTTGTGGAGCGAGTCGCAGAAGAATTGGACCATTGCCCACCTGGAGATCCCCCGCCCACCCGTGAAATGGAAGCCTGGCCGCGGGGAACTGCCCTTCACCGTGCGTACTCCCGGAATTGAGGCGCGGCACGTCAAGGGAACGGGGGCCGAGCGACTCATGTTCACATTTTCGCGCGATGGCGAGGAGCTGAAGGTGTACGGCCGCAAGTTCCCGGTGTTCGACAACACCCTCATCAAAAAGAAGCGCTGGCGCGAGGCCGCCGCGACGGCACGACCCATTGTCTACTTGCCCTTTACCCGCGATACCCTCGACCCGCGCCTCATTACCGGCGGCAGGGACTTCCTGCTCGCCACCGCACGGAGCGCCTTGGACGAACTTCGTGAGGCAGGTGTGCCGAGCGACGCCTTTCCGGGCGAACTGCTCGCGGACGTGATACCCGCGGAGGTCATTGCGACGCTCGCTGTGATCGAACAGACCGACGACGAGGACTTCCTCGAGAAGGGCACAGATGCATTCGACGAAGTGCTCAGCCAGTACGGACTGAAGCGCGACGAAGCCTATCGCTATAGCGTCTCGAGCGCGAAGGCGCTGGGCCCGATGCAATTCACCGATCGGCGCGGTCATGGCACCTATTCGTTCGTCGTGCGTAGCTGTCGCGGTGCGCAGCTGGACCCAAACTTCGAGCGCGGCTCGACTCGTCTGCGCAATGCTATGAAGGCAGCCGTTTGCCTGCTAGACATTGAGCTGTCACAGATGAACAGCGAGATCCGCGCCGCCTATCGCGCGAAACCCGATGTGCTCGGCATCTTTCCAGTCGCTGCCTACAATGGCGGTGGGCGCAACGTCGCCAAGCTTTATCGGGCGCTCAACCGTATGGGTGTCCGACTTGAGGAACTGCGACGAGCCGGCCAGCTGCCACCGGGATCCGCAGTCGTCTGCCCCTGTGTCTGGCGCGAGGAGGGCTCTTTGGTGCAGGCGGTCAGCATTCCGCGTTACAACAGAGAAAATAGCGGCTACATAGAAAAGTATCAAAGCATTCTCAGTCTGTTCGACTGAGCGCGCACCGCGCATGCGAGGTTGCTGGATTTTTGGCAGACGGGTGCTTGCGCGGGATCCACAGGCCCGTAGCTGCAACTGGCGCACGGTCACAAAAGTGGACATTTCAACTAAGCCAGAAGCGGACATCTCAACTTAGCCATTACAGCATCTACTTCGCATAATGTATATTATGTTAAATCACATTGGACCAACTAATACAGAGCGACAAACATCTGTCGCGACTCATTGATGTTGGCACCCTGCCATCATCCTTGAGGCCAGTCCAGCCACTCAATTCAACGACTTGGCAACTTCGTTGCTCGTAGGACCAGCGTTCGACATTATTCAGTGCCATTTACTTTGAGCCTGGCGTAGGTCGTGGTTCTGGCTGGGCGGGAAATTGACAGAAACCTTGATTCGCATACGAAAGTCTGCGGGCATGAACCACGAGTCTGCTCCCGTCTGCCCGCCCTTCAAGCAGGTCTCGCACATTGTTGAAGGCCGCCGACTTTCCGCCTACTAATCTTTCAAGCTCTGCCGCAAGAACCAGGCAGGATATGCGTCCGCAGATCAAACCTGGTCGATCCTCGTCTCTGGTGCCCTCGGAGGCCGCTGGGAGGTGGCCGGATGCTTAGTCATGCCGAGAGAATGCCGGCTCAGAAGCTCACAGTAACTGTCAATTTCCGGCGTAAACGCTCAATTTTGGCATTGGACTAGCTTTGGCCCTGCCGAGTCCGCCGAATTTCTTGGAAATGTTTACCGGAAAAATCAATAATTTGAGGGGAATTATGGGATTGGATAGTTCAATGACAACATCTCTGAGCTTCGACAAACATCGATAGGCTCCTTGTCAGATTCGCAGTGTCTCGAGATGCAAGGCGGCCTTACTCACTCCATTTCTGGCCGCGACGGCCGGCGCGAGTCTGTTCACCCGTTCTCGAATCTTTGGATCGTTAACCGCACGGCTGATGCAGTCGGAAAGCACATCGGCGCTGACTAGTTCGACCGACAGCGCTCGCGGTCCAAGTCCCAACGCCTCAACGCGATGCGCCCAATAGTACTGATCGAGGATGTGCGGTAGCAGGACTTGCGGTACACCCGCCCGCGCCGCGGCGGTCGTCGTGCCCGCGCCGCCGTGATGAACCGCGGCCGCGACCCGCGGGAAAATCAGGGAATGCGGAACTTGATCGATGGTGAGCACGTCGTCGGCTTCGCTGATGTGCCGATCGAGCGATGCCCAGCCGCCGGCGATAACGGCGCGCCGTCGGATACCGCGCACCGCGGCGACCGCCTGGGCGACCAGCTTAGGAGCACGAGGCGCGATCATGCTGCCGAAGCCGATGTAGATCGGCTTAGGGTCGATCTTAAGGAACGCCTCGACGCGTGGATCCAATGTCCCTGGCTCCTCGAGCACCCACGCGTCGGTGCTCAAGGCACTCGCCGGCGCGTCGTCGGGCAGCGGTCCTAGGTCTCGATCGGATGCGAGAATCACCCGCTCCGTGAGTAGCTGGCTGACCGGGTTGTCGAGCGCGTCAAGGCTTAAGGTGGCGCGGCCGCGATTGATGGAGCCTCGAAGCGCGAGGTCGGCCATCGGTCCACCTGCTTGCCACAGTAATCGGTTGATCCATCGCGGCAGCGTCTGCGTGTGCACGTTTGGGGGCGGGGTCGCACTGCTCGGCGTGGCGCACGGACAGAATACGACGTGCGCATAGGGCACGCCCCGCCATTGCGCCACGGAAGCGGCCGCGAATTGGACGCCGGCGCCGACGATCAGATCGCAGCCCTCACTCGCCCGCGCGACCGCCTCGAAGAGCGCCGGAGTGGTGTCCGACAGATACCGCATCTGCCAGATTAAGGATTGCAGACCGGCGCCCGAGGATCGCAACCGCGCCTCGACATCGATGCCGTCGGATTCGGTGTCGAAACCATAACCGCGAACCCACGACACGAAATTCGCAGGAACGGTTAACGAAACGATGTGGCCGCGCGCTCGCAGGGCCAACGCCAGCGCGACAATCGGTTGCACGTCGCCGCGTGTCCCATGAGGCGCGAGAAGAATGCGCATATGTTCTCCGTCTGGTCTCGCCGATCGCGTATCCTCGTGCTCGCTCGACATCAGCGATCCAGAACCGTGACTGCGGTCCGGACGCTTCGGGATCCTGCCTGACTGCGGGCCTGGCGGACTATCGACGAGATTTTAAATCTCGTCGAAAACCAATCCGCCCTCGCCTTCGCGGATTCTCACCCAAGCTCCGCAAAATCGTTGCGACTCCTGTCGCAATCGGACACTCAATCCCTGCTACATCACCCGCTGACTACGCCGCGCAGCTCGGTAGAACGCCCGCAAGGAGGGAATGCGCAGCGCAATGCGCCGACGGTGGCCCTTAAGCGCCACCCGATGGGACGAGGTGCAAAGCAGAACGCCCTTCAGGGCGGCCCCGCGATTCCAATGTCATCGAGCGCGATCGTGCCCCGCGGCGTGCGGTCGAAGTCGAAGCGGATTCCGCGCAGACGCTTCAGATCGAGACGTGGATTGACCGCAACGAAGTCCCTTAGCGGGAAGCAGAAGCGACGCATGACGACCTCCGACGACGAGATACTGCTGATCGCTCCGAAACGCCGGGTATCGCTTTTAATCTGCGGATATAGCAGCTGGTCGTGCGACAACGTCAGTCGGGACTCTGCCCCTTCGGCATCCGTGAGGACAATGGACCAGTCGAGTGGTTGTCGACCCTCTTCTTCCCCAGCGACGCTGACGCCCTTGGAGTGAAATGATTTTGGCAGACTGCTGATTCCGGCGTTCGAGGCGCTGAAGACCAAGGACGAATCCGTGGCAATTGTGGCGGCGGACTCTCCCAGATTGATCCTAAAGCTGCCCGGCTGAGCATGAACACGTTCATCCCAACCGAGCAGTGCGACATGCGTGTCGAGCGTGGAGGATTTCAGTTCCACGAAATCCTCTCGCCACACAGACAGGTTCTGTCCATCGATGGCAATGCCATTGCTTGAGCCGGTTGCCGGATCGAGGTCTTCCTCGAAATTCGCCAACCAGCGAGTGCTGCTGTCAGCATAGTTGTTGATCAGAAAATCGTCGGGCAGCCAAGCAGCACCATTGCGCGCGTCTTCGAACAACGGCCGATAGCGCTCCTCCCCATTCAAGGTCAATTGTATGAAGGCCGACAGATAAACTTTGGCAATCTGACGTTGAACCTCGGGGTCGATCATTCGACGCGCATCGAGCAGGAGTTTGAAAGGCTGGCCGATGTCATACCGGCCCCAGACAGTGTTGAATTGACCGTGGTTAGCGCCGCTCACATAAAGACTCGCCTTGAAAGCCTTGACGTTGCCCGAGAAGCTGGCGCGCGAATATTGCGAGGAGCCCATGAACGAAGTCACGTCACCGTCCATAGCACCGTGTATCGTGAAGTAGTTGGTGTCGCGCATGGGTACCGGCCGATCACGCGGCTGGTACTGTCCGTCGACGGGGGCGATCGCGGCAATCGCTCCGAGCTTGAAATGGTAATTAAAGGCAAGCGTTGCATCGTCGGGGTCGTGACTAAGATCGTTGAAAGCATTAGCGATGGCGACGGCCTGGCCTCCTCGTGAATGGCCTATCAGAGCGATGCGGCTCAGGTCCGCCTTGCCGAACATGGGATGCGTCTTGTCTTCGCTCCAAGCACGCCATTGAACAAGATGTTCAAGAAGCAGCCAGCCTCGAACGCTGTTTTCTTCACCGCGTCTCAAACCGAACGGCTTGACGAAGTCTGCGAGCGAGCTGTTCAGGAAGTTCTCATCCACCGAGACAACGATGAAGCCTTGACTCGCCAACAGCTCTCCGAGATACGCGTATCCAGGGTCGGAGAAGGACTCCATTCCGTGATTCCCATGTACAATCAGCACCAAAGGACAAGGTGCCAGTGGCACATCCTGTTGGGCGAGGGGCATCCACACTCGGCCCTCAACCGGGAACTTATCCGGCCCGAACCCCCAATATCGCGTGCGGACCCAACCGCCGAGTCCAGTCCATTTCCCGTCGAGCTTGGAACCATCGACAGATTTGGTTCGAAACGCAACGCCGCCGGCGTACTCGGCGCGACGACGGTCTGTTCCACTGCCATACGTGAAGGTCTTAACCTCGTAGGATCCGGGTTTGCCCGGATCGGGCAGATCCAAAGTGTGGCCCTGCAGATGATACCTGCTCAGCGCCGCATTGAGATCGGGCGCAGGCTTCAATAAAAGGTAGCCCGAAAAGCCGGCCAATCCCACGCCGACAGCAATGAATACCCACGCGCCGGTGCGACGCGAACGTGGAGTGCCTGGTCTCGCCAGCGCCGCGCCAGCGCCGAACAGCAAGCTGACCGTGATGACAAAGACAGGCAATGCGATCAGCCCCTTCGGACCCCAACTCACTAATGAAACCAAAGAAATTGGTGGCAGGCAAAGCAGAAAAGCAGCCCGATATCTTAGTTTCAGTGCACCGAGCAACCAGACCGTAAGAAGCAATGCCACGCTTGCCAAGGCCATGAGCCCGAACAGCGCTGTCAATCCCAGCATCGATTCCCATGTGAATACCGCCACTCCATCGCTGAAGATGAATGACACGAGGAGCAGTCCCCACAGTGTCAGCAGGGCGTAGGCTGCCGCATTCCAAGCCGAGTCGGAAGGCGAAAAAACTCGCCGCAACCACACTGCAGCAGATTTAAGCCAGGTCAAGATTGTCACCACCGTCTGTTCCTCGTCGGACCGATACAGTCTGGCGCAATACGGTGTAGCGCGCGCGCCGCTTTCAGGCGCCTCCTTCGAGGCGACCTCCTCCCTTTGTCAGGGCTGTAGTTGCAACGTCGGCATGACTTCCCGAGCGAGCAGCCGCACCGATGTAGCGGCCGCTTCGAAGCGCATGGTACCGAAGATCATCTGGCACGCAACGTAATTCACTCCGGTTTCGCGCGTGAGTTCCCTAAGAAACTTAAGCACGGTCGTGGGCGAACCAGCGATGCCATGACCGATTGCGGCGAGTTCGTCAAAACGCTGCGGGAAGATCTCCGCCAGCGGAAAGGCGAGGCGCGATCTTTGCCACAAGAACTCCAGCGCCTCGCGCCACGGCGGGTACGCCTCGTTTGCGATGCGTCGCGCCTCGCCGTCGGTTTCGGCAACCACGATGTGTCGCGATATACCAATCATCGGCAGATCGCCGCCGTTGCGGCCCGCCGCCGCCCAGTCATCGCAGTAGCGAGAGGCAATGTCACGGGCGCGCGAAGCAGGCCCGAGCGAGATCACGTTGATGCCGCGTGCCGCGGCCCAGGCGACCGCATCGACGTTCGGTATTCCGTACCAGAGCGGCGGATGCGGGCGTTGGACTGGCTTTGCGACTGTCAAGTAATCCTTGAATTGATAGAACCGGCCGTCGAAGTTCAGCACCTCTGCTTCGCAAGCCTGCATCAGCACCGCGAATGCCTCGTGATACATCGCTTGTGCCGTGGCCGGATCGATCCCATAGCGCTGATGCTCAAGCAGCGCGCCACCGCGACCAACGCCAAGCTGCAACCGCCCACCGCTCAGGTGGTCGAGCATACAGATCTCCTCGTAAAGCCGCAGCGGATGATGCAGGGGGAGGACGTAGACGAGCGGGCCGAATCTGATCCTCCGAGTCCGCTGCGCCACAGCGGCGAGAAACAGGCTCGGGGACGGCGCCATCCCGAGCCGTGTCGAATGATGCTCAGCGACATGATAGGCGTAATAGCCCTCGGTCTCGAGTACGCCGATGAGCTTCAGCCGGTCCTCGAGCTGCTCACCGAGCGATGTCCCATTGTGATCAAGATGATCGAAGACGCCGAATTGAAGCATTGTGGTTAAGAGGCTCCCTCATCTGCTGGGCCATTCGCGAAAACGCACCCGATCTTACCCTCGCCCGGCGACGGCTGGTCAAAGACTTCGACTCACCTCCCGGATCTCAGGCGAAACCGCCCTTCGATCCGTTGCGGCACCCTGTCGCAATTTCCATCAGATTGCGAGCGAATGTTGAAGGCCCGTCGCTCACCCTGCCCGCTTCTCGGCCAGCGTTGCGCGGAACACGTCAGTCCTGCATCCTAAGTCTCTACGGAATTAGCCTACTCAAGGGATCCGGTGACCCAGTCGAAGAACGCGGTCTTTTTGAGCTATGCCGCGCAGGACGCTGAGGCGGCACAGCGGCTGTGCGCGACACTAAGCGCGGCCGGCATCGAGGTGTGGTTCGACCAGAGCGAGCTTCGCGGCGGTGATGCCTGGGACCAGAAGATCCGCCGAGAAATCCAGGACTGCGCGCTATTCATCCCGATCATATCAGTCAACACGCAGGCGCGACTCGAAGGTTATTTCAGGCGCGAGTGGAAACTCGCCGCCGCGCGCACACACGACATGGCCGATGACAAACCATTTCTTGTGCCTGTCCTCATTGACGGAACAAGAGATCAGGACGCGCGAGTTCCAGAGCAGTTTCGCGCAGTTCAGTGGACATATCTGCCGACCGGCGAAATCTCTACCGCCTTCGTGCAGAGAATTCAGCATCTACTGTCGCAAGGTATCCAGACAGAGCCGGCGTTAATCCGTTCGGCTTCCGGCGCGATGCCGGAGAAATCCATCTCGGTACTGCCGTTTACCAATCACTCGCAGACAGCCGAACTCGATACGCTCGCCAAGTGCATGGCAGAAGACCTCGCCGGCCAGCTAGCGCGCTTGCCGGGATTTCAGGTGGTCGCGCAGCCGGCGGTCGCTGCGCCGCTTTCACGTTATGTGGTCAGCGGCAGCCTGCGCCAACACGAGCCAAAGTGTGTGCGGGTAGCCATACAGATTGTTGATGGTGAGAGCGCTCAATACCTGTGGACCATCCAGCAGGATCTGGCGGCGCCTTGCGCAACCCGGGATGTCGATGACTTTGTAGCGGGCACCACTGCAAAAATTGAGCAGCAGCTAACCCTCGTTGAAGCGAAGCAGAGTGATAAGCAAACTGGACATGATGCATGGGGCAAGTTGCATCAGGCGAATAGCGCCCTGTTCTCGGCCGGCTGGTCCGAAGAGGCTGTAGAGGCTTCGGTGCGCCTGTTCCGGGAGGCAATCGCGCTTGATCCGAAGCTCGCGCTGGCGCGCGCGCAGAAAGCGCTCATCATAGCGCTGGCATCACAATGGGGATTGCTTCGGGGCGATGATCTTCGGGAAGAGGCGCGTGCCGATGCGGAAAAGGCGCTGGAACTTGAGCCAACAAAATCGGAGGTGCTGGGCTGCGCGGGCTGTGCCCTGGCGGACCTCGGCGATACGGAGCGGGCCCTGCCGCTCCTTGAACGTGCGATCGAAGAGAACCCAAACAACGCGCAGGCGTGGGCCGCACTCGGCGCCGCCCAGCTACTGCGCCGGCAATACGAAAGGAGCGTCGAGTCGCTGCGGCGCGGGCTGCGAATCAGCCCCACCGACTACCGGCGATCGGTATGGCTTACTGCGCTCGCGGGTGCTCTCGTCCGCATGGGAAAACCCGACCAAGCGCTCGACATCGCCCGGAGCGCATGCCGCGCCGACGCGAAGTTTTATCCGGCGCAGATCGTCCTGGCCTTGGTCCTGACGAAGCTCGGCAAAGAGGCAGAGGCTGTGAAAGCGCTCGCGGAGGCAAGGCGCATTCGCCCCCGGCTTGCGATCGGGGAGATCCAATTTTGGGCCGGTCGAGCGCTAGACCAGCTCGCCGCATCACTCGGACTTTAAAAAAGCGCTCTCTGGACTTGTAAACGTCGGTCGGTAGGAGAGCATTGTTTCGCTCTCGGCAATGTCACATTGGCTAGGTACACTAGACCGATCGCAAACTATCAACCAAGGGGTTTTGCATGGCCATTTCATTGTATGACGTATCCATACCTATTTTTACTCTCAGCCTGAACAATCTTTCCGCCATTCTCGATAAGGCGGGGAGGCACTCTGAGGCCAAGAAAGTCGACCCGAAGGCGTTCCCGGCGGCACGCCTCATCGTCGATATGCTACCGCTGTCGGCGCAGATCCAAATCGCGTGCGACACCGCCAAAGGCGCG
>Ga0207039_1117_pt1 | contig 19506 bp, 14 predicted proteins | sample Alteio_BWMinCont_74_FD_153264 | JGI IMG/M metagenome (GOLD analysis project Ga0207039, IMG submission 153264) | Enriched cells from forest soil in Barre Woods Harvard Forest LTER site, Petersham, Massachusetts, United States -... | ecosystem: Environmental > Terrestrial > Soil > Temperate forest >... | reverse complement strand
AAATAATCAAAAGAATGTTTATAACACTCTGCGAGTAGCTACGGTTGTTCCTTTGCCTGGCGGATTAATACTTAATTTAGGTGGAACTCCTGTAATAATGGCTACCGTAGGTGCGATTAGTCCAGATATCGTGTTTAATAAGCCTATCGATAAGATGGTAAGTCATCGGCGACTAAAAGGCATGGGCTACGGTTTTGTCACCAGTTTACCTGGTGCATTTTTTGTACAATCAGTGGTAGAAAAAGGAAATGAGATTATTTTATCCAAAGGCGATGAATTAATGATTGATATTACCATTAGCAATCAATTAATCCAGCAAACTCCATCCAAGCCGCCGCCTGAAGCCTTAGTAGTAAAAGCAAAGCTGCTTGAGGAAGAGATTTTCCCGCAAAAACATTCTGATTTACCCCTTAAACCTTCCATCGAATCTAATTCTAGCGACGAGTACTCTACAACAAAGGAAAAAACTGGGGTGAACCAAGCGGTTGTTTCAGATCTCGAATCACAAATTGCTGACTAACAATCTAAAATCTAGAACTAATGTCCAAGACTAACAACCAAAGAAAACACCAACCATAGAACCAGGCTTCGTTCGATTAAGTCAGAGGCGCGAGCTATATCAGACAAGTCAGGAACTTTTCCGCGGCCAAGTTTAGAACGCGTTTTTAATTGACCTTGATAAAATAAATCTCCACCAATTTCTAGATTTAGGGCTCCCGCTCCTGTTGCTACAACTAATTCAGCGTTTGGACTATTCCAGGTTTTTGCTTGCCCGTTTAAACAGTACCAACCATTTTTCATGTCTCCCAGTAATATGTAGCTAAAAGCAGCCATCCGAGATGGAGCCCAGTTTAGAACACTATTTACTTTGCCTACAAGCCAACCAAAATTTTTATAGTGAGGACCTTGATAGCCCCACATATTATTTAAAGTGTGTACGAGGGTACATAGCACCACGCCTGGTGCTCCTAACACAAGGAACAAAAAAATAGGAGCTAAAATCATTTCACTGCCATTCTCAATAATTGACTCTATGCAAGTCGATATAATATCTTGCCTGTCCATGTGATTAGTATCGCGATTAACTATAGTGGCAAGATTCTTTCTCGCCATTTCAAGATTTTCACCAATGAGAGCGTTTTGCACATCCAAAGCATGTTGTTTAAGATTGTGAGCACCGATCGCTAAATAAAGGATAAAAACATTAAAAACGAAATTCAGTGGCACAGGCAAACTCTGACTAATAATGGCCGTGAGCGCGACAAAAGGGAGGACTAAAAATACTGACGCCAATGCGCCTTTAATTTTTAGTGATATTTCCGCAGCTTGATTGGCTGTCTTATCGGATTCCTCCGAGACTGGATTTGCTTGCTGGGACTGATCTGCTTGTGGAGTATGCTTGCTAATTTCATCTTGTCGATGCCAATGATCTTCTATATAGGTAGCAAAGCGAGTAAAGCCTTTCAATGGGTGGTAAATTGGCAACTCGCCAAAAAGCCTGTCAAGGAAGACAGCTATTGCTACTGCTAAGAAATTCGCCATTTTTTAACCCTAAGAATCAAACAAGGATAACACGAAAGTTAAATCTGAAAATTTCAAACTAGGACAAATCATGTCACCGATTTGCCACGTATCTAAGTCTATTTTCTTACCATCAGATTGGAAGGTAATTAATATGACAAACTCATTAACTAATCAGTCAAATCCACTTGCCTACCTTATTGCAAATTTGAATCCTTTTTTTTTGTTAAGTACTAATTCACAATCAAGTCCTGAATCTCTTAATTCTGATAAAAAGACTAGGGCACGCATTTTGCCCAAACAAATAAGACCCTCTTATATCTTTGCTCCAGAATTTTTACCTTGGCTAAAGTCATGCGCAATCAATATTTCACTCGCGGCAGAAAGAGCCAAGATAATTACTTACACTATCCCTTTGCTAGGCATAACGAATAGACCACTAGCCGGATACAAAAAAGCCGGACTAAATTTATTTAAGACATTTGTCAAATTAACGCCAAAAGCAAATTTGAACAATCTTGATCAATGCACAATCGAATTCGGCATGCGTTTGCCAATGAATGCTCGCGATTTCGCTGAAGAAATTCACAGACAAATATATTTATCTACTCCACGTATAAAGACAAAAGGACGATTAACATTCTATTGCCACAACTCCGTTAGCACCCCTGTGACAACGGATCTGGAAACTTTGCGCCTATCAGTAATCAAAACAATGCCAACAATAAATATCGATTGGCTAGACCCCAGCCTGAGCTGGGAAGCACTGTGGAATCCATGTTCTCAATTAGAACCAATAAAGTCAAAACTAGAAGATAAGCTAATAATATTTCTAGATCAACTTATTGAGCATGTATGCGCGAGCCGCTGTAATGCAATTATACAGAGGCGCCACTGCTTTTTTGACAGCACTTATTTACAATATCGCAAAAATCAAATGCTACCTGAATTCAACAAGGTAATATACGTACCAAATTCAGACATACAAAATAACCGCATCTTCGATTTGTTTAGAGAAGAAAATAATTTGCTTGGCTATGTCAGTCAAAAATCAAATAGCGAGTTTTATAAAGTTAATTCTGCTTTGACTAAAGCAGATGATGATTTAGAGTGGCTGCCAGTAAATATCTAATAGATTGCCGGACGGGGGTTTCTTTTGTCGCTTTTCTGTTCCGTTTCTGCAACTTTTTCGTCGCCTGTTTTGGGTGCATACTGTGCCAGTTTGTCTGGATCTAAGTCTTCGTATTGTCTGTTAAAATCGTCATTTAACATCGGTTGTTCACGGGTTTCCAGCTCTGGCTTACCAGTTTTTTTATCTATTACTGGGTTGCCTTTCCAATCTACTTTGTCTATAACCGCTTTCTGTTTACTCTCATATACAGGTTGTCCTTGAGCATTAGTACCAATTCGTTCTTGCCACATTTCAACAGAATGTATTGGGGTCTCTCCCGTACCGCCAAGTTCACCTGAGCCATAACCAGAAATGCCTTGCATATTCTTAAGGTCAATTGTCTTGCAAAGTTGAGGCCCGTCTTTACACTCTCTCATTTTTTCTCCCCGAAAAGCCACTGTTTGAGAAATCTGTCTATCCAAGACCACCCCTCCGTACTTTTGCATTGGGTCTTTTATACCGCATTCTTTAGGGAAAGTTTCTTTGAGCACACCAGTGCTTGGATCGTAAGTTTTTGAAATGGATGGAATTGTGTCTCGATAATCATATATCGGTATTTTCCTACCGCCAAAACCAAGTGTTGTCCCTCTTTTATATTCTTCAGCAGTTGGTTTGGGGTCCGGGCTAGCTTCGCCTACCGCTGCCCTGGCTTTTCCTGGAGCTGTTGTAGTATCGCCGTCTAACATAGCAATCGCCACTGCAGGTACGTGAGGTGTGCCATCACCTCTGTCTGCACCAAACGTTCTTGCACTTGGACTGCTTGGTGCGGAACCCTTTGGCCCAGGGCTTAAGTCACCCATATTTTCTGCAGCATAGCCTTGCAAAATGTTGTGCGTTTTAAGTTGTGCCTGGTCGCCGCCAGCAGTGGGACCCTCTGGAAGTCCTTCAGGGGAACTGTTAATTGCTGAATTTCCGTGTGCCATAATGATTTTCCTGGTAAATGCGCTTGCAACAGTCTGCGCTTGACTACAGCAAGGAGAATTAAAATTATACGCTTGGCTAGAGCAAAGTCAAGCCTGATTATGGCATTTCTACTAAATTAGGCCATTGACTAAATGAGTGCTCAACATTAATTCGGGACTTAATCTTGTTCAGCAGCCTCTTTTGTGAGTATATGGGCTGCCGTTTCATCTCTATGTTTTTGCAAATAAGGCATAAATGGCGTGCCGCCGGTCCCTACTTCATGGGGATTACTTTGGCTCGATTGGTGTTGCTTAAATATATAGTCATTGGCATATTCTAAATGTTTTGTACGGAAAAGCTCCATCCAATGCACGCATTGGTCATATACATCTCTTAGAGCCTTATTTTTAGGCATTTTTTCGATTACAAATTCTCTAATCGCTGGGCCTTTTTCTATTGTTTCAATAAAGGCGCGATGCTTAGGCGGCATATAGTCACGCATTTCATTTAAATAATGACGCATATAGTCATCTTTGTGCACCACCCCTAGTGCAGCATCAATAGATGGAATAATGGAACTCTGTGCCCCTGTTTCGCCTCTAAAACTCTTCGGTTTGCCATTATAGTCCGTCACGTCTGTATAAATAAGCCCTTCCTTAAATACTGGATGATCACGCCAGCCATGAATATATGGTCTCACCCGATTATAGTAAATATAGGGATCACATTTTTCGCGCATACGCAGTAAACTGGCATACATAGCAGTCAATGCCTTTTCCATCAGTCTCAATTCTTCTTCAAGCATTTTCTCATTTTTTTCTGCCACAGCTTGTTGGGCTGGCAAAATAGAAGCGAGAGCAGAACCGGCTTGGGCTTCAATTTCTAAATGAACAAGAATGAACCATTCTTCATCAACACCCGCCAGGAAATTTTGCACAAGACATGTATTGCTTAGATTAATAGCAAGCTCTGGTTTAAGCCGTCGCCAATTGTGCAACATATACGAAGCATATGACAAAACGGGCGGTCTGCCGACTTTTTTTGCTACTGCATACCAAGGCACAGCCAAACTAGCAGGTAATGATTGTGGCGGTTCCTTTTCTCCCCAAACATAAGCATGCCCTATAAAAGAAAAGGCTAGCATTGCTCGCTCCCACTCAGCAGTGGTTTTCAGTCCATCTGTTGAAAGCAGAGGCATGGCTTGTACAAATTGTTTAACCTGACCAGCAACTAAGAGCTTTGGTAATTGTTCAGCAATCTGGCACCAGCCTTGAAGCACAGCCGGAACGGCTACAAGTGGATCTTGCATAGGCAAAAATCCTCTGTCAACATCGACATCATATGGTGCAAGTAATGTTTTTCTTTTTTCTTTATTCAAAATTGTCTCCGCACGTATCGCCAAATTTCTAGAAGAACTATGTGTTTAGATTGGTAAAAATAGAAACCTAATTATACTCCTTATCATCGGACAAACTTGCAAGGGTTATGTGGCCTTGCTAGAGTTTTACTGTAAAATCACATAGGAATTGTATATGCACAAAACACCGGTGACTTTTGTAGTACGCTTAAAAGCAAAAAAGGGCACCGCTGAGCGGCTAGAACAAGCGGCAATTAAACTTATCCCCCTTACCAAGGCTGAAGCTGGATGCTTAGAATACAAGTTCCATGCTAGCTCGCAAGAAGCTGACTCATTTTTATTTTACGAAAATTGGGTTGATCAGGAAGCTCTAAACAAACATCTTAAAATGCCTTATTTACTGGAATTTAAAACATTGCTCGACGAGATATTGCGCGAACCAGCTGAGTTCACTTCTTGGACTATGCGTGGCTAAAAGAAAATCTACTCACACATTACTTAGAAATAATGCGGATAAAGATATCGTATACATTGGCAAGTAGCTCGTTTTGAGAGTGTCATTGATAAAATGATCTTTTCTCGGGAGTCACCGTGATGATTAAACCTATTCTATTAAGTAGCGTTTTTGCCCTTGCCCTGGTTTCATTAGGACATTCACCTGCTTTTTGTGCTCAAAAAATTAAATGGCTGCCGGGTGTCAGTCACTATGTGCAAATTCCTGTGCTCTATATGACCGATCGAGCTTATTACAAAAACGGTTTTCTCAATCAGCGCAAATTGGAGAACGGTTCGATTTATGATATGTACTGTGGCTCGCTTGAATACACAATAGAAAATATTCAGCAAAAGACTCTCACGGAAGAACAAAAAAAACTCGGTTGGCATTATGTGGATAAATTGCCCAAAAATCCACTAGTATTGACCCCATTATCTGAATCAGGCAAGAAATATGTATATGCACAATTCGGCGAAAAAATTATAGAAACAGCAAAACAAGCTGGATGCACCGATATTTTCATTAACGTGCATGGATTTAATAACCCGTTTGCGGGGTCGGCTGGATCCGCAGCCAAACTTGCCTACACAGTAGAACGTCCAGTTGTATTGTATAGTTGGCCTTCCGCTGCCCGCATTGCTTTATATGACGTAGATAGCACAAATAACGAATGGAGCCAAGAACACTACAATCGTCTAATGGACGAACTTGTTGGGGTGAAGAAAAGATCTGATTTGAAATTCTTTCTGGTGGCGCATAGTATGGGAATTAGATTAGCAGTGCGATCTGCTTCGCTGCTTAAAGGCAAAAATTTATTCGACCAAGCTTTTTTTGTAGACCCTGATTTAGACGCAGAAACTTTTGTCCATTATGTCGCTCGCTACGCTTTAGGCGGAGTGCAAGAGAAAGAAGTCATGGCCAAAAATGACTCTTCTACTATCTCAACTAACTCTAATGTACCTGAGAACTCGCAAGGCAAAATACGCATACTGTTTTCGCATCACGATAATGCACTACCTATTGTGCAGCTCTTATTCAGCGGTGGCTATACACGTCTTGGGCAGGGGGCCGACTCAATGCTTGCCTCTGTGTTTGATCCAAGTACAATGCCTAATATATTTCAAGGGGCAAGCGAACTTTTCCAGCCTGACGGGGGTAAAGATGCTGCTAATGAAGAGAGCCTAGCCGAAAAAGAAGATGCTGAATATTTCGCACTGGTGAAAGCCTTTCAATGGATTGATTACACCATTTTAGATCACGGTATGTTGGGACACAAAGTTCCTTTGGATCTCATAGCCAATTTATGGTCTACTGGTCAACCAGGAGCAGGTCTTAAACTAATAACTGCAGAGAACGCCTCGGTAAATAGATTTACTCGCTTTTCCTCACGTGTGTTCCGCCAAAGCAAGCATTTCGGAGATGTTGGACAGTGTGAAAAGGTTGTCTTTGAAAAAGATGCGCACGGAAAGATAATATCAGTTGCTAATTAGCACTGTTTACAGTCGATCTCATAAATTTCTCACAAATTTTCAGTAATCTTTTAGATGTCTTCTGTTTAAAGCGGCAACTGCTTTGCGAGATTTAATATTTAGTATCGATGGTTACAGAAATTCAACAAAGACCTTCTGTAGGGAACGATCAGCTTGAGGAGAGCAATCAATCTAACGGCGACGCTTTGCGGCCGGACTTGGAAGGTTATGAGGATTATAATAACCGGCAAAATAATTCTAGAAATAGCGATTTTGAAAGCAGTCAGCCAGATTTGGAGAAAGGCAGTTTAATATGCACGCCACTGGTTGGGTTCGACAGTGCATCAGATAAACCGGAGACCGAGACCAATCGCCCAGACGAGAAAGGTGATAGTTCGTCTGAAGATGCGGAAGATTCAGAAGATTCGCAAGAGCGCAAAAAAGAGGGTAGTGCGCGCAGGCAAGATACACAAAACAAGACAGATGATAAACAAAATCCATTAGAAGAGTCAGGAGACTTTCAAAAAGGTCATTCAGCCTGGAGGTTAGATAAGCAAGACGAGGAAGATGATAAACAAGATCCTCGCGAATATCCAGAAGACCCTAAAGAAGATAATACTGTGCCGGATATAGAGGCGCAAGGCGCTGAAGGGGATAAACAAAACCCAGCGGATAATGCCGAGCATGAAATCCCGGACGATCAACGGATAGAATTGAGCTCGGAAGCACAAAAAGCAAAAGACGATTTTGTCAAAATATTCGAAGCCCGTCTTAAAGACGACCCAAGAGTGCAAGATAATCCGCAATTGCTCAAAGAATTTGGAGCAAGAATGGCTCAGATGGATCAACGCATATTACACGAACGCGTTCAATCCGATGATGGTTCTTATGTAAATCAACAAGAGCAATTAGCCAATGAATATAGAAATTGGGCGCGCATCGGTACGGATGCCGAGAAGCTTATGTATACAGCAGATGATGGCAGCCAGCAGCAAGTTTTTAGTGAACCTTGGATGGTAAATAATATCCTAGCTAGCGGCATAGTGAGAGGAGCTGATCCAGAACATTTTTACGCTCAAGGCGCTAATAACACTTGTGCTGGACAATCAATCTACAGAGGAGGCGAGGACGCAGTAGCAGGTGAAGACTCTAGAACAATAGCCGATATCTGTACGAAAGGTGAATTTGAAGCTGTCGATAAAAGAGGCGAAGTATTTACTTGCAGAGTGGATAGGGCAAGTTTGATTCCGGATCGCGAAGCGCGAAACGTCTATTTAAGTCCAAGCAATGCTCGAGACGCATATGGTCAGATAAGTGATATTCGCGCCCAGTTAAATTTGGATCTTATTATGCGAGATGAATACAACCAGCAAGGAAAAGCTGGTGGTGAAGGAGTTATGGTTTACAGCAAAGTTGCACCAATTAACCAAAGAGACAGCGGTGAAAGAGTTACCGATACAAGAACTGGCCAAGTTGTAGCTAATGATCCTTGTTTTTATGCTGAATCTGAAAGTGATACTAAACAATCTTTATATGGTCGCGCTATTGGCAGGAAAAATTATGGTAAAGAAACAACTCTGGTGGCAGCGAACCGACCTCACGGAAATAATGTAACAGCCATAACGGGCAGCGCTCATCTTTCTGGTCAGTTGCATACGCTAAGTAACATAGGTTTAATGGCTCATGTGATTACCAAAGTAGAAAATTATGTAGATAATGGGCGGGGATTAGGCGGTGCGCGGGGTAATCACGCCACCTCGGCAGAGATCGGAAAAGATGGAGGTATTAACTTTATAAATAATTGGGGTGGAAAATATAGTTATACAAACATGAGCGCAGATACACTTTTTGCCTGGATGAATGAACCACAAGGTTCATTTAGAGGTAGCCCTGGTCTTAACATTGGTGCTCCTGCATTCGGTGCTGGCGGCAGATATGGAGAACCCATCACAGCTACTGCCGGGCCTCAGATGGACCAAAATAAAGGCGAGCATAATAAAGAAAATGAGTTGTTAGCCCAATTAAGAAAAGAGCACCAAAGAGAAGACGAAGACAGTCATAGACAAATGCAACGCGTGCACGCGCAGTTGGCTGAATTAGAGAGTAGATTAGCCGCATTACCCTCTGACAGTCCTGAAAAAATGGCGCTATTAGCGCAAAGACTGACCTACCAAAATAGCCGGAGCCTCTCTTAATTTAACCATTGCAAAGAACTCAGGCCTTGTTGGAATGCTGGCAAATATTTCATTTGCAGTTCTTCGCTCGGCGCTTGTAAATAGATTTCTTCTACTATGCATGAAGCATCTTTTGGCTTAGCATTAATAAAAAAACCACAGAATTCGCTCACTCGTTTATTATTTTCTGGATTTTTAAAATAGCCACGAGCGCCTAATAAGGGCCTATCATTCCAAATAAGCGCTTCCAATTTTAAGAGCACAAAGGGCGGTCCTCGTCTGCCTTTCTGTTTATTTACTATTTGATTATTGCCAATATTGCCCAACACTTCTTCTAGCCCCTCGATTAATTGCAAATCAGCAGTAGACAATTCGCTTTTGCTATTCAGATCAAATAATAGCTTAGGAGCAACGCTAAGCGTCTTGCGTAAAGCTATGGCAGCCTCTTCGCTGACAGGTAAGCCGCGGTAAAACAGCTCTATTCTTACGGCCAAATCATTTTTAGGAGCAAAGGACCTGACTGTTTGCTCACTTCTTCTCCCTTGAACAGCTTCGACTTCGACCCAATCATCAGGCAAAATAAGTGATTTGATATAGTGATAATCAATGATTTTCAAACTAAGCTATAACTTTTGTTTGCTGCGGGAATACTTCGTAGACAGTATCTTGCACTTTCTTTAGCAAGGCAGCAAAGCCTAAACGCTTTAATGCCGAAATTATAACCGGATTAGGCACTTGTGAAACGAGCCATATTAAATCTTCTTTGCGCACAAGTTCTGATTTGTTCAATACAGTAATAATTGGTTTGTCTATGGCTCCTAGTTCACTTAGTACGTCATAGACACTATTCACTTGGTCAATTGCATGTGGATGGGATGCATCTACAACATGCAACAATATATCAGCGACAGATACTTCTTCTAAAGTGGCGCGAAAAGCGGCTACCAATGGGGTGGGTAATTTTTTTATGAAACCCACAGTATCACAGAGTAAGACAGTGCTCAAATCAGGCAATGTAGTTTTTCTAGTAGTTGGATCAAGAGTGGCGAATAATTTATCTTCGACAAATACTTTAGACTTAGTCAGAGCATTGAGTAAAGTTGACTTACCAGAATTAGTGTAACCAGTTATAGCAATGACCGGTACATGGTTCTCATTACGCATACGTCTTTGCGTATCACGATAATTTTTTATTCTGACAATATCATTTTCAAGATGGCTAATGCGCTGACGAATACGCCGGCGATCTATTTCTAATTTAGTTTCACCAGGGCCTCTAGTACCAATACCACCACCAAGACGGCTCATGGCTGTACCTTTACCAATCAAACGCGGATATAAATATTTCAACTGTGCCAATTCTACTTGCAGCTTACCTTCAGCTGTGCGTGCTCTTTGGGCAAAAATATCGAGAATCAGCTCAGTACGATCCAATACTTTAACAGCCAGTGCTTTCTGTAAAGACGTATGTTGCAAGGCATTTAATTCATGATCAAAAATGACCAGATTAGCTCCAGTCTCTTGTACCAATAGAGCTAATTCTTGAGCTTTACCAGCACCTAAGAAAAATTGTGGATCCGGCTCACGTCTTGATTGGGTAAAACGTCGGCTGACTGTAGCTCCGGCTGTACGAGCTAACTGAGCTAGCTCATCTAAATCATCTTCCATTTGGAAGGGGTCAAGATCGTCAGTAATAAGACCAACAAGTATTGCTCTTTCTTCCCCAGCCCGCACCGGCAAGCCTGGCGACTGCTTACGAAATTCTTCCTCTAAGGCTTGAATGATAACAGTAAAGTCCTCTTCTTGCGCTAAGCGAATTGTGCAAGTAGGCATTTGCTTCCATAATTTACCCTCATTATCTCTATCAGGTAAAAGATGAATAATTTCTACTGAATCGGCCAAGCGACTTTGCTCACCGTGCGCACGGCTGAAAGTGCCACGTGAATCGACGTTCACTTGAGCAAGTAAATCAAGCCTATTTTTTGCTAAAGCCATTAAATTGTCTTTGTTCACATGAGTTTCGCCATTATTACCATTATCGTTTTTGTGTTTACCTTTTTCGGCTAAACGAGTATATATAACTCTGTGTCCACATAATCTGCCCGGACCTACACGCACTTGTCTTAGCTCAGGCGTATTAATTTGCCAGGGTTGTCCGAGGGTGACATTGACAATTTGTCCCCGCCTATTAGCAACTAATGATATAGGCTGACCAAGACGGTGAGAAATTTCTGCTACCGCTTCTGCTAAATCTATAGTAATGACCCTATCGGGTGGAAGCCGCCTTTGTAACAAGCGATTCAGTTGATTAATCTCTGATTTTTTCAGTCCTTTAGCCTTGATTAAATCTAGAGTGCCTGTCAATTGCCGCTTACCTCACCTAAAATTATTCCCAACACAAAATTCCCATTGCTGAGCGTATTTGCAGCGACTGGGTTATTCTGGCTAGTAATGAAGCTATATACCATCAAAAATGATCATACACCCGATTTTAAAAGAAAAACCAACATTTAATATTACTGTTTTTTGTTGGTTATTCACTCAACAACCTAGTGCCAATTTATGCCTAAATAATGGGCGCATGCCAGATTCCCCGCACAGTCCAGGATTAGGTATTATTTTTCCAGGATTGCATAATAATTTAGGATCAAAAGTTCTTTTTACCGCTTCCATGGCTTGCAGATCAGCCACTGAAAAGGAGAATGCCATAGCACTTCTCTTTTCAATACCAATGCCGTGCTCTCCAGTAAGAGATCCTCCTAAATCAACACATAGTTTGAGGATTTCATGTGCAGCTTTCAATACTATTTCCAGCTGCTTTTCATCGGTTTGATTGTATAGCAAACATGGATGCAGATTGCCGTCGCCCGCGTGGAAAATATTAGCAATAGTGACTGAATATTTATTGCCAATTTCTTTAATACCTTTTATCGCCTCAGATAGCTTTGAGCGGGGAACAACTCCATCAAGAACATAGCCATGGGGAGCTATTCTACCAAGTGCACCAAAAGCAGCTTTGCGCGCCTTCCACATTGCTACTCGCTGAGTTGCAGATTGCGCCCAGGCATATCCTAAAGTATTGCAATTATTTAAAATCTTATCTATCTGCTGTTTTTCTCTGTCAACATTTATCTTGCTACCATCAATCTCAATAATTAAAAGAGCCTCCGCTCCTCTATCTAAACCTAACGCAAATGCGTCTTCAACAGCATTTAAAGTAAGCTTATCAATCATTTCCATAGCACAGGGAATTATTCCAGAAGCAATAAATTTGGAAACTGTATTACCCCCTTCTTCCAAAGTAGAAAAATAAATAAGCGCAGTTTCGGTCTTCTCTGGCAAGGGTGAGAGTTTTAAAATTGCTTCACTTACTATTCCCAAGGTACCCTCTGAACCGGTAAAAAGACTAAGCCAATCAAGGCCAAGGCAAGGATGTCTGTCGTTGCATACAATCAAGTTTCCATTGGGCAAAATTATTTTCATGCCTAGGATATGGTCTACTGTGGTGCCATATTTGAGAGTGTGGGGACCGCCAGCATTCTCGGCAATATTACCGCCAATTGTTGAAGCCATTTGACTGGAAGGATCTGGCGCAAAGCACAGATTATAGATGGCGGCGGCTTGAGAAACAGAGCTGTTGGTTGCGCCCGCCTCAACAGAAGCAGTGTGATGCACAGGATCTATATTAAGAATTTTTGTCATACGAGTGAGAACGATACTAATGCCACCACATACAGTAGTTGCTCCCCCGGATAATCCCGTGCCCGCTCCCCGAGCAGTAAAAGGAACACCGTGACTATTAGCAATTTTGACTATTGCCTGAACTTCTTTTGTATTACCTGGCAAAACTACAAGATCTGGAATCGAGCTATCGAGTGTTTCAGCGTCGCAATCATATAAAGCAAGGTCTATATGCTGCGATAAAACATTGTCTACACCAACAATACTTTTAAACTGATCGGCAATTCTTTTATAGTCTAATTTATTCATCTATTAGTGACCTGGAAGAGTTTCTCGGTCACCAGTTGTATATTTAAACCCTTGCACGCCATAATTTTGAGTAAACATACCTGCTTTATTTACAACCGTCCGTCTAGAACCAGCTGGAAAACACAATAAATCCGTTTGTCCAGATATAGAATTTATAACCAAAACTACCATGGCATTAAATGGTACATTAGGACTTTTCTGCGACACATTTAAATTAATAATCCGACCATCTCTTGTCACAGTGTAGGTAACGTAACAAGCCAATGGCTGACTATACTTGAATGCCGCTTGTGCTATGGAATTGAATCTATCATATACGGCAGCAGCTACACGTTTGTGCCATTCATCCCAAGCCAATTGCATTTCAGGAGAATTATCAGGATCATTTCTCGCTTCTGCAGACAGAGCATATTGTTGAGCCGATCCATTAGATTGTGAATTAGTGTCAAGACCCGGAACAGTCTGCTCTCCACTAAAATCTGATTTGCTTGGCTGAGCCAGCCCCGGAGGATTGGCCGTAGCGACTTGATCACTTTGAGAAGCTTTCAAATTAAAAGCATCTGGTGGAGGCTCGAAACTCTCACCCTCACCAACAGATGGCATGCCCATTGAGGCGCTGCTGCCAAAACTATCCCGTGCATTATTCAAGTCTTTGAGGTTTAGACTAGGGTTTTTACTAGGCCCCAAATAATTCTGCTCTTTTACAGAACCTTGTAGAACAGTACTGCCCCCTTGAGCCATTACCTGGCAAGCAAAGTAGTTATTAGCAAAAAATAGGCTTGCCAAAGAAATTAAAGCTATCCTTAGCGCCTGTCCCACTACTTTATTAACTTCCGACTCAATATCCACTTTGTTGCTCTTAGCCACAGCTTGCGTAATGCAAATTGACCTTTGTCGTTGTAACATAATCTATCTGTATTGTAACCATAGTAAAAGCGGACGGCAAGTTAATGCATGACACAGAATTGATAAGATTTCAAGGCATAGGTTCAGGCATTATAGATAGTCATGCCCACCTTGCTAAGGAATTCTTTGCCGAAGATCAAAAATCGGTTATCGAAAACATGAAAGCAGTAAATGTCACGCAGATAATCAATCCCGGCATAGAATTAAAGACCATTCCCGAACTTATTGAATTAGCCGATAATAACGATAGTATATATGTAGGCATTGGACTACACCCACATCAAGCAAATGAATGGGATGAATTTAGTGCCAAAACCATTGAAAACTATATAAATCATCCTAAAGTAGTAGCCATCGGAGAATGTGGCTTAGACTTCTATTACAACAATAGTCCAAAGAAAGAACAAATATTTGCCCTTAAAGAGCAACTTAAACTCGCACGTCAATATAATAAGCCAGTTATTATTCACTGCCGCGATGCATGGACTGAATTGTTTGAAATTCTGGCCGAAAATAGCGAACCTATTCGTGGAGTTTTACATTGTTTCACCGGCAACATAGACGTAATTAATCGGCTAAAACAGTTAGGCAAGCATGTGGATTTCTATATCTCATTCTCAGGCATTCTCACTTTTCCTAAAGCTCAAGATATACAAGCTGCTGCAAAAATTGTGGACGATAACAGATTACTTGTTGAAACTGATTGTCCTTTTTTGGCACCACTGCCGGTGCGCGGTAAGCGCAATGAACCGGCTTATGTTTGGTACACTGCAGAAAAATTAGCGGAGTTAAGAAAGCAGCCATTGGTTACTATAGCTGCTCTGTGTACTACTAATGCTCAAAAGCTATTCGGTTTGACCGATTAATCTTATTTTTTTGCTTCTCGTTATCTACGTAAAGGAATACTATCGATATTAATGCAATTAATCACCCCTAGCGAAATAACTTCACTAATAATAGTTTATGGGCTGGTTCTTGTCTCCATAGTATGGTTAGTCACTCATACAGAAGGGCATACTGAGGGCTTTTTAGCAGCGAATAGAAATGTAGGCGTTTTGAGAGGCGCTCTTAGTTTGGCTGTAAGCTGGGTATGGGCGCCAGCTATTTTTATTTCTTCCATGCAAGCGTACACTAAGGGCATACCAGGAATTTTCTGGTTTACGGTACCAAATATTTTATGCTTTTTTATCTTCACGCCCTTGGCGATAAGACTGAGAAAACTTGCTCCTTTTGGTTATACTTTACCCGAATTTATATGTCGCCGCTTTAAAGGCAACCCCGCAGTACATCTTGCTTTTCTTTTGGTATTCTTTGGCTACCAGCTGGGGGCAATTGTTATTAACACGCTTGCCGGCGGTAAATTGCTTAACACTATAAGTGGTATTGACCTTCGTTTTGCCATCATTGTCATGTCCCTAATAGCCCTTTCGTATACCCTGCTCAGCGGTTTGCGAGCGTCTATTTTGACCGATGTAATACAAATGATTATGTTATTAGGTATAGCTTTCGTTCTTGTGCCATGGTGCATTGCAAGAGCAGGTGGCTGGACAGCAGTTATGGAGGGGCTTGGGGGAGTTGATGGCTCACATAGGTCCCTATTGGATCCATGGATTGCTTTTAGCATGGGCATCCCAATGACGCTTGGCCTAATTTCAGGACCGATAGGCGATCAGGTTTTCTTTCAACGCGCGCTGGCAGTGCGAAAAGAAAATATAGCTAAAACCTTCATTTATGGCGGATTATTATTTGGCATCGTTCCTATTACATTATCGTTACTAGGATTCGTTGGTGCCACTGAAGTCAATCGCGGTGTAATATCGGTAGCTGATCCACAAGTAGTTGGTCCGATAGTGATTGGCAGTTTATTGCCTAAAGCTTCCATTTTTGCCTTCACGCTGATGGCTTTTGCCGGCCTTTGCTCGACCCTTGATTCTTCGTTATGTGCCATTAGCTCACTGGGCAGTATTGATATTTTTAGCAAATATATAAACACAAAACCATCTGATCATGCGATTGTCACTGCCGCACGAGTATGTATGGTGATTATGACCATTCTTGGCACAGGCATTGCCTTATTGCAGCCTAAACTTTTGTGGTGCTTTTTAGTCTTTGGTGCCCTAGCATCGGCAGGTTTATTCCCCACAGTATTTGCACTTTATTGGAAACGACTTCCGGCGTGGGGAGCATTTTGGTCTGTAATATTGGCCTTGGGCATAGGAACCCCATTATCGATCTATGCCAATATAATTGAGAACCAATATCTTATTGTTGCTGCCTCAATATTGAGCGTTTCAATCGGATTAATTGTCTGCGTGATTTCGGCGCTAATCAATCGTGGCCAGGATTTTGACTATATCGCCGCAGTCAAAGACAATAAGGCTTTAAAGTTTAAAACAATAACCGATTAGTACCTTTATTTTTTTAGGGCAGGTTTTTTGCTTTTAGTTATTCTGGATCTGAGTGCATTGCCTTCTGCTGCCGACGACGATTTAGGATCTATCTTAGACAAAAAAGACAACGCTCGATCAGGTCTGTTTTGATCAAGGTTTTGTTTGGCTAAATGGAGATAGATTTCGCTAAGTTTGTCCCGCTCTAACTCGGTTAGCGGCTCGGACAGTCGTTTTCCTTCAAGAATATCAATGACTTGCTCATATTTGCCCGAGCTTAGTAAAACTTCAAGTGAGGTAACTGGCGGTATTGGAGCGATCAAAGCTGAGTAAACTATATAAGCACAAGCTAACAAGCAAGCTGAAATGACAATGGTTAAAGCGAAAAACCATAAATTAATTGGTCCGCGAAAAGTGTCAGCTTTAAGTGCTGCCGCTCTTGCTCTAGTAGACACTAAAGAATTGTCTGCTCGTCTAGCTTTCTTCCAACCTTCTATTTGTGAAAGTGTGTTTCTGTACTTTTGTTTTATATAAAAGCCTTCTTTTTGCGCATTGTCAATGCCATTGCGGGTGGATGTTAGCAATTCTTGGGCCTTGGATCGCAAATATTGTTTTTCACCGACCAATCCGTCAGTCGGCAATTGCACTGCATTATTAATAGCCGAAGAAAGCCGACTATCAGTCATCGCCCGTTTAGAGTATGACTGGACTGTGTCAGCCATAGGCATCGATGCTGTGGCGTCAGCACTTGCACCATAAGAAGCTCCTGAAATAGAATTAGGTGACTTAGCAGCATCAAAAAAATTAGAACCAGACTGCTTTACTTGATTGACAGAGGAAGAATTATTGCCTTGAGTCAATGAAACTGGGGAAGAATTTGCACCAGAGATATAAGAAGGAGCTGGGCGATTAATTTGCTGGGGATGAGGTATATTTGCTTGCTTGTTTTGTAGTTCATACCACCCCGAAGTCGTCGGCGACGCATAGTCGCCAGGAGAAATTTGAATATTAAGATCTGGCATTATATTTCTCGATGATGCAAAAGACACATTATCGGTGAGAGGAACCACCCTTTCCGGCAGCGGCAAAGTTGACTTTATTGACTCAGGACTGGGTAAATTTCTTCGGCTGATATTTTGATGCGTCTGACCACGCTTAGCAGCTTCCATTAAGCGGTCAACTGTTTTGCTTCGACTCATGGATTGGTCTTTTATGCTTTCTTGCCTGGGTATTCCTGCAGAAGAAACGGCATTCCAGGAGTGGGAGGCTTTGGCCAATGCTAACTGTTTTTGTTTAGCTAATTCAGCTTGTTTGACTAGTTCCGCCTCTTTAGCTAATTCTGCCTCTTTAGCTAATTCCGCGTTAGATTCCTTGACCCCGTTGGCTTCGTCATTAAAAGTACTTGGCTGGCGCTGACTATTTTCTTGCTCTGAAGCCCGGATGCCAGAAAGATTTGAGTCACCATTTAAATCATTAGTAGTGATTTTAGGCACAACCAAAGGAGGAGCATTCTCTAAGACAGCCGCCGCTTTGTTTGAAGACTCCAGCGATACATTACCCCAAGCAGGCACCAATTCATTATTTTCTTGAATGGCAATGTCATCAGAAGTAGGTGTTTTTGCGTATTCTTCTTTCTTTAGAACAGACATGTTTTCGTTTAAAATGGTTCTTTGTTGCACAACTGCTTTAGCTAAGGCACTGAGAGGGTTTCCTTGATTCTGCCAAGCCATTTCGAATTCTAACAAAAACTCTTGCACGCTGGTCTGACGTTCAAAAGGTTGCTTAGATAAAGCCCTAGCAATTACATTCTCTACATCTTCAGGAAACTCCAGATCAGGTCGCACAGCAGATAGTGTCATGGGAGGTTCATTTACGTGTAGAACCATAACGTTAATATTTTCTACTTGTGGAAAAGGTCGACAACCTGTCAACATTTCAAATACCACTATAGCCAAAGAATAAATATCACTGCGGCCATCTAAATCTAATCCTTGGCATTGCTCTGGACTCATATAGGCGGGGCTGCCGGAAACGGTGCGGGGTTTTTCTAATTTAAAACTCGATTGTGCGTGCTGAGGAGAATCAGCAATGCCAAAGTCCAACAATTTCACATAATCGTGTCCCGAACCGCTTTCTTGCAAAACAACATTTTCCGGCTTCAAGTCACGATGAACAATTCCTTGTCTATGGGCTTCCACTAAAGCTTCACATATTTGATGCAGTAACGGAAGAACGCGCTGAGGTTCAATATTTCCCTTTTCCTTAATTAGAGCTCCTAATGTGGTGCCTTCCAAATAGTCCATAACAAAATAAGGTTGTCCATCTTCAGTGACACCCGTATCCCAAATAGTTATGATATGCGGATTGCGCAGCTTACTAGCAGCTTGTGCTTCACGCAAAAACCTATCCAGTGCCGATCCGGCAGCACCAATATAACTATGCAGTACTTTAATAGCCACGACCATCTCACCGCGGCCTAAACGTCTTGCTTTGTAGACGATACCGCTTGAACCTTTACCAATAACAGAATCAACTAGATAACGATTATTGATCAATGCACCGATGAGTGGATCCTTGCCCACATTCTCAAGAGCCGTTCCGTCGCTTGGACATTTTTCAACGGGTTCATCAAAGTATTGATTGCAGCGCAAACACAACTTCATATTTTCAAATATTCATCTCCGACGCTTTTATCAAATTTACCGCAAAAGCAAATGTTGGACTTACGGTCCACCCCTTAAACTGTAAATGCTTGCTTTTCTCTTACGTACCAATCGCCAGGAAGCCTTGAAACTACACCAGCCAGTTCTAGCATTGTTAGAATAGCGGAGAGCTCACCTGTATTCATTCCCGTTTTTTCTATTAAATAGTCAAATTGGATGGGTTCATTAGACATTAATTCATAAACTTCTGCTTCACGACCTTGTAAAGAGATCGCCGTCGAAGTGCCGTTTTCAGAATTTTTGCTTGCCCAACCCATTTCTTTGAGAATATCCGTATAATCTCTGAGCAAATGGGCAATATTTTTTGCTATAAGGTCATTTGTACCAATCGAAGTGACACTATCAACGCGCCCAGGAACTGCAAATACTTCCCGGCTTTGCTCAAAAGCTATATTAGCGGTAATTAGCG
>Ga0207039_1115_pt2 | contig 19701 bp, 14 predicted proteins | sample Alteio_BWMinCont_74_FD_153264 | JGI IMG/M metagenome (GOLD analysis project Ga0207039, IMG submission 153264) | Enriched cells from forest soil in Barre Woods Harvard Forest LTER site, Petersham, Massachusetts, United States -... | ecosystem: Environmental > Terrestrial > Soil > Temperate forest >... | reverse complement strand
GGTCGATACCCAGCCGATTTCCGACAACGTGGCCCCGAGATTCCCTTGCATATAGGGAAGCGCCACATTGACGATGCTGACGTCGATCACCTCGAGAATCGCCGCAAATGAGGCGCTTAACGCGATGGCCCATTTGAGCCAGCCCTGTTCGGCGGCGCGCAGGGCAATGCCGGAAAGTCCCCGGGGTATCGGGACAGAGGTGGCCGCACTCACCGCTCGATGCCTTTCAGGAAGATCTCCACGCTGGTCTTCACATACCGTTTGTTGGGATAGACCGAATCGGTGAGGGGACGGCGGATGACACCGGAGAGGAGCATCCCGGTAAGGGCGTCGACTGCCGTGGAGGTGTCGAGATCCCTGCGCACCAGTCGATTTTTTTGAGCGGCTTGCAGGTATTGGATGAATTTTTGACGGGTAGGTTTGACCGATTCGACAAAGAGGCGGCGGCAAAGCTGCAAGTGGCGGTTTAGTTCTCCCAGAAAAGTGCGAACGAAATCTTCCTTTTCATGAAGCCTGCGCACGTAGGATTCGGCGTAGGTGTGCACCGTCCGTCTGAGATCGGCCTTCGTTTTTAAAGGGGCATCGGCAAAGATATGAACGGAGCGCTGGGAATGCTGGATGATGACCTGGCGCAGAAGTTCGTTCTTGTTCTTGAAGGAGCGAAAGAGCGTGACTTCATTGACCTTGGCCAGTCGCGCGATTTCGCGTGTCGTGGCGCCGGATACCCCCTCGCGGGCAAAAACGCGCATGGCGGCGTCAAGAATTCTTTGACGGGTATCTTTCATGCAAGTACATGCTTGCATGAAAGATGTTTTTTGCAAGTCGATCTTGTAAATCCCGTCATCCCGAGCTTGTCGAGGGATCAGACACGTAAGCGAGTAAACGACAAGCTGGAGAATTTGCGCTTGATTGAGTTTTCGTGTTCACCTGATTTATTGGAGAATGAAGGCGTGTCTGATCCCTCGACAAGCTCGGGATGACAAGGAAGCGAAGGCTTGTTTGCAACCGCGGCTTGCCGCTAACGTCACGGTCTCTCCATGAACGCTGATTCAGGATCATCTCCGCACTTTCTCGGCATGTCGCCGACGGTGGCGGTTCTCGCGGTCATCTCTGCCGTGACGGTTCTCCGTTTCTTTTTCTGCACCTGGCTGCCGATCCTGCCCGACGAGGCCTATTATTTCCAATGGTCGCGCCATCTCGATGCGAGCTACTTCAGCAAGGGGCCGGGCGTGGCCTACACCATTGCTGCAGGCACGGCGCTTTGGGGCGATAATAATTTTGGCGTTCGCTTTTTTGCCGTTGTGCTTTCGGCGGGAACGGCGTGGCAGATTTTCAGTCTCGCCCGCCGTTGGTACGACGAGACCACGGCGTTGATCGCGGTGCTGATTGCCGGGGTTGTTCCCCTTTACGCGGTGGGGGCCGTTGTCATGACCATCGATCCGCTCTCTGCTTTTTTCTGGATCTGGGCGGCCAACCTTTTTTCACGGGCCATTGATTCGGATCGTCTCTTCCCCTGGCTGTTGACCGGCTTTGCCGTCGGCTGCGGTTTTTTGGCAAAATATCTCAATGCGTTGGAATTGCTGGCCTTTCTTGTTTTTCTTCTGCTGGTTCCCCATCGGAGACAATTGCTGCTCAAGCCTCATTTCTGGTTGATGCTGGTGATGGCGCTGCTTTGCACGACACCGGTTTGGTGGTGGAATTATGAGCATGGCTGGGCCAGTGCCGTGCAGCTTGGGAATCGCGGGCATTTGAACGAACCGTTTCATTTAAGCCTCTCGAATTTTCTTGGTTTTTTGGGACTGCAGGCCCTGGTCATTTCACCGCTGCTTTTTTTGGCGCTGCTGGCAATTGCAGTGCAGCTTTTCGCAAACCAGTTTGTCAAAAGGATAGATCGTAAAAGGGAGGGAACGCTTCTGCTATTGCTGCTTTTTCTCTCCGTCTTTTTATTTTACGCCATATTGGCCTGTCACATGAAGGGCGAACCCAACTGGCCTGCTATTTCTTACCTGTCGCTCATCATCCTGTTGGCGGGGCAAAGGAAATCCATCCTGGCCAGGAGGGATTCATGTTTTTTTGTCGCTGCTGCTTTTCTCATGGCGTGGCTTCAAACGCTTGTGCTTCATAATCCCGAGCCGCTTCATCTTCCTCAGAAAATGGATCCCTTGGGCCGCGCGGTTGGTTGGTCGGAAATTGCGGCGCATTTGAACGACCTTCGACGGGAACAGCATGCCGATGTCCTCATCGCCGATGCCTACAAGGAAGCGAGCGTCTTTTCTTTCCACCTGCCGGACAAAGCTTTCATCTATACCTTGAGGCATGTACCGCCCGCGAATCAGTATGATTTTTGGCCCTCGTACCCGACGGCGGCTCCTCATCGCGCCCTCTGGATTACGGGGGAAGACTCCAGCAAGGCTTTAAGCAAGGATTTCAATACGATCACCTTTCTCGAACGCGTGGTGGTCAGCTTTCATGGCCGGTCTTTTCGCGAATATTCAATCTATCTTTGCGAAAACAAGTAACAATTGGGAAAAGATCGCCTTTGGCGCATTGAAAAGAAGGGGCGAGCCTCTATCTTTAAGCAAACCTCTTTTCATGACTTATCCCGAAGCTCTTTCTTATCTGGGTGAGGCGCGTCGCTTCGGCATGAAGCTCGGGCTGGAACCGATGCGGGAATTGGCGGACAGCCTGGGCAATCCTCAAAAGAAGCTGCGCTTCATTCATCTTGCCGGGACGAATGGCAAAGGTTCGACGGCGGCTTTCTGCGAATCGTGCCTGCGCGCAGCCGGTCATCGGGTCGGGCTTTATACCTCGCCCCACTTGGTCAGCGTCCGCGAGCGCATTCAGGTGGATCGAAATTTTATTTCCCAAGCCGATTTTGCCGAAGGCATGGCAATCGTGCGCGATAAAATCGGTGGCTTGATGGACCATGAATCAACTTTCTTTGAAATCACCACGGCGCTGGCGCTTTGGTATTTTGCCCGTGAGAAAGTCGAATGGGTTGTTTGGGAAACGGGCCTGGGCGGACGCATGGATGCGACCAACATTGTCCAGCCCGAAGCCGTCATTATCACCAACGTTGGGCTTGATCATCAAAGATACCTGGGTGAATCGTTGCGTGAGATCGCGACGGAAAAAGCCGGGATCATCAAACCGGGAGTGCCGGTGATTAGTGCGGTGGAACCGGGCGAAGCGGCAGAGGTTATTCGCAAACAAGCCAAGGATAAAAGCTGCACGTTGACCATGGTTCATCGGGACATGGAAATCGAGGATCTCGGTTTGCGCGGACACAAACAAATAGCGCGTATCGATGGCCGGGAATTGACGCTGAGTCTTCTCGGGCCCCATCAAGTTTATAATGCGGCTTGCGCAGTGGAAGCTTTGCGCCAATTGATGGAATCTGGAGCAAAATTGGAACTGTCCGCTGTTGCCATCGCCCATGGCCTCGAAAATACATTCTGGCCGGGGCGTTTTGAAATTCTTTCGGAAAAGCCGCTCATGGTTTTGGACGGCGCCCATAATCCGGCGGGAGTCGCCAAGCTGGTCGAAGCCTGGCGCGGTTTTCTTGGTGCCCGCTACGGCTGGAAAGGGCAGCAGGCCGAAGGGCGGGCTCATCTCGTGTTTGCGTCGGTTTCGGACAAGGACATCGCCGAGATGGTGCGGTTGCTTGCTCCGTTGGCGCGACAAGTATCGCTGGTGCGGTTGGTCAACGAGCGAACAGCGGAGCCCGCAATTCTCGCGCAATCTTTTTCCGGGCTCCCTTGCGCCTGTTACGATTCGGTTAAAAATTTGTGGCACGATATATCAAGTATGGAGGGTGATATTCCGATAATGATCACAGGATCTCTTTTTTTAGTGGGCGAAATTCTTGCGCAACGGCAGAATAACGCCGAAGAACATCAGCTTAACGAACGACTCGAAACTTTCACCGTAACCAGATAAAGCCAGGCTCCATTTATGGCTCGCATCCGCGCCATCGTTTTTGATGTTGGGGGGACATTGATTTATCCGATCGATCCGATCGGAGAAACTTACGCGCGGTTTGCCTGTCGCCATCGCGTTAAATTGCCGGTTGAAGCAACGACGGCGGCCTTTCATCAGGCCATGAAAAATTTGTCTCCCAGAACGCCGGGAACGATTCCTAATAACGGTGACGACCGCCTTTGGTGGAAAGAAGTGGTCAAACGGTCGCTGCCGGAGCATGCCTTCAAGGACGCTGCCGTTTTTGAGGCATTCTTCGAGGAAGTTTATTTTCACTACGCAAAACCCGAGGCGTGGGGAATTTATCCCGAGGTTTTTGAAGTGATCGAGGCACTGCGCGATCATCCGATCGATCTGGTTGCCCTCTCCAATTGGGACGACCGACTTCATTCCGTTCTGGATGGAAACGGTCTCGGGGAATTTATCTCGCGGCGATTTATCAGCGCGGAGCTTGGCTGGGAAAAGCCCGATCCCGCTATTTACCGGCATGTGGCTGATGTTCTCAATATTGCGCCCCACTCCCTTTTAAGCGTGGGTGACGATCCCCGCAAAGACGTGGAGGTTCCGCGCAAGGCAGGCTGGCAAACGGTGCAGATTGAGCGGCCCAAACACGATCTTTGGGATGTGGTTCGGGTGGTCAGGCGATAAGTTAAGGCATGATTGTCGAAGTTGTTCTTATATTTTGCCTCCTGCGTTGACGCTGTACCCGTAAGTCATTAACTTCAAGCGCTATGGCATATACTGGGGCGCTCCCTAAACAACGGGGATTCGGAGAAACAACCCGAAGTGACGCGTGGTGGATACAGCCGCTTTTGGTTTTTCTTGGGTTCTCCGCGTTTATCGTTTATTCGACTTGGGCTGCGTTTCAGGGGACGAATAGCGCGCAGTGTTATTATTGGTATGGTGAGAACGGAGCGAATTATCTTTCCCCGTTTTATTCACCTGAGTTGTTTGGATCTGCACAGCATCCCGGCATTTTCGGTGTTGCGCCCGGCTGGTGGCCCGGCTGGCTGCCTTTTTCTCCCGCATTTTTGATCATGTGGATTCCGGCTGGCTTCCGTTTCACCTGTTACTACTATCGCGGCGCCTATTACAAGGCGTTCTGGGCCGACCCGATCAATTGCGCCGTCGGTGAACCGCGTAAAACCTACCTCGGCGAACGTTACTTCCCGCTTATCATTCAGAATATTCACCGCTACTTTCTCTACCTGGCGCTGGTCTTCATCCTCATTCTCGGACACGACGCATGGAAAGCGATGTGGTTCGCCGACGCGGCGGGCACGAAACATTTCGGTGTCGCGGTGGGAACGATTGTCTTGACCGTGAATGTTGTTTTGCTTGCAGGCTACACCTGCGGTTGTCATTCGCTCCGGCATTTGATCGGAGGATTTTTGAACTCGCCGTCGAAAGCGCCGGTTTGCGCGAAAGGTTATTCCTGTGTCAGTTGCCTCAATCGCCGCCACATGCTGTGGGCGTGGATGAGCCTGTTTTGGGTCGGTTTTACCGACGTCTATATCCGCCTTTGTGCCATGGGCATCTGGCACGATTTACGATTTTTCATTTTCTAAAATTCAATCGAAAAAATTTTACTGTGGCCACCAATTACGAAACATTCGAATACGACGTGCTGGTTATTGGCGCGGGCGGGGCGGGTCTTCGCGCGGCTATCGAAGCTTCGGCGGCGGGGGTTAAAGTCGGTCTGGTCTGCAAATCGCTGCTCGGCAAGGCCCATACCGTCATGGCCGAGGGTGGCATGGCGGCGGCGATGGGCAACGTCGATGACCGCGATAACTGGAAAGTCCACTTTGCCGACACGATGCGCGGCGGGCAATACGTCAACAACTGGCGCATGGCGGAACTCCACGCCAAGGAAGCTCCCGCGCGTGTTTACGAACTCGAAGCGTGGGGCGCAGTGTTCGACCGCACAAAGGACGGGAAAATTCTTCAACGTAATTTCGGTGGACATCGCTATCCGCGCCTGGCGCATGTGGGCGATCGCACCGGCTTGGAATTGATCCGCACGCTGCAGGATCACGGCATCCATCAGGGCATCACGGTTCACATGGAATGGACGATTGTGACGCTGCTCAAGGACGGCGAGAGAGCCGCCGGGGCGTTGGGTTATGATCGCGAACGCGGACGTTTCAAGATTTTCCAGGCCAAGGCGGTTGTGGTTGCCTCGGGCGGTCTCGGGCGTGCCTACAAAATCACCAGCAATTCGTGGGAAGGCACCGGCGACGGTCATTCGCTCGCTTATCACGCAGGCGCGGAATTGCAGGACATGGAATTCGTCCAATTTCACCCAACGGGCATGATCTGGCCGCCGAGCGTACAGGGGCTTCTCGTCACTGAAGCCGTGCGCGGCGAGGGTGGCGTCCTGCGGAACAAGGACGGCAAGCGGTTCATGTTCGATGACATTCCGGACAATTATAAATCGCAGACCTCGAGCGATCCCGAGGAAGGCTGGCGCTACACGCAGGGCGACAAAAATGCGCGCCGCCCGCCGGAACTTCTGACACGCGATCACGTTGCCCGTTGCATCAATCGCGAGGTCAAGGCCGGTCGCGGCAGCCCGCACGGCGGCGTCTTCCTCGATATTTCGTGGATCAAGGAAAAGATTTCCAACGCGCCGGAACATATCAAAAAGAAATTGCCGAGCATGTACCACCAGTTCATGCAGCTCGCCAATCTCGACATCACCAGGGAGCCGATGGAAATCGGTCCGACGACGCACTACGTCATGGGTGGTGTTCGCGTGGATGGCGATACGCAGATGTCGAATGTGCCGGGACTTTTTGCGGCGGGCGAATGTGCGGCGGGCCTGCATGGCGCCAACCGGCTCGGCGGCAATTCCCTTTCCGATCTGCTCGTTTTCGGCAAACGTGCCGGGGAATTCGCCGCAAAATACGCGAAGGAAAATCCTGCGGGTCGGATCGATGAGGCGCAAATCAAGGAAACCGTATTGCAGGCGCTCGAGCCGTTTGAGCGCGGCGTCAGCGCCGGAGGGAGTGCCGAAGGCCCTTATCAAATCCAGCACGATTTGCAGAACATGATGCAGGAACTGGTCGGCATCGTACGCCGCGAGGACGAAATAACCCGCGCGCTCGATGGCCTTGGCAAACTTCAGGATCGTGCCAGAAAAGTCGCCGTCTACGGCAACCGCGAATACAATCCCGGCTGGCACACGGCGCTCGACCTGAAACATCTGCTCACCGTTTCGGAAGCCATTGCGCGCGCAGCCCTTGATCGCAAGGAAAGTCGCGGCGGCCATTTCCGTGAAGATTTTCCCAATAAAGACGCGGCCTCCGGCCAGATGAACATCATCATCAAAAAAGGCGTGGATGGTTCCATGCAATTGCGGCATGAACCGATTCCCGCCATGCCGGAAGAGCTAAAAAAGGTCATCGAGGAGATGAAATGAGCACGGTCACTTTCAAAGTTTGGCGGGGTGAAGGCAAGGAAGGCAGACTCGTCGAGTACACCACCGAAATCACCGAAGGGATGGTCGTTCTCGATGTTGTCCACAAAATCCAGGCCACGCAGGCCAACGACCTGGGCTGCCGCTGGAATTGCAAGGCCGGCAAGTGCGGCTCCTGCTCGGCGGAAATCAACGGCGTGCCGAGCCTGATGTGCATGACCCGCATGGACATGGTTCCGACCGACAAGCCGGTGACCATCGAGCCGATGCGGGCGTTTCCGCATATTCGCGATCTGGTCACCGATGTCTCGTGGAATTTTCTCGTCAAAAAGAAGATCAAGAAATTCAATCCGCGCAAACCCGACGCCCCGGACGGCACTTGGCGCATGCAGCAGGAGGATGTTGATCGCGTGCAGGAATTCCGCAAATGCATCGAATGTTTTCTCTGCCAGGATGTCTGCCATGTCCTGCGTGATCATCACAAGCACGACGAATTCATCGGTCCCCGGTTCCTAGTCTACACCGCCGCGCTGGAGATGCATCCGCTCGACACCGAAGACCGCCTGGAGGAGTTAAAGCAGGCCCACGGCATCGGCTACTGCAACATCACCAAGTGCTGTACGAAAGTCTGTCCCGAGCATATTACCATCACCGACAACGCCATCATCCCGCTCAAGGAACGCGTTGTGGATGAAAGCTACGATCCGATCGGTTGGCTCTGGAAAATCATCCGACCGAAGGTTTGAAAAGGTAGCCGTCGATCTCCGAGCGACGGATTAAGAAAACTTTAGAGCATAATAAATTATCCGAATGCCGTTCGGATGACGTCGCGGACGCTTTGTGGCATAATGAGTCATGGTTGCGGAAAAGCCCGATGTCATGCCCAAGGTGCGCGATTTGCCGCACAAGCCCGGCGTCTACCTTTTCAAGGACCGTTTCAATCGCGTGATTTATGTCGGGAAAGCGCGTGACCTGCAAAAGCGGGTCAGCCAATATTTTTATCCCGCACGGCGATTCAAGGCCGACCGCAAGACCCAGGCGCTGCTCGAAAGCATTTGGGATTTGGAAACCCACACAGTCAAAAGCGAGCCCGAGTCGCTGCTTCTCGAGGGCAAGCTGATCAAGGAATATCGTCCTCGCTACAACGTCAGTTTTCGCGACGACAAAAAATTTCTGCTTGTGAAGGTCAATCTCAATGATCCTTTCCCGCGGTTCCAGCTCACGCGCATGAAGAAGGATGATGGCTGCCGCTACTTTGGGCCTTTTCCCCATTCGGGATCGCTGCGCAAGACGATGTCGCTGCTCCGGCGCAAATTTCATCTTCGCACCTGCCGCCCGGAGATTCCCGGTGAGACCGATTTCCGTCATTGTTTGCAGCACATCATCAAGAATTGTTCGGCGCCGTGCGTGAATAAAATCACCCGCGCGGGTTATCTGGCGCAGGTTAAACAGGCATGCGAATTTCTCGACGGTGCCTCGGGAGAAATGCTGGCTGAGTTCCAGGCCGAGATGACAGCGGCGGCGGAACGGCTCGATTTCGAGAAGGCGGCGGAGATCCGCAATCTACTCGACGATCTGCGGCGCACGACCCAGCCGACCAAGCGTTTCGCCCGGCAGTTTGTCACCACGGTGAGGCCGAGCGAAGATCTGCTCGCCTTGCAGAAAGCTTTGGGCATGGCGGAGCCGCTCAATATCATCGAGTGCTTCGATATCTCCAACATTTCCACCACGCACAAGGTCGCGTCGATGGTCTGCTTCAGGAACGGGAAGCCCGACCGGGAGAATTATCGCCGCTACCGGATTCGCACCGTCGAGGGGCAGGACGATTTTGCCAGCATGGCGGAGGTCGTGCGGCGGCGTTATTCGCGGGTGCTCAATGATGGCATCCGGCGGCCCAGCCTGATTGTCGTGGATGGCGGCAAGGGGCAGCTCAGCAGCGCAATGCGCGAACTTAAAACGCTGGGGCTCACTGATCTTCCGATCATCGGACTGGCCAAGGAGCGGGAGGAGATTTTCCGACCGGGAGAACGTGCGCCGCTGGTGATCGATCATTCGTCGGGGGCGATCCGGCTGCTGCAGCGTATCCGTGACGAAGCGCATCGCTTCGCGAATGGGTATCACCAGATTTTGATGAAGCAGCGCATGAGTGAAAGCGTTCTCGATGACTGTCCCGGCATCAGCGAGAATCGGAAGAAGCTTCTCCTTCGCCATTTCGGTTCCATCGAGAAATTACGCAACGCTACCGCGGAGGAGATATGCGCCATCGAGGGAATCGGTCCCAAGATGGCCGAGACGCTGGTCGATTTTTTTGCGAAGCTCAAACGACGCGGATTGCCTGCCGATGTGGAGGATGTTGGTGAGATCGATGCGGATGCGCCTTCTCTTCAGGCCGACGAAGAGGGCACCATCACCTATCGGCTCAAGCCGGGAGAGAAGTAGCGTCGCATCTCAACAGACATTTATTATGGTTTTAACCAGGCAGGATAGGCCCTAAGCATAAGAAGCGTTGTTTTCATGAAGATATTCTTTCGTTACCTTTTTCTCCGGTTATTGCAGGTGTTTCTGATTACCCTGGCTTGTTGCACCCTTCTGTGGGTCATGGCCGATCTCTATGGCAACATGGAGGAATTTCTCAATCATAAGGTCAACTTTCTGCTGATCTTTCGCTTTTACGCCTGGCAGATTCCCAAGATTTTGGTGCAGGCCTTGCCGGCGGCAGTCCTGATTTCCGCGCTTTTCACGCTGCTTAGCCTGAATCGTCGCAGCGAGTTGGTGGCGCTTCAGGCGGGAGGCATGGCGCCACTGCTGATGTTTTCGCCTTTTTTTCTTTTTGCCGTTCTGGGGATGATCGTTCTTTCGGTCGATCTCTACGGTCCGGTGGCTACCGCCGAGGTGACGCGCGAACGTCTGCTTAAGCAGGTGAAGGGTGAGGGTTCCGGACGCAATTCCTTTGTCAATCTGGCCTATGTCGATCGCGTCAATGGCCGATCCTGGCTTTTTCAGAAACTCGACACGAATACAGGCGAAGGCAAAGGAGTAGAAATTACCATACAGGACGCCCAGTGGCATGACGTGAAGCAATATTTCATCCGTGAAGCCAAATGGACGGGTGAATTCTGGAGCTTGACCGGTGTCAAGGAAGTCGATTACGGGGTGGATAATACCGTATTATCACAAAAAATATACGAGGCGCTCGATCTGCCTGAAATCACCACCCCGCCCAAACAGCTTTCGCTGATCATCTCGCAGCCGGAACAACTTACGGTCAGCCAGCTTTCCCAGTATATCGCGACCAGCACCGCCACGCCGGACTATCTCGCCAAGTATCGCACCGAATGGTGGTACCGGGTGCTTTATCCCTTCAGCCTGATCATCCTGATGCTTTATGGCCTGCTTCAGGGGACACGCAATGATCGGGGGAGCGCGGTGGTTGGGGTGGTAATAGCTATTATTGTTTTGGTAATCTATACCATGGCCATGAATGTCTTCATGGCGGCGGGTAAGAACTATCGGATATCTCCTTTCCTGGCTGTGGTCGCCACGCCGATGATTTTTGGCGCGATCGGTTTTTATCTCATGGCAAACAACAACGGCTGGTGGTGGCAGTTGCGCGAACTTTGGAAAGAGTGGCAGGCGGGGCGGGTCGCTGCTCGGGAATAAGCGGCTGGGAAAATTATCAAGAAAAATTTCCCTGAATGGTCTTGCCAAGGGAATGACAGATTTTTGGAAAGGCTGCCAATAGAGCCTTGTCTTCGGTGACAAGTATCGTACCGAGCGCACCGGCCAAGCCAACAAACTCGCAATCATAAGCGGAACATTTGGAACGAGCGACCAAGGCTAGAACAATATCATCGGAAACAGCATGGTCACCTCCCAGAAGACAGGCCGCGGCGTGGCGCATCGCGTTTTCAGCATCGATCACGGACAATTGCCCGGATCGGATATATCCTGCCAGAACATTGCGGAACTCCGAACGCCAGAGTAGGGGGGCAGCCCATTGTGGATCATGTCGAACGAGAACGTCCGCATCCGCATTTTTCGATCCAGGCAGCCATCGATACGCAAGAATGTTGGTATCGATGACAATCACACCCGGCCTTCATGCTTAAATGCGTCAATCTCGTCACGCTTTGCCTCGAATTTCAAGGAAGAACGGAAACGCTGCGCATCAGCCAGCAGGGCGTCGATGTTAACGCGGTGAGAGGGAGCTACCACCTCTTCCAACACGGCGATCACCTCCTGGTTCAAGCTCCGTTTGTGTCGAGCAGCACGAACCTTAAGCGCACGATGCAGGGTAGCGGGTAAAGCCTTGAGTGTAATGGCAGCCATAATGCAACCAATATGGTTGCATTATGGGGATATGTCAAGGTAACGGCATCTGCGCCCTCCTAAACACTGGCCCCACTCCACTTCAGTTTCTGGCGCAGGACGCGATAGAAATCGGAATGGGGCAGGTAAGCGAGCTGGATCTTCGTTTGGGCCGGCTTGATTTCCAGCCAATCATGTGTGCGGAGATTGCCGCCGGGCCGCCCGTCGAACTGGACTGCCGGTGCCGGGACACCTTCCTGCCGGATGACGCGAATGCGGATGGTCTGGTCCGTTCCCACCACCAAGGCGCGATTGGTCAACGTATGTGGGCAGATCGGCGTAAGCAGGATCGAATCGGTTTCGGGACTGAGAATCGGGCCGCCCGCCGCGAGCGAATAGGCGGTGGATCCGGTCGGCGTCGAGACGATGAGCCCGTCGCAGACATACTCGGTAACCAGATAGTCCCCGACTTCGACGCGGATACGCGCGAGGCGCGAGACCGTGGTGCGCGCGATGACGACATCGTTCAAGGCGCAGGGAATGCGTTGGTTTTTGCCGTTGGCATGATGGAAAACCGTTTCCAAAACAAGCCGGGGACTCAGGCGCAGGTCGTTTTCGGCCAGGTAGGGGAAAATCGTCGCCACTTCCGTTTCGGACACCGCCGTCAAAAAGCCCAGGCTGCCGATATTGACGCCGAGGATCGGAACCTGGGACGGAAAGATCGCCTCGACCACGTCGAGGAGCGAGCCATCGCCCCCCGCGACCAGGAGCAAGTCCGATTTTTTTGCCAGTTCGCGCTCCGATAAACCCGCGCGATGGATCAGGCCTCCCGTCCGTTTTTCGAAATGAAGCCGGAGAGTCGGATGTCCCCGGGAAAACTCGATGAGCTGATTGAGCACTTCCCGGGCGCCCGGTTTCGAGCGGTTCACCACCACGCCGATGTTCAACGTTTTTGCAACAGCCATAAAAATTCCTCGTTTCCCTCCCGGCCCGGCAGCGGCGAGGGGATGATGCCCACCGTCGTTACCGGATGATCTTCGGCCCACAAGCGCAGGTCGCGCGTCACGCGTTCCCGCACCTGCGCATCGCGCACAATTCCACCCCGGCCGACTTCCCCGCGTCCGGCTTCGAATTGAGGCTTGATGAGCGCGCAGACCCTTCCGCCGGAGCTAAGCAGATCGAAGGCGGGAGGCAAGACCAGCCTCAGGGAGATAAAGGAGACGTCGACGACGATGAGATCGAAGTCGCCGGGAAAATGTTCCTTCGCAAATTCGGCAAGGTTGCGCGCATTGAATCCCTCGAAAACGCGCACGCGCTTGTCCTGGCGCAATCGCCAGTGGAGTTGGCCATGCCCGACGTCGAGGGCGACGACTTCGCGCGCGCCATGCTGAAGAAGGCAGTCGGTGAAACCGCCGGTGGAAGCCCCCACATCGAGACATCGCCAGCCGGTCACGTCGAGGTGGAAACCGGTGAGCGCACCCTCCATTTTGTGGCCACCACGGCTCACGTAACGATCGGCGGCGCGCACTTCAATGGCCGCAGCAGCGGCACAAGGCTTGCTTGCTTTATCCCACCGTTGACCTTCCACCCATACCTCTCCAGCCAAAATCAGTCTTTGGGCCTGCTCGCGCGATTCCACCAGGCCGCGGGTGACCAATTCCAAATCGAGGCGCCGGGCTTTCATCCTCCGACAAGCGTATTCGGTAATGAAAAAAACATAAGGATAAATTTTATGAAAAAATGCTTGCTCGAAACCCGTCATCCCGAGCGAAGGTGAGCCAAAAGGCGTTTTTGATCGCAAGATTCATCCGAACCGCAGTCGAGGGACCTGGTTTGCCTGGAGATCAGATGTCGAATGCGCCGAAAGATGTGTTGATCGGCACCGGTTCCTCGCTTTTCGCAAGGACGATAAGCGGGTTTCCGCTTTCGACATCAAAAACGCCATGGCGCCATTTGATGCGCTTCCTTCTGTCAGGCCAGGTCCTTCGACTAAGCCTCGGGGGAACCGCTTGCCCAGCCATCGTCCTGGGCCTCGGTTCAGTTCAGGATGAGGGTTTGGGAAAGAGATATTTTTTTAATTCTACTCAAATAAACCCTTGTGACTTTTTGTCTTCGTTCTAAATTTTAGTCCCCATGCCTCTCAATCAAGCCATCCTCGACCGCACCGAGTCCTTCCACGGTCTCTACGATCCAGCCTTTGAGCACGATGCCTGCGGTGTCGGCTTTGTCGCCAGCATCAAGGGCCAGCGGTCCAACGCGATTTTGCGCAAGGCGCTCACGTGCGTCTGTTCGCTGATCCATCGCGGCGCGATGGACGCCGACGCGAAGACGGGCGATGGCGCGGGTGTTCTCACCCAGATTCCCTACAAACTTTTCCGGGCCGAGGTCGAGAAGACGGGACATAAACTTTTCCAGGATTCCGATTTGGGCGTCGGGATGATGTTCCTGCCCAACGATCCTTACACCCAGGCCCGTTGCCGTCACATCACGGAACTCGCCCTGGCTGAGCACAAACTCTTCCTTTTCGGCTGGCGGGTGGTGCCGATCAATCGTTCCGTTCTCGGAGAGAAGGCGCTGCGCACCTGCCCCGATATCGAGCAGGTCCTGGTGGGACGTCCCGATCCCTCCCTGATGAGCGACGACGAATTCGAGCGCAAATTGTTCCTTTGCCGCAACCAGATCGAGGACCAGGCCGAGAGCCAGGGCATCAAGGATTTTTACATCCCCAGCTTTTCGAGCCGCACCATTGTTTACAAGGGGCTGCTCGCCGCGCCGACGCTGGAGCGGTTTTATCTCGACCTGCGCGACCCGAATTACACCACGTCGCTGGCGGTTTTTCATCAACGCTACAGCACCAACACCTTCCCGACATGGTCGCTCTCGCAATCGTTGCGGATGCTCAGCCATAACGGTGAAATCAACACCGTGGCGGGGAACCGTCTTTGGACCAAGGCCCGCGAGCCGGAGTTGAAGAGTCCCCTTTTCGGCGACGCGATCAAAAAGCTGTGGCCCATCATCCAGCCCGGAGGGAGCGATTCTTCCAGTCTCGACAACGCGCTCGAATTGCTCGTCATGGGCGGACGCGACCTGCTCCATTCCGTCATGATGCTCGTCCCGGCGGCCTGGCAGGGCGATGCGTCGGTGCCGGCCGAGGTGAAGGATTTCTACGAATATCATCAGACCTTGAACGAGCCGTGGGACGGTCCCGCCGCGCTTGTTTTCAGCGATGGCCGGACGGTGGGGGCATGCCTGGATCGCAACGGCCTGCGTCCTTCCCGTTACAAGATCACGGAAGACGGCCTGGTCTGCCTCGGTTCCGAGGTGGGGCTGCTGCCCATTGACGATGCCAAGGTGGTCGAAAAGGGACGGCTCGGCCCCGGGGAAATCATCGCCATCGATACCACAACCGGCAAATTGCTCCGGAACGATGAAATCAAGGCGAGCTACGCCACACGCCAGCCTTACGGCACGTGGCTGCGCGAAAATATCAAGGACATCGTCAGCAAGCCTTCGCTGGAAGCCCAGCCCGCGCCGGGCGCCAATCTGTTGCAACAGCAACTCGCCGCCGGTTACAATGAAGAGGAAATCGGAATGATCCTCAAGCCGATGGGTGAGACGGGTGAAGAGGCGATCGGTTCCATGGGCGACGATGCGCCGCTGGCTGTGCTTTCCAGGAAGCCCCGGCTTCTCTACACCTACTTCAAGCAACTCTTCGCTCAGGTGACCAATCCGCCGATTGACCCGATTCGTGAAAAGCTTGTCATGTCGGTCGAGGTTTTGGCGGGACCGCGTCTCAACTGGCTCGAAGAGACTCCCGAGCACGCCCGCTTGCTCCGGTTGCAATCCCCGGTGCTGACGAACCCCGAAATTCAGCAAATCCTGGCCTTGGAAAAAGGCCCGTTCCGCAGCAATACCATCGCGTGCAAGTTTCCTGTCAGCGAAGGCGCGGACGGCTTGAAGAAGCATCTTGATCGCATTTGCAGCGAAGCCGAAAAAGCCATCGATGAGGGAGTCTCCATCCTGATCCTGAGCGATTGGGAGACAGATGCCGCGCACGCGCCCATCCCCATGCTTCTTGCGGTCGGAGCGGTTCATCATCATTTGATCCGCGTCGAAAAGCGTTCGAAGGCAAGCCTGATCTGCGAAACGGCCGAATGCCGCGACGTGCATCAATTCGCCTGCCTGCTCGGTTATGGAGCTTCGGCGGTGAACCCTTACGCCGCCTTTGCCACGCTGAACGATCTTCTCGCCCGCAAGGAATTAACCGCGACCGACGCCGCCGTAGTGGCGAAAAATTATCGTACGGCCTTGGAAAAAGGGCTGCTCAAAATCATGTCGAAGATGGGCATTTCCACGCTCGCGAGTTACAGCGGCGCGCAGATTTTCCAGGCCATCGGTCTTCACCCCGATGTCATCGCCTTTGCCTTTGACGGCACCAATTCCCAGCTCAAGGGTATGAATTTCCGCGAGATCGCGGAGGAAACGCTGGCCCGCCATCATCGTGCTTTCTCGTCCGAAGCGGCTTTGACCGACGAAGGTTACTACCGGTTTCGGCAGAACGGTGAGATGCACGCCTACACACCCAAGGTTCTCCAGAGCTTTCACACCTATGTCGGGATCAAGGGCGCGGACAAGGCCGGCAAGTGGGACGATTATGAAAAGTATGTCGCAGCGGTTGAGGAGGCATCTCCTGTGGCCCTGCGCCAATGTCTTAACCTGAAGAAGGGCACCCCCATTCCGATCGAAGAAGTCGAGTCGATTGAGGAAATCCGCCGCCGTTTTACCACGGCGGGCATGTCGCTCGGTGCGCTTTCACCCGAGGCCCACGAAACGCTCGCCATCGCCATGAACCGCATCGGCGGCAAATCGAATTCCGGCGAGGGCGGAGAAGACCGCTCCCGGTTCACGCCGATGGAAAACGGCGATTCCAAAAACAGCCGCATCAAGCAAGTCGCCTCGGGCCGGTTCGGCGTCACGGCCGAATACCTGGCCAGCGCCACCGAAATCGAAATCAAAATGGCGCAAGGTTCCAAGCCCGGTGAAGGCGGACAGATTCCCGGCCACAAGGTCAGCGCGATGATCGCCAAGTTGCGGCGCAGCACCCCCGGCGTCATGCTGATCTCGCCGCCGCCGCACCATGACATTTATAGCATCGAAGATCTCGCCCAGCTCATCTATGACCTGAAGCAGGTCAACCCGCGCGCCAAGGTCTGCGTCAAGCTTGTGGCCGAAGCGGGCGTGGGCACCATCGCGGCGGGCGTGGCGAAAGCCTACGCCGATATCGTCCTGATCTCCGGCCACGACGGCGGCACGGGCGCGTCGCCGCTTTCCTCGGTCAAGAACGCGGGCGGCCCGTGGGAACTCGGCTTGGCCGAGGCGCACCAGGTGCTTCTTCTCAATGGCCTGCGCAACCGCGTGACGCTGCGCACCGACGGCGGGATGAAGACCGGCCTCGATATTCTCATTGCGGCCATGCTCGGCGCGGAGGAATTCAACTTCGGTACGGCGGCCCTGATCGCGACCGGTTGCGTTTATGTTCGCAAGTGCCATCTCAACACCTGTCCGGTCGGCGTCACCAGCCAGGACGAAAAATTCCGCGCCAAATACAAGGGTACGCCGGAAAACGTCGTGCTCTTCTTCAACGCGGTCGCGGAGGAAGTGCGCCGTTATCTTGCGAGTATCGGCGCGCGGACGCTGAACGAAGTCATTGGTCGCACCGATTATCTCGAACAACGCGAGGTGCCGAATCATCCCAAGGCCAATCTGCTCGATCTTTCCCGCCTCCTGGCCATGCCCAAGGTGGACGACATGACGCCCCGTTTTCATACTTGGGAACGCAACGACAAGCTGGAAGATCGCACTTTGGACGACGTCATCCTCCAGGATGCCAAGAGCTGTTTGCAGACCAAACATAAGCAGAGCCTGAGCTACAAGGTGAAGAACACCTTCCGCAGCATCGGCACGAATCTTTCCGGCGAAATCGCCTATCGTTATGGTGATGAGGGCCTCCCTGACGGGACTCTCGATCTTCATCTCAGCGGCAGCGCGGGACAAAGCCTCGGGGCATTTCTGGTCAAGGGCGTACGCCTTACCTTGACGGGTGAAAGCAACGACTATGTCGGCAAGGGGATGAGTGGTGGAGAAATCATTCTCGTGCCCTCACCCGCCGCCAAATTCGATCCCGCGAAAAATTCGATCTGCGGCAACACCGTTCTCTACGGAGCCACGGGCGGAGCACTCTATATCCGGGGCCGGGCCGGGGAACGCTTTGCCGTCCGCAACAGCGGTGCCACGACCGTGGTGGAAGGCATCGGCGATCATGGCTGCGAATACATGACCAACGGTCAGGTGATCGTGCTGGGCGAAACGGGCAAGAATTTTGCTGCCGGTATGTCCGGAGGAATCGCCTATGTTCTCGACCGGGAAGGTGTCTTTGAAAAACGGTGCAATAAGGCGATGATCACTCTCCAGCGCCTCTCGGGCGCGGAGGAAATCAATGCGCTGAAGGGAATCATCTACAAACATCTCGAATTGACCGAAAGCGCGCAGGCCAAGGAAATCCTTGGCGACTGGGCCCGCTTTGAACCGCTCTTCTGGAAAGTTGCACCTCAGCCGCCAGCGGCTCTGGCGCCGGCTGGGGCGGTTTCCGCGGGGGTTGTGGTTTCACCCACTCCCTCGGCTTCCGGTGAACCGGCCAAGGCCTGAGGCTCTTGGGTCTAAGTCTTCGAAAATCGCTTCGGCTTTTGTTGGTAGCCCGCGCTCGCCGAGCGCGGGAATCAACTGCACCGTCGCCCGGAGGTCGACGGCTACCTCTGAAATGCCCCGGAGCTTGCTCCGGGGTTCTTTACGAAGTTTCAAACTGAGCCGCTACCCAGGCTTTTTTTAAGCCCTTATTTCATTCCAAAATGTGCTTAACTTAAGGGCATGCCCTCCTGGCGGCTCCTTATTCACGGTCTTGCTTCTCCGGCGCGGAACATGGCCCTCGACGAAGCGCTCTTGCGCGAGGTTCAGGAACCTGTCCTCCGCATTTATGAATGGAACGATCCCGCGGTCAGCCTTGGCTATTTCCAACCTGTCTCGCTCGTGCCTGAAGGCCGTTCCTTCATCCGGCGCTATACGGGAGGAGGGCTGGTCGATCATGCCCGGGATGTTACCTATACCCTTGTCCTGCCTCGTGCTCATCCGTGGATGGAGCTTTCCGCGCCCGACAGCTATTGCCTGATCCATCGCGGAGTTCAGGCCGCCATTGCCGCCTGCGGGATCGAAAGCGAGATTGCTCCGACAGCCAGCGCGGCCGAATCGGATGCCTGCTTTCAGAAACCGGTTCGCTTCGATATCGTGGCCGAGGGGCATAAGCTCAGCGGTGCGGCCCAGCGTCGCACTCGCGAAGGACTACTTCATCAAGGCAGTATTTTGCTGCCCGATCCGAAACGAAATGACGCGCTCTGCCGCGCCTTCCCCAACGCCTTTGCCAGCCGACTGGAACTGACGGTTCTTGCGGGAGATTTGACCCCTTCGGAAGTAGTTCGTGCCGATGAGCTTGAACGTGAACGCTACTCGACGGATGCCTGGAACCGGATGCGCTGATTCCACCTGAAAAAAACGGTAAAAAATACCTCGAAAAAACCCGCATTACTTGTTGTGAACAAAGACATTTTTCAGGTAGAATTTTCTGCTTATGGCAGACCCTAAAAAACCCGTCTCTTCTGAAGGCGGCGATGAAATTCTCAGCTTTGATTCCGGCGTCAGTGAAGGCAATTACGATGCCTCTAAATTAGGCAAGTTGGAAGGGCTTGAAGCAGTCCGAAAAAAGCCCGGCATGTACATCGGCGGCACCGATGAGCGGGCGCTGCACCACTGTATTTCCGAAGTTCTCGACAACTCCATCGACGAGCACCTGGCCGGTTACGGCAAGAAGGTCGAAGTCCGGGTCCATGTCGATGGCTCCATTTCCATCCGCGACGAAGGCCGCGGCATTCCGGTCGACATCCATCCGC
>Ga0207039_1114_pt1 | contig 19845 bp, 17 predicted proteins | sample Alteio_BWMinCont_74_FD_153264 | JGI IMG/M metagenome (GOLD analysis project Ga0207039, IMG submission 153264) | Enriched cells from forest soil in Barre Woods Harvard Forest LTER site, Petersham, Massachusetts, United States -... | ecosystem: Environmental > Terrestrial > Soil > Temperate forest >... | reverse complement strand
TTTACTGGAGATTCAATTGGATGTGTATGTTTTAACGAATCTATTCTCATAGCAGCTGCTCTGCTCAGCCCGAATTTATCCCAGACTTTCCATTCTGGCTTATAAGTGGCTAATGCTTTCATTTCCATGAAGGTAGCAAAGGCTTCATTTAACCAAAGTCCATTCCACCAACGCATAGTGACAAGATCCCCAAACCACATATGCGCCAATTCATGCATAACTACTTCAGCCACTCGCTCTTTTTCGCTTTGTGTGGCTGTCTTTTCATCGAGTAATAATGCTGTTTCACGGAAAGTAATGCAGTCTTTGTTTTCCATTGCTCCAGCAGCAAAATCAGGTATGGCGACAAAATCACATTTGTCTGGAGCAGGATAATTTACACCAAAATATTTTTCAAAATAACCGATGGTATAGGCTGCCACATCCAGCGCGTATTTGGTCAGATTTTCTTTGCCTGGGACTGTCCAGGCTCGCAACTCAATGCCATTTGCTGTTAGTGCAGTCGATGGCACAAAGTTACCTACTAAAAAAGCAAGCAAATAAGTAGACATTTTCATTGTCCGTTTGAAACTGACAGTCTTTAAGCCCGTATTCTCGTCCACTGTTTCACTAACTACACGGCCATTAGAGATAGCAGTAAGATCTTTTGGCACTATTAAAGTGACATCATAAGTAGCCTTAAAATCAGGTTCATCAAAACAAGGGAAAGCCCGGCGGGCATCAGTAGATTCAAATTGAGTGACGGCCATAGGATGTTTATTGCCTTGCTCGTCTGCCCAAGTCGAATAATAAAAACCTTTCAATTTGTCATTGAGTATGCCTTTAAATTGGCAATATAATTTATAGTTGCCGACGTTAATAGGTTTGGCAAAAGTAAGAAAAGCAAATTCCTTGTCTTTGTCGTAAGAAATTTTTTGCTTTATTTTCTTTCTCACCCTGATCAAAAAGCAGCGCTTGGCTTATTTGTATTTCTTTGGCATTGAGTACAATTTTGTCTGTGCTCTTATTTATATTGACCGCAATTTCCACATTACCGGTAAAAGTTTTATTCTTAAGATCTGGCTGGAGCGAAATTTGATAATGCTCTGGCACAGCCACGCGAGGCAAGCGCCAATTATTTTTAGCAGCCGTCACCGGAGGCGCCTGTTTTTTGCTCAAGGGCTTTTTGGTTGTAACTTTGCTTGCTTGCTTTTTAGGCAAAGATTTTTTGGTGGCAACTTTCGTTAATGGCCTTTTTGCCATAGTTTTTGTTGTTTGCTTTTTAGGCAAAGCCTTTTTAGTTGCCACTTTGCTTTGCTTAGTTTTAGCCGGCTGCATTCTGGCATTTGCTTTGACAACCTTCTTAGTAATTGTCTTTTTCTTGACAACTTTCTTTGCAGTTGGCATACTTTGCTCCCTAAAATCGTTTGCCATAATCGAAAACGGCGATAGTAAATTTAAAAACAAGCAACCCATTAAAAGGCTACTTAAACACCGCTGCCTAAATGATACTAGCAATTCTTTTGTTTTTCCTGTTCAGCGAGTCTTAGTGTGGTTTTGTATAGCTGTAGAACTCTGCAGCGTCTGTTGTTAATTCAAGAGAGGCAATATCAATCATGACCCGAACTCACAAGATGTATTCTATTAAGTAAAGCATAAGTCAAAGCCAAAGCAAACGTAAATTACCGCCTGCGTTTTGCGCAGCTCTTTTGCATTAACCTTATATATTTTGTATCGTCCGCCAGCTTGAAAATGCCAGAGCTGGAACCAATTAGCGCATTTGTCGATCTGGTGGCGTTAAGCATGCAAAACGTCCACATGTCCTGCCTTTCCGTACTCAATTATAGAATTGTCGCGGCTTACTAAAATCGACTTCTCCAATCTGGCAGTGGCAACTATCATGCAGTCAGCAGGATCATTGTGAAACTTCCCCGGCAAGAGGGATGATTCAATAGCAATTGCCTCTGTCATGGGGACTAAAGAAAATCCGGATCTCTCTAAGGCAGTGTATACCCAGGAATGTAAGGGTTCCCGAAGCTGAATGCGCTCCTTTTTCCAAAGCATACCGACTTCCCAAACGCAGATAGCAGGCACAAGCACACGACTATTTTTTAAAGACAGCTGGATTTTCTGTCGAATTGCCGGTGCAATGGTTTGGTCCCCGTTTACTGTCCATAACCAAATATGTGTGTCCAAGACTAACGACTGCTCATGCATTAGCATCCCAGTCCACATCAATGGGTGCCAATATATCTCCAGTAATTCTGATCGAGCCTTTCATACAGCCGAAAAAATCAGCCGGCTCACTTTCAGCAGGCACCAATTTAGCCACAGGCTTACCACGCTTAGTTATTAAAATAGACGTTTTTGTCTTCTGAACGGAGTCCATTAACTGCAGGCATTTGGTCTTGAACTCTCCAGCAGGTATTTTTTTTAATATTAGTCATTATTCTTGACCATGGACGTCTCAACTGGTCATATTATATCATAGCTTTCTTGTCGACTTTCGCCTACCTCGGTGCTGGATAAAAAACTATCTACTAGCCTTTTTTCGGACTATTTACTAGCCTTTTTCCCGGCTATCTATTAGACTATTTACGGCGCAATTACTGAAAGCGTTGGAGAATATGTAAAGATGTCGGCAACCAATCTCATAAAGCGTCACCTTGCCCCTAAAGTTGCCGACGCACTGCACAGCAGCCGGATCGTCAACATTGTCGGTCCCCGACAAGCGGGGAAAAGCACATTGGTTAAACATCAAGTGCCCATAGCCGAATATATCACGATGGATTCTGACAGTATCCGGGAAGCTTTGCGCATAGATGCTTATGCCCAACTCCGCGACATTGCGGATCACCATAAAGCAACGGGGCTGCCTATTGTAATAGATGAAGTACAGCGGGTTCCCGAAATCACTTTGGCCCTCAAGCGGATTGTTGATGAAGATAATCGAAAGGGACAATTCCTGCTCACTGGCTCGGCAGATGTCTTCACGCTGGCGAGCGCTGGCGATTCTTTAGCCGGCCGCGTCCATACTCTGGTTTTACGTCCATTGAGCGCTGCTGAGATAAACGGTGCCGGTCCTTGTCGATTGCTGGATGCGGTTGAGTCCAGCCCAACTGCGATTATGTCCGCTATGCCGCCAGTGCAGGCATATTCAAGAACGATTGCCATTGACTTGATGCTGAGGGGAGGCTTCCCGGAAATCCGTACGCTTGCCGATCGCCAGCGCAACGCACGCTATGGCAGCTATATCGACAGCATCATAGTAAAGGACGTGCCCATTGTCGCTCCGGTGCGCAAGCCGGATCTGTTACGCCGCCTAATAGATCAACTGGCAGCTCGCACAGCACAGGAACTCAATATGTCTAAGCTCTGCAATGCCGTGGGTGCGCGGAAAGAAACGGTAGGAGGTTGGGTGGACACACTGGAGCGAGTCTGTATGGTCCAGCGTTTGCCGTCATGGGCGCCCTCAGCCGTCAAGCGGGCTACCCATTGGCCCAAGCTGCACTTTCTCGATACTGGCTGTGCTGCAGCATTGCGGAACGAGACAGCAGCCAGTTTTGATATGGGGTCTGATCCGACAGCCCTGGGCGCAATATTGGAAAGTTATTTCTACCAGGAACTTGAAAAGACACTATCTTTGACCGGCAGCCAATGGCATTTATCCCATTGGCGTTCGGAAAATGCCGAGATCGACATTATTGCAGAAGGTCCAGGCCGTCGCCTTGCCCTTTTCGAGATAAAAGCATCATCAACAGTAACGCCAGCCGACTTCAAACCGATTGACCGATTCCTTGATGCTGGTCCAGGAAAAGCTTATGCGCCAAAATCAGTCGGGTTCGTGGTATATCTTGGCAATCAATTATTGATAATGGGCCAGCGCAGAATCTGCCTGCCATTGTCTATGCTGTGGTCGTTTTCCTGACCAAATACCACAGCCTCGCAAGCAATTGCCGCAATTGTTGAGGCACTAGCACAAGCTCCCGCTAGGTATGAAATTAATCTAAAGCAATAGCTAGCGGAGCCGCGCTAGCTATTGCTTTAAAATAAAAATTGATAATGATTCTTCAATTTGTATAGAGCAAACATATCGATCTGGCACTGAGAATACGGTGAAAGGACTCTTGAAAGCCTATTTATAGACAATCTTATTGCCTAACGCACACTTTCGCCACTTTTAATTTTTACTTGGTTTTTGTTGCATTCAAGGAGCAATCCCGATTAAGACTATAGTGACTTCTTTAAAATCTCTTTTGGGGGCAGACACAACACACAATCATCAACACAACGACAGTTTGATTGTGCTTGCGTTACAGCTCAACCTCGTGTCGAGAGAAAGTACTTAACCCCGATTTTCGCACCAGAACACCACACATTAGGTGTCCGCAAGCTCGGCGGCTTGCATTGGGGTGGATGAGGCTAGAGAGAGATTTTAGGGGGCGTGTCGGTGTTTGCATAGCTGTCCGGAATTCCCCGGCAGCGGTTTTTTCGAGAGACGGAGGTCTCCTCATGTCGAGCCCAAATAGGTTGAATAGCCTGGAATTCGGTCTCCACACTGTTCGGACCGGATACGACCAAATCGTCAGCAGCCCCTTGCCGAGGCGATTCTGTGTGGAGATTTGCGGATCGGCTTCGGACAAAGGCCCTGAAGCGGACGAAGCGACTGAGCTTGCCCACGAGATTGTCAGACTCGGTGGTACCGTGCTGGTATCAGGAGCACGAAGCGGACCAAGTCTGGCCCGGCGAGCAGCCGCCGAAGCACGAACACCAGGGCACCTCGGCCGCACCGGCTCACGCTCTCGCGCAATTGTTATTGAAACTAGCGAGCTAAGTGGACAATCCTCCAGTGGCGAATTTGCTGTCCATCTCGGTTGTCCTTCACACGGCGGGCGGGATTGGCTGGCAAACCGGTTCTGCGGAGCAACCGTGCTGTTTTCGGGCGGTCTGGACATCGCAGCACGCTACTTCAATCTGATGATCGCCAAGAGGACCCACGCGTTGCCAGAGCGGCATGGAATCATCCTGGTGGGAAAGCAGGGTCACCAACTGGCCCTTCTCGCCCATCACGCTGTCGAAAACGGACTGATGAACGAGCGCGAGTTGCACTGGTTCGAAGTAGCCGCTGGGGGCAAAGAAGCCCTCTCGCGCCTACAAGTTCTGGCCAGTGAAGGCGGACGCAACGTGTCAAAGTCCAGGCGTCGAAAGCAATCCAGCTCCAACCAGGCCGATGCCTTTATCACCAGCTACCGCGACGAACTCCAGGTCCTCGTGCGAGAACTCGGACCATACGAGCAATCTATCGGCGTGCTGGGTTCTGGAGCCCACAATTTGCCGAATGATGTTATCGCTCTCTTCGACAGGCAACTCATGGATTATCTCCGCGAGTGCCCGCTGGTGGCCGTCAGGCATGGTGGTTATGATGGTTTCATGCGTCGGGCTGCGCAATTAGCCCACAAACTGAGCACCAGCATAGCAATACGCACCAAAGTCGAGGGGCGTCCCCAGGCGACCTGCGACGACCACAGTGTCCTGGTTGTGCTGGACTCCATCGACCTGCGGCAAGCCGGTCTGCTGGGTCCAGACAATCAGCACAACCTGTTCTGGGCCGGCGGATTCGGCACGTCTCAAGAGATGTGCCATCAAAGTAACAGCGTCCGCTATCTCGTCGATGCCGGGACCGGGAGCTACGCAGGCTATTGGAATCCCTGGCTGCAATTCCTGAACGAGATGGTGGACGACGGCCTGATGGATGAACCGGAAAGGAAGAAATTCCGACTGGTTGACCATCCGCTGTCTGCCTTCGCGGCCTAACAGCCGCCGACCAGTCAACAACCGTAGTCCCAAACGAGGGAAGATCCTCTCGTTTGGGACATTAACCATAGGCATCCCTTCCTTTCACACAGTTTTTCTTACCAGACTCCTGTCCAGCAAATGCCGTTGGTAATGTGCTGACGGCGTAACCTACAAAGAAAGGATGGTTCGCAATGTCCCCGACGCTGAACACACTTGACGATTCCAGGCTTCTGCTCTCCCCTTTGCTGGAGATCGATTTCGCAGGATTCAACTGTCGCAACCCATTCTGGGTGGCCAGCGGGCCGCCCAGCTCTGAATGGGAAAAAATCAAGGCGCTCGACGAGGCTGGGGTGGGAGCCATCATCGGCAAAACCTGCTGCCTCGACGCCAGCCTCATCCACAACCCGGCCTCTCGCACGGCGGTTCAGATGCTAGGCAAAACGAAGATCGGTCTGATCAATACCGAACTGATCAGCGACAAGGACATCAACGAGTGGGAGAGGATCATGGAGCTTGCCGTGGAGCAACTCCAATGCCTGTTCATCCCCTCCGTCATGGAAGAGCCCCGCAAAGACGCTTGGCAGGAGATCGCGTACAGATTCGTCAAGCGGGGTGCGAAAGTGATCAAGCTCAACCTCAGTTGCGGGCACGGTATGCCTGAACGGGGGATGGGCGGGGCGGTCGGCGAGGTCCCGGAGGCTACCTTCAATACGTGTTCCTGGGTGAAGGAGGCGGTCGGCGACGGAATCGTCGTTATGGCCAAGATGACCGGCAACGGCGATATCGCCTCGGTGACGAGAGCGGTCCTTGATGCCCACTGTATCCCCGCGGGCATCAACACCATCCGCGCTCTGGGCGGGGTCGATCCGAAGACCGGCAGCCCCCGGCCTTCCAACAGCGGCAACGGCACGCGTGGCAGTCTCTCCGGACCCGCCATCCACTGGATCGCTTGTGAGAAGGTGGCGACAATGGCCGAGATCATTCGCGACGAATACGACGGCGCTGTGCCGCTGGTCGGCATCGGCGGTGCCGACTCGTGGGATACCTGCCTGAATTTCCTGCGGTACGGAGCCATCGCGGCCGAGATGTGCACGGCATTCATGTTCCGCGATCCCAAGGAGCTGGTTCGAGAATTGAGCGATGGTATGCTCGCCTATATGGTCGAGCACAACTACAGCAGAATCACCGAGTTCGTCGGTGCCTCTCTCCCGCACGTGTTGGGACACTCCGAGCACGTGAAAGTGCACGAGCAGGCCAAAGCAAAACGCCAGCTCGTATAAGGTCCAGCCTTAACGAAACCTAATCGGGGCAGGTAACTTTCGTGACCATGATGTCTCTGCCGGTAAACGTCATCGAACGCAGTTACAGGTTTCGAAACTCCGGAGGCGGTTGTCCCAGTGACCGTCTCCGGAGTTTTTCTATCTTTGTGTGCCAGGGATGTTCAACACTAGGAGGTGAGAGTCCTTAGACAGCGCGGGGCGAAGCTAATATGCAAAGCTGCCAAGCGCTAGCGTAGCCGCGCTAGGTGTTGGCCAAAAATAAGAATTTATAATAATTGCAGATCAAAGCATATCGACCAGATAAGCAAAACATTGCAAAGAGGCTAGTGGAAGCCCGTCCATCGCCAATCTGTAATATCCCCAATTAATTCTATGGCCTGTCTTTAATTTTGACTCTGTTGCTTTTGCTAGCCTATGCCAATTAAGACTATAGTGACAACTTCCAATTTTTTTCAACTTTCCGCGGGGGCACAGCAAAGCAAAATCAAGTAAAACACATTACTTTGACCAAGCTTGGCTTTCCCCGCTTGAGCCATTTGCCGGTGAACTGACTAAGCGTAGAGTTCAGGAACTGTTCCTGGGGCGGCTATGTCAGCACCATTAACGAGAGGGGGAACCATGGGTCCCATGAGAGCACAGAAGGGCAAGACGCTTCAGGTGGTTACCGAATGGCTCTCTCGGGCGAACAACGTCCGAGATCTCTTTCAGAACCCCAGCGTCCGACTTTCGCTGCTGACAGAGCTGTTCGGTTTATTGCGGCGGGAGAATCCGGCTTTCCTCAAAGCTTTGATGGAGGGGCTAGATCCCAACGGACGCCTGACGAACGGTTCAACTCCAGATGATCCCATTTGGATGGCGCCAACCTGCCGTCCGCGCCGAGGTGGACATCTGAGCAACAAAGGCATCATCGAGGCCCTGGAAGACGGGCGCCTGGTGGTGCTTACGCCTGGCCCGACGTGGAATCCACCCTGGCGAAAGCCCATGCAGGCTAACGGGCTTTTCTTCGACGTCAACTCGCTCGAACTCCACCTCGCCTCAGAGCTTCACATTGCCCGGCGGCCAAGCATCCGGCAACAGATCCTCCAGACTCTCGTGCTCAACTTCGGCTTCGAGAGTCTGCGACCGCTCCTGATGCGCTACGCCTGGAAGCCCCGCACCCAGTGTCCCAAGGAAATGCTAAAGCGTCATTACAGAACGGTGACGCTCACTCCGGAAAACCCCAGTTATCTGATGCTGCCGGGCGAGTTCATCCATACTCACTCGGTCGAGATCATCGGGTTGGCGGCTGTTCGCCAAGACAGATTCGGTGATCGCCCGCTCTTGGCGATGGATGTCGGAGGGCTTTCATTCTGGGACAGGGCCGGCAAAACGAACAACCTTGGCTCCAGGGGAGTTCACCCGGACCCCAATTGCCGCAGTCACACCGACGAGGCGAGATTGGAGGGAACCTTCCCGGTGGAACTCGAACTGGGCGTGCCAACGGGACAGTGCTACTTCCACGAGCTTGATCAGGACCCGGAACTTCCTGAGGGCAGTCACTTCTCCGGGCAACACAACGGGGTGCCAGGAACCTACACCTACTTCCACCCGTCCGCTTCACTCGTCGGATAGCAATCAACATCACGGCTGGCACCGCACTGACAGATTCAATCCAACAGTCCGGTGCCAGTCTTCCCACATCACGATCTCAACCCAAGAAAGAACGAGAGGACAATCCAGTGCAAACCAAGAAGCGAGTGGCCCTGGTCGGTTCCGGCGTGTCCGGCACTTTCTTCGCCCAAGGAGTGGCAGGGGCGGCCAACATCGAAGTGGACGTCTTCGAACCGGGCCCGCCGTTCAATAAGCGGAAGCTTTGCCCCATCGCTCGAGGTGAACTCACACAATGCCCAGAACCCATCTGCGGCTATTGCGGACCCAGCAAGGGAGGATTCGAGAACGACGCCAAGCTCAACCTGGACGCCACGCCATCGCATGGCAACCATAGTCTGTATGAGCTGATCGGCAAGAGCGAATTCCAGAGTTACCTCGATGTGGTGTACGAAACGTTCAGATCCCACGCACCCGTCGAGAGGCCGATTTTCAGTCCAGACCAAACCGTTCTCGACTGGATCAAACCCAGGGCCGAGGCGGCCGGCATGCTCTATCAGTCTCAGAGGTTTACCGCCTACGGCACCGACAATGCGATGAAAATCGCCGCCGCTATTCAAGAGAGCATCAGCGAGGCCGGCCCCAACATCAACTTTCGCTGGAAACACCAGGTTCAGTCGGTGGCGCGGCTGGGGTCACAGTTCCTGGTGACGCACAGCGAAGTCCGCAACAAGACGCTCGTTAACCCGAAGATGGGGGTTTACGACATCGTCGTCTTCTCCGTTGGCCGAGGGGGATCCCGTTGGCTGGCAAAACAGGAGTTCTACCGGGACCTGGCCAAGAAGCCTGGAATCGCGGACATTGGCGTGCGCCTGGAAACGCGCGCGAGTGTCACAAGAGAACTCGACCGCCGGACTTACGAGGCTAAGTTCTACAAGGTCATCAAGGACCTCAATGACCTCGTTGTCCGCAACTTCTGCAACTGCCCCCCAAGGCTTGGTCACCCCCGAGCCCCAAGACGATTGCGTCCTCGTGAACGGTCACACCATGGCGGGTAGGCCGTCAGATAACACCAACTTCGCCGTCCTGGCTAAGTTGGCCGTCTCGCAACCGGAGCAGTATTCTGTCTGGTTCGCCAAGGGGGTCAATGAAATCGGCGGCGGCAGGCCGGTGGTGCAGCTCTTCGGGGATTTGCTGGCTGGCAGGGCAACCACGCCCGCCGCATTGGCGAGGAATTGGATTCAGCCGACCCTCGAGTCCACGCCCGGCGACATCACACCCGCCTATCCCCCGGAAGTCTTGGCGGGCATCATCGAATACATTCACGCCTACGACAAGATCTGCCCTGGGATCGCTAGGGAAGAGCTGGTGATCCACGCTCCAGAGTGCAAGATCTTGCCGGACGTGCTTGTCGTTGATAAGTGGATGCAGACGAGCATCCCGAATATCATCGTTATCGGTGATACGAGCGGTTGGACCAGGGGGATCACGCCAGCGGGTTGCAGCGGTCTGATGGCCGCTGAAGGTATCCTGCGCCGTCTTGGCCTTGCTGCTTGACGGCCACCCGTCGTCACCACAACAACCCCAGAAGACCAGGAAGGCGGCGCTCCAGAGTCGTGGCCTTCCTGGTCGTACAGCCACTGCAAGCACCGCAATCGCGGACCGCTTCAGTGGCTGTTTTATCTTTTTTCCTATTTTCTAACCCTGTGAGCTTGCCCCAAGGTCAAAGTCCCACCGTAAAACCAGACATATCGATTTAAAAAATCTAGACAATCTAGCTATTTTCCGCCACAATTATTCTTAGAATAATGCAGGGCAATAAATTTCTATGGACACTGAATGGAATCTGGCAGAGGCCAAAAATAGATTTAGCGAATTATTCAATCTTGTGCTAACAAAAGGTCCTCAGCATATTCATCGTCGCCAAGACAAAGTGGTTGTTATCTCGGCTAAAGAATACGAAAAACTAAAAGGCAAACAAGTTAAATTCAAAGACTTTCTTTTAAAAGGCCCCTCTCTAGCAGGAGTCGATTTGCAGCGCGACAACAGTGGGCCACGAAATATTGATCTATGAAAATCTTGCTTGACAAACAGCTCGTACCGATCCCTTCATGGAAATTGACATTTCAAATATCAATTTCCGACTTTTGCGTGATAAGATATTGGCATTACGTTGCCAAGAAATCTTAAAAATTTACTTCTTGAAGCTGCCCAGGACACGCCAGTAATAATGCTTAACGGCGCTCGCCAGACTGGTAGAAGCACATTAGTACATGGGCTTTTCCCGGCTTCATCTGCCCGGCACTATGTTTCATTGGACGATTACTAAACGCAAAACTACTTGCGTTTAGTTCATATATTTGCCAGGCATATTCAACAACTGCCAGGAGCAACACACGCTGCAACAAAGTGGAAAAAAGCGATAATTTATTTCAATGACAAAACAGCCTTCAAAGCCAATTCAACTTCTTCAAGCTTATCTCCGGATACAGCACCAATCGGTTGAACTCTTCCTGTTTTTGCATCGATAAATCTGTTTCTATCTAATGAACGCAGCCGAAAACAAAGAAAAACAGTATCTTTAGGAAGACCACTTTCTTTTGCTTTGACTAAAACATTTGTCGGATAAGATCGTTTGATATGGGCAGCATCAGTACCCACGGCCACTGTTACAACCAGAGGCAAGTCATTAATAATATCGTCTGATACCACAAGAACCGGCCGCCTGCCAGCCTGTTCGCGCCCTTGCACAGGATCAAGCGTCACAAAATAAATTTGGCCGCGCTTGATCACCTCTCTTTACTAAGACCATCCATTTCTGTTTGCTTAAATTCTTTTTCGATCACCCCACATTCACGCAAAATCTCCGGATCATTAGCCATCTCCAGCATAGACTTTTCAAATTCGCGCCGTTTTTTATTATTCACATATTCTTGCAAGGCGACGGTAACTAATTTATTTAAATTGGACTGCTCAGCAATGGTACTGACTGATAGAACCTCATCAATCAGCTTGCTTGGAAGAGCAAAACTTCTTCTAATTGTTTTCAATTGTGCTTTCTTTAGCATATCACACCTCTAGTAACACCAATTGTAACACATTTTGAGTCCATCTTTAAACAGAAAATACAAAAGATAATCACAGCGCAGCGGATCACCGTTATTTCTTCTGGATTCAAAAATCTTCTAACAGCATTTTTATCTCTTCCTAGCAAATTGAAAGTTTTACTTTTAAAATACAAGGATGATTATAAATCGTCGCGTTAGAAAAAAAGTAGCAGGAGCGCTGGCTCGTCAGGCAGCGGTAGGAATCATTGGGCCGAAAGATTCTATGGCCAAACAGCGTAATTAAGCCAATTGCAGAACAATATCATGCTAATCATCAAAACAAAAATAATCACCGCCCAGCGCACCATTGTCAGTTCTTCGGGATTCAAAAAATCTTTAAATGACATATTAGTTCAAAGGCTCATTTTTTAGTGACAGGTAAAGGCTTACTGAGAATAATTTTTTGCCTTTTGTAGTCTAAAGTCAAGCAATAATTTTTCCAGGTGGGGTTCCCCAAAATAGCCACCGAACCATTAGTAAGCATGCCTAATGGTTTTGTTTTGTCAAAAGCAACCAAAAAGCCTGGGTGTTGAATAGTCTCACTGCCCAGCTTTAAAGTATTAAATTGACCAGTAGCCACTTTTACCGGTTTGCCGTCCAGACCATGCACCATATTTTCTGCCGGCATAGATTTATCACCAATTTGCTTAGCCAATTCATAAGGGATAAGACTATAAGCAGCACCGGTGTCGATTAAACAGTCTATTTTTTGGCCGTCTAATTCACCCTCAATCATCATGCCTGCTCCGCCTAATGTTGGCTTGGCAGGAATAATGGATACGTTTTCGTGAGGCATGGCATTATCTGGATTAGCGAAAGTTATTTTGCTATTGGGAAAATCGAAAGTTATAAGAAATTGGCGCATAATATTTGCACCGAGCATGCCGACCAAATTTTTTGTAGGAACGACTTTTTTTAAAGCTCCAAGGTCCGCCACGACTACCGGCAGATCTTGAAAAGGTAAAGAACCAATGAGCAGACTTCTTAGTTTCATATAACTCATAGGGACACTACCAGCCCCTGTTGTTATGGACAAATCCGACTCTTTTGTTTGTCCTAATTGAGGAGCAACTGTTGCATCAATCAAGCTTTGTGTTGCACCTGTATCGACAACCAATGAATAACCAGGTCTGCCGTTTATAGCTACATCAATAATGATTTCGCCGCTAAACATCTGGAAAGGGATAGTGATGGATTGGTTTTTGCTTAATAGGGGCGGATTAGCTTTAGGAACTTTGAATAATGTGTCATTCAAAGACTCTTCTTTGATCGAGGCTAACACAGTCTCTGAAACCTTCTTGTCACCGTTATATTCGGTCATTTTATACGGGATTATGCTGCCTAAAAATGGACGATAGTCATCGTAATGAAAAGATTTTTTCACCGCTAAGCCCTGCTCATCCTCGATTCCAACAAATTCTGTGTGAGCAATTAGATGTGTTTTCTTATCAATATAAACGATAGTCGATATTCCATCGCCTGTTGTAACCTTCAGTACATCATAATCAGCAGAACCAATATTCTTCGTTCCAATATAGTCAAACTGAGTGTTCCCGGCACCGAATTTAAACAAAACCTGCAGCCCATGTTCAATTTCTTGCCTAGCCAAATCTTGACCGCCAGGGTTATCTTCTATAATTTCCCCGTATTGCTTTAGCCAAGAGTGCTTACCATCAAAGCCGCCTATTAAAGGCTCTCCTAAAACATTCATCTCTTCCCGGATTTTATCGCCTTTGTTGAATATTTCTATTTCAAAAGTATTGGCTGCTCCAGATAAAGAAGAAATTTGGGTGTATTTGCCAAAACCATGGCACCCTTTCTCATATACTTGCTTAAACTTAGACTCACCGCCGTATGCATTGAGCGTATCTTGCACTATTTGTTGGGTCTTAGCAGTATCTAAAGTCTTCTTTTTGTTGAGAGTCGAATTAGTAATGCCGCTTTCATCGACATTTGCGGCCGCAACGCCTGTTAACAACGAGGCACCGGCCAAAATAGATAAAACCGCAACGGCAAATTTAATTGGGCAGGCAAAAGCTTTCCAAGAGTCTTTAGGTGGTTTGGAAAACTTTTGCCACATATGCATCTTTATTACATCCAAATATATATTCTCGGTGCCATAATACTAACTCTTTGCTACAGGTCTTGTCTAATCAAAGATGATAGATTGATATCTTTCTTTAGAGCATTGTTTAACTGAGATGAGGAAATACCCTCTAACTGTATAGAAAATAAAATGCTTGTTATTGAAACCATAGAAGATTTTAGACGTTGGCGCCAAGAAGAAAAGGGAACATTAGCGCTTGTGCCGACAATGGGTGCATTGCATGAGGGACATTTATCTCTTGTACGCATAGCAAAAACAATAGCTGATAAAGTTGTCCTTTATATTTTTGTCAATCCCATGCAATTCGGTCCCAAGGAAGATTTTGGCACTTATCCTCGCACGCCCGAAAAAGATATTGAAGCCTGTCAAAAAGAAGGTGTTGATGCCATTTTTATGCCGAAAATGTCCGAGATTTATCCAGAAGGAAAAGACAATAGCACTAAGGTTGTGCCGCCAGCTTTTCTAGCAGACATTTTGGAAGGACATTTTCGTCCCGGATTTTTTACCGGTGTGGCTACAGTATTAGTCAAATTTTTTAGCATTGTCCAGCCCGATGCCGTTATATTTGGTGAAAAGGATTATCAGCAGCTACTTATCGTACGCCGCTTTATTCAAGACCTAAATTTACCTATCACCGTATACGGGGCACCAACTGTACGTGAACCAGATGGACTAGCCGTCGCCTCGCGCAATGCATATTTAAGCAAAGAGCAGAGAGCTATAGCACCCCGTATTCACCAATTGCTGCAAGAAGCAGCAGCTAAATTACAAAAAGCACAAAGCAAAAATCAGGATGAGATGGAACAATTGCTCAAGCCTATTCGGCAGAAATTCAAAGAAGCAAATTTTGAATTGCAATATTTGGAAAGCCGGGATGCCGACAACTTACAACCGGTAAGCCCACAAACAAAGAAAATAATTTTGCTTGTTGCAGCAAAATTAGACAGCATACGCTTGATCGACAACCTCTTTGTCAGCTGAGTAAGTGCAAGTTTAGTTAAAGCGGATAGACTTGGCCAATTCTTTCTCTACTGTGGCCAGCTTTGAATTTTTATCTTGAGCTATAAACTCCTGTAACGACTTAAGTCCATTTTTGGCTTCGGACATGTACTCTTTGGCAAATTTGCCAGATTCAATATCAGCCAGAGCCTTTTGCATTTTTGCTTTTACATGCGCATCAATGAGCAATTTGCCTGTTTTTACACCACCATAATTTGCTGTGTTAGAGACAGCTTCACGCATACCAGTAAGACCAATTTCAAACAATAAGTCACCAATTAATTTCACTTCTTTTAAACAAAAAATATAAGCCAATTCGGGTTGATAACCAGCTTCTACTAGTGTGTTAAAACTAGCGCAAACTAATTCGGGCAATCCACCACATAGTACAGCTTGCTCAGAGAATAAATTAGTTACAGCTTCTTCTTTAAAGCTAGTAAGTATAGCCCCTGCTCTTGTACAGCCTATCGCTTTAGCGTAAGCAAGACATCTGGTAAAAGCGTGTCCTGATGCATCCTGTTCAACAGCGATTAAGCCGGGCACGCCTTTGCCTTCTTTATAGAAAGTACGTAGCCAACGACCGGGGCTTGTGGGCGCAACAAGGATAACATCACTTTTAGCCGGCAAAGTAATAAGCTTTTCGTGTACAACAAAACCGCTGGCAAACACTAAAATTACCGGGCGGTTTATATTAGGCATAATTTCTTTATCGAATAAATCCGCAGCCACTTCATCAGGTAGCATTATTGAAAGCAAGTCGCAATTGCTTACCGCTTCACGCAAACTTATTAGCTTAAACCCATCCTTAAGCGCCTGAGCGTGACCTTTCCCGTGCTCCTTGGCACAAACGGCAACATTTACACCACTATCGCGGATATTTAAAGCATGAGCGCGCCCCTGATTGCCGTAACCAATGACAGCTACTGTAAGCCCATTGAGCTCACTTAAATCGGCATCTTTATCGTAGAATATCTTTGCCATAATTAAAACAATTGCAGTATAGTCTAACAACGTTTGTGCAGCCAATCATAAGAGAATTTCCTTTTGCCTCGTTTTGTAATTCTTGAACACGATTATCCAGAATTACACTGGGACTTTATGCTGGAAAATGGCAATGATTTATGCACTTGGAAACTACGCCAAAAGCCAAATGAGCTTTTAGCTCAGCATATTCAGCAAGGAAAAATCAACCTTAAGGCAGCGCCCTCAACTCCTCATCGTCTTATTTATTTAGATTATGAAGGACCAGTTTCTAACGGACGTGGTTTCGTCAAACGTTTTGACTACGGTTCATTCGAATGGATAGAACAAAATGAAAAAGAAGTGCTGATTAATCTGCAAGGACAAAAGTTTAATGGGCTGGTCAAATTATCAATTGCTGATTAGGTAGATTCATTATTTCTGTTCTTGTAAAGAGCTATTTGCTTGACCGGTAAATCAATTGGATACCTTTAATAGTTAAATGTGGATCAATATGATCTATTAGTTTTTCTGAACCATTATTTTGTCCCACAAGTAAGGCCGCATTACCCCCGGTGGCAACAGTGACAAGCGGTTCGCCAATTTTTTCGCGGACAAGCCTAAGCCAGCGCTCCACTATACCTACTTGTGCCAGCGCTGCACCATTCATTATTTGATCATTAGTAGTAAAGCCGAAATCAAAAGTATATTTTTTATAATCGGCGTCTTTAATTGTTTCGACTAGCGGACTAGCCACTTGTAATTCAGAAATCATTCTGTGATAACCCAATGCTATAAAGCCCCCATCAACGACGCCACTAGCCAATATTGTTGTCAAGACCGTGCAGGTTCCTAAAGCAAATACTGCCAGATTTTCTTTCGGAGCATAAAACTGACGTGCTGCTACAGTATCTGCCACGCGGTCAGCACCATATTCTGGATGAAAGTCCTTAATGAATTTTTGTGACTGGGGAGTAATTTTAAAGATCGGTTGCTTCATGGCTTTTTCGATATTTTGCGCCGCCGATGGTGCTACAGAAGACATGGCTAATTCATAATCGCCAACACGATTCAATAGGTCGCCACCAACGGTGCCACTATCTTTTGTGGGATAACGCCAAGTCTCTTTTAATGTATCACCATCGAAGCGTCCACATTTAATGAAGGTAGTCCCTATATCTATTGCTACCAATCTCATTAATTGTCTCCTTAAAATTTGCTTGCACGCACCAAAATTTAATGATATTAAATATGCTACCGCGTATGATTACATAAACTTGTTTAATATACTAATTTTTCAATCTGTGATTTAAAACAAACGCCTATCAAATTAAGATAATATGCTATTTCCAAATTTGATACATGCGTAATAAAAGATAGCTAGAAGGAGCAATCATGAAAAGGACACCTATTAATTCGGTGGTCAGCACAACAGTTAGCTTAGCGGTTATAAACTTTATAGTGCTTGGTCAAATATTGCCGTCAATGGCAGATGCATATAGTAGCAATAGCAACCCCAGTTCCCAACAACAACTACAAGGACGCGTTACTTATGCCCCCGTTGGCACCGCCCTAGATGCCACATTAACCAGTCCTATTGATAGTGCATTGGCAAAACCAGGGGACCTTTTTAATGCCAAATTGAATTCGCCACTGTATTTAGGTAGCGATTTGGTTTTGCCGGGAGGCACAAGCCTTGAAGGACAAGTGGCATCAGCTGACAAAGCTGGGCTTGCTGGATCAAATGGCAAAATGACCTTACGTCTCATTGGTGCAGTCACTCCAGACGGCATTCATTATCCATTATCTGCCACAGTTACTGCCAATCAAGACAAAGGCATTCATGAAGATAAACAAGGCGATCTAAAAGGACGTACTACCTCTTCTACCGTAAAAAGTGGCATTATCAGAACAGGGCTTTGGACCGCCGGCGGTACATTATTAGGCATATGCTTTGCCCCCATTGTTGGTGGCGCAGTAGGTGCTGGAGCAATCGTTGGTGTTGCCACCGGTGGTGCTGTTGGTTTGGGAAGTAACCTGTGGCGTAAAGGCAAGGATGTAAAAATTCCTAGCGGCACACGCGTACAATTTGCTCTTGATCAGCCAATGTCTCTTACAGCAATGGCCACTTCAAGCACTCCTACATATAGATAAACGGGCTCCAGAAGCATGTCAGGAAAACAATTGTTTTCCTGACATGCAAAACCTCGAATCGCTCAGGCTGTCTATAATATTCGAGTCAGCAGGCTAAATTAAATAAACTAACGGCTAAACTTCTTAAGAATGGTAGATGGCAGACGATCAATCTCTTCTGCAACCCATCCAAGTGCTGTGAGTACAATTTGCGGTATCCCCATCGGACCAGCCTCATTTAAGCAGGATGGAACATTTGAAATAGTTGGTCGTAAGAAAAACTCAATTGAATAGGGCGTCCATGAGGACAAGTTTCATTGCGCGGCGTTCTATACCATTCGCTAAGCAATTCGATGATTTGGTCATCGACTAAAAGCATGCCATTTTTTATTGCGCTTTGACAAGCGATAGATTTAACAATATCAAGTTTAGGATTAAGCATAGTGCTTTCGGCTAATTCTTGCAGTATATTTTGTACGACACTGGCATAGTCTTTGTGCGCTAATTCAACAGGTACTTGTGCGCAAGTAACATTGTCTCCTTCAATTTCAAATTCAAAACCCTGCTCGTTCAACTCAGCAATATTTTCCTCTAATACCGATTTTTGCTCATTGGTTAATTGTAGAGGCAGCGAAATCAGCAAATTTTGCCTTTCTATGTCGGCTTTGGCAGCCAACAGTTTTTCGTACAATACCCGTTCATGGGCTATATGCTGTTCAACAATAGAAAGACCCTCAGCTGTTTCTAAGAGAATATAAGTATTGGCAAAATAGCCAACCAAATGCCAATCTAATGGTAAAGATACAGCTTTAATAGATGGAAATAGACTTGGCGTACTATTTGTCATAGAGTCTGAAACATTATCAAAAGTTGCCGAATCGGTTAATGATACCGAGTCAGTTGGTGCGGAAACTGCTGGTACAGACAAACGATCAAAATAAACTGTCTCGCCTGTTTCTTTTAAAGAAAGCTGTTTGCCCTTTTCTTGAGCTTGGGCAATGCGATTAAATAAAGTAGTATTTAAAGAAGTCGGCGCTATATTTCTTGGCCGATCTGACAAAGGTTCAAAATCTAATTGATTCGGCTGCGTAGTAACGTTATGCTCCGCATTTGTCTTTGTATCGATGTTGAAAAAATTAAACTTGAGAGTATCAGCATTTCTCAAAGCATGCATAATTTGTCTTTGCATGAATAAATAAACATCGTTTCCACGCGAATAGCGAATTTCTTTTTTTGTAGGGTGAATATTAATATCAAGCTCACTGGGGCTAACTTTTAAATGAAGCACTGCTAATGGATAACGCCCGCGAGGAATTAAATCGGCATAGGCATAATCGAGCGCTTTATATGCCAGCGCGCAGCGCACTGGACGATTGTTTACTATAGTCATAATACCTTTACGGTCGCCGCGGAAACTTTTAGGACTTACAAGTCTGCCTTCTATCTCTAGTCCCAGCACGCCGTCTTTTCCCGATAAAGTAATGAAGCTTTGTTGCTCGTTGAAAAAATTACTCTCGACAATTGCCCCATCCAACTCATTGGTACCCAATGTTTTCAGCCTTGGCGCACCATCTAGAGATAATTCGAAAGCAATATCAGGGCAGCTAATGGCCAAACTTTGCACGATATCTAAAATATGCGCAAACTCAGTAGCTGGCTTTTTTAAAAAATTAAGCCGAGCAGGCACATTGTAAAAAAGATCCTCTACTTCAATTATCGTTCCTTTGGCGCAACCAGTTTCAGAAACTGTCATTGCACCATCCATGCAAAAGACTTTAGTGCCAATTTCGCTTTTATCTGTGCGTGTAAAACAAGTTAGCTTACTTACCGCAGCAATACTGGGCAATGCTTCGCCGCGAAACCCGAGTGTATGCAAATTCCATAAATCATTAGCGCT
>Ga0207039_1113_pt1 | contig 19875 bp, 17 predicted proteins | sample Alteio_BWMinCont_74_FD_153264 | JGI IMG/M metagenome (GOLD analysis project Ga0207039, IMG submission 153264) | Enriched cells from forest soil in Barre Woods Harvard Forest LTER site, Petersham, Massachusetts, United States -... | ecosystem: Environmental > Terrestrial > Soil > Temperate forest >... | reverse complement strand
GGTTTTACTCGTATGGGCACTTCACCGAATGTTTTGATCAATTCATAAGGGTGCAAATTTTTCCTAATAAGTGGATCGGCTAAAGCTCCTTGCACAACTTGCGGCCGTTGTCGGTGCCTTGATTAGTTGGTTTAGAAACTATAGACCGGAATACAAGCCTGCTTTAGAAGAAATGCAAAAAGAAATAGTGGCATTGGGCGGCACAGTGCGTGATTGACACAGCAGAAGTCCTATGTTTTGTAGGAAGACAAAATGGTATGAAAACCGAGAGGGTGACGCGTATTGAGTCACCCCTCGGTAGTAGCTAATGGTGGTGCCTTTTGTCCTCGATGAGAGAGGGTTGCTTCCATGGTGGCTCCCTAACTCACCGAGATCGATTGTTGTTTCTATTGCGGTCCTTTCAGGGTGTGGTAGAGATCATCTAGAAGCATCTCATCGGGATACATTGATGTGGCGTGGTCGAAGCTCGCTCGGTTCGGGCACTGGTGCTCGTGCTCTTTGACTTGCGGCCCGCCCACCACGCTGGCGAAATTTGTTCGCAACTCTTCCAGCGTTTTATATCTCGTGGCAGACAGAGTATGCGAAACCAGCCACGCTGCGTCCTCATAGTTGTCTCTTTGTGGAGTCTCGGGAGCTCTTCGTTTCTGAGACATAACATCTCCTGGTGTCGGTTGACTAGAGATACACGATCCGCCGGGTTGGTGCAACTTGTCAGACAGTTGTGTCGCCTCCTAGGAAGCGCGCGAAATCGGCGAGCTCCTCAAGCGATCGCTGCCAACGTTTACACTTGGGTCTCAGCCGGGTGATGATGATCGTGGCCGCACTGACTGACACAAGCGTTTGCTTGAGCTCGTCCGGCCAGGGGTGGCGAGGAGCGGTAACCCTTTTGTGAAAAGTGCGCGCCCTTTTTTTGAGGATCTGCCGCAACCCTTTCTGAGAATGTGTGGGCGACTCTTGAGTGGTAAGGATTGCGCTTTTGGGAGGACCGAGCAGGGCAGCCGCCTTCGAAAAGTCAGCAGCCCAATCGGCAGGTGTTAATCTGTCAGGATCTGTAGGGTTGAGCGCCTCCACGAACTGCTTGAAGCGGGCCGGTATTGTTGTATGGCGACACAGCTTGGCCAGTTCATCGGCTTGCCTGCCGAGCTCAGTACCTTCATGCAGAAGCGCATAAGCGCGCAGCGGCGGCACTGCCATTTTTAAATCTCTGCTGAGCTGCGCAATCACAGACTCTAAGAAAGCTTGGGGTCCGAACATGGTTTGCTTCTCCTGTTTCTCGGTTGGACGAGACCCGACAGATATGCCTCGTTTTCCAGCACCAAAGCAGCCCCCGCCACGAACGGGGGGGTTTATAGCTTGTATGGTGCTCAGCTCTAACTACCAGCTGACCTCGACATGAGGTAGGGAACGAAACAATATCCAGCCTGCAAAACAGCTTACACACAGCTGTCATGCTGGCTCTCTTCGGTTTCACGGACTTGCTTGCAGTCTCGAGCAGATCGCCTTCAACAGTGCCTTCCCGGACGTCCTGCCTATGGCGCGATCGAATTGCGATCTTGTGGGCCAATCAGTTTCGCGCCCCCTTTCTTTTGCTTCTTTGAGCACACTTTCGAAGTCCTTTTGCAGCTCTTTAAGTTTGTGCAGTCTCCGCACATTCACAGCGAACAACAGCAGTCGAATGACCGCGGCCCGGGCAGCCGCTGGATCACGAGCCGGCGCGGAAGCGGCGGGCGCGGGTGTGTCCGGCTTGGAAGTCACCTCAGATGGTGAACGGGTTTTTTTTGTACGCGACATCTGCAGTTTTCCTTTGTTGGAGGTCAGCTTGACTGAGTAAGTCCGATCCGAGAGATTCCTCTTCCTCCGCACAGGCGAATGGAAGTGTGCAAGAAGCCCGCGGAGCGCCAATGGACGACATGAGCTCTCCCTTTTTCATAAGTAATGTTCTGCCCCCTACCCGCTAGCCTCTGTCCAACTCAATCGCAATTTCACTTGATCACAGCTAAGTGACCCAAAAATCGCGAGAGTGAGGCTATGCAGTCTGGGCGGATAGTTATCTTGTCGAAGATACGGGGTGGAACAGTTTCTACCTTAGCCATCTCACGAGCTCTTTTCAAGCGGGCCAAGACTTGCTCGGAAAAGCCATAATCTACGCGTGGCGGTCATATACCGAAGCGACATGAATTTGATTAGCAGATTCTTAGCAAATTTGCCGATTAGTTGTTCACTTATACGCTAGCGAAGCTAGCGCAAGGCCCCCTTTTTTGCGGAGCCTTTGGTCATTGCCACTAATTTCTCAAGGCTACTATCTGTTTTCTATTAACGATTGAAAGACTTGTTCATCGACATTACCGCCGCTAATAACGCAGCATACACTTTTATTTTTAAACATTTTTGTTTCAGTCAAAATTGCGGCAAAAGACAAAGCCCCGGTTGGTTCAGCCTTTAATTGCAAATGGTCATAAATCATTTTCACTGCTGCTTTTATTTTCTCATCAGGCACTTCAATAATTTGCCTAAGATTGTGTCTGACAATTTCCCAATTATGTTTACCCAGGCTAATTGTTCTTGCCCCATCAGCAATTGTTTGCGGCTCAATTGTGTTAGCGATTAAACGACCGGCCTTGAGTGAGAGTGAAGCATCATTAGCAATTTCTGGCTCAGCGCCGATAACCGTCGTTTTTGTCCGCTCTGATTCTTTGATACCACTTATAATACCGCTGATTAACCCGCCACCGCCAATGGGCGAAATAACGTAATCAAAGTGCTCATTATTACTCGCTATGTCTTTTCCAAGGCTTTTAGTGCCTTCTATGATTAAGGGATTATCGTAGGCGTTAGTTATATAAGCATCCGGGTTTTGTTCGGCTAATTCAGCTAACCTCTCAGCTCGTCCCTTTTTATCCGTATCAACAAATTCTATTTGTCCGCCATATTTTTTTATGCCATCTACTTTTACCTGAGCTGATTTAATAGGCATAACGATTGTGCATCGTTTACCCATTAGAGAACAAGCATAAGATAAGGCCTGGGCAAAATTGCCTGACGAAGAAGCGATTATATGCGTTTGCTGAACATATGCAGCCACATTGTAAGCTGCTCTGAATTTAAAACTACCTGTAGGCTGCTTGGTTTCATCCGCAAAAATAATTTTGGCGCCTAATAAGGCAGACAAGGCCGGTGCCTCAACGAAAGTTGTGGGATAAACAGCCGGATGCGACGTTTTTGTTACTAAGGGTGATGCTGACAACATAATCCAAAAATAAGAGAAACAATGGATCATTTAGACTAGCACAGACCTAGAGCTGCATACTGCCTCCTTTGGTAAAGAGCCAGTAAACAATTTGTTGTCGCTCGATTAAAAATCATCCCCAGGCAAAACACGAAGAAGTCTTTGTAAAGTGCAAGCCTGAACAACTCATGCTTAGTCTTTGGGGTTGCTCTTGCTTTCTTACTATTACTTTTTCACAGGAGTTGCAGCAGATTGATCAGTTGCCAAATCGACTTCCCATATGCTGCCTTCTTTAGTGTCCATAACACTTATGCCATATTGGGTCAAAGCGGCACGGATCATATCTGATGTTTTGTAATCTTTTTTTTCTTTAGCTTCAGAACGTAATTGCAAAAGCAAATCGATTAATTTTTTGCTTGTGTCAGCGGGCACTTTTTGACGTTCATCGGCAAGCGTCAAACCAAGCACGCCAGCATAATCCACTAATACTTTAGCCGCTTTTTGTTTTTCCTCAATTTCAGGTGTTTCCATAATCTTGTCTGCCAACTTAAACAAACAAGCCACAGCCTTAGCTGTGTTGAAATCATCGTCCATTGCTGCACGGCGAAATTCATTATGGAAGTTGTTGTAACAGGCTAGTGGCGTTTGGGGAATTAATTCTTGGCTTGGCTGAGCAGGCAGATCTTTTTTGTCGGGATTCTTATATCTAAGGCATTCCACAGCTCTTACAAGGCGCTGCAAGGCTGTCTTCGAAGCTTGCAAACTTTCGGGAGTGAAATCAATCGGGTTGCGGTAATGTGTTTGTAAAATAAATAATCTAATTTCATCAGCCGAATATTGCTCAAGCAAAGCTCTAATCGTGTTGAAATTGCCCAGCGATTTAGACATTTTTTCGCTGTTGACCTGAATAAAGCCATTGTGCACCCAGAAGCGTGCCAGCGGTTTGTTGTGTAACGCTGTCGATTGAGCCAACTCGTTTTCATGATGAGGAAACAACAGATCTTCTCCACCGCCGTGCAGGTCTATCGTTTCACCAAGCAAACTTTTAACCATAGCCGAACATTCTATATGCCAACCAGGCCTGCCTCTACCCCAGGGGCTTTCCCAGCCATACTGCCATCTTATGTCTTCGCCAAAGCCCTGGTATTTGCCGCTGTCGGCGCTTGCTTCGTACCCTTTCCAGAGAGCAAAGTCTGCCGGATGCTTTTTACGCTTTTCTAATTCGCTTTGCGCCACTACTTGTTCTCTGGCACCCACCATCATGTCTTCCAGCTTTTGTTTGGTTAGCTGTCCGTATTGGGGCAAAGAAGCAACCTGAAAATAGACATCGCCATCTACAACATAAGCATGTCCATTAGCAATTAAGCCCTTGATAAATTCAATCATCTCGCCAATATATTCACTTGCTCGTGGCTCACTATGCGGTCTTTCAATGTTTAAAGATTCCATGTCTCGCCAGAATTCATAAGTGAATCGTCGTGCCACCATCTCTGGTGTGGTATGCTCAGCTTTGGCTCTGTTTATGATTTTATCTTCTACATCGGTTATATTACGCACATAAATAACGTCGTAACCCTTAATCAAGCGCAAATAGCGTTGAATAACATCCCAGATAATATAAACACGGGCATGACCCAGATGGCTATAATCATAAGGTGTGGGCCCGCAGGCGTAAATCTTTACTGTTTTGCCGTCGTTCGGCTTGAATTCTTCTTTTGTTCTAGTCAGACTATTGTAGATAAGCATATTGGTATGATTTTATAAAATATTGGGTTCAAAACAACTAGATAAATAAAATTATACTAGCTACAACTAGCGAGAGCCGCTTCTATCCTGGATTTTATGCGTTCAGCGCCTAAGATAGAAATGATAGAACCTAGATCAGGTCCTTGGGTAGCACCAGATAATGCAGCGCGCAAAGGCCAATAAAGTTCTTTGCCTTTGACCCCTAATTCCTTGCCCATGCTGTCTATCACTTGCTTGCAACCTTTATGATCGCCGTAAGGTAATTTGCCCAATTCTTGTATTGTTCTAGTCAGCACTTCTTTTGCTTGTAGATTAGTGAAGATTGATTTTTTTGTTTCTTCGTTAATTTCTGGTTTGTCGATAAAGTAAAAGCGGGTTGCAGCTAGCACTTCAGCCAGTGTGCTTAATCCCTCACGTACCGAAATAATAATCTCTTGTATCTGTTTATCCGTATACTTAGAAGTATCCACCCCCGTTAAATAAGGCATACAGCGCTCAGTTATACTTTCAATTGGCAAGCTTCTTATGTAATGACCGTTAAACCAATTTAGACGCTGCAAATCAAAAACAGCGGGGCTCTTGCTCATGCGAGCAAATTCAAACATTTCACTACCTTCTTCCAAAGTGAATATTTCACGACCGTCAGCCGGAGTAAAACTCATCTGCGCTAAATAATTTACTATTGCTTCAGGTAAATAACCTTGCTGGCGATAATAGTCTATATGTGCTTTCTCACCATGCACGCGCTTTGAAAGTTTGCGGTGATCGTTATCGAATATCAATGCAGCATGCGCAAATTGAGGCGGTTTGGCCCCTAATGATTCGTAAATCAAAAGTTGTTTAGCAGTATTGTGAATATGATCTTCGCCCCGGATTACATGCGAGATTTTCATATCAACATCATCAACCACGACGGCAAAATTATAAGTGGCAATGCCGCTTGATTTAACTATAACCATGTCGCCGCCGAGGTCAGTAGTTTCAATTGCCATTTGTCCACGGATTTGATCGGGCCAAATAACAGTACGTGGTTCTTCTACGATAAAACGCACCGAAGGTACCCGTCCTTCTTTTATAAAATGCTCAATGTGGCTTTGGCTCAGATGGCGTCCACGATTATCGTAACGAGGCGGCTGCCCTTTTGCTTTTTGTTCTTCTTTTAGCGCCGCTAATTCTTCAGGTGTTTCATAGGCTAGATACGCAGAGCTTTTTGCTATTAGCTGGTTAGCGATATTTGAATAATGATTTTCCTTTTGCGTTTGTCTGTAAGGAGCATAAGGACCACCAATATCTGGACCTTCGTCCCAATTTAACCCAAGCCATTTTAAGCCGGCAAAAATATCTTCTGTAAAGCGTTCTTCTGAACGCTCCTCATCGGTATCTTCTAAGCGCATAACAAATTTGCCCTTGAAGCGTTTAGCATAAAGGTAATTATAAAGGGCAGTGCGGGCTGTACCTAAATGCAAACTACCAGTTGGGCTGGGGGCAATTCTCACTCGCACATCTTGTTGGTTATGGGAATTTAAATTATGCAAAGGTTTGGCACTGGTTTCTTTAGCAGTCATGGTGTTTGTTTTTCCTCACCTGATTGCTCTTTCCTAAGCGCTCAGCACATTTGAGTTCTGGACCGTACGCTTTTCGACCAGGCTATGGCAAGTATGGATATTTGACTATATTCTGGCTTTAAGATTGGCGATAAACAAGCCTAAATTTGGCATTTTGTATTTACTGTAAACAATATAGATGCCAATAAGACCCCAGGCGGGCCAATAAATTGACTAATTCTTCGATATGTATCATATGCCGTAGGGGTGCCGTTAGTCTGTGTTAAGGCGATACGAATATAAGTTGTTGCTAGTGGCTGCGCCAATTGTAAAGATGTTTTTTGTACATTAGAAAGCATAAAGTTTTCAGATTAAGCCATTCACAGAATTTATAAGAGGCTCAGTTTTCAAGCAACATTAGGCATTTATGCAATTTCGTCGCTCTTGAATAATGCTCTTGATTTCAAATACCCATACTTGATAAGGTGAACATACGCTATATTCGTTTATCCAGGTATGAGTATCTAAAACACCAGCCAACTGACTACAAACCCCGTAAGACCAACCATCGCGATGGCATAATTTGTAACGTCAGCTTCCGGCAGTGATGGATGCGCCCTGCAAACGAATGGCGACCGACAAATAAAAGCAGCAAACCGGCACTTTCACCTGACCGGTTAGTGCTTGCTTGATGAAGTATGTGCCAATTCCAATTCCAATTCCAATTCCAATTGAAATCCCGTAACAGGAGATCTCCAATGTCTAGTCGAACGCTCCGCAACCCCACCTGGATGTACAGGACTCTCAAGGCGGCTGGTTTGCCCTCTACTCTGGCGCGAGTGGTGCGCAAGATAGATGGCTCTCTGATTCAGGTCGGCGGCCAAATCAAGGCGGATGGTACTGGTGGCGAATACTGGGAGGACTTCTTTACGGACGGGAAGGTCACTCTCTGCACAGATCGGTATGAGGCGGGTGACCCCCTTCCTGCTAAGAACCGTTACTTGAGCGGATGTTTGAGTCGGCGTGGTGGATTCTCGGGGACGTCCTCCATCTACCAGCTTACTGGCGGCACTTACCTGCTCCGCACGGTGTGCTGGTGGACTTCGTGGAGCAGCGAAGTCAGAGGTATTACCCAGGTCGTCGTGACGCCTGACGCCAAAAGATACCAGGTCGCTCGGTGTCTGGAACAAATCATTTCCGGTGCTCTCAACCCCCGTATAGAGCGTGTAGCCGCGCAGATCAGCGGGGATTACCGGGTGGTGAAGGTGCGGCTCGGCACCAAAGAGAGCCTGCACTTCGGTAGTAAAGGCAAAGAAAGGGGGATGATCAATATCCTCAACCCCTTTTATAAACCCAAAGATACGCCTGACCAGCAGTTTTTGGAGCGACTGAAGGACATGCTCACGCGCGGCGGTGATGCCCTCGAAAGGAGACTGTTCGAGCTCGCCACTGAAAGGAAGCATCTTCTGGACCGCTATGAGTCGTTCTCTGATGTCTCTCAAGACGGCGGAAATTGGCGTGTCAAGTCAAGTGCGAGTGAGTCCTTTAACTCCTACTGTGGCACGAATGAGGCCGTAGTGCTTGATTTTCATCGGCAGGTCCAGGACAAAATGTGCCACCTCACTCCCCAATACGACACCTCAACGGCCGGAGGTGTCGTTGCTGTTCTGCACGAGGGCGATAGGGCCCATCGGGTTATCCTTCGCAACCAGCTATTCATCCCGGTCCGGATTGGGCAGGAAAGGAACATCGTCGTGCTGGTTGCGCATAAAGATACCATGTGCCGGGCTGAGCAATCGTTCTCGGTCTGGGGTTTTACCGTGCGGCGCAGGGCTGAGGATGTTGAGGTGTGTCCGTACGATAATAACCGTCGTTATGACATCGACTGGACAAGCGTGGCCAAAGGGTTCTTTTACAATCCCGAGGTTTCTTACAGTCGGGCGGGTCGATAAGATTTGCCCTCCGGAGCAGGTGCCGTTTCAACATTGCCTCCCGGTGCATACCGATCCTCGCGAAGCTGCGTGAAAGCGCAGCTTCGTTTTTTCTTGTGTGCCAGACATGTTCAACAACTAGGAGGTGAAAGTCCTTTGACAATGACAGAACGGATAATCACAACAGAATCGCCCTCCTTATCTTTTGCATTTTTTATTTATTTTGTATTGCAGAAAAGGACAAACCGCGTTTGCATTTAGATCTCTTGACTACGGAGTGATTTTTGTTATACAATATGTTATACATAGAGGAATGCGCGTTGCCCAAGGATTATCGGATTTTAAAAAGTGCTTATCGGCACGGAATTACCGAAACAGAAATCGATTATGTTTTAAGTGACAAAAACCCTAGCCGGCGCTTTTACGAAATGCATGATAATGAGGAAGGAAATGCCCAAGATATGGTTGTTGCTTATAGCGGTACTCGTCCGTGGCCAATTGAAGTCAGTCTTTGTTATGAGCCTAATGAAAATATTGTTTTTCATGCAGCCAAACTTACCCCTAAATATAAAAAACTATATGAGGCTGAACCATGAATAAGATAAACCACAAAACTATAATATCGACGGAAGAGCGCAATCGCCGGCGAGCTGAAGTAGGCAAAGCCGCTTCAAAGAAAATTGCTAAAAGCGAACAATTGAATTTTCGTATTGAAGAACAAGCTATTAGGGATTTGCAGGACTTGGCATGCTCTTATGGTTTACCGGTAAGCACAATGATTCATGACTGGGTTATAGAAAGATTAGCTCAGGAGAAATTGGGCAAGCCCGAAATCACTGGAAAAGCTTTTCAGATTCTAAGCGAATTGCACGATAGGTTGCAAAAATTATTTAGTTCATCAGTTTATCAATCTACTGCTATCAATATGAAAGTAGCCGAAGAATCTCTTGCATATGAACCCAAGCCTAAAAGAAACAAGCAAACTGGCGCAAAGCAATAATACTTACTTTTACTTTGTTATATTAGCTATTCGCGACCAATTACTATGCAGTCAACCATAGCCACACCGGAACCAAGCATGTTTAACTGCCTGGCAGCGCCCTTAGATAAGTCTATGACACGACCACCAATAAATGGTCCGCGGTCATTAACTTTAACAACACAGGAATCACCGGTTCTACGATTGGTTACAAGCAATTTGGTGCCAAAAGGCAAACTGCGATGGGCAGCAGTCAAGCCGTCTTGATTGAATATATGTCCATCTGAAGTCTTGTGACCATGAAAATGTGGTCCATACCACGAAGCATTGCCGCTAAAGTGTTCTGTAGCTTTGGCTATTGCTGTTAAATCGTCAAAACTATGACGTGCGGTAAGTTCAGCCAATTTAAGAAAAGACATTGGCAAAGCCTTAACGCCAAACGCAGTGCGAATAACATTAGTTAGCTTTAGCCCGTATTCTAAAGATTTTGCATCTACAACCTTAGAATCTAAGTCCCGGGCGTCTATAAGAGCAGATTGCCCAAGTATTGTTGAATTGGCTAGTTCAGAATTGGAAAACTTAAGTAAGTCGATTCCATCCGTTTTTAGAATCACTCCATCTTTAACTTTTACTGGGTAAAGTTTGTCTGGATTGAATTTTTTACTCTTTACTAATTGATCAAGCTTGCTGGCAAGATCTTCTGCTTTGTCTTCTATTGCTACTTCGCCGATTTTGTCTGAGGCAGCATTGAAGCGAAACAGCTCTTTGCCATTAAGAGTAACTGCAGCGCAGCGATTAGCTTCATCGCTCCAACTGCTAGCAACTATTTCAGGTTCAACATCTGAAACTGTTGCTGCTCCAGCAGCTGCAATAGGACCGGCAGCTATCAAACAAAGAGCGAGGCTTAGCGTTATTGATTTAATTTTTTTGAGACTCAAATTTGTTTTCCGATTAATAGAATTTTTTCGCACCCGAATTCACCTACTTAAACCAACTCAGCTTTTGCGCTATTTACTTGTCTTCGTTCTGCTTATTGGTTTTTCACGAATGAAGAGTTTTTATAAATAACCTGAGTTGAATGTAAAGCTCCGATTGGACTTGCGACTCGCAAAAGGTAGCAAAATAGAGGCACTGCGGTCAAAAAATTTCTACTAGTGCGAATTTTGCTGAATATACGGGTTATTCAACGATTATGAGTTATATTTAAGATACAGACTATTGACAAAATGCTTGAGATCTTTATAGAGCTTGATAACCCTGCTATGCATCTGCTGATTTGACTTTACAGACATGTGTATGGATTAAGAATTGTCCAAAGCAGTCAAGATCCGCTCCTTTAGTTAAGCTACGTAAAAAAGAATCAAGTCTCCATTAAACTTAAATCGTAAAATATGTTAACCGGCAGTAAAAAACATGAAAAGTCTCAATGGTTGAGCGTTTACGGCTTCAAAAAACATGGAAATCAAGACCATTAGCTCTTTACAATTCGCAATCGATTGTTGCTTATCCGTTACCAGCCAATTCTTCCAACCAATTAGACTCCATATCAAAATTGGCATAAATTTGTTGTACGTCATCCTGATTTTCCAAGGCGTCAAGCAGTTTTATAAGCTGGATGGCTATATTTTTGTCGCTTACCTCGATGCTTGATTGCGGGACCATATTTGTTTGGGCTGATTTTACAAGTAATTTTGTTGAGGCTTTAGCTAGCGCCAATTTTTCTTTAACCGATTCAAGTCTTTGTGTATTACATATAAATGTAGCGATAAAGGAATCATTGCCCCTTGCTTCATCTGTTTCAATATCATCTGCGCCACTTTCTAATGCCAAAGCCAGCAACTCTTCTTCATCAATTGCTTTATCACTTTCGATTGTAATTTCACCCCGTTCTTTAAAAAGCCAATTTACGCAACCTGATTCACCCATATTGCCGCCATATTTAGAAAAATAGCTACGTATGTCGCCAGCTGTGCGGTTGCGATTATCAGTTGTGCAACGTACTAAAATTGCTACCCCGCCTGGACCATAACCTTCATAAGTAAGTTCTTCCAGATTGCTGCCTTGTCCTCCGCCAGAACCTTTTTCTATTGCCCTTTGAATATTGTCGTTTGGCATGCCCTCGCCTTTCGCTCTGTCTATTGCTTGGCGCAATTTAAAATTGGCGGCAGGATCTGCTCCGCAGCGTGCCGCCACAATTATTTCTCTAGAGTGCCTGGCATATGTAGCGCCCTTTTTAGCGTCGACAACTGCTTTTTGTCTTTTGATATTTGCCCATTTAGAATGACCGGACATTTTTCAATCTCTCCTTATCAAATCAATCAATATTTGCCAGATTGACGCGTTCCTATAGTTTTAAACCAATTGATCACTTTCGATCAATTGCCATTTCCTAGAGAATCGCTATTCCTTGTATATATTATGTACGAAAAAATAAAAAAGAAGAGCAAATAGCATCTGGTCCATTAGGTGCTATCTGCTCTAAAAACGATCAACCGAAATCACTCACACTTCTGCCGGCATAGGTGACTTGTTGCAGACAACCTGTCCGTCATCACCAAGTAACCCTTGCAGGAAATCTTTCAATTCAGGAAGGTCTGCCACCGCCATATTTCCAGCAATGGGATAGTTCCTCCAATGCAGACCAATGCCGACCACAGCCTGCCTGGCAAAGATAGGCGAACCGTTCATCCCATTTTTGGAAGCCACTCTCAATCGTGTCGGGTGGCCGTCGGCTTCCCAGTCAGTTGTGACTTTCGCTGGCTCGGCGTGTAGGACGCACGGCCAAGGACAATACAGATAGTCATTGCGTTCGGACAACGGACGATGGTAGCCGACCATGGCTGCCTGGTCTCCCTCATAAAGCTTGCCGTCTCCAAGAGGAAGAGCATTGGCTGGACGTGGCGTGAAGCCCAATCGCTTAGGCTGATAGAGTCTAAATAGGGCCAGTCGACCTTTCTGTCGTTTCACTGGCTCTGCATATGCCCAATATTGTCCTTGTCGGACTTTTATTGGCTGATTAGGCCAACCGCAATTGTAGTCCGCGGTGAGGACTAGGCTTGGATATTCTTCCCCGACCGAACCTCGGAGCAAAATACCCGTACCATATTTCTGCGGTCTGTCCCAGCGGGAGTCGCAGACAGTGTAGTCGTATTCGCAATAGGTCTGAACCAGACCTCGCCGCACGATTTCCAAGCCGAACCCAGTGGGTCCTGGAAGCAGGTAATGCCAGTCAGACACGAGCCATTTGAACATGCTCACGATGAAACTCCTTGTTGAGAAATGAAATTGACGCTGTTGGTGAACGAAATTTTGCTACGGTCTTATCCAGCTGAGTCCATCTGTGTATTGACGAACTTGCTGGACACATTTGCTGTTGGATAGCATTCTAGTAGGCAACGCCCTAGCGCTATGATTCTTAGTGTTCTGCCTGTTTTTTTTCTTTTTTTTCTGACTGGGTTGGGTGTTTGCGGGTTTGACAGTCAACATGACGATAATTCAGTCTGCCACTTTTTATAAATTGAAATCAAGTAAACATTGTTGGGAAGTAAATCAGAACAGATTTAACTTCTATCATGTGATGTTTGATGGAAGCTAGCTAGCGCTACCGCTTTGCAAGAGCTTGGTTTACAGCTTCAATTAAATCTCTTCTCAAAATCTATACATATATAAGGTTGGCTGCTAACCTGAAACGATTGAATTCAGGCGCTGTTGCAAAGAGGTTTTGAAATCATGTATAAGTTTCAGGCACTGTCTCTCAGCTTACTACTGTCCACTTTACTTTCTGTTTCTCAGGCATTTGCAGCTGAGGGAAGTAAAGAATTAGCTGCTGCTCAGCCAAAGAAGTTAGGCTACGTAACACATGAAGTAAGCAATCCTAAACGCAAAGTTTTAAAAGGCAAAATTGATAGACAAGTACTCTTTGCCGATCAACTAATGCTTAGAGGCAAATATTCTGAAGCAGCCGATCTTTATAAAGAAGCATTGAATAGAAATAAAAATAATTCTGCTGCCAGAGTGGGTTATGGTTTGTCACTGGCAAAACAATTTAAGCTCGATGCGGCCACTGAACAATTTGATCAAATATTGGCTTCAGATCCACAAAGTTCTCAGGCTTTGGCTGGCAAAGCTTTAGTTGAATTCAACCGTCTGCAATCTTCGTCAAATACTGTAATTAAAAACAAAGATTCAATTTTGCAAAATGCCGAATCTATGGTCAAGCAAGCGTTGTCTAAAGATCCAGACATGCCCGAAGCGCATTACACACTGGGGATGATCTACAAAGAACAAGGTAGATTAAGTGAGTCTGCTGACGAATTTAGACACGCAACAAAAATTGATTCTAAATATTCAGAAGCATATTCTGGACTTGGTGTTTCTCAATTGGGACTAGGTGACTTGGTTGGCGCCCAACAATCTTTTAAGCAAGCTCTTACTATTAACACTGGAAATTCCACTGCTCACTACGGATTGGGCAGAGTGTATTTGCAACAAGGAAAACTTGATGATGCAATTAAAGAATTGAATACTTCTTTAGCGCAATATCCTAACAGTGCTCCTGTGCGTTTGGCTATGGGCGAAGCTTATGCAGCCCAAGGCAATAGTGTAGGGGCAGTAAGAGAATTTCAAGAATCTATTAGAATCAAGCCCGAAAATCCTGATGCATATTTGCACATTGCCGATATTAGAGAAACACGTGGTGATAACGAACATTCAATAGCTGAGTTACGTTCTGCCTTAGAACTAATGCCTAACAATAGCGCTCTGCATCAGCGCATTGGTGACGAGAGCTTGCGTGTCGATAAGCTCGACGATGCTATCAAAGAATATCGTTCAGTGTTAAATGCAGATCCACGCAATGGTCAAGCCGCTCAAGGGCTTACGCGTGCTTTATATTTAAAAGCTAATCGCGAAACTAACAGCGCCTTTTTTACTTCTAATGAATATCAAAGCGCTGCTTTACTCATCGATCAAGCTGTGCAAATGAATCCTAATGATATGGAATTGCGTTTGGCCCAAGCAAAAATCCGTTCAATGGCTGGTGCCACTATTGATTTATCTCAATTAGGTACTCCACGTAATGACGGTGAGCGTGTAGCTTATGCTGAAGCTTTATTAGCCCAGAATAAATTTAAAGAAGCTGATCAACAAATGGGTATTGTTTTGGCTAACGCTAATACTGGCAAACAAGTATGTGCTGTAGCCGATCTTGCTTTGATGATTAAAGACATGCCTAATGCTGAAGCTGCTTATAAAAAAGCTGCCGCTTTCCCTGAAACCAGTGAAAGAGCCAAATATGGCCTAGATGCTGTAGCAAAAGCAAGAGATCAATCTCGCCAGGACTATACACTGGCTCATGATTTATTCAAGCACGGTCAAACAGCTAGTGCTATTGATAAATATCATTTATCTATTTATGAAAATCCCAGATACCCTGACTCTCGTTATGAATTGGGTCAAGCTTTAGAAAAAGTTTCACCTAAAACTTCTGCCAATTTAAGACAGGCAATTGTGCAATACAAAGCTTACGAAAGTCTAAGACCAGATCTTAGCCCCGAAGAAAAAGAGAAAGTGGATAAGCGCATAATAAATCTAGAAAACAAAGCCGCTAAATTAGAACGTAAAGAAAAGGGTGGCTAATTGTCCTTCATGAGACTATGCTTTATTTTTGCTACTTCTAGCTCTTGAAGCGAAGCTGTGAAATTAGTGACACCCGATAAAATTTAAAGCTCACTTAGCGCAAACCTCGCATAATTGTAAAGCGGCAATTAAGTTTAGAAGAGGCATAAAAAGTAGCTAATAAAAACTACTGAATTAGTCAAGTAATGCTCATTAAGAAAGTGGCGATCAAGCCGTCTGATAACCTTTTTCAGCCATCCGTAGAGGACTAAATATTTGAAGCTATTAGGCTTGATATGTTTATAGCTGCTGTGCCAAGGTGGGCTATTGCTCCCATGAACTACATTTGAGGTCACAACCCTATATAGGGTAAATACGTTAGAAAAGCCACTTTTGAATCCACCGTGCGGTGGGTCAGTGGGCTTTTGCTTTGGTCAGAACAGGAGTATGTAATGAAACGGCTCTTGATTGCGGACCCTGTGACAATTCAAAAAGCGCTTGCCGAGCTTCCGGCTGACTCAAAGCTTTTGGCTCTTTTCCTGAGCCTTGGAGATAACATTGATGCAGTGCAGTTGATCGACGCCCTGACGCCTCTTTTGGCACGTGCAGTGAGCGAACCCACTGTTCCGCCAGAATCCACTTGTGCAGTGACAGAGCCAAGCGAGCCTGCGGCTGCCGTTCTTTGCTCAAACCCTAGGGGCTATGATGAATTTCTGCGGCGTCGCTGCGAGCTTGAGGACAATAGTGCCACTCTAGCACTCTATCAGAGACTGAGTGGGTTCACGTTCGATAGCGTTCAAGGGAGTGGTTGCCCTTTGCCCGCTTTTCGGTGGAAGCGTTGGCGAGACTTGGATCCGTCTGTCAATAGCGCTGCTGATCTTGCACTGCTTACGCGAGAGCAGGTCTACGAAGCCTGCTGCCATTTCCATTACTCTCAAAGCGAGGCTACTGTAGAGCTCAAGGCACGGAAACGCTGCGAAGATCTGGAGATTTGGTTTAGGGAAACTTTCGGCATGGGTTTCCTTGATTGACCAGCCACTATGAGGTCCATTCCATGCTATAGATTCCAAAGCGGGACCGCCCACGCCAGGCGTTCCCGCTTTGGGTCTATATTTGTTTTTTACTCAAATTTTTCGTTGGTAGCTAAAGAAGGAAAGCCTTATAGGCTATGCTATGAGCATTATGAAGAGCTTAAGCAAGATCAAAACTATGATGCAGTGGAGTGGAGGCGGCGAAGAATGAAACCGCCGGAGCGCTTAAAAAAAGCAACTATTTTAGGACTTGGCAAATCTGGCTATGCCGCTGCTCGTTATTTGTCCAGCCGTGGAGTCAGTGTAATACTTTCTGAATATGGACAAATTCAAGGAGAATATATTGCCTTAGCGGATGAGCTTAAACAAATGGGCGTTGAAGTTGAATCAGGCGGACACTCGGATAGAGCTCTTGAGCAAGCCGATTTGATTATTACTAGCCCCGGTATTGCACCGGATACCGCTGTGATAAAAAAGGCTTATGCTCTTGGTAAAGACGTTATTTCTGATATCGAATTGGCCTGCACAGAAGGCGTAATACCAATAATTGCTATAACAGGCACTAATGGTAAATCAACTACAACCTCCTTAGTTAGCCATATCTTTCAGAGCAATGGTCTTATCGCTCCTGCTTGTGGCAATATAGGTTCTCCTGTTTTGGATTACTTACCTAATAACGGCTGTGCAACTAACGGTGCTGCAGGAGGAGAGCCAAACTATTTGATAATGGAAGTAAGTTCTTACCAGCTTTTCTATACCAAACATTTTGCCCCTTATATATCAGTCTGGCTTAATCTCACGCCAGATCATTTAGAGTGGCACAAAAGTATGGACGCTTATATTGCTGCCAAAGAAAATATATTTGCCCATCAAGATCAATTTGATACTAAAAAACTCAAAGACGCGAAAGCACTCAAAGACGCTTATGCGGTAATCAATATAGACGATCCAATAGTCGCTTCCCGCAAAATAAAAGCCAAACCATTTCCTTTTTCTCAACAAACTACTTTAGAGGGCAAAGAGCCAGCTGCTTTCGTTTTAGATAATTGGCTTTGTTATCGCTTAAATGGCAAAGTTGAGCGCGTCTGTTCAATAGATCAACTGCCCATTATAGGTCAGCATAATATTGAAAATACTTTAGCTGCTATTGCTGTTTCAGTTATATGCGGCTTATCTGTCAATCAAATCGGCAATGCTATCAAAAAATTTAAAGCTCTTGAGCATCGTTTAGAATATGTTGATACCATAGACGGTGTAGCTTTGTACAATGACTCGAAGGCCACTAATCCTGAATCTTCTATTAAAGCTTTACAAGCATTCAAAGAAAAAATTGTATTAATTGCCGGCGGGCGCGATAAAGGGACTGCTTTGCAAGAATTTAGCAAAGTTGTACGAAATCAAGCAGCAGCTGTTATCCTTTTAGGGGAAGCAAAAGAGCGTTTTGCTAAAGCGCTAAATGAAGCTGATGTAGCGAATGTATATATGGTGAATAGTATGGAAGAAGCAATAAACTTAGGACTCAAGCTTAAACTTGGCCCATTGGTTCTATCGCCTGCCTGTGCTAGCTATGATATGTTCAAAAATTTTGAGGATAGAGGTAATGTCTTCAAAGATATTATCCACGCCAAGCGGGCTCAAGTCGGGCAACCGTCCTAGAGGACGCGCAGCTAATGCTAGAAAACAAGTGGGTGGCGAATATAAAGGGCTGCCAGATCCTGCTATCGTTACTATAGTTTTGTCTCTTTGTGGCTTCGGTTTAATGGCTGTTTTCAGTGCTTCAGCACCGGAATCTTTGCAATGCTATCAAGATACTTTTGTATTTTTTAGACGGCAGGCAATTGCTTGTGTTATTGGCTTAGTTTGTATGTATATTTTAAGTCGGCAAGATTATCGTCAATTGAAACGCCTTGCTTGGCCACTAGCTATTATTTCTTTGTTTATGCTTGGCTTAACATTAATGCCAGGCTTGGCTGTCACCGCTAAAGGTTCAAGTCGGTGGATTGGTTTTGGCCCTATACAATTTCAACCATCTGAATTTTGTAAATTGGCTTCACTAATCCTTATGTCAGCTGGCTTATCACAATATTTCTGGTGGCATAGACAAATCTTATTCCGCATAGGAGTCACCCTGATCATGGCTTTTATAGTGATCAAACAACCAGATTTAGGTACGGCTTTAATGATTCTAGGTGGCTTGCTTGCTTTGCTTTATGCTAGCGGCACTAATTCAATATTGCTTTTTCTCTCTTTGGGAGGGGGTTTCTTTGTAGTTTGGCACCATATTCAGAAGACGCCATATCAAATGGCGCGCATTCAAAGTTGGCTCAATCCTTATTTGCATCCACAAAGCGAAGGATGGAATATCATCCAAGCGCAATTGGCAATCGGTTCTGGTGGGCTTATGGGCGTTGGCTTTGGACGCTCATTGCAGAAACTCTACTACTTACCCGTACAACATGCTGACTTTATTTTTGCTGTGATAGCAGAAGAATTCGGCTGGTTTGGCTGTCTGGCTCTAATTAGTTTATTTGTTCTTCTAGGCTATTACGGCTTTAAAGCAGCAGTAAATTCGCGCACAATTTTTGGACGCTTTCTTGCTATAGGAATCACCAGCTCTATTACTTTGCAAGCGATGGTAAATATAATGGTAACCAGTGGTCTACTTCCTGTCACTGGTATCACCTTACCTTTTGTTAGCTATGGTGGCACTTCAATTGTTATTACTTTAGTTATGGTTGGTATTTTGCTTTCTATCTCACGCGATCGCGGTCCTATGCCTGAAGAGGAAGAACAAGACCCTTTAGACAGAAGGCTAATTAGCTGATATGGCACATCGAATAATATTAACCGGCGGTGGCACAGGTGGTCATGTCTATCCGGCTATAGCTGTAGCTGAGCAATTAAAAAAACGCAGCGATGTAGAAGGAATTATTTACTTAGGCGTGCAAGGACATATAGAAGAAAAGCTAGCCAAAGAAAATGGCTTAGATTTTGTCGGTTTAAAAGTAATCGGCTTGCCACGAAAAATTTCACCTAGGCTTTTTGTTTTTCCTTGGCAGCTTAGTAAAGCAGTCTGGCAAACACTAAAAGTAATGAAAAAATTTCAGCCCACTGTTGCTTTAGGCACAGGTGGCTATGCGGCAGCGCCAGCACTTAGTGCAGCTGTGCTAAAAAAAATTCCTATTATTATTCACGAGCCTGATTCAAACCCTGGCTTGGTTAATAAAGCATTTGCTCCTTATGCCAAAGTAATTTCACTAGGTATGGCAGCAGCAGAAACTAAATTTAAACGTCTGAATAAAAAGGCAAAAATTATTGTTAACGGTAATCCTTTGACGGAGCGCTTTTTGCATTTGCCTTCTCAGCAAGAAGCACGCCAACAGCTAGATCTTGAACCCAATTTACCAGTTGTGCTGATAACCGGTGGCTCGCAAGGAGCACAAGCTCTTAATTTAGCAGTTTATGAAATGCTATTGCTTATGGTATCAAGTGATAAAAGTGTTGCTTTTCAAATACTACATCAAGTCGGTGATAAAAACTGGACAGATATGGAAAGCAGCCTTCCCCCTTCATTACGCAATAACCCACTTTATAAACCGAGAAAATATTTTGATAATTTAGCCATTGCTTATGCTGCCTGTGATCTTTCAATATGTCGTTCTGGCGCTATGACAATTGCCGAATTAGCCGCAACCGGCACACCGGCTATATTCGTGCCTTATCCATTTGCGGCTGCCGACCACCAAACCTTCAATGGCCGCTTTGTAGCATCCAAAGGAGCTGCTAAAGTCATTATGCAAAA
>Ga0207039_1112_pt1 | contig 19990 bp, 21 predicted proteins | sample Alteio_BWMinCont_74_FD_153264 | JGI IMG/M metagenome (GOLD analysis project Ga0207039, IMG submission 153264) | Enriched cells from forest soil in Barre Woods Harvard Forest LTER site, Petersham, Massachusetts, United States -... | ecosystem: Environmental > Terrestrial > Soil > Temperate forest >... | reverse complement strand
TGAGCACAATCCTGAGAAAGTGAGTGGGGTGTGGGTTTTTAAAAACACGCGGGTGCCGGTGAAGACACTTTTCGAAAATATAGAGGGCGGGGCCACTATCGATGAATTTTTGTCATGGTTTCCTGGTGTTAGTCGAGATCACGTTATTGCCGTGCTGGAATTTGCCGAACAAAGCCTGGCAATTGCTTAAGGAGACCATTCTGCGCATACTTTTGGATCAAGGAACACCTGTGGCACTGAGGCATGCTTTAGCAAAGCACGTCGTCGTTACAGCTTATGAGCAGGGCTGGTCTTTATTAACAAACGGAGATCTTATTAAAAAGCAGAACTCAAAAATTATCTTGCCTTAATTGAGGAAGCTGTCAACAAATTGAAGGCGGGTGATTATGTTGAACTTGCTCTGAACTAAAGCACAGGCAATCGTAAGTATTTGTAGGGAGTTTATTTAAATGCCAGAACCCAAACATGAAAAATTTGCTCTACGAGTAACTGCCAGACAAAAGGCATTAATCGAGCATGCTGCCCGACTACAACAAACCACTATGACCAGTTTCATTATAGACAAAGCTTATCAGGCAGCAGAAGAAGTAATTCTTGATCAACGTCATATTATTCTTAACGATAAGCAGTGGCAAGCATTAAATGATGCTCTTAATGCCCCGGCTAAAGATCTGCCGCAATTACGTCAACTCATTTGCCAAACCGACATTTGGGAGGGCTAGGAAATGAAAAGCCCATGCCGTTTGGAAGCAGGGCATGATACACGAGCTTTCGATTGCGGCGATGAATTGCTCAATAGTTTTCTCAAAAAAAGCGCCTGGCCAAACCAGGTAAGTAAATCTACATTTACCTATGTCCTTATCGAAGAAAATCGTGTTATTGCCTATTATTCTCTTGCTGTGGGATCAGTCATACATGAAGAAGTGCTCGCCCCTGTTAGTAAAAGCGGACTAGGCAAAAAAGACATAACTGTATTGCGCATAAGCAGACTAGCGGTCGATAGAACAAAACAGGGACAACAAATAGGCAGTCACATGCTTAAAGACGCACTGTCCAGAGCTTGTGCAATTGCCCAAAACACAGGTATTAGATGTGTAGTTGTTGATGCCAAAAATGAGGCCGCCGAAAAATTTTACCGGCAATACAATTTTGAACCCTGGCCAATTGATGGCTTTTGCCTGTATTTGCTTATGAAAGACGTGCGCACAAGTCTCAGTTATACAGAAGCGAATTAATAAGCTAACGTATCAGCCTAAGGGTTTCTAGAAGGAAACCTTACTTCGGTTAGCGCGGTTAGCGCAACTGCAAGGTGGCAAATTAATATTTGCATTGCAGATTAACTTTTTTAAGGCTTCGATACTCATGAGCCCAATCTATTGGGGCAAAAGTAGATGTAAAGCAGGCATTTTAAACATTTCAAGCGAATATCCAAAGGCAAAATAAACCAGTCGGGCAGACTGATAAAAGTCGATCTGCTTACTTGCTTCTGCTTTAGCTTTTCGGTTAATTAAACAGTGCATATCCCATTTTCCCCAGTTTAGTCACCTCCCACAGCCCCAGACCCATTTAATTCTGAAGAATATCTCTCTTACTAAGGAGGCGCCATCGCACTAGCCCTTCGGTTATGAGTTAGATGAGCATCGAAGAGTCTGGAAGCCATAAAGTTATGTCGTGAGATGTTCACGACTCAGTGGCAACCGGCACGAACACCAGCAACAAGGGAGTCACCAATGCTGGTACTTTCGAGGCACCCCAGAGAACAAATCCTATTGGGCGACCGCATTCTCGTGACCGTGATAAAGATCCGGGAGAACAAGGTCCAACTGGCTATCAATGCGCCGTCCCTAATCGAAGTACACCGGCAGGAGGTCTCCGACAGCATCCTCGATAAAAGGAGCATCCCTGCTGCGGTCTCCGTTGAGGGATGGTCCCTTCGACCCGCCTTACAGCCGATCCCAACGAATTTCGGGCTCTGCCTCTGGCGCTTTAGAGACGAGTCCATTACGATCGGCAGCGATATCCTCATCACTGTCGTCGATATTCAGCGGGACAAGGTCCGCCTCGGTATCCAAGCACCTATCCAAGTTTCGGTTCATCGCCGGGAGGTCTACGAGTCTATCCAGGCAGAACTGCAATCAGGCATAAGGAGGTATGGCTAAACTCATCAGCCCACCCAGCAGAATACCGTTCAGGGCACGGCGAATGTTCGCTAAGATAAGGGCGATCAGGAACAGCAAACTTGGTCGCCTTTATTAACTTCTTTTTTATTTTGTTGGAAAACCTTACGCTAATTGTAAAGAGCCATTTTAATGAGATGACAAGAATTGTAATGCCAAATACTGACAAATAGCGGCATTTATATTAGCATTCATTAATCTAATAGCTTTCAGCTGGATAATTCCAAATGAAAACTCATCTTCATGATTCGCGCAATACCTATTTATAAAAGCATGGATTCTTTTAATACCCACAACCAAATGTGTCCGTCCCAAATCATTCTGGAAATAGATTTGCCTAATGATACTCAGTTAAATAGCAAATTATTTTTTGACTCATACGACTATCAGACAGAACGAAAATACACTTTGCCAGCATTGGAGCAAATACTGGTGAGACAAGCCATGGCTGAATTAGTCCAGAAACTATTGCTTGAAACAGCATATCTGGCAGCCCTAGTCCGGTATTATGAGAACTTTTATTATTTTCAGTCCGCCATTGCCTTACCTTTTTATGCTCAGCAATATCCACAATATTATTCTGGGCAATATTTTGCTGAGCCGCCTGCAGGCAATTTTGCTCATCGACGGCATTATCTAAAACAGCATAGAGGCGAACAAGCAGAAAATCATTCAATAGATTATTCAATAAATCATTTTTACCCCTACCCAATTGATTCTTTTGGTCTTTCAACTGAAATACCTGCCGAGCCAAATCACACTTCGTCTTTAGCACACAAACTGATTTCTATTGCCAGACATAATTTAGGTCGTCCTGTCTGGGCTTTCACTAAATTTGCCTCTTTATGTCAGCGTGGCTATTTAGGTTGTGCCGCTACAGTGAGTGAATTGCTACACGAGGCTGGTTTGAATATCAAGGGTTCGGCTGGCGTTAGTGCTCTGGTGGGCGAATTGGACCATTTAGGCTGGCACAAAATAAAAATCTACGACAAAAGTCAATTTCAGGCTGGCGATATTGTTTATGGATTAAAAGGCAGCCATGCTCATATAGGCATTATTACTGCTGCCGATAATGACAAAGTTTTGGTCTGTGACAATAGCTCTAGTAGCGGCATTCTGAAAGAACGCTCTATCGAAAGCGGCGGCTCTTTTACACCCAATGGACGCTTTGCCGGCAATCTTTATGTAATGCGAGCGCTTGGGACCTAACAAAATAAGCCATTTGAATAAACAGAACTTGAAAAGAACAGTCAATTAGTATATACTATAAGTCTAGACTAAGGGGTGCTATGAAAACAGCAAAATTATTTCGCAATGGTCAAAGTCAAGCCGTAAGGTTGCCACAAGAATTTCGATTTGAAGGTAGCGAAGTTTTTGTTAAACGTATGGGAAATGCTGTGGTGCTTATCCCCAAAAAGCATGGCTGGGACACTCTACTGAACAGCTTGTCGCTTTTTTCAAAAGACCTTAAGCTAGAACGTAATCAGCCGAAGGATAAACAGGAGCGCCCAGGTATATTTGAATGAAATACCTGCTGGACACCAATATTTGCATATACATAATTAATTCTCAGTCCGAAAAATTGGCTAAGAAATTAAAAACCTATGACATCGAACAATTCACTGTGTCATCAGTTTCTGTTGCTGAACTGAGATACGGCATTGCCAAAAGTCAGGCTACTGAAAAGAATAATTTGGCTCTAGATCAGTTTTTACTTCCCTTAAAGATTGTCAATTTCGATAATAATGCAGCAATGTCCTATGGAAAACTGTGCGCCAAGCTAGAGACAAAAGGTAAACCAATAGGACCGTTGGATACATTGATCGCAGCCCAAGCGTTAGCCCATGAACTTACTTTGATCACTAACAACACCCGCGAATTTAGTCGAATTGACGGACTCAAAATTGAAAACTGGACATAATTTTTGACTTGTAGACACATTCTGCCTAGAACGCTTTGACATCGAGCTTTTCTTTTTCTGGATGATAAATGGCATAGCCATTAAAACCTTCTGCTATAAGACTATCGATTTGTTTGCGCATGTCTTTTTTCTTGGGCAAGAGCGAAATGCACTTATCGTCTGCCCTTAAAGTATTAGCCTTTAAAAACACCTCTGTTAAGTGATCGCGATCCTGATCAAAAATAACGGCGATTTTGCTCAATTCTGTTTTTGTGCTTTGTTCTTTTTCCATAAGAATAGAAACAATACGTTCAAAGCCAATGGAGAAGCCACAAGCAGGAACATCTCGCCCCGAATATTTGCCCACCATTTTGTCATAACGTCCACCACCAGCTACTGAATGTGCTGCACCGGCAATAACTATTTCAAAAATTTGTCCTGTGTAATAGCCCATACCACGCACTAAAGTAGGATCAAAAACAATAGCATAGCGACCGGCGGCGGCTTTACTTATTGCCGTAATAACTTTATCGAGAGCCATAATTGCTTCTTTATCGCAATTAGACGGGATTTGACTAAGGGCAGTCTTAGTTGTGTCCTTATTAGTTAAAGTGCCCAACAAGGAAAACATTTTTTCCACAGCTTCATTAGCATGACCATTGGCAAGCAATTCTTTTTTAACGCCAGACAACCCGATTTTATCAAGCTTATCTATTTGAATGAAAACGTTGTCGAATCGCTCGTCTTTAAAGCCGCAAGATGCTACTAAAGCAGTCAATATGCGGCGGTCATTAAGACGCACAGTAAATTTCTCAAAACCGAGATTAAGCAAAGCATCGGCAGTAGCTTGTATAAGCTCCATCTCCGCAATTTCTGACTTAATGCCAAAAGTATCTATATCACATTGCGTAAATTGCCGATAGCGCCCGGCTTGAGGACTTTCAGCGCGCCACACAGAACCTATTTGTATAGATTTAAAAGGATAAGGCAATTGAGCCTGATTATGGGCGAAGAAACGTACTAAAGGTACAGTTAAATCAAAACGTAAACCAAGATCACTCAATTCAGAAATCAGCTTTTGTTGATCCGCGCTATTTTCGCTTAGCGCTTTTTCCAACTTGTCGCCGCGCTTTAAAATCTCGAAAATCAAAGTGAGATTTTCTCCACCTTCGGATGTTTTTAATTGTCCAATGTTTTCCACAGCCGGAGTTTCAATGCGCGTAAAGCCATATTGCTCATAAGTTTTTACCAGACTAATTATTGCCCAATCGCGCAAAGCAGTTTCTTTGGGTAGCAGATCACGCATACCGCGTGCTGGCGCGGTGCTAAAACTAGTGCTAGTGCTCATTTTTTCTCCTGCGAAGATCTAAGCTAAGGCTAGCATAACTGTGCTAATGATTGTACTAATAATGGTAACGGCACTGAGCAATATAAACTATTTTATTTTCTACCTTATATACCAAACGATGTTCTTGATTGATCCGTCTAGACCAATATCCCCTTCGATCAAACTTTAATGGTTCTGGTTTACCAATTCCACTATAAGGCTGGCGTTGAATGTCCCTGATAAGCTCGTTGATTCTTTGTAAAAGCTTAAAGTCATTTTGTTGCCAGTAAATATAATTTTCCCAAGCCTTGTCGCTGAAAGATAAGTCCAATTTATCAATCCCTATTTTATGCGTTGCTTAGGCTTTTCGATTAACTTTCTCTTTTTCGTTTTGCCTGCCTCAATTTCAGCAATAGATGCCATTAGATGGGCAGCATTTTTAGGACTGCGGAGAAGATACAGAGTTTCCATCAATGATTCATATTCATCCAAAGACATCATTACTACGGATTTAGCATTTTGTCTTGTAATAATTGTCGGATTATAGTCGTCACAAACTTGTTCCATGACTTTGGCGAAATTACTGCGAGCGGCACTATAAGATATGGTAGCCATTATTCTTTATCCTTATATTGTACATGTACAGAATACTGTACAATTGTATCATCCACAGGCCATAATATCAAGAGCAAAAATAGCAGATTAGTCTCTAAGATAATCTAAACCCTCTTTTAGAATTATTTTCGCCGCTGCCGAAAAAATGTTTGCAGTAATGACTGACATTGCTCTTGCATAACACCGCCGGTCACCTGCGGAATAGGATAGGGACGGCCCGCTACAAATAAATTGAATTTAGAACCAACTGCCCCTGAATTGGCATCGTAAGCGCCAAAAACAAGTCGGGAAACGCGGGCTTGCATAATTGTTTCGGCACATATCGGACAGGGCTCTAAAGTGGTGTATAACGTTGTTCCATCTAGTCGCCAACTTTTTTGCATTGAGCAAGCTTGGCGGATTGCTACTATTTCAGCGTGATCAGTGGGATCTTGTGTTTTTTCCTTTTGATTATTGCCTTTTGCTATCAATTCGTTATCGCGCACCAACACACAGCCCACCGGCACATCCTCTCCCGAGAGGCGCGCTTCATTCAAAGCTATTTCCATCCAATAAAAATCAGAATACTTTTTGTTGTTCAAAGCGTTGTTCAAAAGAAATAAAATTATCCTAAGCTAGACTAGCCGCCAAAAGAGCCGGGCTTTCCCGAAGAATTAGATCCGCGAGAAGAAAAAGCTTCTTCAACAATCAAAGCAGCCATTTTAGGAATCATCTTACTTAAAGCCTGTATTTGTTCCTCTGTGAATTTAGCACCTGTTTCTTCCATAGTTTTTCGGATAATGCGCTCCGCTTCAGATTTAAACATTAGTTTCTCCTATTCCTTACCCCGACCTTGCTAACTGTTAACCGATGATATTGATGCTACTGCATCACAATAGCCCGACCTTATTATAGCTTATGACTTCTTGCACTACCTGTAGTATCAGATCGTTGATTGGCCCAACGATCGTGCCTTCAAGTCCCCTTGATTTTTTCTCGACTAACCATTGCAAAAATAAAAGACGACTGAGGGCTTCCGCATAGGGCAATAGTGCAATCACATCGCTCATGTGACGAGCCGACTCATCACAATATGCCTCAATTACCTCGTGCTTAAAGCGATTAAAGTTGCCATTCTTGGTGTGAGCGGAGGTGATAGTTGCCAGGTCAAGCAAAGGAACACCGATAAACGTGAACCAGGACCAATCAATTACAGAGAGTCGTTCATTATGCAAAATAACATTTTCTGCATAATAGTCTCCATGAACGAGCGATATCGGTTCGCGAGCTAATTGTGAGGCTATCTTGGAGGCTAGTTTCTGCAGAGCAATTTCATCCTTGTTTATTATCAATCGCCAGACTTTTAATTGTTTAATCAAAGTTTCTGTCAAGCTTGTGTAATCAATAGGTGTTATTGTTCTAAGCACACCTGCTCGCATGAGTTCGTCTACCCGGTAAATATAAGCGCGATGCATTTTGGCTAGGTCTTTGCCTAAAATACCAGCAATTTTAGGGTTGCCGACATTAACAAGAGATTGCTTTCCTAAGTCCTCTAAAAACAAGGCGATCATTGGTCCATAATGAGCTGCTAGATAAAGCTGTGCAGAGTTAGAAATAGAAGGGATTAAAACCCACTCAAGAATGTCTTTTTCTATATCCCATGGAGGAGCAACCAGCTTATAGATAATTGAGGAGGGCAAGCTATCCGCAATCCATATTCGTTCTACATAAGAGAGATCGCGATGCCTAAGCACCTCCCGCTTGATAATATTGACCGGATGACCATAAAACTCTGTTAACCAGCGATCAAGACGTTCTTGTGGCACCAGTTCGAGTAGCTTGAGGCTAGAATTTTCTTGCGATCTCACGACACTCTCACAATCATCTACTAAACTTATAACTTGAATAGCCCAAAACCATTGCCTGCCTATATATTAGCTCTTCCCAATTTATTGAATTTTGTGAGATAACTGTGAGATGCTGAATGGGCAACAGGTGGAGGCTTGCAACAGGGGAATATGTATATTACTATGCGCAAGTTCTAGGAGATTTATAAGTATTTAACTCAGTCTTTAGCTCTCAACGAGTTTTATTTGGTATTTATATTACTAAAAACTATATACGTCTTTTCCTTACTAATTAGACGACTATATGCAGAGAGGTCAATAGACTATGAAATTAAATAGCTGTTTGCGCAGCTCAGCTGGTGCAGCCCTAGGAATGGTGGCTGCCGCTCTCTTTATAATTTTGGCCATCGGTTTATTCTTTTATTATGCTGGTAGTTTATTTGGTGGCGGTAATGAATTAAACCGCGCGTCTGACGCGGGTATTTTAAGTGTTGCCAAACAAGCTTTAGTACAGCCAGCGGTGGCTTTAAACGATCCCCAATTATTAGCAACCAATAGTTGCGTGGTTGCTAACACCTTACAAACCTGTCCAGAATCACCGGTACCATATAATGACTTTGCTGTTGGATCAGTAGGACAAACTAATTGTCTTGCTGATCAAAATGTCAATGGCTATCCTGCTATTGATTTGATTACCTACAATAGATGTGCTGCACAGGCTGTTTTAGTGGGCTTGGAAGCTCAAAAAATTGGTACAACCACCGCATACCAACATTCACAGGCCGTATGTTGGGCTGTATTAGGCATAGGGAAAGTACTTCAGCAACGTTTTGCCCAAGGTGGGCTCGATGGTTACTATGACAATGCGGCTAATTTAAATACTTTAGACATGCTTGGCCACGGTACTATTGTCAGTCGTAATGGAAATTTAAAACAAGGGTATGTAAATCCTGGAAGAGCAAGTAACATTTATTTTTATTCTGACGTTTCTTATCCAGGGCAAGCTGTTCCAATAGCCCAAATCCCTCAGAATACGGCTAGCGCAGATCCTAAACCCGATCAGACTACAGCTGCAAACTCAGATCCCGGGTTTCCTGCAGGCGAGACAGTATATTATGCTCAAGGGTATGAGCCTATAACGGTTATGCCTGGTACCCCGCAAGCTAGTTTAATTTCTTTTGTTCCTGATAATCCTCAAGCAACTCCGCACGCAATCGATTTAACACGTGTAGAAGAAGCAGCAACTCCTCCTTTTAATAATCTCTTGGCTTGGGTGCCACCAAATGCCTTTCAAGCCAATTCTAAAGCCAATGTTGACATAACAGGATCAGGTAGAAGGCCAGACGGTACTTTTGTTAATGCCATATCCTGTGCCATGATAGGCTGCGGCGATCCATTAGCAGGACTTAATGGACTTATAGGCGGTGGTGGTGGTCCACAAGATCAACCAGCTCGTATTCCCGGTGGCTTCCTACGTTTGTACAATCTGCCAGGTATGGAACAAATTAGTAATCTTCCCCTTGGTCCAGTACCCGGACAAGTAGGGGGTGACAGTGTAGCTTTTGATGCCAGCGGATTCATTTTAAATAATGCTGAACTTGGTGGTCTTGCGACTGTATATTTTGCTACACCAATACAGTATTTACCTAATGGTAATGTAGACTTAAATCACACAGTTTTTGGTTTTGATGCCCATGGTAAAGCAGCGATGCAGTTCTGGATTAGGTTCAATAAATCCCGTTCTTCTTCAACCGCTGATGTGATCCATGGACAACAACGTGATCCTGCTTTGGATGGCAATAGTTCGCCAAATAGTTCTCAAATACTAGCATCAGGCAGAAATCCGCACGCTACTACTTTACGTGAAGGTCCTGTTCTTGGTCAAAAGGCTGTTTTGTCTGACATGGTCAAAATGACTGGATATGTCGACGTGCATAGCTTAGTACTTGATGGCGTCACCCCAGTTAATGATTCTAATGGTCAGCCAATTGCTGCTAATGTTGCTATGGCAATAACTACCGAGGTTGCTGGCTCTAACTTAGGTCAAGGCCCGCCTCATAATGTGGATATAACAGTTCCGTTCAACAACAGGACTTGGACATGGGTAGAATATCTCAAATACAAAGTAATCCAAAATTATGCTCGTAATTTCAGTCTAGGACATTTTAGTTTAAACCAGATAAATGCTGCACAACAAATCCTTACCTCCGGTCAAAAATTCTTTAAGTGGTGGGACGCGCGGCACTTACATCGAGTTTACTGGTCATCTCCTAATAACTACTTATTGCAAACAACAGGCAGTAACCGTGGTTTAGAAATACCAAGTTCCTCTCAATTCATGACTGTGGGCACTCCAGCTAATTTGTTTAGTATGATGGATGAACAGATTCAGGATAGAGGAGGTTATGTAGCCGGACAGACTACTTATGATCAGTTTATAACTGATATTACAAATCGTGTGCGGTTGATAAGACCGAGCTGGTCAGTCACAAATGTAGTTAACGCTTTGAATTCTCAACAGTTAGCCCCAGGTAGTCTAATGTATTTACGTGATGACGGTAATGGAAATCTAATCATGACTAATACTTGCCCCCAAGATACAGGCGTAGCGCCTGAAGGTACTGGATCAGCTAATGCACAGGTTATCTACGTTACAATGCCCGGACCAAACGGCAGTCAAGGACAAACCTTGGAAATGGATAACTACGTTATTAATACTCAAATTGATGGGTCATTAACTGCTTACACAGCTGATGCTAACACGGAGCTACAACCTTGGAGAACGGAAAGAGGAAGTATCTTCTATGAATCTGGAGCTGTACTCTACAACGCTACTGGTTACAATAATTTAGTTGGGCAAGTGAATTTCTTTTCACGGCCAGCACAAGATCTAAATGTAAGTTACGCTTATCCTAACTAAAAGTGCTAGACAAATTAGGGAAAATAGAAATGCGCAAGACTTTATTGGCTCTATCTCTCACTGTCACATATAGTGGAGCATTTGTGAATTGCGGTATGGCCCAATCTCAATATAATTATCCCTTACCTAATATCCAAGCTCCAAAAAACGCCAAGTTCAAAAAAGAGTTCCGCCAAGCAACAGGTAAAGAAGTAATCATACCCGATATTCCAAAATATCCCGGAAGCACATTTATTTCGGGGCAAGAATCTAAAAAGAAGGAAACTGGAAGTGTCGATTATTTGGTAACATACTCCATTTCCAAATCTAGCGAATCACAAGTTATTCCCTTTTACGCGAATCTATTTAATGGTGATGGATGGCATATTTCGCAGCAAACAGAGGGTGCAATCAGTGCTAGCAACGAAAGCAAACAGGCTACTTGCAGTGTTTTTGTAAGCAGCGATGGCGATACTTTTAGCTCTCTAAAAGTCGGTTATTCTGTCTTGCCGCTTGGATCAGGGCAACCATAATTTTATTTTGCTTTTTTGCCTATTCTTTAGGACTGACTTCAGCGTCGATTACATCTTCATTGCCAGCAGAACCGCTGCTTGCACCACCATTAGCGCCATTAGGAGAAGCGCCGCTTCCTGGTGTGGCTTCGGCAGTTTGCCCTCTAGAAGCGAGTTCTTGTTGCAGAGTAACTAGAACGCCGCGCAAGTCATTCATCGAGCTTTTGATAGCTTCAGTTTCTGCCTTTTGCTCAATCTTCTGCCGCAATTCAGTTATTAATTGCTCAGCCCGAGACTTAGCCGTGGATGATGCTTCGCCAAGCTCTTTTATTTGTCGTTCAACTGTATAGCATAAACTATCTGCTTCATTGCGAGTATCTGCTGCTTCTTTGGCCAATTTATCTTGAGCAGCATGGGCTTCTGCTTCTTTAACTAGCCGCTCGATATCGTCTTTCTGCAAATTGGTGGAAGCAGTTATGGCTATTTTTTGTTCTTTGCCAGTAGCTTGGTCGCGTGCAGTGACATTTAAAATGCCGTTAGCATCAATATCAAATGACACTTCGACGCGCGGCATACCTCGCGGCGCAGGTTGAATACCATCAAGGCGGAAATTACCCAAAAGCTTATTGTCGCGAGCCATCGGTCTTTCACCCTGATAAACCTGAATGTCTACGCCAGGTTGATTATCTTCGGCGGTGGAGAATATTTCGGATTTATGTGTTGGTATAGTTGTGTTGCGTTCCACTAATTTAGTAAACACTCCCCCCATTGTTTCGATACCCAGAGATAATGGAGTGACATCCAACAATACAACATCGCTTACTTCACCAGCGAGCACACCTGCTTGAATAGCAGCACCAACGGCTACCACTTCATCTGGATTAACGCTTTGATTTGGCTCTTTGCCACCAGTTAAACTTTTAACTAGAACTTGCACAGCCGGAATACGTGTTGAACCACCAACTAAGACAACCTCATCTATTTGTCCGGTCGTGAGCTTGGCGTCTTTCAAGGCTTGTTCAACCGGGCCACGGCAGCGCTCGACTAAGTGTCTGGTTAATTCATCAAATTTGGCTCGGGTAAGACGCAAGTCCAAATGTTTAGGACCGGTCTCGTTAGCGGTAATGAATGGCAAAGAAATATTGGTTTCAGTTACCGAAGAAAGTTCTATTTTTGCTTTTTCGGCTCCTTCTGTCAGTCTTTGCAGAGCCTGCGGATCTTTGCGTAAGTCTATACCTTCTAATTTTTTGAACTCATCGGCTGCCCAGTCGACAATTACATGATCGAAATCATCCCCGCCCAAGTGTGTATCGCCAGAGGTTGATTTGACTTCGAAAACACCGTCGCCTACTTCTAGAACTGAGACGTCGAAAGTACCACCACCTAAGTCAAAAACAAGAATGGTTTCATTGTGCTTTTTGTCGATACCATAAGCAAGCGCTGCTGCAGTTGGTTCGTTGATGATTCTAAGCACATCTAGTCCGGCAATTGTGCCAGCATTTTTGGTTGATTGGCGCTGTGAGTCATTAAAATAGGCGGGCACAGTAATAACTGCGCTTGTCACCTTTTCGCCCAGATACTTCTCTGCGTCTTCTTTTAGCTTGCGCAAAATCATGGCCGAAATTTCTTCAGGAGTATAATCTTTGCCTTGAATAGAAACTTTGCAACCACCATCCGAGCCTTCTTTCACTTTATAAGAAACGAGCCCACGTTCTTGGGCTGTTTCTTCAAAGCGTCGTCCGATAAATCGCTTAATGGAATAAACAGTGTTTTGTGGATTAACAACAGCTTGACGGCGAGCTAGCTGCCCAACCAAGCGTTCACCGGTTTTAGTAAAAGCCACAACTGAAGGGGTAGTGCGAGCACCTTCTGCATTAGCAATGACTACAGGTTTACCACCCTCCATCACAGCTACGACAGAGTTAGTAGTACCTAAATCTATTCCTAGTGATTTACCCATTTCAAATTCCTCAACTGTGTTCAAAAATGATAAAAAGACGGCCTCTGGCGTAGGCTATCCTCTTACATGCAACTGTACAAAATAGTAAGGCTAACCTGCTAAAAAATAAGGAAAGGATCACAACTTATAAACAATTTGTGTTATCAAGACCCGAGTTGGAAATGATGGAGGATAGAATAGTTGACATCTATTCTAAGAATTTTCCGGTTAGCTAGCGCAGCCACGCTAGCTTTATAAATTGACAATTAATATTTCCAATAGAATAAATGCTTATTAAGCTCTTGGGTTTTCACTACTTTGCGGCTGGATCTCTGTGAAACATACATTGACTGCGTCCGTTGCAAAGTGAAATTATGAGATGTCGTTTTCTTCATTGGTCAGGAGGTTCCCACCCAGTTCAAAAGGAGCAGTCAGATGCACAAAGTCTCTCATTGCAGCAGTGCAGCGACCGCGATCGAAAATCCGTTAATCATGCTTATGGATTTTCGCGAGTTCGCGCATTACCTCGGCCACATTGCGAACTGCAAAGAGTGTTATGAGCTTGCCAAAAGCAAGCGCACTCGCCATCACTTCTCTAAACAGTGGATCAGCGGTGCCTGGCACAGTGACGGCGTTCTGGATGAGCTGATAGCTCGTTGAGAAGAACTCCTCCGGCGGTCTGCCCAGGCCGTCAAGAACAAGAGGAAGAAAAAGAAACGGCATTTGCGGCCCAATCCCGTCTGAAGCCAAGTTTCTGGTCTTCTCTGCCTCCTCATTGGCAACCGAAATTCAATCAATAAACCATGGCGTAGCAGTGGACTTTCAACATAGTCCGGGCTACGCCCTGGTCAAACGAGCGTTGTTCGCGTCTACTTACTACTTAGGCGATTACGAACTGCCGCCTTGCAGCCCATGACAATGAAAGGCGAATATGAGATGAGCGCTTCCAATGGAAAACGTCCCCGCGTCCTTGTTTTGGAGAACAGTCACCAGGACGGGCCAACAGTTTGCCGCATTATTAAAAAAATCGGACCTGAACCTACTTGGGTTCCACAAGTTCGGGCGTACGGGGCAGGGGGATTCCTCGGTAAAAAGGCGGATTTTGGCTGTAAAAAACCTCGCTTGGAAATGTTCGTAGGCCGCTGGCAAGAATACGCTCTTATTCTCGCCAACGGCAACGTTGGACCCCGGATTTCCGGGTTCAACCTTGTGCCCTTAATTTTAGCAGCGGAGCGCCCTGTCCCTTTCATAGGGATAGACAACTGCGAGAGAAAAAACGAATACATGACCGCGCGAAAGGCCAACAGTAGCACGACCAGCAAGCGCGATCCGATTGCGTTTGAAGCTTATCTGCGGAAAATTTTCCGCGAGCTGAAAATCAAGTAGCCTTGTGCTAAGGCAATGAAGAAGTGTGCCGAGAAAATCATTGGGGGCGTTTCCGGCACATTTTCTTTTTTATTTCGTATAAAAACATTGCTGCCAGCGGTGCTTAAGGACAGCAAGCTTTTCCTTCGCCTTTTATATTTTTATTCATTTGAGCCAGCATGGACATACCGCCAGTTTTATAGAAGCGTCTAAAGAGCGAACCTGCAAAAACAATAGCAATTATATTTAGGACACTAGTGTAATAAAACACTGCACCATGGGTGACTACCATTTCTGAGCTGTGTACCGGATAAATGCCCATTTTTAGAAAGAGCCACTGACAAAAGTAAGCCGCTACAACCATAGAAATATAAAAACTAATGGCTAAGAATCCTGCCATTTTAAGTCCGTAATACTTACGATAAATATCAAGTAAAGGCAAAACAAGTAAATCAGCAAACAAAAAAGAAAGCACACCACCAAAACTCATGCCTTGCTGCCAAAGCACAGCCGCCATAGGCACATTACCGATTGAGCAAACAAATGAAAGCACGGCAATTAAAGGTCCGACAAGAGGACCAACCCATTGAGCCATTTGATAGTTATCTTTAACAAAAAGAATTGCCCATAATGAATCTGGAACGACAACGGACAGAATGCCCGCTATAAATATGCCCACCACAATATCTGGCCATAAAGAGGCCCAGTCCATAAAGAAATAATGACTGATGGCAGTTCTACCTTGTTGCGAAAATATGCGCTTCAATAAAGGCTCTTTGCTATTTATAGACATATCCATAGAAGCATGTCCTTCCATTTTTCCTGCTTGGTCAATTCCTGCTTGTGCTTTTGCCTCGGCAATAAATTCTTTGGGCAAAAAGAAACGAAAAATCAAAGACATAACGACAATCATCACGATACCACCGATAAATTGGGCTAATGTAAATTGCCAGCCCAAAAGTATGGCCAGCAGTATGCCCAATTCAATAACCAGATTAGTAGAAGCGAATTGAAAAGCCATAGCGGCATTAAAATCGGCGCCTTGTTTAACCAAAGCGCGAGCAATAGCGCAAGCTGCATAAGAGCAAGACGAAGACGCAGCGCCGCTTAAAGTAGCTATGGAAAGTGACTTGAAGCTATTGTCTGCAAGCCATTTGCTCATGTCCGACTTGGTTACAACTGCTTGCACAATAGCGGAAAATGCAAAGCCGAGCACAAGTGCCCAGAAGATTTCCCAGCCCATATAAAATGACATAGACAAAGATGCTTTGATGTAGGACCACAGACTTTCGAAACAGCTATGCATTTAGAGAGCCAATGAATGCTTCTACTAAGGCCGGGTCATATTGGTTACCGGCATCTTTTCTCATTTGTTCTTGTGCTTCCGCAATAGGTATGCCCTTGCTTGATTTGGTATTAGTAATCATTCCGTGATAGCTGTTCGCTATGTATATTATTCTAGCCGCTAGGGGAATTTCTTCTCCTTTTAGTCCACCTGGGTATCCATTGCCGTCAAATTCTTCATGGTGAGCAAGCACAATTGGGGCTAAATGACTTAAATCAGAAGATGATTCTAGCAATTCAGCCCCGTCTATTGGATGCCGCATAGTGGTTAAAAGCTCAGCGTCATCTAAGTCTTCATCCGCCTTTTGCAAAATATCACCAGAAATGCCTAATTTGCCCACATCATGTACCAATGCTGCTAATCGTATCCCCTCTATTTGTTCAGCCGGTAAATTAATAACTTTGGCTATATCGCAGGCATATTCTGCTACCTGGATCGCGTGAGGTGTAAGATACCTATCTTTTTGTTCAATTGCTTCCACCCAGCCATTTATTCTGCCGAGCGTGCGCATGTCGATATTGGGTATCGAAAAAATATATTCGCTGCTTGTTTTTCCTTCCGTCTTTGTGGACAAAACTTTTTCCACTTTTTCTCTAGCCTGTAAGTCTGTTTCTGCTTCGATTTCTGCCATTGCTTCTTGTGACGGCAGATCAAACTTTTCTTCTATTTGTCTTTGCGCGGGCAAATCAACTAAACTGGTTGAAGCTGGTTTTTGTTTATGTAGAGAAGCTCGCAGCGGACTGGTAGTACTCTGTGCTTGTGCTTTAACCTTAGGCCACATAGAACCTTGCAGTCCAGACATTACAGGCCCAGTTGAAGGTGTAGGTATGGAATTAAGATCGCCCCAGAGATCCTCAGTACTTTTTTCTGAGGTACCGGTTCTTGCCTCTGTTGCTTGTGATTGACCTTTTGTTTTGCTTTTCCTTTGCACCGGTACTATACTTGGTTCAGCAGAGAATGCTTTCGCTGATAAAACCTCGTCCTTTCGGCCCGGCTTTCTCTTTTGTTGCTGCGCTGTAGTCTTAGAGTCTTGTTTCTCTGGTGCTTCGTGGCCAATAGCTTCACTACCGGACTTCATTGATATAGGTGTTTTAGGCAGGGCTTGGGCTGGTAATTGGTGCAAAGTCTCTCTAGCAGCGCTAGGAATACTTTGCTGTCCAAAAGCTCCCTTCAGAGATTGGGCCAAAGAAGCAGTAGCTGCACTATCAGAAGTCTTTGCTGCTGCTACGATGCGCTGATGTAGCTGCATAATCGGTTTATGGATTCGCTTTTCTTCTGGCAATTTAGCCAGTGCCTCTGCCACTCTATCTGCGACATTTTGCACTGTGTCGACTTCACTTATAGTCCAGTGTCTGCGATAGTCACATTGTTGAATAATCACACAGCCATATACGTTATTGTCGTTGAGCAAGGGCAAAGATAGTAAAGATCTTGTGTTCGAAAACTGTAATTCTGCTTGTGCTGGGGTTAGATAAGAATTTGCTTGCCCCTCATAAAATCTAAGCGGGGCATCAGAAGAAAGTGTTTGAGCAATTAACGAAGAGTCGTTCGTAGGCCAGCGGCACTCCTGACAGCTTTTGACTTTATCTTGTTGCCAGTATTCATAACATTTCCAGCCAGCGCTTTTATCATCTGTGCACACAAAAATACAACGACTGCAACGTAAGGCTTTGCCTAAGATATTGACCACCATAAAAAGGGCATCGCCAACACCAAGAGAATAGCTCATCAGGTTATTGATTTCAACCAAAAAAGTTTCTCTAAAAGTTTCGCGTTGAGCAATGTCATTGAGCTGAGCTTGGCGAATCAGCTCGCCTACTTTACCAGCTAAAAGCCTAGTGGAATCAACTTCCTCAGGTAACCATGGTGTCGCCCGACTCAAAGATAATGTGCCAAAACCACGACCATTGATGTCTAGAGGGAGATTTAGTCTAGAATATTTGTCTGGCTTGCCGCGATTGTAAGCAATTGGTGAGCCAGGGGGTGAATAAGTCTCGCAAATCACAGCACTATTAGGATCAAGCGGATTGGCAAGCAAAATCTGAGTACAATTAGCATTCAAAGATTGCCCTAATTCATTGACAGCAGTTTCTACAAGTCCCCTAAGGTCCTTTATTTCACTTAGCTTTTGCACTAACGTGGCTGTCAATTAAAACCTATTCCTTTCTATTTTAGATCTGCGATAAATGCTTCTTTTCTAACGCTAGAATAGCAAACTTAATCTGCTAACTTTAATTTAGATTTTGCCACGGCAACCAATTCGATTACATTAATAGCCAAAGGTATTTTTTCAAGCTTACTCAATTCTACCCACGAAGCATTGTGTAGTTCATCGCTGAATTCCAAGTCTGGCAAGGAATTATCTTTGTCCTTGAGAGTTTGACTTAATTTGCACAAATAAGCTAAGTCGATATGGTAAAAAACCCCCTTTGCTTCTGTGGCTTTCACAGCGTGAATACAGAGTGGTTCAGGCAAAAAGAACGCATTAGCACTGGCAGTTTCTGGGACAGGCGCGCTTAGAATAGAAATGCTTAGCCCTGTTTCTTCTTTTGTTTCTCTAACAGCTGTTTGATGAGGCAACTCATGTTCTTCAACATGTCCTCCGGGCGGTAACCACGCTCCTATGCGTTTATGATGGACAAGCAATATGTGTGATTGCTCGATAACTACAGCACTGGCTGTGAAATGCTTTTTGTAAGGGGCCGCTAGTTCAGTAAAAGAATCAAGCCTAGTTGAAAGTATGTCTAAACTTTTTAAGTGCGCGTAAGACAAAACCACCCCACATTAAATGCTCTGCTTAGATTACTTTAGGACCTTATTTACAAAAGATATAAAAATAAATGTTTTATGCGAAGCGCAAAAGAGCGACCAGGGCGGTTTATAAGAAAAAGTTAATACAATTAAGCAAGCCTTGGGAACAAAGCACCTTGGAAAATCTTTGCACTGGTGAGGCTTTTCAGCCCCTTCTGTTGCCAAGAAAAGTATGTTAGAATTAACATAACTTCACATAATGCTCAGCAGATCATCCCCTGTATTTCTCTTTGAGGTTGACTAGGTTATGCGCAACCTAAAACGTCAATTCGGTAAACGATTAGTTGAGGCGGCTTATAAATCGCCTACGCTAATTGATGATTTGGAGCGAATTAAAGCACAGGGTGTTCGCATTCGATTAGTAGACGGGCCTTGCCGTGCTTATTACGATAGAAAGAAACGCACTATTTATATTGGACGCTATTGCCCGCGCAATTATAAGCTAATTAGTATTGCTCATGAATTTGTGCATGCTTTAGTTAAGCCAACTTATGATCCAGTGCCGGGAAAAACAGGGCGTAAAGAATTTGTCGATCGTTGCTTGAGCGAAGAAGCAGAAGCAATCGTGCATGAAATACGAATAGTAAAAGAATTGATGGAAGCCGGAGTACCTGTCGATCCGATAGAACTTGAATGGTTGCGCCGCTATAAGCGGGGCGGCAAAAGAGCCATTAAAAAGGCATTACAAAAAACGGTAACCTCTACCACTGGCGAAGAATATCCTGAATATTATGGCAGCTGGTATGACGAAATAGTACCAGAAGCACAAAGATTGCCTTAAGCGAGGCAAAAAAGACGAAAAACCCAGAAACGGCTCGGCTCCTTCAGACCAAGACTGTTTCTGGGCTTTCTGCCATTACCCCTCATTCGTTATCGCCTGCGGCGAATAAAGGTAATATCCCAATTAAATTCCATTTTGTTCCCGCGCTGTTCCATAGAGCGCCCAAGCACACAATGCACGCCGGGCACCTTAGGAAAAGCAAACAGGACGGGCAATTCCCACTCGGCATCGAGATAATGCCGATGGTCGGGCGATGAGTTAATCGGCTTGCCCCGGAAGAAGGGCTTTTCCTCTGAGAGGCACCGGAAAAACGGTCCCCTTTCATCGACCCCAAAAGAGAGCAGATAAGCGACATCAATATCCATGACGCCTAACCGCCCATTGCCGTCTAAGTCAAGACTGACGTGAATTTCCCCGTGCCCGGATCCGGGGGGCACCCTGGTCTCCCCGCGCGCGGCCTGGACCTTAATTCCCCAGGGGTTGACGAGAGTCG
>Ga0207039_1110_pt1 | contig 20171 bp, 16 predicted proteins | sample Alteio_BWMinCont_74_FD_153264 | JGI IMG/M metagenome (GOLD analysis project Ga0207039, IMG submission 153264) | Enriched cells from forest soil in Barre Woods Harvard Forest LTER site, Petersham, Massachusetts, United States -... | ecosystem: Environmental > Terrestrial > Soil > Temperate forest >... | reverse complement strand
CAGCCGATAAAGGCCACACCGCGATTGCAACGAAATTGATAGATGAGAAGGCAGCGCTTGATATTCAAGGACAACAAGGCAACACCGCGCTGATATGTGCAGCCGCTCAAGGCCACACGGCGATTGCTTTGAGGTTGATCCAAGCAGGCGCTAATCTTGAACTAACAAATAAGGCTGAAAAAACGGCTATGGATTATGCAATTGAAAAAAATAATCTGGCATTAGTCAGTGTCTTGCTTGAGCACGGGGCTGTTATTCGAAACACAAACGCATTAGCAGTTTTTTTACAATCACAACAAGCTAATGAGCAGGTCAATTTTTGTTTAGGAGTTTTGCGAGAGCAAGAAGGAAATCACAAAGTAGCAAAAGAACTTTATCAACGCGCATTAATGACAAAGTTTCCTTACCCTGCCGCACACAGATGTCTTGGTGAAATGTACGAGAAGGAAGGAAAGATATCACACGCGGTGACTTTTTATAGTCAAGCGGTAAAGCTAAGCGATAGATTAAGTTTGAGTCGATTAACTAGTGTTGCGCAGAAGTTATTAAATCCTATAGCGCAAAAAGAAACTGTTGCTTTGAAAGCGGCACCCGCAGCTGTACCTGGAGCGGTAGCCGCTGTATCTGCATCGCAAGCAAGACACGATGTAAAACATGAAAACAAGATGGTAAACGTTGATTATACAACACTGACAGCAAGCATTTATTCTCATTTAATTTCTGGGGGGATGCATGCTTATCTCACAGTAGACCAATGGATTTTTTTGGCAGCAGATGCAATGGGAAATTCTTACTTTCAAACTTCAGACAAACATCCTAATCGACACCCAATGCAAGGCATTCATTTTGCATTACGGGCTGCTCGTAATGCAAAAAAGCAGGCAAGGACAGATGGAGAAAAAAACGAAGCCCGCCAAGTTGAACTCAGTGCTTGGGGGATGTTTGGTCAAGCAACTAACCCGTTACATGGTAGCGATAGTGACGCAAAAGGCGATCATCAGCAGCAATTAAACGCATTGGCATTCGTTGCTACTCAAGAATCTATGAGTATTATTGGTGATTTTATGGGTGATGAAAAAATTGGAGAACAAGTCAGGAATATTATTTTTAGTCCTACCAAAACGTTTTAAAACGTTCTGGTGTTAGTTCAGTGTAAATCACTGTATTTTTGATATTAGCATGCCCAAAATAACTTTGTATGGCGCGAGTATCATGACCAGCGTCAAGGACATGGTGTATTCGTAACAGATGGTAAAGCTATTAAATTAAAATCAAAAATGAAATAGCAATTAATCATCTGTTCATAATTTTTACATAAAATATTTATGTCTTTAAAATCAAGCATATGGTACAGTTTTATATGTAAAATTTTGATATGAGGTTGATTTTGGAAGAACAAACACACAATCACCTTGTGAACAAAAAGAACCTAGTCCGCCTAGGTATTTTTTTATTAATCCTGTTTATCATATATTACTTTGTTAGCCTCTGGCGTCAACACCATCACCAGCTCACTTTATATGGCAATGTCGATATCCGAGATGTCAATCTTGGGTTTCGGGTTAGCGGGCGATTATTATCACTGAATGTTGATGAAGGGGATTCCGTAAAACCAGGCGAACTCATCGGCCATCTTGATCCAGAACCTTATATACGAGAAGTCAATGCTGGAAAAGCATCTGTTAGTCAACAAAAAGCCTATCTCGTTTACGCCGAAACTGTTTATGCTCGCGAAAAAAGATTATTTGGTACAGGGGCTTCTTCAACAGATAAATACAACAATGCAATTTCTTCTCTGAATGCGACAAAAGCTACCTTGGATAAAGCGATTGCCGACCTCTCTGTCTCTACTCTTCGTTTACAAGACACTTATCTTTACGCTCCTTCTGAAGGCGTTGTTTTAACGCGCGCAGTAGAGCCTGGCACCATGTTAGCTGCAAATGATACTGTGATTACCGTCACCCTCATTAATCCAATCTGGGTCCGTGCCTATGTATCAGAATCAGAACTTGGACAAGCAAAACCAGGTACGCATGTCAAAGTGTATGCTGATTCATTTCCAAATAAAGCATTTGACGGACAAATTGGATTTGTTTCACCTACTGCAGAATTTACACCCAAAACAGTTGAAACACCTGATTTACGTACCGAACTCGTTTATCGCTTACGCATAGTTATGCAAGACCCTCATCATGAACTCCGTCAAGGAATGCCTGTGACAGTTAAAGTATTAACGAGTTAATCCCATGAATGATTCCGATATTGCGATTGTCTTAGACGGTATCGAAAAAAGATTTTCTAAAGATGAATCTGTATCACCTGCACTTTCAAATATTTCTGCCAAAATAAAACGCGGCACGATTACTGGATTAGTGGGTTCCGATGGAGCTGGTAAAACAACATTACTGCGAACTATTGCAGGTTTATTAAATATAAATTCAGGAAATGTTTTAGTAGAAGGGATAGATCCGCTTAAAGATGCAAATCAATTACACAATATTTTAGGTTACATGCCGCAAAAATTTGGATTATATGAAGATCTCACAGTACTTGAAAATCTTACTTTGTATGCTGATCTTCGCGGCGTCATTGGTGAACAACGTAAAACCACATTCGAACAATTATTGGATTTCACTAATTTAAGTGCTTTTACATCACGGAAAGCTGGGAATTTATCCGGTGGTATGAAGCAAAAACTAGGTCTTGCTTGTGCACTCTTAGGAAATCCAAAAGTTTTATTATTAGATGAACCTACTGTGGGCGTTGATCCAGTATCCAGACGTGAATTGTGGAAAATGATAAATGAACTCATATCAGGTGGAATGACTGTTATTTGGAGTACTGCTTACTTATATGAAGCAGAACAATGCAGCGATGTGTTAGTTTTAAATAATGGCCAACTTATTTATTCAGGAACTCCTTCAGCACTGACAGAAAAAATGATGGGAAGAAGCATTCAAGTACAAAACATTGAAGGTAATCACCGTCTTGTTTTGAAAAAAGGCATGCACACTCCTGAAGTCATTGATGGCACCATTCAAGGAAGCTATGTTCGATTTGTATTAAAACAGAAAAATAAACCACCAAAACTTTCTTTATTAGAAGCAGGTGCTAATGCAAACATTGTACCTGTAAAACCTCGTTTTGAAGATGCTTATGTTGATTTGCTAGGAGGCATACCAAAACAAACTATCAGTCTTGCTAACATAACTAAAACAATAACAATTGATACAAAATCTGAAATAGTTATCGAAGCTAAAGAATTAACTAAACGTTTTGATTCATTCGTTGCAACTGATAAAATTAGTTTTGAAGTAAAACGCGGTGAAATATTTTGTTTACTTGGTCCAAATGGAGCTGGTAAATCAACTACATTCAAAATGATGTGTGGTTTACTTACTCCAACATCAGGCAGTGCATCTATTTTAGGAATTGATTTACAAAAACACCCTCTTCGTGCCAGACAACAACTTGGATATATGGCACAAAAATTTTCATTGTATAATGATCTTACTGTACAACAAAATTTACTATTTTATTCTGGGATATACGGACTTTCTGGTGTTACTCAAAAAAATACAATATCAGATATAATCAATATATTTGATTTAAATCCATATTTAAATTCTAAAACAAGTGACTTACCACAAGGATTTAAACAACGACTTGCGTTAGCTTGTGCCATCATGCATAAACCCGCTATCTTATTTTTAGATGAACCCACATCGGGTGTTGATCCCATTACTCGACGTGAATTCTGGGCTCACATTAATGAGTTATCAGAAAAAGGCGTAACGATTGTCATAACAACTCACTTTATGGATGAAGCTGAATATAGCGATCACATTGGATTAATTTATCGTGGACAACTCATTGCAACAGGTACGCCTGATCAGCTAAAACAAAGTATTGCAACAAGTGAACAACCTAACCCTACTATGGAAGATGCATTTGTCGATTTGATAAAAAAACATGATAGCAAAACCAACCATACAACATTAAATACAAGCAAAGCTAATAAACCATTAACTAATTTAAATAAAAAAACTTTGTTTGCTCATAATGATTCATTACGCCGCTTATCTGCATTATGTCGAAAAGAAATATATCAAATTATTCGTGATCCCAGCAGTATTTTAATGGCATTTGTTTTACCTTTGGTTTTATTATTTATTTATGGCTATGGAATTAATTTAGATACTTCTAAAATTCGCTTAGGCATTGTAATGAATGATTTCAGTTCTGAAGCCCGTCGTTTTGAAAAAAGTTTTGCTGATTCACCCTATATTCATGCCATGCCCATGAATGCATTTAAAGCCTCTAATGAATTAAATGCTGGTCATATACGTGGATTTGTTACGATCCAATCAGATTTTACAAAACGATTAGAGGAAACAAAAGGGATTGCTCCAGTACAAATTATTACAGATGGGTCAGAACCCAATACCGCAAGTTTTGTAACTGGTTATGCTGAAGGAGCGTGGCAAACATGGCTAAATATTCGCGCCATCGATCTAGCTAAGCCTTTATTTAATCCTATCCAAGTTGAATCAAGATATTGGTTTAATCCAGCTGCTATTAGCAAACATTTTCTTGTACCAGGATCTATTGTTCTTGTCATGACAGTGATTGGTGCCTTGTTAACGTCATTAGTAGTTGCTAGAGAATGGGAGCGAGGAACAATGGAAGCACTGTTATCAACACCCATCACTCGACAAGAATTTCTTTATTCCAAATTAATTCCATATTATTTACTTGGCATGATAGCAATGACGTTATGCACAATAACCGCTGTCACAATATTAACGACTCCCTTTCGCGGATCTTTCCTGTTATTATTTATTGAAGCTACACTATTTTTAGGAGGAATACTTGGTTTAGGTTTGGTATTATCAACTGCTCTTCGTAATCAATTTAATGCAGCACAAGCAGCATTAAATATAGCATATTTGCCAGCAACACTTTTATCTGGATTTGTTTTTGAAATATCATTATTTGCCTCAAAAGTACTTTATAGAAGGAATTAAAAAATAAAGTTAAAATTCCAGGAAAAGTCACGAACCTATACGTTTCATCTGTACAACATTCATTTTATTCTTTGGATTATCATTTTCTGATTTCTTCTCAATTTGATGTAATTTAAAAAACAATTTACCTTCTTTCATTAATGAACGTCGATTTGCAACTTCATTTTCAACAATTTTAATATTACTTTCTATCCTTTTTTCATCCCAACCATTTTTTTTCATTGATTTTTTATATTCATCAACAAGTCGTTGATGAATTTTTTCATCTGCAGCCATTTGGTTAAACGAAATGTCACGAGCAAATTTCATTGTATTAGATGGAGTTGAACACCCGCATGTAGGAATTCCACAACAACAATAATCAGACATCATACTGCAACATTCTGATCTAAAACATGAAACAAAAGAACAAAAAGGCATTTTTGTTATATCAAACCCAGCTGAAGCTAACACACCGTTAACTCCATCGGAACAATTATTTGTACATAAACAAAAACAGATCCCAGGACAACAACAGCAATGTTTAGCCGTTAAAAAAGACTCTATATAATCTGTATGAATTTTTAAAACACCTTTATTGGCAACGTAAATCGGAAAAGTTAATGCTGGTTTTCCCGAATAATCACCACCCTGCGAAATAGTAGGATTTGCACCCATGAAACCTGCAGGATATAAATCAACTGATACATGTCCTGGACAGCTTCTCGGCATATAATAATTTACATGAAGTATTGTTGGACCATCAAACAAGACTCGGCTCACGTCTATTTTTTGTTGAATTTCATTTGCAGTTTTATCATCACGGACAATATTATTCCCGGCTTGAGTTTTTGTATCTGCACTAAACATAATATTTCACTATTAAAATTGCATTATCCGATGGTCGTGGGACGACGTTTATCTAAAACTGAATCGGTTGCCTCCTTTTGGTGTCGCAAGCTTAGGAAGCAGTTGATCTAAAGTTTTTTTCGGTGTTTTTGAAAATAATCCTTCTTGCGATTTTTCATCTAGCGCATTCGCTTGAGGCTGTTTAACTTGTTCTGGTTGTGCTGGTAATTTAAAAAATGTAAGTTGATCTTGACTCATGTCCTCAATATAAAATATTTTAATTTTCCGAGCATAATCAGCAACAATACCTGATAAAACGGGAGGAAAAATTTCCTGAGGTATGGATTCTTTAATTGCTCTATGTTCCTGTGTCACATGCGGTTTTAATCGATCACGCGGACCAATCATGATTGTATCTTTTTGATCTAAATCTAATGAATAAAATTCACCATTATTTTCTAAGGGTGCCTTAAGTTCCACGAAGTGACCTGTTTTAAACGGCTGTTCTTGATAATCACTTAATGTTTCTTTAGGATTTCCTCGTAACACGACAACATTTCCTTTGTTCCAAGTAACTGCAACTGCATTCCATCTGACGCTTAAATGATTTGGCAGACTAGGCCAACACATAATCTCGTTCTCTCTTCTACCTACTAAATTAGCATATAATTCACCTCTCATTTTAGCTCTAACAATAGGAACATTCATAAAACTTAAATTATCAATAGCTTTCCACACAACAGCTAAATCTTTATCGATTGGTTGATCCGACAGAATATCATTTGCAAGTTGAAACGGTCTTTCAAATATATTTATAGGATTATGTTTAGTAAGTTTAGAAATATCATATAATTCACTATAAGACAGCTTCTTAGGTTGTGTATCTGGCTTGAGTTTTGTATCAAACTGGCTTAATAGGTCTTTAGAGAGAACTAGTTTTTGACTTACTTTATTGGTTTTATGTATGTAATACAATGCATCACGGGTTCGAATGTAAGCTGCATTCGAAGGAATGACTGGACTACTAAATATTTTTTCATCTGGTGCATCAGGCATTTTAATTAAATCGCATGAATTATATTTTTTACATAATTCTCTTAGAGCATCATGACACTTTAAAATACCTGATAAATTTAAATATGGAACACCTTTAATAACAGCATCGGTTATGCCTCCACCTTTATAATCAATTTGATATTGCTTACCATCGCGTAGAGTTACTGAAAAACCTTTTGAGTAATTTCTATTTTCAAATATTTCATTATATTGATTATTTGTTATAATACCTAATGAAACTGCTCCTGGTTCTAATCCATTAAAGAGTCGCATCTCATCGACAAGCTCTACAGCCTTAGGTAACTTAATATTTAGCTTTTTAAAATCATCAACGATTGCTGAAATATCGATCGTTTCTTTGAAATCATCCAAATCGCCCACAGTAACCTTCAGGTTTTTTCTGAGTTCTAATTCAGGTGGCATGATGACTGCTGTTTTAAATACTTGATCAAGGTTTGATGGATCAATTGCATATGAAAAATAGTTACCTTTGTGCTCTTGCATCCATTGTGTCAATTCTGGATTAACAGGTTGTGATTTAGCTTCATCGACTTCTTCTAATTTTGTTGGTAATAATGCTTGTGAATGACTCATACCGAACTCCTCTCTGGCCTAGATAACTGTTTTTTATCAACACTTTCATTTATCCAAGGATATACCTCTAAATAAGGTAGCAAAATAGGCGTCAACTCTTTGCTAAAGCGCATCATAATCTTTTTTTGTGATTCATATAAACAATCAAAATCAGTATAATAATCTATAGTACTATTAAAATGATCCAAATCCCTAATAACCGAGTTTATTTTTTCTTCTTCTGAAATTGCCACACAACAATTAAAAAAACTACTATCTATTTTACGAGCATTGGGGATTTCTTTTTTTAATCGTTCAATTTCTTGTTGTGCAAATGTTTTAAGCTTATCGTTAAGTTCCATTTTCATTTTTTTTATATTGTATTCTTCCATAACATCATTATTGGATTTTAATTGATAAGAATATGATTGCGCAAAAAGTGAGGCTGAGACAAAACGCGCACAGTCACGATATTTGCCATGTTCTTTAGAAAAAGTATTATCAGTTACTTTATCTTTCATTTGATTTTTTTGAATCCAATCAGCTAGCATTTCTAGTTTAGAATACAATTGATTAGGATTCCCATCAAAATTATGAATGCTTTTAAGCGTTTTACGATAATTAAAATCAATCAATCCAGAACCTTTCACACTGTTATTTTCAACTAACTTATCAGAATATTTTTCTTTCCATATAGTTGTAAGTGTTGAACCGTCATAATGATGTAAATTCAATACAATGTTATGTGGTAATATATGAGGGTATGCTGCATAAAATTCTTTAATTTTTGTTAAAATATCAGTTCTATCGTCATAAACATTATAAGTAATGATGGCTGCTGGATTTTCAGATGCAATTTTATGAGCTTGTGCATAAATGATTGTGACCTTTGTATCATCCCCAATCCATTTGATACTTGGATCCCTATTAGCGGCATCGTAACTTGCGTGACAATCACCTGCTTTTTTATCATTACAAAGATCTTGCATTAATGTCATATCAAGACAGCAATCCATTCCTGAAAGTAAACTTATACTTCCGCAAACATGTTTAAAATGAGGAAACGATTTAACTCCCGATGCAAAGTAATCAGCACGTGAATTTTTCATTTCAATTTCGTAAGATTGCCTTAACGAAGCTGACATAATAGTGACATCTAAAAATTTTCTTTGCTTGATTTGATCAGCAATGACATTAAACAAGTGTACATTCGAACGAACAATCCTTACTGCTATTTCGCCATCTCCTTGTCTATAATTATTATTTAAAATGCATCCATCAAAATCGAAAGAGTACAAAGCAATTTCTTGTTTGGGTATTATTTTTTCATCTTTGAGTACAACTGGAATGACCGGAGACGGTGGTTGCAGTGGTTTCATTTCATTTGTTGTCACAGAAAAAATTTTTGCAGAGGATGTTTTTTCATCAGCTTTAACAGGATCTTGAGATGCAGTAGTTTGCTTTGTTTCATTAGAAGCAATATGAATGGTAAGAGGCATTTATAATTTCCTTGTTATTATTTTTTAATAATTGATAATTTTTGCAGAAGAATAACTAAAAAATTATCTAAATACAAATTATTTGATTGGCTAAATTACAATCAGACAGTGGAATTTAATTCGTAAATATTCAGTGGATTACGCGCAAAAAATGCGCTAATTCACCCTACATTAAATTTCACTCTTTAATTTTTTTATTATGCTGATATTATCTTTTAAGATTATTAAAATTCAATATAAGTAATTTAATGAATTTTTGAACAAAATGGATTACAACTAGAACAAACGAGGATATTCACTTGCAAACTAGAAGCACTTGTAGCCGTGTTATGTCTACCTTATCGAGCATGAGGCCCTATCTTTTTAATCGCAGAACTGCATTTCGACTTGTTTCTGCAGGTGTTTTAACAGTAGCGGGAGCGGGACTTGATTTATTAGTACCTTATGCCTTTAGCGCAGTTACATCAGGATTAAGTGTATCGATATTGGGACTCGAATTAAGTTCCAACGCTTTAATAGGAGCAAGTGCTGGTGCCTATATAATTAGAGATATCGTAGTTAGTTATCGCAATGAAGTGTTAGCCCCTGTCGCTCCAAAATCTGTTGTTGATCTTGATACAGCTTACTCGCGTCATGCGTTAACACGCTCACTTGAGCAACGCGCTACTGCAAAACCAGAAGAAGATATTGTTCGGTTACAAAAAGGCTTTTATGCCATGTATAGTATAACCGATCAATTATTTAGTAACATAGTACCCGTCACAGTTAATACAATATTTGCAAGTGCTTTATTTGGCTGGCAATCACCGATATCAGGAGCTGGATTAGCCGGTGTTGTTATTGGTAGTGCACTCTATAATGTCTCAACCACGAAAAAAAATGTTAAATTGCGACATGAATCACTTGTTAAAAGTAATCATAGTTATGATGATTTAATGCGAACACTTCAACATACTGGAACAATTCAAAAAAATGGAAATGAAGAATACGAGCAAAAACGTTGTGTTACTTCACATAAAGAATGGGCACAAGCAGAAATTAAATCCAATGCCTATGCTATTCAAGTATCCAGAAGACAAACTTTATTAATGGATGCCATATTTGCTGGATTGTGTTTTACCAATTCCAGCTTGTCGCCTCAACAATATAGCGCATTACTTACCTATCTTTTTTTAAATCTTGGATCAGTCAGTTCATTCAGTTCCGCTGTAACACAAGTTGTTTCAGGTGTCGCAGATTTAGAGCCTTTGTTTCAGCATATGGCTATCAGACCTGGTGTTGAAGATGGTTTTCCTAATAATAAATTAAATATAGAAACAAAAAATGCCAATGTAGAATTTAAAGATGTTAGTTTAACATTAGGTGGAAAATTAATTTTAAATAAAATTAATTGCGTAATACCAGCAGGAAAGAAAACTGTCATCGTTGGTGAAAGTGGTTCCGGTAAATCTACCCTACTCTCCTTAATAGATCGAACATACGATCCTACTTCTGGCATCGTTTTAATCAATGGAAAAGATATAAAACAACATAGTCTACAAAGTGTAAGAAGTCATGTTGCAACTATTCAGCAAAAAACAGATTTATTTCACGAATCAATTGGTAAAAATATTCGTTATGGCAGACTGAATGCAACGAATGATGAACTTAAACAAGCAGCAGGACAAGCAAGAATTGATACATTTATTGAAAGTCTCCCAGAAAAATATGAAGCTAACGTTGGTGAACGTGGCAGTCTTTTATCGGGTGGACAAGCGCAACGCGTGGGAATAGCAAGAGCATTAATCAGGCAACCCAAGATTTTATTATGTGATGAAGCAACATCTGCATTAGATCCTGCAACAAAAGTATCAATTCAAGAAGAAATTGATTGGATACCCGATGTGACAAAAGTACATGTTGTCCATGATTTGTCTGTAGCTATTGATGCTGATTTGATTATTGTTTTAGATAAAGGTCGAATAGTTGAAATTGGCACACATGCTGAATTATTGAAAAAAAATGACGGACACTATAAAACCATGTGGGATACACAAGCTGCAACAGTCGCGACTAGCGAAGAAAATAAAGTAATTGATGAAAAAGCAATTCCAGCTCCTGGAACATCGTCTGCAGCACCTAAACCTATAGAACCCGTTAAAAATAAAATTGAAGTCATTGTTGAACAGCCAAAAGATGAAAAAAATGCATTAGGTGGTAAATCACCCGTTAAATCTGCTGCAGCAGCTTCACCTAATAAAAATAAACTATTTGTACCAGTTGAAGTCATCGTGCCACCCGTTAGATCAGCGTTTGCAACCGGCACTTCTTCACCCATTAGAACTCCTCCGCAACCAGAATCGCATTACATCGATGAAGAAGAGCAAGCTGAACCTGAGAAGCAAGAGAATCAACCAAGGGAATCTTGGTGTCCTAAACTTGGAGGGGGAAGTTGTACAATATTGTAAACAAGGTTTTTTATCCATATGATTTTATTATTCTATTTTATTTGATTTAACTTTTCATTTTTTATAATGACATAAAAACCTCACCTTCAAAATATCTGCTATAATATGCACATGCAATCAGGAGGACATTGCCATGAAAAGTCTTATTAAATTTGTGTTACTTTCAATGTTTCTTTTCATACCACTTATTTCTTATGCTGACAAAACCAGTAAAGAAGATATGAAATCAATCTGTGTAACAGAATTTGCTAAAAATAATAGTAAATCGAGCGATCCAGATGCATATAAAACTTATACTGATAGCGTATGTACTTGTTTAGCCGACAAAGTCGGTGGAGTAGATGTAAGTGATAATGATATTTCAGTTGCTACAGCTAAATGTATGGGTTCATCTCTCTTATCTCAAACATTAGCAAATTTACAATCTGATAACACAACTTTATCTGCTGATAGTATTGAAACTGCTTGTAATAAAGAATGGAGCATAGTTCCAAATACAAATGGAAACAAAGCATGCGGATGTTTTGGAAAAAAAGTTATGGAATTAGATAAAAGCAAAATGTCTGATGATGAATGGAATGCTAAAATTGACTCTATTGCTTCAAGTTGCATGGGTGGTGGTTAACCAGCAACTTACCTTTAAGAATTAATCGGCCAAGATCATTCTTGGCCTTTTTTTATCTATAAAGCCCAAAAGGTTTATATTTAATCTAAATTAATTATATCTGTATAAAATATATACTAATATAATTCTTAAATAAAATATTCTTCCTTATTGATCAATATGTTATCAGTTATTTTTTAACCACCTCCTAAATATAGTGTAAAATATAAGCATAATAAGCAATAAGGGGTGGTGCCATGCGGACTAGAATTCTGTATGTAACGCTTACAATAAGTTTATTGCTGTTTCCTTTATTAAGTTATTCAAAGGGTTATTTAACTGGCTGGATCATGACAGCTGACAATTTTGCACCTGACCCAAATTCTGGCTACTATCATCCTTACACTTTACAAAATCTTAAAAAATTAGGCCCTGTCCCAGAGCGAAAAATTGTTGTAGACCCAAGATCCCATACTTGGAAAGCTTATGCAGCCAATGGCAAATTACTTCGTTCTGGCCTTGCTACAGCGGGTTCCAGATGGTGCTGGGATATTCACCGCCCCTGTAAAACACGTTCAGGTACGTTTCGTATTTACTCGCTAGGAAGTTCACATTGTATATCACACAAATTCCCAGTTGGGCGAGGCGGAGCGCCTATGCCCTATTGTATGTTTTTTAATGGCGGCCAAGGAATTCATGGATCCTATGAAGTCGTGGCCGGTAATATAAGTCATGGCTGCGTGCGCGTGCATGTGAACGACGCAAGATGGATTCGATTTAATTTTGCAACAGAGGGCACAAAAATAATTGTCAAACCATATTGATTTACATCAATATATTTAAATGTTAAAAGTGATTTCCTAATTAATAAGGAATTCACAAAATGAAATTTAATAATTATGCATATATTTTTTTAGGACCCAATCTCGACCCTGCAAAAAATAGATCAGTTATAAAAACCGATCAATTAACATTCACTGCCATTGGAATCGATTTTCAAAATAAACAACAAGTCATTGAGATTGCAAAAGAAGTCATTGCAAACGGAGCACAAATGATTGAACTTTGCGGTGGATTTGGACCCACATGGATTGCAAAAATTTCAGAAGCCATTGATGGCAAAGTTCCTGTAGGTGGTGTATTTTATGGACCCGAAGCACGTAAACCAATGTTAGATTTATTGAGCTGAAAATGATGAGTCAATCACAAACAGAATTTAAAGAATTAAAAAATGATAGCAATCCGTTGTTACATCAATGGATTGATAAATTTAAAAATGAATTTGTTGCAGTAAAAATAGACGATGATAATCTTGAAAAAGTATTGAAAGATGGAGTGTTGACTCCTTTAGAATATCAGTTAAGAAAAGATTTAAAAGTATCACACAAAAAAGAAAAATTCGATATTTCAGGAATTGTTGCAGATTTTAAAAAACGTAATATTCAATTATCGAAACCCTTAGAGCTAACGAATGATATCCCGATGGATGATGTATTTCAATTAGGTATATTAACTAATAACCAGGCTGGCGAGTATTTCGCTCATGAAAAACGCAAAGCAGAATATGAAGTGATTTTATATGATGAAAAACAGTATCATATAAGCAAACCAACCATTCAGGGTATTCCATTTTTTAAAAAACTTCCAAAAGATCCAAAAGTAAAAGAATTATATGATGAATATAATCAATGTGATCTTATTACAATGGACACTATTCCTGATGAAAAAATTTTTTCTTCAGATTCAATACATTCATATCAAGCTTATATTCGATGTGATGATGAGCTTTATTATATGAGCAAATTAACTCACGAAATCAAAAAACTTCCTATTCCAGAAGAAAGATTAAACTTCTTTGATGCTCAGCTACTTCCAGTAAATGAGGCAAGAACGATGTCATCCACTGAACTTGATATAGCAAATCAAATTACCAATCATTGGCCCACTCATGTAACAGAACAATATATACAATTTGCAGCTGATATTTTATCCGATCATTCGGTTAGTAAAGACTTATCAGTCGTTTGGAATGCTGTGTCCCCTCTTTTAGCAGAGCCTCAGCTTGCGGGGAACTTCCTATATAACCTTGAGCAATATAGAAATGAATTGTTTTCACAAAATACATCAAACTTAACGACGCAATGTAGCTTAAGTTATTATGATTTAAAACAGGATTACACAGATGCAGTGTTGGTTTTAAAAGGTAATGCTAATCCACTCAGCAAGATCGGGAGTTCCAGATACTGTGCTTACAAAAAAGAAATTATGTCCCCCATCGAAAATAATGGTAATTTTTATTTATTTGATTTGTATCAAGAAGACACCATCATCATTGGACCACGTTATAAATTAGAACCCTATGTTAAGAAAGAAGTGAATGACATTCGTAATCAAATAAGAGAAACTCTTCCTGATGAAATACTTACAGCGGTCCTTAGACCTGTTATTGCAAACTATGCACAAAAAAGAATTTTTTATACTGATGAAATGAATGAGGAGCAATTAAAATTTTTTAATATTAGCATCGATACTAAACAGAAAAATTCCAGATTAGATAAGTTTAATCGCCTTATAACAAAATTTGAAAGTAATCAATTAAAAAGTAAAGCATTTAAATTTTGGAGAGAATGCACAAACACAGAAAAATCTATAGATGAAAAAAATCATATTACTCAAGGAAAAAAATTGTAATTTATGAATTTCTGGTGGATTACGCGCAAAAACAAGCTAATCCACCCTATTGCCAGTGCGTCATTCACTTAAAAACCATAAAAAATAATTATTTCTTTATTTTTTGCAAGCCAAACTCAGGCATCCTAATTATTTTTTGACCATACTTCTCTGTAGGATCATCAAACTCTAACCTACACCTCATATCCATGTTCTTATTTGCTGCGACCAAACATCCGGCTTCGCCGTCGAAACCATAATCCCTAGTATTTGCATCGTATCCCACGGGATTGCGCGAGCTGTTTGTTCAATGGCAATAAAAAAGGACAGCCCAAAGCTGTCCCAAGGTTAGAGTTTAAAATATTATTGCATTGATTGTTGCTGTGATTGCATTTTTTGTTGTTGTTGATTCATACGTTGTTGCATCATTTGTTGTCTTTGTTGCATCATTTGTTGACGTTGCTGCATCATACTCAATCTATCTTTTTCGAGTTGCATTTTATCTTGTTCTAATTTCATTCGATCAGCTTTAATGGTTTCCATATCTTGCTGAATTTTTTGACGTGCATCTTGCATTTGAGAATTTAAGGCAGGTTCATCTGCGTAAAGTGGAAAATTAATAATAGATAACCCAATGATTCCAATAACTAATGCTTTCTTTAACATAATTCACCCTCCTTCAGAATTTCTATGAGCTATTATTGTACTACAAATTAAAGCCTATTTTATAGAATTTCATCTCCTAAGAGCGCCATAGCGGAACAATCACACACCCAATAAAAACTATTTAAATCAAAAACTTATGAATATTTAATAAAGTATTAATATAGATTATGGTAATATATTTTTTTAAAAAAATTTAGGTTATTGAATGTTCGCAACAGCACAAAAAGTCTTTAAACAAGTCACAGACAAGCTCTCACTTGGTGCTGCAAATATAGATCACCCAAAGGATCCAACAGTTGGAGATAAAGTAAAATTTATTAAAAAAGTCATTGCTTATATTTTAATGCGCAATTTAACTAATCCGTTTGGTTTACCGTGGGACAAACTCCAATTTATTTCAAGTGCAGTCTTAGCTGAATATTATCAATGTGGTAACTGCGGAGAACAGGCTGCTTTAGCTTTGTATGAATCTTTAAAATCTGAAGCAGATGCAAAGCAAATTGAAATAATTAAAATAAAAGGTTTTACGCAAGATAATAAATCAGATTCACATGATTTTGTCATGATTAATAGAACAACCCCACTTGATAAGCCTCATGAATTAAAAGGTGTTGTCGTGCTTGACACATGGGAACCCACGCAAAAAGTACTGCAATTAAATGATGAAAAAAGTTTTGATTACATGAGCTTAACCTCAAACTATTTTAAAAAAATCAATGACGTTTCATCTTTGTCAAAATACATATTACCTCTAAAGAAAGAAGAATATTTTGAAATTACAAAATGTTTAAGTCGTTTTAAATTTTACCTTAAATTTAAAAAAGATGAATTTTTAAAATTGATTAATGAAGAACATTTAAATATTAATTTTGAAAAGGATTTACCAAATATAATTGGTAAAATTGAAAAAGAAATGGAATTTTGGAATCAGCGTTTTTTACAATTAAGTCAAAAAGAAGATAATATTGAAGTTAACAAAGAGAAAATGCAACATCCAATTTTAGGTAATATCAATAATGTCACATCTCAATCCCCACAACGATCCGCACCCCCTGCCGATACTGCTCCTTTAGCAAGTGGCAATTCTGCTCTGCGCTTTGCAAGATGAAAGCATAACACACACATAAATAACATAATCATAGATACTTCTACAAAAGAATTCACCCCTACAAAAGTTATAACCAAACCAAGAAAAGAGACGCCAAGCATCTGAGCGCCACCCATCAATGAATTGATAGCACCAGAACAATTATTTAAGATATTCATACTTCCAGAAATAATATAAGGCAACAAAAATCCAATACTTGTGAAATAAATTAAGATAGACAAATATAACAAAATATCAAAAAGATAAAAATATGATTGCAAAAAAATCAAGAATGACGCGATTCCAAGAAAAACAAATCCAAACATAATTGATTCATGCATTAAAAATTTATTACAAAATTTTACAACCAAACTACTTCCAATTAATATCCCAAGCTCGCTCAACAAAACAACCAAGACATAATTGTGTTGAAAATAATGATAACGTGATTGCATTTCAAATGGGGCTATTAATTGAAATAATAATTCAGCTAATAGTATCGTACTAAATAAAAATATATGGATGTAAAAATCTTTCATTTTAAATAATTTAAAATAATTATTTTTAAAATACACTCTTATATTGTGACTATTCCTTTTAATATCGATGTTTGGTAAACAATAATAAGACATAATAAATACAATAATGGAATAAAATAATAAAATTATAAAATTAAATTTCCAGGAAATATATTCACCTACATATCCTCCTATGCATTGCGAAAGAATGGGTGAAATCGTTGTGCTAGAAGCAATAATCGAATTGGCTTTAATTAAAACATTATTTGAAAAAATATCATTAATTATAGCTTTGCCAATAACACACAAAGAACCAGCGCCAAGTCCTTGTATCAACCTTCCTATTAATAAAGAAGTGATTGACTTGCCGACTAATACTTCAAATGTTGCTAGAAAAAAAATACAAATTCCAATTAATAATAATTTTTTTCGACCACAAATATCTGATAATGGACCATAAAATAACTGTGAAATGGCTATGCCTAACATATAAAGAATAATACTATTTCTAATTGTTTCTTCATTTACCTGTAATGACTTAGCCATCACTGGAATGTTGGGAACATAAATTAACCAAGCAAATTGATATAACGAGATACAGGCGAACACTATAAACAATATACTTTTATTATCCCTTAGCAAGTTAGATCGTCTTAGTTCCATTAACTTGCCTTTAATGCTACATCAAATTGTTTATGTTGGTATTGTTGTACATTTTGATCCGGATTATGTTTATCTGTAACTTCATCAAAGTCTTTTGATAAACTTTTTGTCCATGCATCAAATAAATCAAAACCATGCATAGATGGTAAGGGTGCCTTAGAGATTAGTCTTTTGATTGCTTCGTGACTCGAAATATTAAACCTATCATAGTGTGATGCCATCATATAGGAATATGCTGCCTGTTCTATATTATCCCTAGATTCATAACATTGTCCTAGCATATACCATGCGACCTCTGTTCCAGGAGGCCCTAACATGCAAGATGCTTTGTAATGTATTGTCGCCTCTTCTATCTTGTCTTGCTCTAGTAGTATCTCACCAAGATGTAATCTTGCCCTTGGATCATTTGGGCACATTTCAACTAATTGTTTGGCTCTAGCTTCCCCCGCTGAATAATCCTTCAACCATAATGCTTCTTTAATGCGGCTTTCTAAAACAGGATGCAGCATTTCCTGCGCACCTATTAAATATAGCTCTTGATATTCGTATTGTTTTTTTGCAACATCAAATAATTTTTCAGCATAGTACTGTGCGAGAGTCATTTCATGTATCACTCCATTTTTATCATTTTTCATTTGTGGAATAAAACCATAAACTCGATGTTGCCTACTCATTAATTTAAAAAATGTAAATTCGTCAGTATGATTTTGAATATTAATCACTTCTTGTTTGTGAAGATTCGCCCAATATTCAGCTTTTTCAACGTTATAATCATGTTTTATATAATGAATAACTAATTGATATAATGCATTAATCCTTGGCAAAGATAACTTAGGAGCTTCATCTGCAATTTTCTTAAAATCATTAATATGATATTCAATATTTTGATGATCAAGGAATAATGAATGCTTGGCTAATACTTTTTGATAATTAATTTCAGCTAAAGTTTCAGAATTATTGTCATAATTTCCAGATCCAAGTTCTAATGTGAATTGATATAAACATAATTTATTCAATAATCTTAGAGTATTTAATTGTTTAACATGATCTAACTTGTTAAAATTTTCAATAAAATCACATAATATTTGCCACCGATCTGTTCTTAAATGATTGCTTAATAATAATGGATTTTGCAAATGATATTGATACAAACCAGACTGATTGACTACTGATTCTCTATACGAAGCCATTAATACACTTTGGATTCTTGGCAAATTTAACTGTTTTGTTAAATTCAAATAATCAATATCAATTCCAAAAACATGTAATGGTGCATTGTTGATAGCTGGACTTAAATCAATGTAGGGTCTATAGAGCCAAGACGTAAAATTATTCGGCATAATCATCCTTAATAATTAATATTTATATAAAACAAAAAGGCTTTTTTAAATTTTAAAAAAGCCTTTTGTATATTTAGCTAGAACCGAATAGCCATATTTAAACGTTTATTTAATGTACGGAATCTGCGAAATGTAAATTTGTTCATAATTTTTTCCTTATTAATTGATTGTTTGAAATTGTAATTTATTTTAGTGAAAGGATTGTATTACGTGGATATTTGAGAATATTATTTGGAACTAGCTGAGGAAGGATTCATTTGTCATTTCTAACAAACACGGCGACAATATTATGACCCATATACATTGTCAAGCATTTTTCTAAATATTTTTAACATTTATATCTAGGGGAAATTCCCCCATAGATAAATTAATTTAAAATCAATACATTACTCCATTAAAAAAATAATGGAGAACAATAAATGTTCACTAAAAAATTGAATAGTATTGTAAAAGAAAATGTCCTTTCGGCAGCCCTGCGTGACGTCTCCCATGCCTAACTAATAATCTACAAGCCTCACTATTACTACTCCGGCGTTGAGGATGCGGCGTCACATGCGGTTAATAAAACGTTAGATAATTCTGCCTATAAAATTCGGGATTGCGCGAGAGACGCAGAAAGGATTTTTTCTGAGTATCAAGCAACGCTGAATTGGAGCCATTGGAAAACCATCGCTATCACCATGGTTACTTCTATTTGTGCCTCCTTATTCGCAGTTTGGTGGTTTATGCCAACACCAACGCTGCCATTAACAGACTCACAAATCAGGACATATCAGGCAGGACATGTGCTAGAGAGCTTTTGGCCTAAGCTTTCAGAAAGACAGCAAGCTTGGTTGAGCAATGTGGCCTCAGGAAAATCGAACAACCATGAAAAGTTGGTTGAGGACGTGAAAAAAACATATTCCGAGATCGATGATACACAGGCGAATGAGATAGCAGAGTAAAGCTAGGGTTTTAGGATAAATTGATCAAAAATACAACAATTCATTCTATAAAAAGTTTCTGTTCGATTATGTTTAATTTAAAACCATGTGATACAATATAGAACAAATTTTATTTATAAAACCGAGGAGTTTTAAATAACATGCATCCTATTGTTAAAGAACTACTGAAAACCGTAGCAGAGGAAAAATTAGAAAACAAAAAAGAAGCTGTCGCTATGGCAGCTATTACTGCTATAAAAAAATTACAGC
>Ga0207039_1109_pt1 | contig 20202 bp, 20 predicted proteins | sample Alteio_BWMinCont_74_FD_153264 | JGI IMG/M metagenome (GOLD analysis project Ga0207039, IMG submission 153264) | Enriched cells from forest soil in Barre Woods Harvard Forest LTER site, Petersham, Massachusetts, United States -... | ecosystem: Environmental > Terrestrial > Soil > Temperate forest >... | reverse complement strand
TGCCTTACCTGATTCTGCGAGGGCTGGTCACGCGTCTGGCTCGCCCGAAGAAGACAGCTTCAACACCACCGGCTGACATTCCCCGGCTGAGGAAAGTGTCATGAGCCTGGTTGAAACACCGTCGATAGCTCCAAAGGATAGAGGAACGCTTCTTGCCGAAGAGCGAACCAATCTGGCCGTCGAGCGGACGATTATCGCGTCTGAAAGAACGCTGATGGCATGGATCCGAACTGCAATTTCGATGATCGGATTCGGCTTCAGCATTTACAAGTTCTTTCAATACCAGTCCGAAGAGATTGCCGCCGGCAACATCCGGCGGCCACAGGCGCCGCGCAATCTGGGAATGAGCCTGATTGCTTTGGGCACGCTGGGACTAACGGCCGCGGCTTGGCAGCACCGGAGGTTTCTGAACCAGATTGGGGCATCTCACGCGCGGCAAGTATGGTCCATCTCTTTCGTGGTCGCGATTGCGGTCATCCTGATTGGAGTCGTCACGTTTTACGGGGTCCTGCTGCGCCACGGGCCGTTTTAGGGGGAGCGGAATTTGCGGCTCAGAAGCAGATCCGAAATCTATTCGCAACCGCGGTTATGAAGATGAACCGAGATTCTGGAGAACAATGCAGACGGCCGTGGAGCCGCTTGACTCCGCATTGAGAATGAAGCCGGTCCAGGCGTCACCAGATTTCTCATTGGTCCTGGGCGGTCCTCTCTTTTATTTGTGCCGGCGGACACATCTAGCCGGGAGGGCTTTGGGGTTGTTGCATCGCGAAGTCGTGGCTATCAGTCTTTTCGCGTGGTTGCCGCTGCTGCTCTTGTCAGTGATCGAGGGACATGCCATCGGCGGGGGTATCAAGATCCCCTTCCTGAAGTACATCGAGGCGAATTTTCGATTCCTCGTCGCATTCGTCCTCCAGTGATGGCTCTTCTCTGCTGTCAGAATTAACAGTTGTGGCGCCTCGAGTCCACTCGTAGCGTAGCGCGCAGAGCATACCGTGGACGGCGAATCCCTTCGTAGAAAGAACTTTCGTCTCTTTTTCGCCCACAACCCGGCGGGTCCTGAGCCTGTGACTTGGACGCAACGGGTGCAACGACTCCAGAAAGAAGCGCATATCTTCTATCTCGTGTTCAAACATCCGCGCACGGCCTGGTACGCAAGGCTGGTGGCGGCATCCACCGCAGGTTACCTGGTCAGTCCCATTCAACTCATCCCGAACTTCATCCCGGTGATCGGATCTCTGGACGATGTGCTGGTGCTGTACGTGGGGATGAAGCTGCTGCAAAGGATGAGCCCGCCGGACGTGCTCACCGAATGTCGTGACGTTGCCGATGCCGCCGAGAATCGGCGAAGAGAAGAATCCAATTGGGCGGCGTCCGTCGGTGTCCCGATCGCAGTCGTAACCGTCTGGATCCTTGCGGCCGCGGGCGCCAGTGCACTGATGGCGGCATACATTTACCGCTAAATGAAGGGACCCACTCAAGACTATTTTCTGGCGATTTAACCTTTCAGATTCGTTCCGTTGCGACCGGGTCCGGACACACAAACGTACTTGTGCTGAGTCCCCTATCCATCAGATAATTGAACGGTATTCGGTTAGGGGACACTCCATTCCTCAGGTAACGATTAAGACGGGCCTCACCGCGCCGGACGGGCGCGAAGAGTTACTCACCGAATACCTCTGCGACAACCCAAACTGCCCCAACATTGCCACCCATGTGCTTGGATGCGTCAGGGAAGTCGGCGTCGTGAGTGCAGTTTGCGACGAGCACGCACCTGGAGCTGGGTTTTAGTTACTGCCTAATTAAGACTTCCCGTATTCGCCTGCCCTTTAACTACTGCCATCGCCTGAGTGCCGGCAGAAACTCCTGGAGACTTGCCTTCGCGCATCCGATTGAAGCGTTCCGTGTCCACTGGCGGCGCTAGGTGAGCAAGAACTGTACTTTCTGACAGTCGCTTCGCGGGGATCAGAGACATAGTCTCGGCAGTAAGACGTGTACTTCTGTTCGCTCCAGCACCGCATTGCCGACTTCTAAAAGGAAGGTTGCCTTTTCATATGAATGACCAAGATGAGATCCAGCGATCTGTTCTTCCTATCCCTGATCCACCACGCACTGGCCTGATGCTGTACGACGCCAAGGATCCGGAAAACAAGTACCCCGCGATAACCCAGCTGCGCCCGCCTAAGGGCGCTCCAAACGTTCTGGTAATTCTGATTGACGACGCCGGCTTTGGCTCCTCCAGCGCCTTCGGTGGACCCTGTTACACGCCGAACGCAGAACTGCTGGCAGCCGGTGGACTGAAATTCAACCGCTTTCACACCACAGCACTGTGCTCGCCGACGCGGCAGGCCATGTTGACCGGCCGCAATCACCACACGGTTGCTATGGGAGGAATCACCGAAATCGCCAGCGGTTCACCCGGCTATAACTCAGTTCTCCCGAACACGTGCTCGCCCCTCGCCCGCACACTTAAGCTGAACGGATATGCGACCGCGCAGTTTGGCAAGTGCCATGAAGTGCCCGTCTGGCAGACCAGTCCAGCCGGTCCGTTTGATGCGTGGCCAACCGGGGGAGGAGGATTCGAATATTTTTACGGGTTCATTGGCGGCGAGGCCCATCAGTGGTACCCATCGCTCTATGAAGGCACCAACCCCGTCGAGGTGAAGAAAACGCCCGAAGAGGGCTACCACTTGGTGGAGGACATGACGGAGAAGGCCATCAACTGGATCGGGCAAGAGAAAGCGCTCATGCCCGACAAGCCATTTTTCGTTTACTTCGCGCCGGGTGCCACCCACGCTCCGCACCACGTTCCAAAGGAGTGGGCCGATAAGTACAAAGGCAAGTTCGACCAGGGCTGGGACAAGCTCCGCGAAGAAACCATCGCACGCCAGAAAAAGCTGGGTGTCATTCCGCCAGATAGTCAGCTCACGCAGCGGCATAAAGAGATCCCGTCATGGGACGATATGCCTGCCGCGCTAAAGCCCGTGCTCATCCGCCAAATGGAGGTATACGCCGGGTTCATGGAGTACACCGATCATCATGTTGGCCGCCTGGTCGATTCCATTAAGAAGCTGGGAATTCTCGACGACACGCTGATTTACTACATCATCGGCGACAACGGCGCATCCGCCGAGGGCACTCTGCACGGCACCTACAACGAGATGATCAACTTCAACGGCGCGTCCGCTTTGGAGACGCCTGAGTTCCTGATGGAGAGGATCGACAAGCTGGGCGGGGCAGAATCCTACAACCACTACGCTGTGGGCTGGGCGCACGCCATGAATACGCCCTACCAGTGGACCAAACAGGTCGCTTCGCATTGGGGCGGAACGCGCAACGGGACCATTGTGCACTGGCCCAAGGGAATCAAGGGGAAAGGCGAAATCCGCAGCCAGTTTGCTCACTGCATCGACGTCGCGCCGACCATCCTCGAAGTGGCGGGCCTGCCGCAGCCGCTTTTCGTGAATGGCGTTCAGCAACATCCGATCGAGGGCGTCAGCATGGCGTATACGTTCAACGACGCTAAGGCTGCCGAGCGCCACGAAACGCAGTACTTCGAAATGTTCGGCAACCGCGGCATCTACCACAACGGCTGGACCGCGGTGACGCGGCACAAAACACCATGGCTTCTGATCGGCGAGAAAACCCCAGCGTTCGACGACGACGTCTGGGAACTCTACGACACCAACAAAGACTGGAGCCAGGCAAACGATCTGTCGAAGCAGATGCCGGAAAAACTGCACGAACTCCAGCGCCTGTGGCTGATCGAGGCGACGCGCTACAACGTGTTGCCGCTGGATGACAACCTCGGTGCGCGTCTTAACTCGGATACGGCAGGCCGTCCTCAGCTGATCACGGGCAAATCGCAAATCCTGTTTGGCAGCATGGGTCGCCTGTCGGAAAACTCCGTGCTCAATCTGAAGAACAAGTCCCACTCGGTGACGGCGGCGATCGTTGTACCCACAACCGGAGCCGAGGGCGTCATCGTCGCCCAAGGCGGCAACATCGGCGGCTGGAGCCTCTACGCCAAGGGGGGCAAGCTCAAGTACTGCTACAACTTGCTCGGCATTCATCAGTTTTATGCCGAGTCCAGCGGTCCGCTGCCTGCGGGCGAGCACCAGGTGCGCATGGAGTTTGCCTACGCTGGTGGCGGTCTGGGTAAAGGTGGCACGGCAACATTGTTCGTGGATGGCAAGAAAGTCGGCGAGGGCAAGGTCGCGGCCACGGCGGCCATGGTCTTCTCCGCCGATGATGGTTGCGACGTCGGAGTGGACACTGGATCTCCCGTGTCGCCCGACTACGGGTCGCGGGGGAACGAGTTTACGGGTCACGTCAAGGGCGTGCAACTCGCCATTGCCGAGGACGCTGTGAGCCTCGATCACCTCGTTTCGCCGGAGGAAGCCGTCCAAATTGCGATGGCACGGCAGTAAGCAAGGCGTTGCTCTTTCGTTTAAGCGCCCCGTCCAGGCTAATTCTTGGGCGGGGCGATTATTGCCAATGATGGCTGTAGGCTCAAAATCCTGGCGGCCTTTACTGTGATGGGGGCCCGAAGTTTCGGCGAATTCAAAAGAAGTAATCGGGAGGGTCGTATGATGTCACCCGCAGAGACCGCTCTCACCGTGGCATTCGTCAAGGCGATTGCGATCGTAGGATCGGCCTTGACCGCGGTCTTCTTTCTCGCACTGTTGGGTGCGAAGAGGTTATGATCGCGCCATCGCGGAGGTTGGCCACCCAAGGGAACTCCACACTCTGTAGGGTTTTTATTGGTCCGTTCTGGTTGTACTTCACCATGGCCGGAAGCAGTCCGGAGGTTCTCGGGACGTGTATCTCCAAGCTGAGTCTCCGGGTGCAGACCGGAAGTCGAATTGGTTGCCGATTCCATAGACCGCGTTGGTGAACGTCACCATTTGGGTCTACGACCCGCAGAACGAAACCGTGTCTCTCGTTGTGCTTTCCTTCACTCCATCCCGCCCCTGTATGTTTTGACAGTTACCGATTGCAGAGCTTCGGCCTAGTCTGTCGCTGCAAGAGACAACCACGACTGACAACGGACTCTGTTGCCCGTCACAAGCCGGTACAAAAATGGCTCTGCAGACTGACGATACTTGGCCAGCCCAATCGCCGCCGGGCTTTCACCTGCTGGCGAAGCCGAGCGGATCAACTTGCAACATCGATTGCACCTATTGCTTCTTCTTGTCTAAGGAGGCGCTGTATCCCAACGAAAAGAACCGGATGTCGGAGGCCACACTCGAGGCCTACATTCGTCAGCTGCTGGAAGCGCACCGCACGCCCACGGTAACGGTGGCGTGGCAGGGCGGGGAGCCGACGCTGATGAAGGTGGAGTTCTTCCGGCGCTCCATTGCACTCGTCGAAAAGTATCGCAGGCCCGAGCAGACTGTGGAGCACACCTTTCAGACGAACGGAATCCTTCTGGATGATGAGTGGTGCGCTTTTTTTAAGGAGCACAATTTCCTCGTTGGCTTGAGCGTCGACGGCCCACGCGAGATCCATGACGCCTACCGGCTCGATCGCGCCAAACGCGGTACCTTCGACCGGGTGATGCAGGGATGGAGATACCTGCGCAAGCACGGGGTTGAATTCAACATATTGTGCACGGTGAACGCCGCCAACGAACACCATGGTCGCACGGTCTATCGTTTCTTTCGCGATGAGATGGGGGCGAAGTGGGTGCAATTTATCCCGATCGTGGAGCGTGCCAGCGCGGAGACGATCGATATCGCTAACCAGGGCTGGAGCGAGCAGCCCGGCCGCAAGCGTCTGCTTTACACGCAGTCCGGCAACCTCGTAACCCAGCGCTCCGTGGGTGGCGAACAGTACGGCCGCTTTCTCGTCGACATCTTCGAGGAGTGGGTGCGCCATGACGTGGGCCAGGTTTTTGTGCAGATGTTCGACGTAACGCTCGAGGCCTACTTTGGCCGCCATTTACTGTGCATCCACGCTCCAACCTGCGGATATGGCCCGGCGCTGGAGTACAACGGCGATGTTTATTCCTGCGATCACTTTGTCGAGCCACGCTACAAGCTGGGCAACATCCACGAGACGCACCTGGTGAAGCTTGTGGCCTCGGCCGAGCAGCGCAAGTTCGGAGATGACAAACGCGATTCGCTGACCCCGCAATGCCAGCGTTGCGAGGTAAGAGGGTTATGTAACGGGGGCTGCCCGAAGGATCGGTTTATGCTCTCGAGCGACGGCGATCCGGGTCAGAACTATCTGTGTGCCGGTTTGTACTTGTTCTTCACTCACACTCGCCCTGCCATGCGGACCATGGCACAACTTTTGCAGAGTGGCCTGCCGCCTTCCGAAGTAATGGCTTTAACCGCCGAAGAGGACGCTAAGCGCGGACCTTATGAGCCCTGCCCCTGCGGGAGCGGCAGGAAATTCCGCTTCTGCCACGGCAACCCCGAGCCGCAGACGCCTTTCAGCGGGGTACGCCCCGCGACGGCTCCGCCGCAGGATGGACGAGACATCCCGGTGCGTGCCGAAATTCCACCGCGAGCTTCGCCCAGCGGATCGACGTTCGACTGAACCGTAGTGTTAGAGACTCGACGAAGGAGGAAACGTATGACGGCGTTGGAAGGAGGATTGAAACGAGCGTTCGAAAGCTCGGTTGTGCTGGCTGTATTGCTCACCGTTTTCGGAGTCTTTGCCGTCATTTTGCCGATCGTTTCATCGATTGGCATCACGATCCTGATCGGATGGCTGGTGGTATTCGCCGGGATTGCGCAGTTCGCGCACGCGTTTCAATCCGAGAATGTCGATCAGACTCTTTGGATGCTCATGCTCTCGATTTATTTCCTCACAGCGGGCGCCTATCTGCTCACGGGCCCTGACTTAGGGATTGTGGGTTTGACTCTTGTGCTTGGGATATTCCTGGCTGCAGAGGGTGTGGCCAACTTGATCGTCTACTTTTCGACCAGGAATCGTGGCGGATCAAAGTGGATGCTGCTGGATGGCGTCGTCACTCTGATTGTGGCCGCCATGATCTGGGATCGCTGGCCCCTCACTTCGTGGTGGGTGATCGGGACCCTGGTCGGCATCAGCATGGCAACGACCGGCATGACCCGCCTCATGACGATTTTGGCCGCTCGCAGCTTAGCCAGTCATCTGGTCGAGAATTCGTTTCGGGAACGGGCGGCATGAACAGTCCTCGAATTCATTCAATCCACCCGCGGATCCTGTGTCGCTCTTGTTTGGGAAACGCGACTGAACGTACTTCTCCGGTCACCGCCGGAAACTTCAAAAACAAAATCAACTTAAAGGAAGGAACAAAATCATGGCTACAAAGCAACCGAATATCCTAATCCTCTGGGGCGATGACATCGGCACCTGGAACATCAGCCACTACAGCCGCGGCATGATGGGCTACCAGACTCCAAACATCGACCGCGTCGCCAAAGAAGGGGTTACCTTCACCGACTTTTATGGCCAGCAGAGTTGCACCGCCGGCCGGGCCGCCTTCATCACCGGCCAAAACCCACTCCGCACCGGCTTGACCAAAGTCGGCATGCCCGGCGCGACTGTCGGACTTCAAGCGGAAGACCCGACAATCGCCGAACTGCTCAAACCGCTCGGCTACGCTACCGGCCAGTTCGGCAAAAACCATCTCGGTGATCGCAATGAATTCCTGCCGACCGTGCACGGATTCGACGAGTTCTTCGGCAATCTTTATCACCTGAACGCGGAAGAAGAGCCGGAACTCCCTGACTATCCCAAGGATCCTAAGTTCTTGGAGGCCTTTGGCCCGAGAGGCGTGATGCACAGCTTTGCGAGTGACAAGGACGATCCGACGACCGATCCCCGCTGGGGACGAGTCGGCAAGCAAACGGTCAAGGATACCGGTCCGCTGACCAAAAAGCGCATGGAAACCATCGATGAGGAGATTACTGCAGGCGCTCTTAGCTTTATGGAGAAGCAGGCCAAAGCGAATAAGCCGTTCTTCCTCTGGTACAACTCGACGGCGATGCACTTCCGCACTCACCTCGCCGACAAGAATCGCGGCAAGAGCGGGCAGGACGACTACAGCGATCGTATGGTCACGCACGACGAGCAAATCGGCCAGATGCTGGACAAGCTCGATGAACTGGGCATCGCCGATAACACCTTTGTCATGTATTCCACCGACAACGGCCCCGAGAACGATACTTGGCCCGATGGTGCCAACACACCGTTCCGCAGCCAGAAGGACACGAACTGGGAAGGCGCCTGGCGCGTTCCTTGCTTCATGCGCTGGCCCAACAAGATCAAGGCGGGCTCGGTGCTAAATGGCATCGTTTCCCACCAGGATATGCTTCCGACGTTGCTCGCAATTGCGGGAGATCCGGATGTAAGCAAGAAGCTGTTGACCGGTCATAAAGCCGGAGACAAGACCTTCAAGGTGCACATCGATGGGGTCAACGTACTGTCCTATCTCACAGGCCAAGCGAAGGAGAGCCCAAGACAATCCTTCTTCTATGTCAGCGACGATGGCGGTGTGATGGCGGTCCGGGTAGGCGACTACAAGCTGGTGTTTGAAGAGCAGCGTGCAACTACAACTGCGGTTTGGCAGGAGCCGATGGTGAAGCTGCGCCTTCCCTATATATTCAATCTGCGGCGCGATCCATTCGAGCGCGCCAACGTCAACTCGAACGTCTACTGGGATTGGATGATCAACCACGTTCCTCAGCTTTACCAGTGTCAGGCGGTCGTGGCGGCCCAGATCCAGAACTACATCAATTATCCGCCGCGCCAAAAGGCGGCCTCGTTCAACCTGGACGGCGTGATGGCGCAGCTGGATCACGCTGCAGCCGCCAAGGCCGCGGCAGCGGCGGCCAAGCAGCACGAAGAAGCAGACCATGGCGTTTTGGTCGGCAAGTAAGATTGGGGACCTGTCGAAAGAGAGGTCGGCAGGTCTCCTTTTGAAAGAAACCGTCCAGGGGATTGACGGTTTCCCCCGGCAGACCACGGTCTGCCGGGGCATTTTTTGAACGCGGCATTTGCCATGAGCCAACTCGCAATGCACATTTCGCCATTACCGGATATAGCGGCAGAAGTCCAGGACTTTTACGACCGTTATCCCTACCCTCGGCCGATCGATAATCTCGACAGATATCGGAGCCAATGGCTGGAACGCCAACGACGCCGCGCGGACTACCATCTGTTTTGGCCCACACGTTCCTATCGGGAAGATCAATCCGTCCTCGTCGCCGGCTGCGGAACATCTCAGGCGGCTAAGCATGGCATGCGTTGGCCTGCGGCTCAGGTCACAGGCATCGACCTGAGCGCAACCAGTGTGCGCCGCACCGAGGAGCTAAAGGGAAAATACAAACTGAATAACCTCGAGATCTACCAGCTTGCTGTCGAGCGAGTAAGCTCCTTGGGGATGAGCTTCGATCAGATCGTGTGCACCGGAGTCCTCCATCATCTCGCTGACCCCGATGCAGGCCTAAGCGCTCTGCGCAGCGTGCTCAAACCAGGCGGAGCGATGCACCTTATGGTGTACGCGCCCTACGGACGAACCGGCATCTATATGCTGCAAGAGTTTTGCAGGCGGATCGGTATTCATGCCAACGATGGGGAAATCCGCGATCTCATGGGTGCGCTCAGCGCGTTGCCTCCGGGACATCCTCTGGAAAGCCTGCTGAGCCAGGCCCCGGACTTTCAACATGAAGCGGCTGTCGCCGATGCTCTGCTGCATCCGCAGGACCGCGCGTATTCCGTCCCGCAGTTGTTCGACTTTATCGAGAAGGGAGGACTGACCTTCGGCCGGTGGGTAAGACAAGCGCCTTACTCGCTCGACTGTGGCCTCGTCGCAAAGATCCCGCAGGCAGCTCGCATGGCGAGGCTTTCCCTGCCAGAGCAGTACGCCGCTATCGAACTATTCCGGGGCACGATGGCCCGGCACAGCCTGGTTGTGTACCGAAACGACAGCGCCAGCGGTCCACAGCAAGTCAGCTTCGCCGATGACGCTTGGCTGGATTATGTGCCCATTCGGATGGCCGACACGATCTGTGTTCAAGAGCGGGTGCCTCCAGGGACCACGGCCGTCCTGATCAACCAGACTCATACCTGCAGGGATGTGTTCATGCCGATTGGGGCAACGGAAAAGCAGTTGTTCGATGCGATTGATGGGATCCGTAACATCGCCGACATAGTGGAAAGGACGCTTTCATCGTCACACCGGACAACCAGCCTCACCTTAGCGCGTACCTTCTTTAAACGGCTATGGTGGCATGATCAAGTGGTGTTCGACGCATCACAGCAATCCACAGGGGTCTAGTACAGAAGATTCAGAATAGCGCGCGAAAGTCTCAGTAACTCCAACGCGAGAGCTTACGGCTGGCGTTCGTTTTCAGACGGCCGGGACAGTCTTGGTCGGACTTTTACTAGCGCCAGTATCCCTTGTAAAACACCCAGCCACCACCGCTCTTGACCCAGCGGGGCGATACCCAGATGACGCCGGCGCGTGGCGGACGAACCCACTTACCAGCCACCCAGACATATCCGGTGCCATTCCAGCGCTGGTATCCACCAACCCAGACATATCCCGGCCCGGGTGCGACGCCAACTACTCCGACTCGCACCGGCGGAGGTGGTGCAATCCGAACTACTGTCTGTGCGAATCCGAGCGTGCTTGCCAGCAACAATCCTCCGCAAAGAATGGCACGCGTGCAGTTCATGTCGACATCTCCTTTGGACTCCTGCGCCTTCGGCGGTGGGAGCCTCAGCCGAGACTATGTTCCCCGGTGCGGCGAGCGGAACTGGCAAAACTCACAGTGGCGATTCTTGCTTCTCCTGATGGTTCTGCCGATGTTTCCCGACGTCTTGCAAGTTTTGACAGTAGGCGACGACGATGAATTGCTGCGGTAATAGACGCGTCGAGTTCAGTGCCCGGGAGTGCCGCGACACTCGTTTGCCCGTCAAATCGCTGCGCAATGAGAGCATCGCACTATTCTGAAAGGATCCGCCGGAGTGTTCAATACAAAGCCGACAATTCTAGTGCGCACCGTTGCAGATGTCCTTGCGCAGACGCTCCGCACTTTGTGGGAACACAAGTTGCGCTCGTTCCTCACGATGTTTGGTATCGCCTGGGGTGTTGGATCGTTATTGCTGCTGGTGGGACTTGGCGAGGGCTTTCGCTCGGGGAACAAGCGGGAGATGGCGGAATTCGGGCAGGACATCATGTTTATCTTTCCCGGCCGTGCGCCGGTGATAGAAGGTAGCTTGCGCTCGGCCCGCAACTACCTGCTGACCTTCCAGGATTACCTCGATGTTCGCAACACAGCCCCACATGTGCGGGAGGCTGCTCCGGTACTTGCACGAGACGACGTGCGGGCGGTGAGCGAGTTTGCCAGCACGAACGGAGAGATCGTTGGCGTCACGCCCGAGTTCAATCAAATCAGGTTCCTTCCTGTGAAGCAGGGGCGCTGGCTCAACGAGCAGGACGATAACCAGAAACGAAACATGATTGTTCTCGGCGACGAGATGACGAGAAGTCTCTTTCCCGGGCGTCCGGCGGTAGGGTCAGCAATCCTGCTCAACGGCATTCGCTTTGAAGTCATCGGTAGCGTGCAGCGCGTAGGCCGCGGCGACAACAATTCCACCAACATTCGCGGTTACATTTCCTACCAGGTCATGAACATGTACTTCCCGCTGAAAGGGGAAAGACAGCGAGGCGCCATTTCTTTCATCAACTTCCAGCCGGTCACACGGGCCGAACACCTGCTGGCGCAGCAGGAGGTGCGCAAGATCATCGCCCGGAATCACGGTTTCGACTACCGTGACGACAACGCATTCGAGGTATGGGACACGATTCAGCAGTCCGAGATGATTGGCGCGCTTTTCGATGCCATGAGCATGTTTCTGGGCAGCGTAGGACTGGCCACGCTTGCGATTGGAGCCATTGGGGTGGTCAACATCATGCTGGTTTCGGTCAGCGAACGAGCTTGCGAAATCGGTTTGCGGAAAGCGGTGGGCGCAACCAATCGAAACATCCTATTTCAGTTTCTGCTCGAAGGGATTTTCTTAACTCTGGCCAGTGGACTCGTCGGCATCGCGCTGGCTGCCGCCGTGATGGGGGTGCTCGGAACTGTTCGCGGTCCGCAGGGTTTTGATCCGCCTAAAGTCGTGCCCATGACGGCTGCGCTGGCGATTTGCAGTCTGATGGTGGCGGGAGTCGCAGCGGGACTCTATCCTGCCCGCAAAGCGGCTATGCTGCAACCCGTGGAAGCGTTTCGACAGGAGTGCTAGTCAGTGTTAGCCGATACACTTCAAGAAGCGCTGACGGCTATTCGATACAACCGTCGCAGAACCGCGCTCACCATGTTGGGCATGGCCTGGGGCGTTGCTACCGTGGTGCTATTGCTCGCCTACGGGAATGGATGCGGCCAGGTAATGGCCAACATCTTTGCCAGCTTCGGGACCAAGACCATGATTCTTATCCCGGGGCGTACCTCCATGCAAGCCGGCGGCCAGAAGGCCGGCTCTCCACTCCGCTTTACGCTGGACGATGTCGATCTGCTGAAAAAGAATGTTCCTCAAATCTCACGCATCACGCCGGAGGTGTACAAAAGCGCCAGCATTCAGTACGACACTCGAACCTTCAACTTCGAAGTCTTTGGGGACCATCCCAACGTCGCCTCGATTAAGGTCTTGGTACCGGCCCAAGGGCGCTTCTACACTCTCGACGATCAACTGCAGCGCGCCCGGGTCGCGGTCCTGAGTTCCGAAGCCAAAGAAAAACTTTTTTCTGGACGTAACGCCCAGGGGGAACGCATTCGTATCGATGGGATCACCTTTGAGGTAATTGGCGTTTTGAGAGCCAAGATGGAGGAGGGCGACGATGACATCAATCGCATTATTTACGTGCCTTTCACGACTATGGGAGATCTTACGGACATCCATTTCCTCGATTCCATCGGCTTCAACTATGAGATCAATGACTACCAAGGGCTGGAGCGGGCTGTCCGATCGGTGATGGCGGTACAACACAGGTTCAACCCAGTGGATCGCCGTGCGCTGTTCGTTTACAGCGTGATGGATCAGGTGCACCAGTTCCAAGTGATGGCGCTCGGTCTAAAAGTTCTACTTGGGTTGATCGGAACACTTACGCTGGGCACAGGGGGCGTGGGGCTGATGAACATCATGCTGGTGTCCGTGACGCAGCGCAGTCGCGAGATAGGCATGGAAATGGCCCTCGGTTCACGACAGCGGGATGTTTTCTTCCGATTCCTGACGGAGGCCCTCACCATCAGTTTCATGGGCGGGTTGCTGGGAATAATGTTGGCGTATGTCATTGCTCATTCAGTCGGAAGACTCACCTTATATAGTGCGATGGCTAAGCACGCGGAAGCAGGCGACATTCGACTGCTGATCGATCCCTGGACGCTCTCCATCGCCACGCTGATCCTGACGGCAGTAGCCCTGGTGAGTGGCGTGGTACCGGCCATCCGCGCCTCTCGTTTGAGCCCAATTGAAGCGTTGCGTCACGAATAATAAGGAGTTGCCGCGATGACAACGAATCGTTGGTCTGGATCGGCTCCCATTGGTGTCCCAGCTTCAATGTTCTCCCCAGACAAGAAATCCAGATTTCTGCAAGGGCTTACGTCCTCAGAGCTTGAACTGGTGGTGTCCGCGTCAACGTCGCGGAGCTTCGTCGCCAACTCGGTAGTTACCAACCAGGGGGATCCTGCCGACTATTTCTTTCTGTTAACCCAAGGATGCGCCAGACATTTCTCCATCAGCGAGGAAGGACGGAAGGTGCTTCTTCTTTGGTTCGGGGCCGGAGACGTATTTGGTGGTGCCGCCCTGCTAGCAGAACCATCGGTCTATCTCTTCGGCACGGAAATGGTGAAAGACAGCCGAGCGTTCATTTGGCGCCGCAGCGTGATCCGGGAGCTGGTCGCAAGGTATCCGGGCCTCCAGGAGAATGCACTCTCAATCGCGTCGGATTATCTAACCTGGTTTCACGCCTCACACATGGCTTTGATCAGCCATACCGCTCGACAAAGACTTGCGCGAGTAGTGATGAGTCTTGCGCAGGGTATTGGCCACAAGGTCCCGGGCGGCATTGAGCTCGACATCACCAACGAGCAGTTGGCAAATGCCGCCAATGTTACTCCGTTCACCGCAAGTCGTCTTCTGAGCGAGTGGCAGCGCAACGGCGCGGTCAGCAAGAGCCGCGGCCGGGTCGTGGTGCGCGCTCCAGGGCGGCTTTTTCTGCGTCAGGTTTGATAACTCTCCATTCTCCACAGTTCTTTTGCCATATCCCTCATTGTCCCTGGGCAAGTACGAAGCTGTCGTGAAGCAACGACTGAGGTCCTCCCACTCTGCCATCATCGCAAATGATGGTGAAGGTTGTAAGTGAAGGAAGGATTTCTGTGTTGTATTCGGAATATGGGGCTCTGGGAGTGGGGTTGGTGCGCATTCTTGTGGTCGATGATTTCGAGCCGTTTCGGACTTTAGTTTCCTCGATCATGAAAGACCAGCCAGCGTATCAGATCGTCGGAGAAGCAGCCGACGGGCTGCGAGCGGTTCAGAGAGCCAAGGAACTTAAGCCCGACTTGGTGGTACTGGACATGGGCCTCCCAGAATTGAATGGAATCGAAGTAGCTCGACAAATCCGGCGCTCCTCTCCCGGCTCGGCGATATTGTTCTTGACCGGAAACAACGATCCAGAACTAGCACGCGAGGCCCTGTACGCCGGGGCTCGGGGGTATGTCCTCAAAGTCGATATTGTCGGTGAGCTCGTGATGGCTGTGAGGGCGGTTCTCTCGGGAGGGTTGTTCATCAGCCGCAGGCTTAGAGAATCCAGCGCAAACGCGAATCGTTGATTCCAGCCTGAATCAGGCCGATATACCTGCCAATATTGCCAGTATGCGGAGAAGCCAGACCCGTTGTAGCATGCAGCGTGGCTGAGTTCATTCCACTTCCGGCCCATCGCGCGCCATTGCGTCTATTCCTTGTGACGGGATTGTGTCTTTGCTCTGCAGGCATTGTGCTGGCGCAAACGCCAGATTCTCAGGAGGGCAACTCAGACAAGTCGTGGACCGCCACCACCGATTCGAAGGAAGACTCCACGAATTCCACGCGTACGATCCAGAGTCATACGCAGAACGGTAATCGGACGGTTGACGTGCGAACACTCCAGACGCGCGGAGCCGGCGGAGACTTCAAACCGTATCAGGACATTGAAACAGAAACCGTGCGGGAAACCTCTACCACGACACGGTCCACAACGCGCACGTTTGTGCGGGGCGACAACGGAACGAAAACGCTGTTCCAGGTCACGCAAGAAGAGAAACAAACTCTTCCGGGGGGCGGCTCCAAGGTCGTGCGCACCACCTCAAATCCAGATGCGAACGGTAATCTCCAAGTAGTTCAGCGGGAGAACCAGGAGACGCTGAGGACCGGTCCGGACGCCGAAGAGACGAAGACGACTGTAATGCTCCCCGGCATCAATGGAGCCCTGGCTCCCGCCATGCAGACCCAGGAGCGTCAGAAACGCGCCGGTAATACGGTTGAAATTCAAAAGACCACACAACTGCCGGATAGCTCCGGAGTCTGGCAGGCTGTTGAGGTACGGCACACGACAATCCAGGAACAAGGCAAGAATCGCAGCAGCGAAGAACGGGTCTCGCGGCTGGATTCAGAAGGCAAACTTAATGAAGTGTCCCGCACTGTGTCCAAGGAATCGGGGGATGTTTCGGGGGAAAGCCGCAAAACGGAGGACACCTATTCCGTCGATCTTCCGGGGGCGGCCCGCGATGATGGCCTGCACCTGGTGCAGCGCGTTACGACGACCCAGCGGGCCAATGCGGATCGCCAACAAACCACGAAAACTGTAGAGCAACCCAACCCAGGAGATCCCGGCGCGGGTCTTTGGGTGACCATAGTGACCCGTGAAACGGTAGGCGTTGGGGGCTCGGAAGGGATCATTCAACTGCGCGATGCCAACGGAAGTCTGGGGGTAGTGTCTGTGGATACGACGAAATCAGACAGATCGCACGCAATAGAAGTCCAAATCGCGCCTCCCAAGCCCAAATAAGAATTTAGACACGGAGCGTTCGCGTTGCGATGGGTAAGAATCGTGAGCCTTACAAACCGCGACTGAGAAACTGCCTGCCCTGACAGACTGCTTCGACAGCGGTTAATAGCTCGCTTCCGGCATGGGTTTTGACCACGTAACCCAGGGCGCCCAGGTTGAGCGCTTCCTGCACCACATCGGCAGAGGACTCCTGGCTAACGAACAGTATTCTGCACTCCGGACAGAGCTTGCGGATTCGTCGAGCTGCTTCGATTCCATTCAGGGTTGGCAGCCCGATGTCGATCACCATCAAATCGGGTTGGAGTTCTTCGACTCTCCGCACCGCTTCTAGTCCGTCCGAGACTTCGCCGACGATCTGCAAGTCCGGCTTCCGCTTCAGCGTCGAACACACAAATCGGCGGAATGGTTCGTAATCATCGACCACGAGAACCCGGATTGTCGCCGTTTCCAAGGAGCTTTCGTTCCTCTCTGAAGCAGATTGGATAGCGGAAACACCAGAGTTCAGATTCTTGTGTGACACCCGCTCTTCTTATTAAACCCGTAAATGCCGTGATTGTTGCGCCCTCCGAATGAAATCCTCAATCTAGCCTTACGTAGACTCTCCCCGAAATCTATCAGGGGAGCCCCGTTTTTACCACAAACTCCTGATTCTCGCTCGTCGGATCCTCACCCTGGAGCCGAATCTTCGTCACCCGCATCGATTCTGGTCATTCGCAGTTCAACTACTCTGAGATTTTTGGCAGCGCGCTCTCTACCTACAGCTACCATCCTCGGAGTACGTGCATCAGCACACCGACGAACCCGCACCTGTTTATTCCTTTCGATCGAAACCTGAGGAACACCGCCACTTTGTGGGGCACGCAGGTTAGCTACGACACTTTGACAATGGACGTGAAAGAGTTCTGCCCCGACATCCGCCGTAAACTGTAGCGCACAAGGCCGAGACGGGAGGCGCGGCTCCGTAAGGATCCAAGCAGGTGAACCCGTTCTCACTGTGTGAAGCAAGGTCGAGGTTTAAAAGAGGGCGGCGTGCGGCCTATCGCTGGGGCACCGCCCCGATGCAACTAACCGCCACCACCATTCGACATGTTCTTGGGAGACTTCTTGTTAAGCGTCGCCAATAACAGCTTAGCGGAAGCAGGCGCCGCGACCGCGTGTTTAAACACGATGTCTTGCGCGCTCACCTGTTTTCCGTAGAGTTTCTTATTTGCGTCATTGTCTGCACGAAGGGTCGAGCCGGAGAGAGAGACTCCAGCAAACAGTCCCCGAGCGCGAGAATAGGAAAGGATCTCGGCTCGCATGGTAGCGTCGGTTTCGGCGGAGGCCGTTCGCCCAACCGGGCCCGCCGCCGCCGAGACATCACCCCCGAGCTTGACCTTGCTGGCGAGGATGTTCTCGGCGGACCGAGGACTCATCAGCAGCAGTACAAAGTCGGTTGCCTGCCCGCCCAATTGCAGGCCAAAGCTGCCGCCCTCCAGAGCCATCATGGTGGGAGCACTCCAAGCGCCCTTGAAATCCTTGCCGCCCCGGCAGGTCATTACACCCCGGCCGTAACTGCCGCCAATTCCAATGGCAAACTTGAGAACGGAGGGTAGCACGACAACACAATCCGCCTTATCGAGTACACCCTGCGGGATATCGTCGGGAACATTCATAATTTCTTGCATTACTTTTCCAGAGTTTGCAACGCGATCCTGTTCTTTTTCTTGCGCAAACGCAGGCAACGAAATCACGGCAACCAGCAGACCTACTCCCAACCAACCGTTCTTCATAGGGGCTCCTGCATGAAGTAACTAGCTTCGAGCTGGCAGAATTACCACTGGTAAAGTTGACAGGGCCGGGGATGCCTTCAGCGTCTGGTAAGGAGCTGAATTCAGCTTGCCACAGCACAAGACATGCGCGTATAAGGTCGAATAGAACGCGCGAGTTATCGAATGCAGTTGCTGACGTATACTCTTCGCGCGGAGCCCCGAGGTTGTTGATGTGGAAGAGGCGTGATTCTTCCTCCCTGTGGTTGGCCACGCCTCGCGCGACGCTGTCGCTCTGCTACCGAGCGGCGGAGGGGCGGGTTTCCCTAATATCCATGCTTGTTCACCACGACCATCGGACAATTGCTCTGCTGATTTGACCGGCAGGCGAACTTCCATGAGGGCGTAAGCAGTTGCCTGGCATTTCTTTCCAAGGCGAAAGGTGCGTATGAGTTCTGTACTCAGTCGCCTAACGTGGAGAATCGCGAATCCGGATTCTCCGTTCCGCATAGTCGTTCTTGCTTGCCTCGTGGCATTCCTGTCTTTCCTCGCTGCCAAGGCAGGTGGGTCACTGGTGCTACGGCCCGAAATGCTCTGGCCGATTTGGCCAGGTTGCGCGATTCTGGTTGCGGTTTTGTTGTTGGTGCCGCGGAGGGTCTGGCCAATACTGATTGCGGCAGGTTTAGCAGGATTTGTCCTCTATGACCTGCAAGCGGGCGTGCCGCTTCGTTCTATCGCGTTCCTTATCCTGTCCGATACAGTCGAGGTTCTTATCGCCGCTTTGGGGGTTAGCTACGCCTTCGATGGTCCGCCTCGCCTGAACAGCCTAAGGGCCTTAACGAAATATTCATTCTTTGCGGTTGTCCTCGGTCCGCTGGCGGCAGCGTTTATCGCCACCGCCGCTTTCGGCGGAGACTACTGGATTCGTTGGAGGATTGGCTTTTTCACTGAGGCTTTAGCTCTGGTTACCGTAGCGCCAGCCATTTTGAGCTGGGCGAACACCGTACAGGCATGGACGCCGAAGGCGCGTGCTTTCTATTTCGAGGCGGCCGCACTGATCGCCGGGTTGAGTTTTGTTGGCTATCTCGCCTTCCTGGCGCCCGGACGCACCCCTCCGCCAGTGGCGATTTATTCGCTTCTGCCATTTCTGTTATGGGCCGCTTTGCGTTTTGAATTGACGGGAATCAGTTCGTCGATGATCGCAGTTGCATTTCTGTCGATTTGGGGCGCAGTCCACAGACGCGGTCCGTTCACCGGAGCGGAGCCGCTCGCCAACGTGATCTCGCTGCAGCTGTTCCTGTTCTTCGCGGCCTCGACTTTCACAGTCCTCGCTGTTCTCGCGGGAGAACAGAAAGAAACCGCGCAAGCCTCCCGCGAAAGCGAAAAACGCTTCCGATTGATGGCGGATACCGCGCCGGTGCTGATCTGGATGTCGGAAACGGACAAGCTCTGCACGTACTTTAACAAGCCGTGGCTGGACTTTACTGGACGATCAATCGACTCTGAGCTTGGGAACGGCTGGGCAGAGGGAGTGCACTCCGAAGATTTACAGAGATGCATGGATACCTATTCCCAGGCATTTGACCGGCGTGAGGAGTTCAGAATCGAGTATCGGCTACGACGGCACGACGCACAATATCGATGGGTTCTCGACATCGGAGTGCCGAGGTTTAATCCGGATCGTTCTTTTGCCGGTTATATCGGGATCGGCATCGATGTGACGGAGCGCAGGCGGGCGGATGAGGCGCTGCAAAAAAGCGAGGAGCGCTTTCGCCAGGCGGCCCAAGCCGGGAAGATGTACGCCTTCGAGTGGGACGTTGCAACCGATGAAGTGGTTGGATCCGAGGAATACCGGAGAGTCCTCGGTGTCAGTGATCAGGCGGGACCGCTCACTCGTCAGAAATTGCTGGTCAGAGTCCATCCAGACGACCGCGAGCAGTTCGGCGAATTGTATAACCGACTTAGTCCCGAGAACCCGAATGTCCAGATTAGCTATCGCGTGTTGCGACCCGATGGTTCGGTTTTATGGTTGGAGAAAAGCGCGCGAGCTCTTTTTGACGAGCACGGCAGGATGTTTAGGGTGATCGGGATGGCGGTGGATATCACGGAGCGCAAACGGGCGGATGAGGAGCTACGTCGGAAAGATATGGAACTTTCCGACGCCCAGCGTGTAGCCGGAATCGGGAGCTGGCAGTGGGATATTCAGAACGATGTAGCGATCTGGTCGGAAGAGCTTTACCGGATCGCCGGCCGTGATCCTATGCTGCCAGCGCCTAACTACAAGGAGTGCCCTGGCCTCCTCAGTGCTGAAAGTTGGGAGCGACTGCAACGCGCCGCCGAAGCGACTCTGCGAGACGGAAGACCATACGAACTCGACCTGGAGATGATCCGACCGGATGGCGCCACAAGATGGGT
>Ga0207039_1104_pt1 | contig 20293 bp, 19 predicted proteins | sample Alteio_BWMinCont_74_FD_153264 | JGI IMG/M metagenome (GOLD analysis project Ga0207039, IMG submission 153264) | Enriched cells from forest soil in Barre Woods Harvard Forest LTER site, Petersham, Massachusetts, United States -... | ecosystem: Environmental > Terrestrial > Soil > Temperate forest >... | reverse complement strand
TATGAGTTGCGGTGGTTCACACCGAAGGTTGAAATTGATTTATGCGGTCATGCAACTTTGGCTTCTGCGCAGGTTATCTTTCAGCATCTTGGTTATTCCAAGGATGAGATTCACTTCAATACTCGTTTCGTTGGACCACTTTCGGTGCGCCGTGAAGGGGACTGGCTAACCCTTGATTTTCCGTCATGGCTGGCAGCAGTTGCTGATATACCTGAAGCCGGGGCGGCTGGAATCGGTTTGCGTCCGCAAGAATGTTATGTGAAGCGTGACTATATGTTTGTATACGATCGTGAAGAAGATGTCCGTAATGCCAAACCAAATTTTCATTTGTTGTCTAAGCTAGGCCGTTATTTGTGCATTACGGCTCCTGGAAATGACTGCGATTTTGTTAGCCGGTTTTTCTGTGCCGGTGATGGTGTTGACGAAGATCCTGTTACCGGTTCCGCGCACAGCATGTTAATACCATATTGGGCAAAAAGACTGGGCAAAAATAAAATGTTGGCACGACAACTTTCCGAGCGGGGTGGTGAGTTGCGTTGCGAATATATGGGGGAACGTGTTCTCATCTCAGGCCAGGCAAAAACGTACATGCAGGGGAAAATTTTTCTGCCCGAAATTAATTCATAATCTTATTTTTTTTTATTCTTAATTAGGCAATTACTATACAAAAATGTCCAATTTATTCGATACCTCATTTAACTCTGCTGACTTTAGCACTGTAGTTTCTTTTTTGGAAAAAGACCACGAAGAGGGACAAGCTTTAGTTTATAAGGGCGATATAAATAGAAGCTTGAGAAAGACAATTGCAGCTATGGCGAATACGATTGGCGGATTAATTATTCTTGGGGTGGAAGATCATGACAATAAGCCCAAACCACCATTTACTGGGATCGATTTTTAGGAAGAATATAGTACATAGATTCGCAACATCATTTATGACAATATTGCTCCTCCCGTTGATGTAGAAATTCGGGTTTGCAAAGATGATGCTACTAATAAGTGTTTTGTACTTATCAGAGTACCCGAAAGTTCAGCAACACCTCATGCGTTAATTGGCAGCAATAAACGGTGACAGAAGTATTCCTGAAGACATAATTCATCCAGACCAATTATCTTGGCTCTTTGACAAACGAAAGAAGTCCGAAGCGTTAAAAGAACAGATTATAGAAGAGGCGGAAGAACGATTTAAACGAGTGATAGACTCACATCACCTTTTATCCTGAGCTGCCTCCTTGCTCAATGATGACTCTCTGCATGAAGAATTGAATACTGTGGCACTATTAGAGCCCGTGCGTACATCTAAGAAAGAAGCTGAACACGCAGAAGCTGCCACTCAGCATCGTCCCGTCGCAGCTAATGTTGAAATGCGCGAAAGCCGTGCTCAATTAGATATTAATCTTGCCCTTGCAGGGTTAGAAAAAGCCAAACAAGCCCTGGCTGACAATAAGATAGAAGAAGCGAATCACGCCTTATCTATCATTCAAACAGGCGTAGTATTCGAGTATATAATTGCCGATCTTCCACTTGAATGAGCCAATACAAATCTGCTTATTGCTCGTGAAGCAATTATAGAGCATAAAGAAGAAGAGGCCAAGGCCGCCCTACAAATAGCCTCTGACTCGTTGTCTGAATACGCAGCTAGTTCGGATGCTCCCCATGCTAAGGAGGTAAGCGATTTAAAAAACGAGGTGCAGAATCTGGCATCAGGTAATCTGAACGATAGCTCTGCTCAAGAAGCAATTACTAAGTGCTGGCAGAAAATAGCCACATGGTCTGAGTAAGTTCATTGCAGCCCATATAAATCGTTGTGGGCGTGGGTTCATTACTGTTTGCTTTTTAGTTTTTGATCAGCCTGTTGAGCCATTAGGGTAAAATAAAATGTCGCACCTTTACCGGGTTCAGACTTCGCCCAAATTGTGCCACCATGTTGTTCGACTGTTTGCTTGCAAATAGCAAGTCCGATGCCTGAACCAGGGTAACTGTTTCTACTATTCAGTCTCTCGAAAGCTTTAAAAATTCTATCGGCATATTTTTGTTCAAATCCTATGCCATTATCCTGTACCGATAATAACCACTGTCCTTCCAGATGCTGGGCTCCTATATGAATATTGGGAGGGTCATTACTGCGGAATTTAATCGCGTTGCCAATAAGATTTTGGAAAAGCTGAATAATCAAAGCACGATATACTGGCAAGACTGGTAGGGAATCATTAGTGATTATGGCGTCCGATTCTGTGATAGCCGCTACTAAATTCTTTTTCGCTTGATCAAGCAATTGTGATAGATCAAGAGCCTCAAAGGTAATATCATCATGTCTACCTTGCGAAAGCGAAAGTAAATCGCTGACAATCTGGCGTAACCGTCCGGCGGCATCAATAGAATACTGAATTAATTCCCTGGCGTTATCATCTAATTTATCTTTATATGTTTTTTCCAGAATCTGCAAACAGCCTGCTATTCCCCGTAAAGGTTCCTGCAGATCGTGAGAGGCAAAATAAACAAAACGTTCAAGTTCCGCTTTTGATCTTTCTAATTCAACTAAAGCTAATTGTCGTTGTTCAGCCTGCCTACGCTCAGTTATATCAGTATTAATTTCCAGTACTTTAAATGGCTTATTTTCTTCATCTGTTTTTAGAACTTGCCTGCTATCTACAATAATTCTGCGCCCATCTTTAGTATATTGTATTAATTCGCCATCCATCTTGATCAATTTGCTCCTTGGGTTTTGGAAACTCTGTCTTTAAAAATTCATGCAACTGTCGTCCTTTTAAATCTTCGTATGCGTAGCCGTACATTTCCTGGGCACCCTGATTCCAATATTGAAGAGTCCCATCTAACTAATCTAATTCGCGCACCAGTATTGCGTCATGAGTCAGGTCAAGCAAGCCTGCCTGATCCAATAACGCCGCATTTAATTTTCTTTGTTCCGAGAACTACCAGTACCAGATACCACATATCTCCTGAGAAACCATTTAAACGGCCAGTTTTTAAGAAAATATTTCCAGTCCATAAAATTTCAAGCTTATGGCAAGCCTGGCATCGGGCGCCTCACGAGGAGGCGCCATTATCACCCTTGTTGACCGATTGAGCGGCTTGAATTGGTATCTTTTTAACGCTTTCCTTATAACCGCCAGTCTTCGGCAGTTTGACAGTCAATACACCATTTTTATATGAAGCCTGTGCCTTATCTGTGTCAACACAATTTTCAGGCAGTGGTATCGACCGACTAAATGAACCATAGCGGCGTTCAAGCCGATAAGTTCCTTTAGAATCTTCTTTTCTTTCTTCCCTTTTTTCACCACTTATAGTGAGTAGGTCACGTGATATAGATATATCAATATCTTTTTCTTCCATACCGGGTGTTTCAACGCTAATTTGAAATTCTTTGTCGGTCTCATGTACATCAAGTGACGGCATAAACTGGCTGCCCAGCTGACCCAAGCTAGTTGATTCTTCTAATCCAAAAACCTGATCAAACAAACGTCCAACTTCTTGAAAAGGATGGTCAAAGTCGCTCCATAAAGTTGGCATTGCATTATATTCGTTTGTTGTTCTTCTAGTGGGCGATTGTTTGCGTGCCCAGGGTGTTAAATTCTTTAATATCAAAGTCATATTTCATTTCCTCCATTAAAACTAACTCTGATTTTGCCTTAATATAAATGAGGGATGAACATATTTTTTTCTCTCCTTGTCTAATCAGAAGTATATTCAAAAATAAAGTTCATCCGGCGAAAAATCCAACTTTTTTTAATGACGCATTTTTGAAAAACCCCAACAAGCCTTAAATGGTAATCCCATATATCGAATTTATCAAAAAACAGATTTACAAATAAAAAAATCATTAATACTTCCAATCTCTGAAAAAAGTTTTGATATTTTTATTTAGTGGAAAAGTTCAATTAACACGGTCTTCACAGAAACTTACACCGGTTTCTAAATTTAAACATCTCAAACTTGGGTCCGATCTACAATGCTTGGCTGATATGTGCGCTGTCCATGTGGATCAGGAACAGAGTAATTTCTTACTTTAATTATTTCTGCTTAGCTCAAAATCTAGTTGGCAACAAAACCAAAAAGATACACTTGCAATTGATGGGTATAACCACCTGAAATAACTCAAAAAAGCTTCGTGGGATTTAGTTGGGGAAAGATTTGCTATATTTTATTGGGTTGAGATATAGTTTTTTGAACACTAGCATGGGCTATACCTTTGAGCATGCCATCAAATACGATGTCATGAAATGGCGTAATTGCTTTCCAGTAAGTGATACCACTTAGACCAGCAGGGCGAAAACTGGCAATTTGTTCAAGTTCAGTTCTGTTATTTCCGGCTGGATGAATGTGAAATTCAAGCGTAGCTTGTCCAGGTAATTTCATCTCAGCAATCAATGCCAGTCTCTTATTAACTTCAACTGCATAAACCCGCCAAAAATCTAGTACATCTCCTGGTAGTATTTCACCAGCTCTGTGCCTACCTCTATTCAATCCTACTCCACCAATAAGCCTATCTAATATACCCCTCAGCTTCCATAGCCATGTACCGTAGTACCACCCTCCCGTTCCACCCAGACGTATCAAAATCTGCCAGATAGCCTCAGGCGTCGCAGAAATAGTAATTTTACGTTGGTCTTTATAAATCGTGCCACCGGCCCAAGCTGGATCACCAGTTATCGACCACTCATCGGGCGGCATTGTTCCAGCGTCCGTCCAATGGCTTTCAACTGTCTGCAATTGAATACGTTCAAGGGCTAGTTTTATGGCGCTGCGGCAGTCTAACAAATTTAAGGGTACGATAGATTGGATACTATTTTCTTCGCAAATAGCTGGATTACGCAGACCGTCGCTTAATGGTCTAGCAATGTAAGCCGGCACTGGTGTCACCAGATGAATCCATAAAGAACTGAGGCGCGATGTAAAAAATGGCACAGGAATGACAATACGACGGCTTAGTCCTGCTTCTTCAGCATACATATCCATCAAAGTCTGATAACTTAATACTTCAGAACCGCCAATATCAAAAACGCGTCCTATTGTTTGTTCGTTATCCAAACAAGCAATTAAATATTCTAATACATTGCGAATAGCAATCGGCTGTGATGGGGTGCGCACCCATCTGGGAGTAATCATAATTGGCAAGCGATCAACAAGATAACGCAATATCTCAAACGAAACGCTGCCGGAACCAATAATCATTGCGGCTCTTAGAACAGTCACTGCCACCGAGCCAGAGCACAAAATCTGAGCAACTTCAGCCCTAGAGCGCAGATGTTTGCTCAAATTTGATTGATGTTGACCCAGTCCACCCAAATATATTATTCGCTGTAAACCACCTCTTTCGGCGACATGACAAAAATTAAGGGCGGCACATCTATCCGCTTCGACAAAGTCTTTGTTTTGGGGATTCATTGAATGAATTAAATAGTAAGCGGCACTACATCCTGATATGGCTTGTAAAAGTTCATTTTGATCGAAAATATCAGCAGCAATTATTTTTAGATTTTTATGATCAGCCCAGGGGCGCCCACGTAACTTTGTTGCCGAGCGTGCCATTGCTCTCACTTTATAACCAGCTTGCAGCAGCTTGGGCACAAGCCTTGCTCCCACATAACCGGTGGCACCAGTAACTAAAATTGGTTTATCTTTCAAAATTTCTAAAACTTTGTCTCCAGATTGCCATAGATAAAACGCAAAGTATATTACAATGATTGTCGCACATCTATAAGATTATTTTTCGCATCCCAATTGCATTGACATATATGAACAAAGCACCCGCTCTAGTCTGGTTTCGCAATGACTTGAGATTAGCTGATAACCCGGCCTTACTTAATGCCATGTCCTCTTATTTTTACATTGTGCCTATATTTATTTATGCGCCACAAGAAGAAGGTAATTGGGCACCTGGAGCTGCCAGCCGCTGGTGGCTCCATTACTCGCTAGCAGCATTATCAGAATCTTTAAACCAAATGCATATGCAACTGATAATTCAGCAAGGTTCTGTGTCAAAAACACTTCTACGAATTGCTCAAGAAGTACGCGCCAAAGCAATTTTCTATAATCGCAGTTACGAGCCCTGGGCTTGCGAGCAAGAGCAACGAATATTTGATATCTTTGCTCAGACCAATATAGAAATTCATTCATATAATGCCAATCTGCTCTTTCAGCCAGAGCAAATTGTGAATAAAAATAATACACCATTCAAAATTTTTACTCCTTTCTGGAAAACACTTTGTGCTCTGCCCGAACCTGAGCCACCGCTGCCCAAACCGCATCTCCTTAGCCATTCGCTATTAATAACAAAAGGAGCAGCACTTAAAAGTTTAAGAATCGAAGATCTGAAATTGTTGCCCAACATCAACTGGACATCAGGAATTAAAGAATCATGGCAGCCTGGTGAAAAAGGAGCACAAGCAACATTGCGTAAATTCCTCAGAGGTGGATTGGCAAATTATAGCCATGGCAGAGACCGCCCAGATTTATCTGGCGTTTCACGATTATCTCCATATCTGCATTTTGGTGAAATAAGCGCCAGAATAATTTGGCACACTGTCAAACACAATTCTTTGTTAGAACCAAAAATATTTTCTGCCAGTGAATCTTATTTGCGCCAACTTGCGTGGCGTGAATTTGCTCACTATCTTTTATATTTTTTTCCACAGACCGCAGATAAGCCATTCCGGCAAGAGTTCAATAAATTTCCCTGGTCTAGCAACAAAAAATATTTAAAGGCATGGCAGCATGGTCAAACTGGTTGTCCTATCGTCGATGCTGGTATGAGAGAATTGTGGCACACAGGTTGGATGCACAATCGTGTCAGGATGATTGTCGCTTCTTTTTTAGTCAAAGATCTTCTCATTCCTTGGCAAGAGGGCGCTAGATGGTTTTGGGACACATTAGTTGATGCCGATCTAGCTAACAATACTTTGGGATGGCAGTGGACAGCAGGATGTGGTGCCGATGCGGCCCCGTATTTTCGTATCTTCAATCCATCATTACAAGGAAAAACATTTGATCCAGATGGTACTTATGTACGGCGCTGGATACCAGAACTTAAGAAGCTATCTGCTCAATGGATTCATGAACCTTGGCTCGCTCCGGTTGAAGAATTAGTAGCAGCGGGGGTCAAGCTTGGGGACAATTATCCACATCAAATAATAGTTCATAAGATAGCTCGTCAACGAGCACTATCCGCATTTAAACGACCATAATATCAATCTAGATTTCTCAAGCACGAGGAGTCAATTCATAATGAATGATCCGTGCTTGTTCTAACACGCGCAAAAGTCGGCAGGAGCAAAAATTGTTCCACCAAGATTTGTCCAAGCCAACGTTTGTGCCTGGGGACACAAGCTTTCTTGGGCTGATGTGCATAAGAGTAATAGGAAGCTTTCCCATTCTGAAGTGTTTGGAAGAGCCGATCGTATAATGGACCGGCTGGACGGGAACTTGTGTTGACAGTCCAAAGCGCAAAATGGCCTCGGCTCCATATGACAGCTCTCGTGTCAGGGATCTGATCGATATGAATGTACTGATATCAAGTCAACTGGATAATAACAAAGCCAAGCAAGCCATCAAGACGATCTTTGAACAACATAAACGTTCTGTTCCAGACAAACTCGAGCTGCCACCTGAACAATGGCGACAACAATTCAATATAATTGCAGAAAGCCGCAAGTTAGATCTCACCATAGCGCAAGCTTTCTATAATATCGAGTCCTATGCAAAAAAATTGGCAACATAAAAGCTAACAACTAATAATATTTACCATTGCTAAATTCATATATAATACTATTTGAACTTGCGCAAAATAATTACGTTTACACCGAGGGGGTTATAGGTTCGAATCCTATACCGCCCAAATCTTCTAACCATCAGGGTTCTAATGCTTTTTATTAGTTCATAAAAACCGACTAAAAAACCGTTCGGGTAATGCGTAGGGTAAGGAATAGTTATAAAGGCAATATCCCATTAGGATTTTTATGCCAGTAATCAATATTGAATATGATGATAAAAAAGTATCGGATAAAGACATAGAGTTATTGTGTCAAGGCGTTCAACAAATTGTTTCTTCTATAACTAAAATCGAAGATGTTCCTGTTTATGGACATAGCGCTAAAATAAAAGTGAAAAACTCTCCAATTGAATAAACAAAATTCCGTTTAAAGATAATTCGTTTGACTTGGTTTTTCGATCATTCGTTTCTATTGAGTTATCAAGTTTGACTGTTCTCAAAGATGTGTTTGCAGAAATTGCACGTCATTATTTCGACCTGAGGTATTTATCGACTGAACGACGTCTTTTTGAAGAAACTGGCGAAGAAAAAGTTATTTCATGTAGCACTTGTATTTTCTACCCCACGATTTGTGCAGTATTGCGGTAATGGATCAATTTGGTTAGTATGTTTATATGCAAATTATTGAACCAGTCAGGCATGTCGATTTAATTCCGCCAAAGGGAGAACGGCGCGTCCTGATGCATAGCTGTTGTGCGCCCTGTGCCGGTGAGCTTATGGAGCAGATGCTTGCAAACGGTATCGATCTCACTATTTTTTTCTATAACCCCAACATCCATCCAAAAAAGGAATACGAAATCCGTAAAGAGGAAAACATTCGCTTTGCCGAAAAAATGCGTATCCCGTTTATTGATGCAGACTATGATATAGAGAACTGGTTTGCCCGCGCGCGGGGTATGGAACATGAGCCGGAACGCGGCATACGCTGTACCGCCTGCTTTAGTATGCGCTTTGAACGCACCGCCCTCTATGCATATGAGCATGGCTTTAAAGTAATCACTAGTTCACTCGGAATCTCGCGGTGGAAAAACATGGAGCAGATTAACCAATGTGGACTCCGTGCGGCTTCGCGGTATCCGGATGTGACCTATTGGAATTACAACTGGCGCAAGTCCGGCGGCTCGGGACGCATGTACGAAATTGCCAAACGCGAAGCGTTCTACGCCCAGCAATATTGCGGCTGCATCTATTCTCTGCGTGACACAAATACATCGCGACAGTCCCAGGGCCGAAAAAACGTAGAAATAGGCGAAACCTGGTACACAGAGCATTTGCAAGAAGATACCTGATGGAATTTATGCAACCCCAAGGCTGATAAAATGCTTGAATTTCCTAAAAACCGCCGTATGGGTGATGCGAGTAGACATATTATAGATTAAACTGGTAGAAAAGCTAATATTTAGAACACAAATTCAATAGTTAATATTCTTATTTCTAGAAACATGTTTTGTCGCAATCGAGAAGCAAATAAATACATTAGATAAAGGACTAATCCTGCAAAGGGTAGTCCACGTTTCAATACTGTTCTAATTGCAATAGTGAAAATGCCAAGAAAATGCCAAAACGCAAGATCATAATAATAGATAACGATTACGTAGCGTGCTTGTTAGTCGAGACAAGTCTAGCAAATCGTTTTCATGTTATTAGTGCTCATAATGAACAAAAGGCATTAAGGCTTATTCAAGGCGAAAAGCCGGATTTGATATTGTTAGACCTACATATGGCAGAAACGGAAGATCTAGCATTATTACTAAGACAACGGGAACAAACAGATGGGGTAAGAATTCCTATTATTCTCATGACCACGAAAACTGACCTTACTGAAACACTATGCTTAAAATTGAATCCAGCTGGCATTTTAACTAAGCCTTTAAATTATCCAGATTTAGCGAAGGAGATTCATGAAGTTATGGCAAAATCATGGGGAACTGATAAACAAGTTTCGATTCTTGTGGTTGACGATGTAACGCTCATACGCAATGTGGTAACCAAACTGCTTAAACCCCCGGGTTCTCGCACACTAATGAGCGAAGCAACAAACGGACGAGAGGCGATTGATATTAGCACAAGTATCAATCCAGATATTATTTTGATGGATGTTGAGATGCCTGTGATGAATGGTATAGAAGCAGCAAAAATAATTCGCCAAAAAAATAAAGAAGTTAAAATCATTATGCTTACTGCCCATGATACAAATAATCATATCTTTGATTCATTTGCTGCTGGCGCTGATGGGTATGTTCTTAAAAATAGATTTGCTGAAACATTACAAGCAGCCATTCAGACTGTACGCCTTGGCTCTGTCTGGCTCGATCCGTCAATCGCTCGTCAAATACTAACATTATCTATAGTACCAGAGCGAGAACCGGTGAAAATAACACAGATTCTTTCAGCTGAAGAAGTTGAGACACTACATACACTGACACACTGCAGGGGCCAGCGTTGCCTGGTTGATCCCAAATTCGTAGCAAGGCTGCGTACATTTGCTCCTGCTGCTTAATCTATCAAGCTTATCTCATTTTTGGCTCTTTCTCTTTTAAGACTTCCTGTGAAAGGTCCTTAGTCCTCTTGCAGGCAGATTGGATAGCGTTAAAGTGCTCGTTAAGAAGTGTCCAATTATAAACGTCGTTGGTACTTTCAGTAGCTTCTTCAAATGCTCTGCTGAGCTTGGCCAGTTCAGTAGCATAAACTGTTGCACTTGATCCCTTCAATTGATGAATATTATGTTTAAGCGCAAAAATATCTTTTTGCTCAACTGCCAATGCCATATTCTTTAATAAGCGCTCGGCATCAATTTGAAAGCTTTGCAATATTTCTTTGCCTACTTTATTATCATAAGTGGCAAAAAGCGCTTCTATTTCAATTGCTTTTTCAGTCATGGAAGCATTTTCTGACAGATTATCCGTATCGATAGTTTTATCAACAGCCGCACGCTTACTTGCCGGTAACCAGCGTAGCAAGACCTCCTGCAGTTTTTTCTGATTTACCGGTTTACTCATATAATCATCCATGCCAGCAGCTAGACAATCAAGCCGGTCACTGGACATAGCGTTAGCAGTCATAGCTACTATTAGCGAATGTTTGCCTGCTTTAGTCTCCATTTTTCGAATTGCTTTTGTAGCTTGCAGTCCATCCATTTCAGGCATCTGGCAATCCATCAAGATAAGTGTGTACTCTGTGCGGGCAACGGCTTCTAATGCTTCACGTCCGTTACTTACAGCATGGGCAGCGTACCCTAGTTCTCTAAGTTGTAAAAGAGCAACCTTTTGATTTACTACATTATCTTCTACTACCAGAATAAGGTTTCGTGCTTGAGAAACGGGTAAGTTTTTCTGATCTTCAGTCGCCATATTTCCTGTTTCGGTAGCAAACAAATGTTTGCCTAGTAGTCCGATAATGCAATCAAATAATCTGGATTGTCTAACGGGAATTGGAAGATAGGCAGCAAAACCTCTTTCCATTACCTGTTTACCAAATGCTCTGTCAGCACAACTACCTATAATAACCAGTCTTGGCTTCATTAGTCCGAGACCTTTATCCAATGCTACCAATATCTCACCTGGTTCTTCATTACTGGGGTCAAGTACAAAAAATACCAGATCAAAAGGATCGTTAGCGGCTGATTCATACTTGATCATCAAAGCTGCTTTATCTATGTCTGTAGCATGACCACAGCGCATACCCCAAGACGAAATGTAAGCATTTAAAATCTGTTGCGTGCCAAGCGGTCCGTCAATTATCAATATTCTAGAATCGCGCAGGTCATCGGGCAATGGTCCTATTACTGGCTTTTGCTCACTCGGGACAATCTCAAGTTTGGCTGTAAATCCAAAAACAGAACCCTTTCCGTAAGAGCTTTCAAATTCGATATTTCCGCCCATTAATTCCACTAATCGCTTAGAAATAACAAGTCCTAAGCCAGTACCGCCATATTTTCGTGTGGTTGAGGCATCAACTTGCATAAATGGTTGAAAGAGCGTTTCTTGAGTTGAGTCATTCAGTCCGATACCAGTATCACTGACAGAGAATCGCAAGTCTGCGCGATGATTGTTAATGGAAGAATCGAGTGTCACACGCAATACGATTTCACCACGATCAGTAAATTTGATACTGTTACTAAGAAAGTTCAATAACACTTGACGGATTCTTCCTGGGTCACCCCGTAAAATTCGAGGAACTGTAGGATCGATAAATGTTACCAGAGAAAGTTGTTTACTACGGGCTCTTTGTGCTACCAAGTCAGCAATACCTTCTATTAATTCAATAATATCAAATTCAGTAACTTCAAGCTCCAGCTTGCCTGCTTCTATCTTTGAATAATCTAAGATATCATTGACCAGATTCAATAGAACATCAGCTGAGTCATTGATGATTGTGCCAAATTCTTTCTGTTCATCAGTCAACTTCGTAGTGCGTACTAAAAGATCACTCAACCCTACTATAGCGTTTAGTGGCGTGCGGATTTCATGACTCATATTAGCCAAAAATTCTGATTTAAAACGTGAGGCTCTAACAGCTTGGTCACGTGATTGCTCCAATTCTATATATGTTTCTTTCAAGCAGGCATTAGTTTTAGCAAGCGTTTCTTCTGCTTCTTTCCGTTCGTTGACCTCAACTTGTAATTCGGCTGTGCGTTCAGTTACCTTTGCTTCGATGATTTCATTCATCTTTTCTAATTTGGCCTGTCTAGAAGCTATGTCCCAAGTAGATTTTAGACTTTGATTAATTGATAGAATTAAAAAGAAGTCCTCAAAAACAACCCATCCTGCGTGTTCAAGCCATCTCCAAGGTTCTACAGTCATAACTCCATAAACTGATTGAGGCCAAAATACACCGCGTACAGCATGATCAATAGCAACCACGGCAGAGGCAGTCAACAAAACTTTCCAGTCTCTATAGAATGCCAAAAGTGCCAAAGAACCAAATATGTGGAAGTGTGTCTCAATGCGACCGCCGGAAAGATGAATGAGTAATGCGGACATAAGCATTTGACTTATGCTAATTATATAACGTGTTATTGCTTTGCCTGGTTTAATCAGCACAAGAGCAACGGGAAAAACAGTTAATGCACCGCCTATAATTAAAGCTGCCCAAACATGTATGTGTACAGTACTTACTGTACCCTCCCAGGCTCTTGGAGAGATCCATATGGCTGTAATAATGGCAGCTAGCCATTGGAAAATCATCAATCCGGCAAACAATTGGTCTGTACGTCGATGGGATTGTTCTTGTTCAGCAGCAAATAATGCTCTGGTCCTAGAACGCAAAGACTCTTCTTCTACCGTTTGTACTTCTTGTGTTTGCACTTCTGACATATACCGCCTATCCTTATGTTTAGATATTTAAACGTTTAAGACTATTTACTATTTGAGCTAACTAACGAACAGCCAAAAACTGATGTTGTTTGATTTTTTAACGGCTGCACCTGCAAAGCCAATATGGCCGAATTTAGGCCAAGGTTATCACCCTCTTGTCCTCTAGATGCTGTAATGCCACCACTAAAAATTAATTTCCCTTTTGTATCGTAAATCATGGTTTGCCCTGATATAACTGCATTAAATCTGTTGGCCTCAATACCATTTATGTCACTCAAAACTGTTACTCCAGGAATAATTTGTGCACTGCGCCAAAGATCGGTCTTTTCCCATCCAAAGGGCATTGATTTCGGACTTATAAAAAGCACATAGGCCTTAGCTTGTATTTTGCAATGAGCAATAAGTCGAGCTAATTCAGCAATGCTAGATCTTGTACACGGACATTGCGGATGAGCAAACATTATTAGCGTGGAGCGGTCTTTACTTAAGGGTATCTGCGAAGCACTGGGCCACTGGCTGCCCGGTATTTTTGCTATACCAGGTGTATATTCGTACTTCATTAAAACAAACGTACCGACAACAATCGCTAATAGCCAAAGCGCGCCTAAAGTGGTCAAAACTATTGACGATGTTTTCATACTATCATTGTAGATCCCACACTTAAGATGAAATGAAGTATTTAATGTCGCATGTGCAGTCTGCTAGTCAATATTGGTTATTTACCCAACATTAAGCTGGTGATCAGATTCTCGAGATTGCCGGCTAGGCGTAATATTTGCACAAATCAATATGCCCTGACTGATAATCAATCATTAAGAGCTTTGCTCCCTTTTAGTACTGGTGGCAAGCAACAAGATTTTTATTAGGCACTATTGTACGCACTATCTAGCAGCTTGTTGAAAAATACCTAGGACTGATTGCAAATCCTGGCAATTAGTTAAGATTTATCAGGCTACTTTTTCCATTTGATTGTTTTTAGAGATTTGGCTAGATCAGTTTTCAATTTAGGAAAAACATCTGTGGGTGCTTCCAGGCGAATTTCTTGTATGGCATCACCTTTGCCAAATTTATCTATATAAATGCTTGTTACTTTTATTCCGGAATTTTGCCATTCACCTTTGTCGGTGGTCTTGCCGCGTGCGCCTGTAAGTTCTAGGACATTTGTTCCATTTAGCTCTACAATTCTTACAGTTTCGGTCTTGAAAGTCCCGCTGCTGAATAAATCATCGGCAAGTATAGGGTTTAATCCGGCAAATTCATTTTTGCCTGCTTCTGTACCAATAGTAATTTGCCGCTCGCGCGTTTTTTCATTCAAGGGCATATTTAAGGACTGTTTAAAACGCAAACCAGCTGCTTCAGAGACTCTTGAACCCTTCTCGCGAAAAGATAGTAAAGAATTATCATTGCTCCTAAAATCGACACGAAAAGGATGTGTTGGTAATTTGTCCTCAGGTTGTCTAGTCCAATTAGCAGGCACAGCCAGGCTATCTATTACCCCGCAGTCAAGAAGCATATTTTGTTTTTGCTCTTCTATTTGCAAAAAGCCGGCATCCTCTAATAAACTTAGTACATTGCCTTCAGTATTATTAACCGTTGCTTGATCATCGGAAAGTCTAGGGTTTTCGTTTGTCATTGTCTTTCACCTTATCATAAACTTATCCAATGCCATTTCTATATTAATCCTAATTATATATTTTCCGATTCGTTCAAGACGGTGCGGACATAGATTTTAAAAACATCGCCAGTGGTATTGCTGAGGTTTTAGTGAGGTGATCGAATCTATTCGGATTCCAAGTATTATCAAAGTAAACCAGAGATTTATTGATGTCTAGCTTATTATTCGCATCGAATACTGGCTCATAATGTGTTTTTACCACCACATGCCAGCCTCCTTTCGGCCCACCGGCGCCGGATTCAGTGCCATATCCGGATTCATCATAAAAGGGTGGATTGCCTGTGTGTACTTGGACGATTTGTATTTTATTTTTCAACAGAGCGTTGTGCAGATCTTCAGCGCTACTAATAGCAGCTACCTGACTTTGTTTATTTGCGGCGAAAGAATGTTTATTTAAAGATACTACTTGATCGCGTAAGTTTTTACTTACAACAACTTTATTATTCCAGGTCTCACCTGAAATTTGTTCCGCTACATCGATCAACTCGTAATCGTCTAAATTAGGCTGCTCAATCTTCTTACCAACTGTATCGTTTACATAAAAGCGCTTACCATTCTGGTGTAAAAACACTCCTTCTCCGCCGGATTGTTGGTATTTAAGACTGCCTAACGCGACGCTGTTGCCATTTACATCCATATCCCGGCGTTGCCAGTGAATATTAGCTGCCGCTATGGCAAAAGCTCTTGAAACACCAGTGGCTCTTGGGTCTTTTTCATCCGGAGGAAAAGGCTGATCCTTGAGAGCTTCCTGTATATCTTCTTTTGACGGCACTATGGTAGAACCGTCCTTGGTGCGAAACTGTCCGGTATTGCCAAGTTCAGCCATAAATCTAGCAAAGTGTGAAGGAGATTCATGAAGAAAAGTAGCTCCTATGTCTGTAACATTGCAAGTTTGTAAGTGCTGCCGCAAATTTGTCTCGTTTGCTAACTGAAAAGCTGTTTGTTCAAGTATCTTTGCTCTTTCGACATCAGAATAAGCACCGGGCAAAGGATTATCTAAGAGAGTGGATAATTGCGCAATTGTTTCAATTTTTTCTTTTTCCGATTCTTTCGCAGACTTACCGGCAATGTCTCGGCAATCAAAATTGGGAAGATAGTTGTTCAGGATTCTGTCTTTTTGCTCTTTAGTGAGCATGGTAGTTTTGTTGATTTTATCTCTTATTTCCTTCATACCATTGATATCGCCACGTAGGTCGTGAGAGCCGTCTGCTTTAAACCGATTGACTAACCCGTCAGAGGCCATAAATTTATAACCGCCATCGGCTAACTTATGATAATTTCCTGCGATCTTTTCAGACGGTGGTAAAAACGGTTTGCGTTGATCAAGGGCTTCAATTTTCCAATCTCCATTTGATTGGCGAAGAAAGTGATAATTACGGTTGGGGTCAGCTACTTCTTCAATGCCATGCCCTCTTTCTGTTGTGGTAATACCGGTATTGGTATCAACATAAATGTCAGTGTCATCAATACATTGATATTGGATAACACGTTGCTCGGGTTTATGAATGGCTAGCTGTCCATCTTTTGTTTCATAGTTAACAGCATATGTATTTTTACCGTCGGTAAATTGATTTTGTTGCCCGGGCACCCGGGTTAATTTTGTCGATTCTCCTTTCGGTCCTTTAAATTCTAAGCTTGTTATCTCGTTTGCTGCTTTGGTGTTGTCATGTCTGAAAGTAGCCACAAAACCACCTTTAAAGCGCATTTCTTGCTCGATATCGTCTTTATAAGTCACTGATGTGCCGGGTTCTTTGCCAGGAACAGTGCCATGTTTAACAACATCTGCTGAACCATCGGCTTTAAACCGATACTTTTGACTATTTTCGTCAATAAAAGAATAACCGCCTAAAGAGGTGCGCTCAGCTTTTCCCCGCATTACATGTATGGGAGGCGAAAATGCATGGTGTGAGTTTAAGGCATTGACCGTCCAGTCTCCGTTAGGTTGACGTTGCCAACGAAAATTACGTTTGGGATCTGTGATTTCTTCTATGGTTCCATTGTATTCTCGAGTTTGGACACCACTCAAGCGCGAGACATGCATTTCCAAAGAAGGAATTTTGAGGTCTTTGTGTTCTAAGTCTGTCACCTCTTCTGGCTTTTCCGGATTATCACGTTGAAATTTAATTTCAACCCCGGTGGAAGACTGTGTTTTCTGGGCAAGGCCGTCTTTGAATGTCATTGACGTGCCGTCGTCTAATTTCACAGTTCCAGTTGCCTTTGTTTCAACAGCAGCTTCCATACTAGAAATGTTTCCCTTGCTTGCAGGAGATCCAGTGCTATCTGTTAATTGAGATTGCCAGTCAGTTGTTTCTGGCTTAGAAGCTGATTTAGGCTTATCAGTGCGTTGAGCAAGGAGCAGCTTTTCATTATTTACTGAATTTCCTGAGATATCGCATTCGGACAAAATGCCTGATGGGGAGCCTCCAGTGTACAATTTATTTCTGGCTGCTGTTTGCGTAGCCCTGTCCGGCAAAATTTCATCGGCAAACATATCTGGGCTAGGGGCAGCATTTTCCGACCGAAGCGGGCTATCTGATGGATTTTCACGAGCTGGTTCGGACATGGTTAGTTAAGTGCAAATGAAATACATTCTCAATTGGTAAGAGAGCAAGCTAAAGCAACGTATTCATCATCGAATATAATTGATAATTGTGAGATTTTTGTGACCGTATTGAAGCCATGTTCTACTCTAGCCCGATCTTTGAAGGTTGGTGAATTATTTCTTTGCTGGCAGCAGTTGAAGCCAGTTGATAGTTAGAATAAAATATAATTCCCAACATAAGAGCGGTCAAAATATGTCATATTTATATCTGTTTCGTGATGATTATTCGGAAGGCGCGCATCCTAGAGTGCTAGAGTCCCTTTCGCGAACCAACCTTCAACAAGAACCTGCCTATGGCGCTGATTCCTTTTCTTTGGAGGCAGAGCAGTTGATTCAGGAGAAAATCAACAAACCAAAAGCGCGGGTTTATTTCGTAGCAAATGGTACACAGGCAAATCTCGTTTCTTTTGCATCATTTCTGAAGCCTTACGAATCCATTATCGCAGTTGATAGTGGACATGTAAATGCGCTCGAAGCTGGTGCCCTAGAAGCGACAGGACACAAGATAAACGCTGTACGCGGAGTGGAAGGGCGATTGATACCACAAGCCGTTGAAGAAGTAGTAAATATACGTAATGATGTGCACATCGTAAAGCCGGCAGCCGTCTATATTTCGCAAGCAACAGAACTTGGAACTATCTATAGCAGACAGGAATTGGAAGAACTTTCGCACCTATGCAAGCGGCTGGGATTGTATTTTTACGTTGATGGTGCACGAATCGGCAATGCCATTATGTCCAAAGAGGCGAATTTTGATCTGAGTACCATTGCTGATCTATGTGACATGTTTTATATTGGTGGTACTAAAAATGGTGCACTGTTTGGAGAAGCGATTGTTATTGTTAATGCCAATCTGCAGGAAAATTTTCGCTATCATCTTAAGCAGCGCGGTGCACTATTAGCAAAAACACGCGCTTTAAGTGTGCAATTTCTTGAACTGTTTAAGAATAATCTTTATTTCGATAATGCAAAGCATGCAAATGTAATGGCGCAAGAACTAGCGCTCGGAATTGCCGATTCGTGCACCATCAACGTAAAAATACAATCCCAGCCGCTTGCATAGGTGCGAATCAAATATTTCCTATTCTGCCTAACGGTGTGATCGACGCTTTGCAAAAGAAGTACGCTTTTTACATCTGGACAAAATCTGTGTCCGCACCGGATAATTCAGCAATAAGACTTTGTACTTCGTGGGCAACACCTGAAAGTGCTGTGCAAAACTTCCTTAACGACCTAAAGCAGTTATCGTAGTGCGGATATCTCTGAGGTTAGCTCAGAATTGCATCTCTTTGCAAAACCCTAGAGTTTGCGCAAGATAGGCGATATCAATGTGCACACTATTCACCAATCCGTTAGCGAAAGGATAAAATCGTCTTGGCAATGTCATAAACGGCGTCAGTCCGATCTAAATTATGCGCGGTAGGCAGCGCCTGAGATTCCCTGTTCTCAACAATTTTAAGCGACTCGACTATTGGTACAATATCCTCTACTTTTCTAAGTGGCTTGGCTAAATTTGCCTCAATGAGCATCTTTGCGGTACCAACCTCTTGAGGCATTGGTTCTGTGAGCAAATCAATAGCCATTGGCAAGCGCCGAGCTATAGCCTCAAATGTCGTTAAGCCACCACTCTTGGTGACTATCAAATCACAAGCACTCATCAAACTAGAGAGCAAGTCCGTATAAGGAAGTATAGCTGTAGGTAGCACTGATTGCTCCTTTCGCCGCCTCATCTCTGTCAATAAACTATCATTATGCCCACAGAGAACGATAACCTGTATTGGTCTTGTTATTTGCTCCAAAGCCTGGTAAATTTGCGCCACCGCGCCGCCACCAGCCCATCCCCCCGACAAAAGAATTGTCAATCGTTTAGGATCAAGCGCTAGCTGGCTAAGCAAATCTTCTTTGCTCACGGCAGGGGGGTGCAAGAACATCGGCTCTATCGGCATGCCTATCATAGAAATTCGATCAGGGACAATGCCAAGCTCAATCAATCGGTCTCGTGCAAGATCGTTTGGGGCGATAATTAGATCTGCATCGGTACAAGCCCAACCGCTCCACAAAGCGGCATTGGGGTCTGTAACCACGATCACAAGTTTCACCTTGCCCACTAGACCAATATCTTTCATAGCCAGTGCGATGTAGTGATTTGCCATTGGATGCACCGAAACAACAATTGATGGTCGCACTCTGATCAACATATTCCTAAGATAAGTTCCACTAAGTTTATAACCAAGCCAGGTTTGATTTGGTTTCAAGAACTCGATAAACCAACAATAGTACTTCATCCAATTTTGGTGATTTCGCAATAAGTAATTGTACAATTCGACAAATAAATGGTTGAGAATATTTGTCTTTTTAATCATCGCTTCGACAGTAACTTCTACATCTTGTGAATCCTGCCTCAACTCTTCAATTGCCAATCTCACCGCTTCGGCAGCGTATTTATGTCCGCCTCCAGTTTCTTCGTAACAGATAAGAATCCGACATTTATTCAATTTATTTACTAGCATAGGGATTCATATACTTATTTGTGATTACTGGAATTGTTTGAATCAGAGAATGTCACAGTGACTGCCTGGTTATTTGATTTAGTTTTGGGAACTAGGGGGTAACCAAATAAAAAGCCAGTTATCAGTCCTCCTAAATGTCCTGCAAAGTCTGCATTAACAGTAGCACCATAAACAGCGCAATAGATAAGATAAATGCCTAATATTTTGGCACTTTGCTGAAACGGTAATGATCCTAATTCTTTTTTGTATCTATATAAAAAGGCAAAATAAGCACCAAACAATCCTATAATTGCTCCTGAAGCACCGGCGCTTACAGTATTAGGAAAATGTACTGCCTAAAAAGCCACCGATACCAGACATTAGATAAATGAGTAGGAATCTTTTGTGTCCAAAAAGAGATTC
>Ga0207039_1108_pt1 | contig 20544 bp, 22 predicted proteins | sample Alteio_BWMinCont_74_FD_153264 | JGI IMG/M metagenome (GOLD analysis project Ga0207039, IMG submission 153264) | Enriched cells from forest soil in Barre Woods Harvard Forest LTER site, Petersham, Massachusetts, United States -... | ecosystem: Environmental > Terrestrial > Soil > Temperate forest >... | reverse complement strand
CCTACAGGTACGCCTACTTTTTCAATGGCAAAATCGACTAATGATCCTGCGGCAATGACATGAAGTTCTGGCATATCTTCGAAGAAATATCTTAACGCAATAATGACTTTCGGTGCTTCTTGTATTTCATCTATAAAAAGTAACGTGTTGCCAGGATCTATTGTGCCCCCCATAATAACCGATAATTCTTTAGTTATTCGAATCGGATCAAGATCATGATCATGATCAAATATGTTGGCTAATTCTGGTTTTTTTTCGAAATTAATTTCGACAAAATGTTTAAATGTTTTGCCTAATTGCCTAACAACATGTGTTTTCCTACTTGTCTGGCACCTCTGAGTAATAAGGGCTTCCGCTGCGATGAATGGCGCCATTCTAATAAATCAAAATATAGTAATCTTTTCATGGAGTTAATTAATTCTTGGTTGTAAATCAAATCATTTATCATTAAAAATGGTTAAATTTCAAATCAATTTTGAATCATTTTTGGTTGTAAATCAAATCATTTTAAAGTGACGTGAGAAATGAGCACGTCTCTCGAAGAATGTAACTTCTATCTTGAGTTTGACCATTTTAGAAAATAAAAATGGCCAAACTTGAGGTAAAATTAAAAAATCCTTCCAACTTCCAGGCACTTTTGCATAATAATTCATAACTTGTTGTTGTAAAGTTGTTAGAACACTTGGATTATAGGTAATCGTTGTATTACCATGTAATTCCAAGCTTCCACTTGTCACATATCCCCCGTATATTTTTGCACTTCCAGAAATATTAACATCCGTCGTATCACTACCAATAACGTAAACAAAACCATAAATAATTGCAGTTCCGGAGAGAGCTAAACTTCCATTCACAATTAGCAAAACAGGATTAGCATTAGTGCCTATAGCGGTATTGCTATTGATAGTTGCTGATCCAGAGGTTTGGTCAATCCAAATAGATGTACCAGAAAGTCCATTTAATACACTATTATAATTTCCAAGATTAGAAAAAGTGTAAACAGAGTCATTTTTGACAGTACTCATTGATTGCCCAAAAACCGAGGCAAACAGATCATTACTAGAGATATTATTTAATGTGTTATTATTTTGTGTTACATCGCTACCTATGTGGGATGAATTCGACCCTGTACCACTACTAATAGTTGTTTGACCACTTCCATTAAATGAAACGTTGTCACCCGATTGTATAGTTGCATTATTGGTAGTGTTAACAATATTTGAACTACCTCCAATAGACACACTACCTTTGGCAGTTAATGCCCTTGCAGGAGGCGCCGCCATTAACGAACCAAATGAAACTTTTTGTGTAATCGTTTTAGTGGCTGTTCCATCATTACTTGTACCAACTGAGCTAATTTGAAGTATGTTATAGTTATTCGCAATAGGATTGGTGAAGGTTATGCTAAAGGTGCTTCCATTGGTAAGAGATACATTGGTGGTAGAAGCATTCGTATAATTTGGAATATATCCTCCTACAGGATTTGCTAAAATAGTTGCACTATTTTGTTTTAAATAATTAATTCCAAATTCTAATCCTGCTTCACTTGCTTCAAAAGCTTGTTGAGTGCGAGTAGCGTTAGTATTCATTTTTTGCTGTTTAATTCCATAATCTGCAGCAAATAAAGCAATCATAGTCGCTGACACTAATAATAGCGTTGTAATTAGGAAAGTCGCAGCTCCTGATTGTTTTTTAAGGTTGAAATTTAGCATTTCGTATCCTACACACTGTTTTACAGTTTTTGTTACAAACGCACGTACTTGATCTATTAAAGCGACTAGTTTTTATTTTATTTGCGGTCAAAACTTGGCCTTCTACCTTTATATAGTATAGTTTATGGATTCTAGAATGCTTTTAAGGCGGGGATTTTTTGCTTAGTTCCTTGAATAATAAGGATATTAATGTAGGGTGGATTAGGCGCTTTTTGCCGTAATCCACCGAATATAAAACACTTTAATTTATTTTGGTGGATTACGACAAAAAAGCGTCTAATCCACCCTACACCGGAAATTACCGTGTTTTTAAATTAGTTGTTGTTCCACATAGAACATTATCCCACAGACGTCACACCCAATTATCTTGGCAAACCATAATTCATCCCAAAGATGTCACATATCAAAGTCATGGTTTTTCAGGGTTATCCCATAAGTGTCACATATTACAAATTCTATTTTTCCATTACTAATCCCATAGACGTCACATTTATTTTCACTGTTAGACATCTTGTGATCCCACAAATGTCACATCTTTTTATTGCGGTTTTTACGATGTAAATCCCAGAAACGTCACACATGTGATTGGGTGGAAATGAGCTTGTTTTTAATAGTGAATTTGATTTAGAAGAAGTGAGAATCCCAGAGATGTCACATTTGGTAAGAAATTCGATATTCTCCCTTCTCCCGGAGCCCCGTTTAAAAGCATAACGGGGTAAACTCCGCGAGGGGAGGAGGGTCTCTGTGGATGATTATCAAAACCCTCACCCCTACCCCTCTCCCACAGAAAAGCGCTGTGGGAGAGGGGAATGCACAAAGGGGTTTTTAAGATAATTAAATTGAATTAAACTCTTTATTTTTCAATAAGTTACATGATTATTCGGTGACCGAAGTTGAACTTCGGAGCAACCGTTGAACGATGCTGGCTCGGATTAAATTGCTCTTGACCCCTTCCATCGCTGGGTAGTGGCGGCGTACCTGAATAATAGCTTGATCTAGTTTGGAGACCAGTTGTTCAGATAGTCGAATACTAATCATTTCTGACAATTGATCCATATCCCCCGCTATATCTACTAGGTCTGGATAATCAGGCAATTCGAGTAATTTTTCGATCGCTTCGATAATCCACTTACTTTTCCCCCTCATCCCATAGCCGTCATTGATAACGCCTTGCTGAATTTTATAGTGTAATTGTTTTTGAAGCTTAATTGATGTCATCAGTTTTCTATCCATATTTATCTCACCATTTCATGTTCTAAAATTTCAATTAATTTACGAAAAGCTCGAGTAGCCTGGTCGTAATGCGCCCAGTTTACTTTGGAAAAAGTATCAGAATAACGTTTGAATTCTTCTCTGTTTAAAACTGAAGATACAATGGCATGAACAACATCAGTTTTTAAGGTATAACCCATATTAATACGACTAACGACGCGCCCTGCTTTCTTCAATGATAAGTTTTCTAAAGATTGTTTTTTTATAGTTTGTTTTTCTTTAGCAATTAATTGTCTTAATTCTTTTAAACTACAACCGTTGATACAAGCTTCTAAAGCCTCTGCGCGTAATTCATCAGAAAGAATTCCAGCTAAAACAGCTGCTTTATCTAAACTGCGAATTTGTCCTTCAGTAATCTTTTGCTGAACATCTTCAGGTGCGTTCATCACTGCTAAATAATAAGTAGCCTGTGGTAAAGACAAACCAGTAATTGTTTTTAATAAAGTAGCTGAAAGTGTAGATTCACCATGTTGGAGTTGATATTCATGAACAATGTCACGAATGTTACCAATACGTTCATCTAGGGTAAGATCTTCACGAGCAGTATTTTCAATCCATTGAATAAGCTTTAATTCATACCCTTTAGGTTTTTCATTAAAAACTCGAGCTTCAATTTCTTGTTTATGTGCCAAGATTGAACCTAAACAACGACGCTCCCCTGCTACTACGCGATAGACTTCTCCTCTTTTGTAGACAACAATAGGATTGATAACTCCACTACTCTCTATGGTTTGAGCTAATTCTTGTAGACGAACTAATTCATCTTGTTTGCGATCATAAAAAGGATCTTCTTTATTAATACCTTCGCGTACATCTTGTAAAGTGATTGCTAACTTTCGCGGATTTTCAGGATCTAATTCAATCCGTGAAAGAGGCAAAATTACATTTCTAAAAATGCCGGTATTATTTTCAACAACATTAATCGTTTCACTCAATCCGCGAGTTAAAGCTTCTGAAACACCAAATCGTCTACGTTTAGTATTACTCATGGCTAAATATCCTTTGGGTTATGTATTCACAAACTTCCATTGCTTCTTGTTTTGCTACATGACTGTCTTGAAAATCAAATAAAGATCGAGGAGCAGAATCTTCCGCATCAACCTCTGCAAAAACAATGCGCTGACTGAGTTTAACGGGCATTATGTATTTCCCAATCGATGGATTCTCTTGCAGACTTGTTAGTATGTCTTTATGTAATCGTGTGACCTTGAACATATTTGGTAAAATTCCAACTAAATTTAAAGGTCTATTTTTTTCACGCGATAAAGATTCTTGCATCCAAAGTTGTAACATTCCATAAATACCTTGCACAGGTTGTTCTTCCATGACAGATGGAATAATGATGTGCGTTGCAGCTTTGATAACGCTAACGGTTAACGGTCCTTTAGATGGAGCTGTGTCGATTACAACTGCTTCATAAGTAGCTCGAACATCAGGAGAGTTAAGAAAATTGCTCAACTGCTTGTGTACTTTATCAACCACTTCTGATCTTCTGACTGATTCAGCAGCAAGTAATTTCTCTGCATGACCAGGTGCAAAATCAAATTTTTCAATATAAGTTGGATAAGGTACTACACCTTGCCCATAAAAAATTTCAGCAATGCTACTTCTTCCATCCCAATCTACATCTTCTGGATCGTCAGCCACATAATCTGGATGAACAGGAGGCATTAATCCCGCAGGTGAAGCCGGATCGATTTCCATTTTTAAGTATTGATGTGAGAAATTGCATTGTGGATCAAAATCAATTCCTAGGGTTGGAATTTTTTTTACTTTTGTAAGATATTCAGCCATGGTTCGACTGCATGTTGTCTTCCCTACACCACCTTTATTATTTACGAACGCTATGATTTTCATCTCCCTATTTCCTTAAGTTGTATTACGTTATTTCTTAATATATCATCCATTCAAAGTCATCATAAATAAATATTATGTTGTGTTTTAGTTTATATATTAGTTTATATTGTTTAGATATGTCTATGTATATGAATATTAATAGCTTTATAATGAGTTTTGTGACATCTTTGGGATAATTTGTGACGGCTGTGGGATAGAGTGTGACGTTCATGGGATGAATGTGTGACGATTATGGGAACGAATGTGACGGATTTGGGATTGGAAAAAAAACAGGGAATGCATGAAATTAAAAAACATGCAGCGGCAATTCATTGTTCTAATTCATCATCTTTATTACAGCGAAAGATTAGTAATGCGCTTCTTTATCATGCTTACAAAGAATTACTTTTGAAAGAAGAGCATGAAATAAGTGTAAAACAATTATGCAAATTGATTTCTTACAATGGTAATAACCATGCCGCTATCAAAGATGCGCTGAAAGGATTGCTTTCCACGGTCATAGAATGGAATTTAGTCAACGATAAAACAGGGCAGGAAGATTGGACTGCGAGTTCTATACTGGCGAGTGTTAGTTTGCAAGGTCCAACCTGTCTATATGCTTATTCACCACGCATGAAGCAACTTTTACATTCACCCTCCATGTTTGGGAAGATCAACCTTTTTATTCAATCAAAATTTAAATCCAGCTATGGATTAGCATTGTATGAAAATTGTGGGCGTTACCGAGGCTTAGCACACACTAAATGGTTTGAAATGGAATTGTTTAGAAAGCTCATGGGTGTGCCGGAAGGCAAATATACCATTTTTAGAGATTTTAAACGTCGTGTTTTGGATAAATCCATTGAAGAAGTGAATACGTATTCAGATATGCATGTAGAAGCTGAATTGCAACGTGAGGGTAGGGTAGTCACTAAGATACGGTTTCTCATCAAGGAGCGGGCTAAGAAAACGCGTTTGGGCATGAAAGCGCAAGATGAGCAGGGTGCTAATACAACACCAGAAGAAGTGCCAGCTAATACTCGTCAGATAGAAATCAGACAAAAATTAATAAATGATTATGGATTGACAGCTGAGCAATGCGACCAAGTGTTGAATGACTATAAACCGGAATTCATTGCTGAAAAAATTGAAATGATAGAATCTTCTCAAAATTATCGATCGGGTAGGGTGAAGAATCCAGCTGCTTATTTGATGAGTGCATTAAAGCATAACTATCAAGCACCGACAAAGAAAGCCATTAAACTGGCTGATCATCGCCAAAAAGCGATTGATGAGAAAAAACTAAAAGTTGCAGTGGATAAAATTAAGGCAGATTATGATTTGTATCGTGAACAAATGATTGATGCCGCGATCGAAGAACTGAGTGCTGAAGCTAAAGAAAGTTTTTACGAAGAATTTTATCACTATGCTTCTTCAGCTATTACAACGGTATTGAAATTACAAAGAAACAAATATAACAAGCAAACCGTATTACAATCGCCACAAATAAAAGCATTACTACGACAATTTGCTTTGAAAGAGTTAACAATACTCAAAACGGCAGTGATTTCTATGGAGGAATTTATTGAAGCCAGGTCGGAAGTGGATAAAAAAGCATGGCATCAATTGCAAAAAGAGTTTGCGCTGGAGTAGGTCATTGCCTCGAAACATTCCGTTCAGCGATTTCCTATACGCAGCAATAGGATTTGGAAAATTGTACTCAGATTAAAAATTATGACTCACTTTATCCTGCGCTTCTCGCCTGACTCATCTGCTCGCGCTATGGGCATCCATGCCCAAGCGCGAGTTTGCGGCATCCTGCCGCAAACACTTCGTGCGAGGATTCGCTAGGCTGCGATGCTCGGCGTTCGTAAAAATTTTTAATCTGAGTACAATTTTCCAAATCCTATTGCCGCTCATGCGATATCACAAAACAGGAATAAGACTCTATCTCCCAAACGTCCCCATCACTGCAGCACTTTCAATCAAATGACCCTCCATAGCTTTCTTCACTGTTTCAGCGTCAGATCCTTGAGGAAGATTTAATTGAGTGTTGAGTGCATAAATAGTAAAAATGTAATGGTGTGGTTTACCAGGAGGAGGACAAGGGCCGTTATATTGCATTCTTCCAAAACTATTTATGCCAATCACACCTTGTGGCAACTGATTTTCAGGGATTTGAGAAACATTTTTGGGAATATTAAACATTACCCAATGGTACCAGACACCAACAGGTGCATCAGGATCAGCACAAATCAGAGCAAAAGATTCGGTTGGAGCCGGAGCATTTTTCCAGGATAACTGGGGAGAGATATCTTTACCTGTACAAGTATATTGAACAGGAATTTTTCCACCTTGTTTGAAACTGGTAGATGTGACTTCAAAATTTTGTGCTGCTATTACATTAGACATAAAAAATATCCCTATCAATAATAAAAGTTTCCGCATGATACATTCTTCCCTGAAGGTAAAATAAAAGATTAGCGCGTTTTGGTTGGATTCACTAGTTGTCTTAAATAAGGAAAAAGATCGGATGCAACCATTCCGCGTTCACCATTGATTGCAGCCAAATCTCCAGCCATAGCATGTATCAATACACCTAATTTAACTGCATCTGGAAAAGGAATTTTTTGTGCAATTAAGCCAGCAATGACACCACTTAAAACATCACCCATGCCAGCGGTTGCCATACCAGGATTACCAGCTTCACAAATTTCTGCAGAATAATCATCAGAAATAACTAAGGTACCTGCGCCTTTTAATACAATAACTCCGTCAAATGTTTCATGCAGTTTTTGTAAAGCAGATAAACGATCTTTTTGAACTTCTTTTGAGGTTGTTTTTAATAATCGGGCTGCTTCTCCTGGATGAGGTGTTAAAACCCACTTAGATTTACGTATAGGATTCATTTGTGACAAAAGATTGAGTGCATCTGCATCCAATAACAAAGGTTTATTATTTTCAGCTAAAACAAAACTCAATAATTCTTGCGCCCAATTACTTTTGCCTAAACCCGGGCCGATAACTACTACAGTAGCTTGAGAAAATAATTCTTTGATGTCATTAGCGGAAGTAACACCATGACACATTAATTCTGGAGAAGAAACATTAAGAACACGAGCATGTTCAGGTCGGGTTGCAATACTCACCAAGCCTGCACCCACATGTAATGCAGCATTGCCAGCTAAAAGCGTAGCCCCTGAAAAACCAAAATCTCCACCGATAATTAATACTTTCCCAAAATCACCCTTGTTACATTCATGAGGGCGGGGAGGGAGGTATTGGGTAATTAAGTTGGGATCTATTTTTTGCATTATCGTTCCATCTAATAGTTCATCAATATGTTATAATTATATACTATGGCATCTCTCTTATACACATTTATCAAAATTAGGTGGATTAAATCGAATAAATCAAAAATCAATCGTTCATTCTTCTAATAAGTACAAATTTGAAATAATTTTAAAGGTCAAACCAGAATCATTTGATCTGAAGACAATTCCTTCACGAATTTTGTTGTTAATTGAAGGACCATCTGCTGTTGCTAAGATATCTTCTATGCTTTTATATTCCGTCAAATATCGCTTAACATCTAGGATTGGTATGTGTTTCAATGCAGAAAAAAATTTTTCATGTAATGCTCGACGCTCTTGTGGACCATAATAACGGCGTTGATTAATATCCCATACATCAAATAAATAAAAATCCTGGCCTTTTATTTTTTCGGGATTTTTTTGAATTCCTTCCCCAATGATTTCACCTTGTAATGCAATGTTATGTCCATAAGAACGCAACAATTCTTCAATTTGATATTGTTGTGCTAATTTCCATAAAGTATTAGTTTCACTAGCTTGAAGCTCTAAATTACGTGAACATACACCAAAATTATCATTGTGTAAGTAGTAAGTGCAACTTGTTCCATCTAGTTTTAGTGTTACCTCAAATGATTCCGGATTGTCCTTGATTTCGTTCCATATATTTTGGACGCGTTCCTGATCTGTTTTGCTAATAAATCTTGGAAATAAACCTTTGGCAATCCCTTGTAATTCTGCTGGAATAGGAGGTTCGTATTTTATTATACCTAATATATCAGTGACATCATCGCCAATTCGGACAGAGTGAGAATGATTTTCTAAAATACTGAGTGGAAGCGCTAATCCTTGTGATAACACGCCGCGTAATCGTATTGTCTTAAGACGAAAACCTTCTTGGTCACCCATTTTTCGATAAGAAGTCTTTCTTAAAAATTCGAACTCGGGTCGAATAGGCAGAAATGAATCAATTTCAAAATAAACACAAAGTTGTTTTTCTTTGAATTCTCCTTTTTTTGCAACGCAATTCCAACCGTCAATAGTAATTTTTTCAATATTATCTGCACCATCAATAGGTGTAATCGATCCAATTTGTCGGATTGATGCAAGTTTTCTTTGATTCGGTAACATATGAAAAATCCACATTAGTTAATTAATTTGCAATAATTTCGCGATTCGAAAATTTGCTTAAAAACCTCGGTTAATACGTGGCGTTTTTTTCTTTGGTATTTTTTTAGGAGTCTTCTTGCCCTTAGGTTTACGAGTTGTCTTGACGATCTTTCTTTTATTCTTAACAGACTTTGTTGTTAGTTTGTTATTTAATTTGGTCTTTTGTTTTGGTGAAGTTGAAGGATTTTGTGATATATCAGTTATATCAATATCAAACAAGGATGAAAGATCACTGTCTGCAATAGCCTGATCAATTTGATCAGTTCTAGTTTGTACTAATGAAGTTGTGCCAGCTTTCGTAATCAATTCTTCATGATCGGCGTGGCGTAACAAAAACAATTCTTCAGGCTTTGCATCAAGACGCGCGCCAACACCGTAGAGTACAGCAGCGACGTGTTTACACATATCTGCCCAATCTGGACAAGAGCAACTAAGTTTTATTTCTTTGGGGTCAGGGAATAGTCCTTTTTTAGGATCAGTCATAATTTCCATCACCGCTTTAGAAAATTTACCTTGTAACAGTTCAATCAAAGAATCAATTTTGCCTGCACACTCATTAACTATTTTTTCCCATTGGCTTTTTACAACTTTTGCGATGGTTATATTTACTTTGTAAATAGATGATCCGCTAACTAAGGCAGTAATTTCTCCTGCTGACATCTTAAGATCAATCACCGAACCATTGCGAACATAGGTTCTGCCACGGGGTAATCGGTTTGAATAATCACTGTATGATTCTAAGTTATTGCACCACGCTTTTCCCCAGAAAGTATTCGCGATTGAACGTCCTTCAATAACAATTGGTTCGCAAATCTTTCCTTTCTTTTTTAATTTTTTTACTTCTTTCGCCGCATTCTGTTTGCGATCTGCAACTCTCACATAGGGTGCAAACCGACGTCCATACCAACTCATAAAAAAACCCCTTTAAATATCGTTCGTTTCACCAACTGCACGATGAATATCGAGCGTGACCATATTCAGCAATTCTTCATCTGAAAGTTCAGTTAATACTATTTCTTTTTCTTGCCCAATGATTTCGTTAGATAACGCTTTTTTAGAATTGATAAGACTATCAATTTTTTCTTCGATCGTTCCTCTGCAAATAAATTTATGAACCAAGACATTTTTTTTCTGCCCAATGCGAAAAGCTCTATCAGTTGCCTGGTTTTCTACTGCAGGATTCCACCATCGATCAAAATGGATAACGTGTGATGCAGCTGTTAAATTAAGCCCTGTACCACCTGCTTTCAGTGATAATACAAAAAATGGAGGGCCTTGATCTTGTTGGAATTGTTCTACGCGTTTCGCTCGATCCTTGATTTTGGTTTGACCATCAAGTGTGAGTCCTTCTCGTTTAAAGATTTGTGTAAGAAATGTATTTAATGCTGGAATGATTTCTCGAAATTGAGTAAAGATCAAAACTTTTTCTTGTTTGTCAGCAATGACTTCACAGAGTTCTTTGAGACGTAAAAATTTTCCACTTAACTCATGATCATAATGTCCATGACCTAGCCATTGATTAGGATGATTGCAAATTTGTTTGAAGCGTAATAGATAAGACATCACTAAGCCTCGCCGGTTAATATCATCCGTTTGATTTTCAAGTTTGACTACAAGCTCATTAACAGCTTGTTGATAAAGTCCTATTTGTTGTTTTGATAAATTGCAGTATGTTTGCATTTCAGATTTATCAGGAAGATCACTGATAATTCGTTTATCACTTTTAAACCGTCTTAAAATATAGGGATTCACTAGACGACGTATCGCTGCAAAAAATTGGCCTTTATTATTTGTTTCAGTTGATTTTGATTTACTTAAATCAGCAAAAGCACGATTAGATCCTAAAAGACCTGGTGCTATAAAATCAAAGAGTGACCATAAATCCAATAATCGATTTTCAATGGGTGTGCCAGTTAAAACAAAACGTACTCGACTGGTTAGCAATTTAATTGTTCGAGTCTGTTTAGCGGCGGGATTTTTGATAGCTTGTGCCTCATCTAAAATGATTATGTCCCATGATGTTTCACTCAGCCAGGGTAAACGATTAATCGTTCCATAAGTCGTAATGATAATATCAATTGTCGATAAGTCAGGTTGTTTATCATTACAGTTCGTCCCACCGTGTGCAATCCAAAGTGATAATTCTGGGGCAAATCGATTTATTTCAGCTTGCCAATTCCCTAATAATGATGCAGGTAATATTAATAAATGCGGCCGATGTTCTTCTTTTTGTTGTTTAACCAATAACAGTAAAGAAATAACCTGAATTGTTTTACCCAAGCCCATATCATCCGCTAAACAACCACCCAAACGCATATTGTAAAGCCACCATAACCATTCAACACCCCGTTCTTGATAGGGGCGCAATGTAGCATTCAGCGATTTTTTTAAAATGGTATGGACAGTCGTTTTACCAGCTTGTTCAGGATTGCGAAGACTGGCAAGTGCTTCAGCAAGCCAGTCACCTTCTACAACTGTTGACCATGCTGTAATTTCTTCAGGTAAAACATCGTCGGACTGTAGTTGGGATACACCAGACAATAAGCGCAGACCTTCAGCAAAAGATAAGCCTTCTTTTTTTACTTGTCGTTCGATGGTTTTCCAATGAGCTAATACCTGGCTTAATTTTTCATTGTCTACCTGGATCCATTGCCCTTTAATCTGTATTAATTTTTCTGTACTACTTAATAATTTTTTAATTTCTTGTGATGTTAATGCTTCTCCTGTAGGCAATGCAAATTGCACGTCAAAATCTAACAAAGCATCCAGTCCGACCTGACTTGTCTGTTTGTCGCCTATCTTAATTTTAATGGTTGGACGAGGCGGTTTGTGTGCATTCCACCAGTTAGGAACACGAACTATGACACCTGCTGATTCAAAGTGTGGTATATCTTTGAGAAATTGATAAGCTTCAGTAGCAGTCCATGCAAGCGGCCTAAAAATTTTTCCTGTATCGATTAACGTCTTAAGAAAAATGCTATTTTCAGCTGCCCTATGCACGGGAAGCAGTAAGGAAAGTAATAAGGATTTTTTACTTTGCCCCGCATACTCTTCTAGAGCACGACCCAATGGTAAATGCTGTGTTTTATCCGTTTTCGATAACCCAGTAGTGTAGGTAGCCAGGAAGGCAAATGGGTAATGCGAATTATTTTTATTCTCAGCCAGATGTAAACAAACTCTACCAACAGTATTCCAGCTTGCATGAAAAGTAGATAAATAATGAGTTATTTGACCATCAAATGCAGTTAGTTCCTGGTTAAGTGCTGTGATTAACCCTTGCCAAAGTCCAGACGCTGTTTCTTGGTTTAAGTATTCAATTCCGTGGATAAAAGGAGCTTCTGCTATCAGATTATATATTTCATTTTCAGGAAAAGGAATATCAAGAATAGCAGATTGTGAAGTTGATCCAGCTGCTTTACAAGTTTCCGTTATAAAAAGTTTTGAAAACTGTTGCCAGAATTTAAAACTTAGGGGTAGAGATATTTCAAAATGGCTGAGACCTAAACGTAAAAGACCAACTGATTCACTGACAGAAAAAAACGAATTTATTTTTTCAGCAATGGATTGTGGTAGTGTTTCCTCCATGCCTGATTCAACGTGAAGATAAAGATGTCCAATAGGAGATAAACTCAAACTTAAAGGGATACCGTCTGCATTTTCATTCATATCAAAAGAATGGGATGTTTTGACTTGCGTTGTATGCATAAAAATTTTCTATTTTTCTAGTTGTTTATTTAGTTTTAAAATTATATCAAATACATCGAAATATAAAACTTAAATCTTTCTTGCAATAATCATCTTTAAATAATTCGTTTCAGGAAGATGAGTAAGTATACTTAATAGCTCGTCACCACCAAATGGTTCACAAAAATCGGCTACAGGGTTAAGGTCATCAACATTCCCTCGTGTTAATTTAAATACCATGATTTTCTATTGTGTCGTGTTGTCATAAAGGCCTAGAATAGGGCTAGCATGAAAGATTTTTGCTTTAAAAATCAAGTCATTTAAGGATCTATAGATGGTTATCATTAAGATTTCAATACAAAGTAAAAAAATCGACTTGAATAAAATTACAATGTAATTATAATATAATTATGGATATTAAATTTGATTGGGATGCCGCCAAAGCATCTTTAAACAAGAAAAAACATAATATAAGCTTTGATGAGGCTAAAACTGTATTTTTTGATGAAAATGCAATAGTGATTCATGATCCGGAACATTCAGATAATGAAGAAAGATTTGTTATTTTAGGATTAAGTGCAGTAGCTCGTTTATTGGTTGTTTGCCACTGTTTTCGAGACAAGGATAGTGTCATTAGAATCATTTCTGCTAGAAAAGCAACGAAAAGAGAATCAATGCAATATCAAGGTGGTGACTATGAAAAAAGAATATGATTTTTCAAAAGGGAAAAAAAATCCTTATATTACTGATCTAAAAAAACAGGTCACAATCAGGCTTGATGCTGAAACAATTAGTTATTTTAAGCATCTATCAGAAGATAATGGTATTCCATATCAGACGCTCATTAATCTCTATTTACGAGATTGTGCTCAAAAGCATAAAAAGCTTAGCATGGGATGGTCATCGAGTAAGCAATAAAAATATTCTATTGGCAAAGAAAGTGTCATTCCATTATTGAAGCGCATACAGGGGCAACACAATAACATCAAATAACCAGAAATTAATCCTTCCGCGCAATAATCATCTTTAAATAATTCGTTTCCGGAATAGCAATATGCACAGGATGATCAGGTGCCTGATGTCCGCGTTCTAAAATTTGTAATTGAGTATGTGATTTTAAACTTGCCTTACGAATCGTTTGCAAAAATTCATCATCATTCATATGCATTGAACATGAACAACTTATTAAAATACCATTCGGTGATAATAATTTTAAAGCTAATTCGTTAATGCGTTGATAAGCTAATAAACCTTCTTTCATATCTTTTTGTTTTTTTATAAAAGCAGGAGGATCTAAGATAATAACGGAAAAAATTTCATTGGCTAAAGCTAATTTTTTTAATCCTTCAAATGCATCTTCTGTGATGACACTTATTTTATTTTCAACATGATTAAGTGTTGCATTTTTTGGAATCCAAGTAGAAGATAATGCAGATGAATCTAAACATACTACTTCTTTTGCACCTATCTTAGCCGCTTGAATGCCCCAGGCGCCTAAATAACTAAATACATCTAAAACACGTTGTTCTTTAACATATTCCTTTAAGCGTGAGCGATTTAATCGATGATCATAGAACCACCCCGTTTTTTGTCCAGTCCATAATGGTGCTTTGAATAAAGTATCATTCTCTTCAATATCAATTTCTTCAGGTGGCTCGCCAAAACCTGCTGCAATGTAACTTTCTAATCCTTCATATTGTCTTGAGGAACTATCATTTCGAAATAAAATAGCAGTTATTTCAGGAATAACATTCCGTAAAGCATCGATTAAAATTTCTTTTTTTAATTCCATACCTGCTGTATTGATTTGAATAGCAAATACAGTATCAAATCGATCAATCACTACACCAGGCAATGCATCACTTTCACCAAATACTAAACGATAAAAAGGTTTTGTATAAAGTCTTTCGCGTAATACTAATGCCGATTTAATTTTGGTAATAAAAAAATTTAAATCTAGACGATCATTCCTATTGTGACTGAATAATCTGGCAGTTATTAATGATTTAGGATTGGCATAAGCTATTCCTAATAATTTTTTGTCATGCGATTCAATGAAAACTTCAGTACCCGGTTGTAATGATTTAATTGGTGTAACACTTGTATCGATTTCATTACTATAAATCCAGACATGACCAGCACGAAGCCGACGATCTTCATTTTTTTTTAATCTTAATATCGGTAAAGTATTCATTAATATTTTGGCATCTTAGGATCAATTTCATTGGCCCAAGCCGTGATACCACCTCGTAAATTAAAAACTTTTTTAAATCCTTGACCGATTAAATAGTCGGTAGCACGACGAGAACGTCCCCCTGCGTGACAATGAATCACAATATGCGATTCCAGATTTAATTCATTTAAACGTTCTGGCAACTGAGCAATAGGAATTAAAAGCCCACCCAGATTACAAAAAGCATATTCATCAGGATTTCTAACATCTAATAATACAAAATCAGCATTGGCATTGCGTAAAGCTTCTAATTCTTGGACGGAAATTTCAGGGGTTGTCATGGCTTGTCCTCAGTTAAGAAAAATTTATGCAATTATAATTCCATTCCTTTTTCTGTGAAAGTTAATTTTTCCCGAATGACTTTCACAATACTGCTCCCATAATCGCTTTCTGTTCAAGTTCACTATTAATATACCCAACACGGATGATTTTTAGGTGTTTTAGCATCACATATGTAGGTCATCTTGTCATTAAAAAATGCTTACATATGAATAACCGTCGTCCCGCGACTTGTTCGCGGGATCTCGTGAATAAGTCGCGGTTTGACGATATTAACATCGCGCTAAAACACCTAAAAATCATCCGTGTTGGGTATATATTGGATGTTTAATTAATTTTAGTATTATATTATATGTATTTTGTCTCGACAATTCTAGGAGGAAAATTTTCATGGATTCAAGAAATATAGCTGATCAACGAGATACTAAACACGGTCCAGTTCTTGCTATAACGGTATTAAAAGCACCTCCCGAAATACAGATGTGTTATGTGCCTTCTAAAGCAGCAGAATATAAATCAAACGATGAGAAAGTAAATCCACATTTTATTGCGCCATCTTTTATGTTCACTGCAAGAGGAACTAGAGTTATCCCATCCATTGAAGCACAGGCATTTGCGTTTTTATTTCAATTAGAAAAAAAATTAAAATTAAAACAAACCACAAGACCTAATATATTTGAGGTGAGTTCTTTATTTTCAGATTTTTTAAAACAGATATATGATACACACATTATTATTAATTTTTATTATTTTATTGAAAAACAATTTAAGCATTTTAATCATTATCCAGGATTAAATACGGTTTTTTGTAAAATGGCAAAACAACGCATTTTAGAGTTGGATATTAAAGATTTGGAAAACAAAATTATCCGATCTTATAGTCAAGCAACGATGGTTTTTTTAAATACGAGCCGTCATTACAATACTATTTTTTCAACGGCTTCTAAAGATATTTATGATTTAATTCATGTTGAAAATGATCTGCGACGTGCAAAACAAGCTTATCAAAAACAGGAATTCAAATTAATTGATGAAATTAAAGAATTAAGTGATTTTGTTAAAAACAATTATGCTGTTAAGTCAACTTGTGTGTGGATGATGGCGAAGTGATGATCATCGTCCCGCGACGAATCGCGGGACGAGAAGATTATTGATACCGTAACTTTGTAAAACGAGTTTTATTACAGCTATGATTCAAATTAATGTAAATTTCGATTCCCTGTTCGCTAATTCTATTATCAGAAAAATTAATTTCCTGGATGATTTTATTTTTAGAAGCAAACTCTGCCATCCCTTCGTCAGTAATATTATTTCCAGTTAAATTCACATAAAGAACAGTTTTATTTCCTTCAGCAAAAATAGAAAGTCCCTGATTACCAATATTATTTAAAGATAAATCTACCTTTTTAATTAATGGATTTTGTCTTAAAAAAAGTAATAATTCAGGAATGTCATAATCTGTTAAAGATTGTCCAGCCAGATTCAAACTGACATTAGAAACAAAAGATGAAAAACGTGTTATGTTCTGGTTTAGATCGATATTCATTTTTATCATAACGACCTCCTAGTTAAGTAATGTTTTAAATTATCTTGCTAGGGAATTTACCAGGTACATTATATATTGTACATTATATGCTCTGAAAATGCCTCATTTTTGAATGAAATTTTGTAAAATACATTAAAATCAAGTGGTTGAAAGTGAGGGAGTTAGGGTGGATTAGCGCGTTTTGCGCGTAATCCACCAAATTCTGTTAACGAACAAGCCCGAGGATTAAGCTAACCAAGAATAATACTATAAAAATAAAGAATAATATTTTAGCTATATCAGTTGCTGCGGCAGCAATTCCAGTGAATCCAAAAATAGCAGCAACGATTGCAACAATGAAAAATATTAAAGCCCAAGTTAACATAATATTTTCCTCATAATTAATCGCGATGCATGAAATATCCTAAAATTAATCCTGAAATTACTGCTGCTCCAATAGTTTTAAAAGGTTTCTTTTTTGCATAATGTGCAACATCATATTTAAAATGCGAACCTTTTGCCTGAATATTGTTTAATGTATCAGAAAGAATATTTTTAGCTTTTTTCGTGACATGTGTTCCTGTTTTTGTAAATGCCGTTCTAATACGTGCTACATCTTTAGCTAATTTATGTTTACCATTGCGAAGATATTTTTTGCGTGTTGCTGTTTTCATAGGATTCTCCTTCGTTTATAAAAATAAATGCATTTATCCTAATATGATACGCTTTTTTTTTGCACTTTTGCTTATGAAAAAAAATTTCATATTTAATTTATTAAAATATTTCATTAAGTTATAGTGCATAAATTTAATTTAGCCATTATCTTAAAAATAATTTTTTCAAAAAAAAACACTGACTTATGTTTGAAAAAAAAGTAAGCATATCCTAATAAAATGCCTCAAAAATAGGTTAAAAAATTTGCATTTTATAGTTGATGCAGATATGATTGCCGGCAAATGAATATAAGGGCTAAAAATGAAAGCTAAATTATTTCTCAATAATATCTGTGTTAAAAAATCAAAGACCCATGGTTATGGTGTATATGCTGAAAAAGATATAAAAAAAGGGGAAAAAATCGAAGAATGTTACATCATTATTTCTCGAAAAGGATGGGACAGGGCATTAGAAGATTATTATTTTGATGTTAAGGGTCAATATGCGATCTTTACCGGATTTGGGATTATTTACAATCATTCAGATGATCCCAATGCGGATTATTTTATTAATGCTAAAAAACGTATAACCACTATAAAAGCAAACCGAAAAATCAAAAAAGGGGAAGAGATTTTTATTTCCTACGGAGATGGGTGGTTTAAGAGTAGGGGGATAAAACCTAACGTCACTTGATTGTCATCTTGTTCGTGATTGCGTAATTGTCATCCTGAGCGCAGCGAAGGATCTCCTTGCAAGGAGATCCTTCGCTGCGCTCAGGATGACATGTGCTCAGGATGACAATGCAAAAAACTTCTGTTAAGGTCTAATAAAGGCTGAGTACAGGAGTTTTTATGCTAAGAAAGGCAGATGAAACACCCGAAGAAGCAAAGCCCAATCCCATCTGTAATCGTTTTATTGGCCCCACCATTGTCTCGTTTGTAGGAAAAACCTTAGGGATCAGTGGTGCCATCGTCACAACATTTCCCTACAATGACCATTTACCATTTATTGCAACTGGAGTCGGTTTATTTTGCGGCATGAGCAGTGGTATAGCACGTTATCATTTAATTACTAAAGCGAACATATCACCGGGTGTAACGCTTTATCCCGAAGGCACAGCTACAACTCCAGTCACTCTAAAAGATGAACGTAATGCGGCAGTGATTGCATTAGCGAGCTCATCCGATGCTGTATTAGAAGGTTATAAAACAAGCCTCAAAACGGGAGATATCAATCCTACTTTATCCTGGGTATTTGTTATTACCAGTGGTTATAATCAATTAGTCAGTGGCATGCAGGCAACAGGCCAAAAATGGTTTGGTGAAGAAGGAAAAAATTTTCGTGATACCTGGATAGGATATATCCTTGATAAAGCAACAACATTAGATACTGCTTGGATTACAAAAAATATTATTGATATCAAATCACTGACTACCACATTAAAACCCACAGTAGAAATTGCATCACAATATGTAAGCATGTTAGATTTTGGCAAAATAGTTGGAGCTTCTTCGCCAGCCTCTATGATTGGTGTTCATGCATTAGCGATAGCTGGAACACATACACAAAATTATTCTCCTCGTGGTTATGAACAAAAAATTATGAATTTTAATTTGAATACTCATTCAAAAGAAAAAAATTATTCGGCATGGGTGTTTGATACAGCAGGCAAAGTTGTCGATAAAATAACAGCAGTCGGTGCAGTGCCATTGGATTTATTAAGTATTGTCATTCCACCTAAGTATGTTTTATACGGAGCACATGCATTAGGAAGCGCAGTGTGTGGAATGACTATCTACACACAAGCCTTTTCTAAAATGCCCTTAACTATTTTTCAAAACCCTTATTTTGCAGGCCCATTAATTGCAATAGGTAGCATGGCGTATGTTTATTCTGAATTAACTAGTTTAAGAGCAGCATGGGATCAAACTGTCACCATTTCCAAAAAAAATCCTTTGAATGATGAAAAAGAAGAACAAAAAATTAAAATTGGTGTGCTTCCTTTGGTGCAAAAAAAATTTGGCGAAGAAAATCCAAATGATAGTTATATCACGGGTGTTAATAAGCGTTTTTGGAATTACAAAAACTATGTTCAAAATAATTTAAGCAGTTATTATTCATCTATTAAAAATTCTGCAGCAAGTGCTGGAAGTTATTTTGGTTTTTTTAAACAAAAACAATATGACAAAGATGTAAAAGAAATTGAGTTGCAAAGTGTTGCTAATGTCTCCTTGCAAGGAGATGCTTCGCTCAGGATGACAATACGCTCTAGGTAGATATTCAGAAGTATCAAAGCCTTTGATTTATATCAAAAAATGCACAACTATTAAAACCTGTTATAATAATAAATGAACAAACTAGGAGGTATTGATATGAAAAAGTACTCTAGATATTTCCAAGCACTGTTTATAGCTTTAATTCTAACTTTCACCCTGGGATCTATAAATCAGGTAAATGCTCGACAAGGATGCGGTTATGGAAGACATATGTGTTATAGAACAGGCTATTGCGTACCAAATGGTACGGTTTGTCAACAACGCTGGTATCATGGAGGTCGTTATATCCCAGCAACAGGTCGATATATTTATCGATAAGCAATAGCTAGGTAGAGTGGATTACTCGCACAAATGCGCTAATCCACTCTAAATTGTCATTTTTTCTAAGTATGTCATATCATTTATCCTCGTTGATTTTCATATGTTCTTTTGCCTGGTTCCATAGAGAAACCATTTCCTGATAATCTATATCCGACCAGAGTTTATTGTTATTTTTAAGTTGGTTTTCAATATATAAACATCGTTTAATATATTTTGAAATATTGCGTTTTATTATCATGTCAGGGTGTAATGGGATAAATCGACAAAGATT
>Ga0207039_1106_pt1 | contig 20679 bp, 20 predicted proteins | sample Alteio_BWMinCont_74_FD_153264 | JGI IMG/M metagenome (GOLD analysis project Ga0207039, IMG submission 153264) | Enriched cells from forest soil in Barre Woods Harvard Forest LTER site, Petersham, Massachusetts, United States -... | ecosystem: Environmental > Terrestrial > Soil > Temperate forest >... | reverse complement strand
TTACGCTTTACCACCCGGAGCAGAAGCGCAATTAAAAGATCGAGCTCTACAAACATTAGTAAATATTCAAATTTTAAAAGATTCATCAATTCAACAAAACTATAGAATTTCTGACAGACAAGTAGATGGGCTGTTAGAAAGCATGCCTGATTTTCAAGTCAATGGTCAATTTTCAATGGCGAGATTCGAACAAGTTTTATCTATAACACTGTTTTCCGCTAGTGACTTTCTTGAATTACTAAGGACAAGTTTATTGATAGACCAACCCAGACTAGGATTAATTTTTAGTTCTTTTGCTTTACCCAATGAAGTTGCGAAAACAGCTTCGTTAGTAAATCAAGAGCGGGATATACGTTATGCAACACTTTCTATGCAAGATTACTTAAATAAAGTAACAACTATATCAAATGAAAAAATTAATAAGTATTACAAAGCACATGAAGATGAATTTAAAACACCTGAGCAAGTTAGTATAGATTATCTAGAATTATCAGCGAAAGATTTAGCAGCAGCATTAAATCCCACGGAATCTGATTTAAGAAATTTTTATAATGAAAATCCTAATGCATTTGCTTTGCCGGCACAGTGGAAAGTTGAAGGTATATTGATTCCTGTTTCGGTGAATGGAACTGCTAAAGATATTCAATCAGCTCAAACTAAAGCAAATGAAATTTTTGATAAAGTTAGCAAAGGTGAGAATTTTACTAATTATATACATCAATATTCTTTAGGAAAATTAGGCGATAAATTGCAAGGTTATGTCACAGTGGAACAAATTCCTGCTGAGTTTCAAACAACGATAGCTAAGCTTTCTAAAGCAGGACAGGTGAGTGGTCCTCTAAAAACAGATTCTGGTTTTGTTATTTTCAGATTAGTTGATATTCACCCGCCGACTTCTGAATCTTTTGATAAAGCAAAAGACAAAGTCAAAGCGGCTTATACTCGACAACAAGCTGAAGAAAACTTTGGAAATATGCGAGAAAAACTTGCGAACTTTACATACGAACATCCTGACTCACTTGAATCTGCATCCAAGGCATTGAACTTAGCGATTAAAACGACAGGCATGTTTACAAAAGATAAAGGCGGCAATGATCTTTCAACTAATGCAAAAGTTCGAGACGTTGCATTTAGTAATGATGTTTTAAATCAAAAAAATAATAGTGATGTTATTCAAAATGGTCCTGATTCTGTCGTAGTGATTCGAATTAAGAACCATAATCCAGCGGCATTATTAAGTTTAGACGCTGTTAAAAATCAAATTTCTGATAAGTTGAAACAAGAAGAAGCGGATATTGCTGCGGCCAAAGCTGCGAATGATATACAGGAAAAATTAACAAATGGTGGTTCATTAAATCAAATAAATCAGCAATACCATTTAACCTGGAATAATATTGGTTTCATTGGACGACATTCAACAAAAGTTGATTCATCCATTTTGAATCAGGCATTTACAATGCCTAAACCCAAAGATGCTAGCAAAATGAGTTATGCTGCAGTTAAGGTTCCAGGAGGCTATGCTATTGTAGCGCTTGCTGCTGTTAAAGATGGTAGTTTGGCTAATAACCAAGACCAATATGATTTATTCAGTGAGCAAACTCAAAGTAGCGAAGGTCTATTAGAGTATGAAATGTATAAATATAGCTTGATTAAAGATTCTAAGATTAAAATTGAAGATCAACAGCAGGGGATGGATTCGTAATCTTACGTGAGGCGGGCACTGAAGGTGGGCACGCTGCGCTTTGCCCACCCTACATATTGATAATATTTGTAGGGTGGGCAAAGCGCAGCGTGCCCACCTTCAGTGCCCACCTTCAGTGCCCACCTTCAGTGCTTAAGTTACCCCACCAACGAAGTCTGCCCCTTCCACAAAGACTCATTAGCGGTCGCTATCACAGATTTAGAAAAGTCTTGTCCACCGTAGATGATGGAAAACTTATCTTGACCAGAATGAGCGGAATTATTTACAAAAGCAGATTTAACATCATCAGCTACAGAAGTAGAACCAGCGTAACAAGAAAAACTAACCAGTAAAGCTCCTAAGAACAGTCCAATCTTCCTCATAACGATCTCCCCCCTTTAACACAATTCTCAATTATTAAAACTTCTCACATTATACAAAAGTTAGTCTGGATAGCAAATAGTTTACAATTCAAACCGAGCTATTTTTACACAATTTATATTAAGCTAGGCAAAAAAGATCAATAATTGATCAGAACAAAGAATATTAAGGGTAAAATCCTTCCTTTGTTAACTCTTATTGTTTAATATCTGTGTAGAAAAATTCAAATACGAGGAAAAAATGCAACCAAGAAACGAATCTACCAGTGTATCAAGCAGACCCTATGGAGAACTAGAAGAGTCCAAACAGGAAATTGCAAATCAAGAATATTTGGAACACCTGGATGAATGTGAATTCAAAGGCATTTTGGAATTTGGAGAGAAGCTTATACCTGCGGTCAGTGAGCATAAAGAAGGGCCTATAAAAATAAAAATAACATCAGCAGGCGAAGCGACCCAATTTGCATTAAACAATATTATTCATTTATATGGTTGTAATAATTGTAAATTCGATCTAAATTCGAATCAAATTATAATTCCAGCAGATAAAGTAAATATATTCAAGCCCTATGTAGATTTTATAAAACCACCAAGTAATACAATCGTTAAATTTTTTTCTGAATTATTTTCAAAAAATCCCCCAAGCAATATCGATAAAAAACTTCCCTACCTAAAGCAAACATTTTTTTCAAATAAATATAAAAAAAATAGAGATCAAATATATAATGAAGTCATGAAAGAAGTAAAAGAAATGAACTTCAGACAGCCATCTGCATACAAACTTAAACCTGGACAAGAATTAATATGGCGAAGAACTCGCTTTCATATTATTCCAGAGATTGCATCCTTTGAATTTGAGTTTGCATTAAAAGATGAAAAAGCTAATGAATATATCTATGTGACAAAAGCATTAGCTGAACGAAGAGTTACTTTTGTTAAAAATAATTTACAACCCATAACTTTTCCAGTCACCTTTTGGAAAGGAGCAAGAAATGGTGATTACTTAACATTAGATTTAAGTCCGGATACAGGTTATAAAAGTCTTTATTGGGTTAATCCAAAGCCGAAAAACGATATAAAAGGACCATCATTTTTTACTAAAGTAAACGATGAAAAAGTTCCATTGGTCTCTATTGATGAAAAAGAAGCGCCCACCTTAGGTACCAAATTAGATGCTTTAAGATAAAAAATTTTTTTTTTTAAAAACTATTGCGTTAATGTTATTAACTTGCTAGTTTATTGAATCCTACCTATTTGAAAAAAACCTCACATATATCTACATCCATTATTTTCCCATCCAATTTAAAAATCCATACATCAATCATTTAAATCTTTTTATTAAATGGAGGTTCTTATGAACTCAAATTTAGCAAGTTCAGCTGAAAATCAATCCGAGACTTTTGGTGAAATCATTCATGATATAGGTTCAACCAATCCCTTAACTATTGGTTTTGGATCGTGTTGTTGTTCTTCATGTAGTTGCGCAGCAGTGTTTGTTGAATAAGTCTGTCATCCCGAGGCGCGCATTTTGCGCCGAGGGATCTCCATCTCAAAAATCAGGATCATCTTATATGAATACCAAAACCTGTTTAATTAGAAAATATGAACTGAGTGAAAGTAACCAAGGAGTTTATCTGTATACACCAGAAATATCAGCAAAGATAAAAAATAAAAAAATGATATCATTATTAAATTTAATCAAAAATAAAAACATAATGGAAATTAATGATGATGTGTTTGACAATATGTTACTTGAATTAGAATTAACTCCTAAAGTAGCCAAAGAATATTTGCAAAATGAATTAAAAATTTTATCGTATTCAGGTTCAGATAAATTTGACGAACTACTTATTTGTACAAATGATAATGAAATTACCGAATCTATAGCAAAATACTTTGAAAAAGGCTACGACTTACAAGTATATACTGATGTAACCCAATTTAATATTTCAGATAAAACATTAATCGTTGCTTTTCAAAAAAATTATCAACAATCATTTATCGATAATATATATCAACTTAGTCATGCTCATAACTCGTGGGTAATTACATCGTATGTGGTTAGTAACCATTTTATTATAGATAACATGTTTAATGATAAAAAAGGAATGCCATGTCATTTTTGTAATTTAAACAGGCATAAAAACATAATTATGTCACAAAATAATTTAAAGAAAACATCCTGGATAAATTATTGTAGAGAAATATTTAATGAAAAAAATTTTTCTTTACCCAGCATTCCGATATCTCATTTGGAAAAATGGTTAATACTTTTTTGGTTGGTTAAACGTGTAAAAAGTTTTGTTAATCCCTATGGATTTACCCAATTTGTAAATGATGTAAGTCAATATCATTGGATTAACTTATTAACCGGTGATTCCTATCATGAACAAGCAGTTCATTGGCCTTTTTGCACATGTCAGGATAAGGAGTGTCGTCTATGAATGTCTATGGTAAAAATCTTAAAACTTTAAGTTCAAATATGGATTATGAAATGATTGATGATGTTTTGAATTTTCATAATAAAAGTAATATTTTAATTGATAAAAAATTTTATTCTTGCATAGCGCCATATGCTTTAAGTTATGATCAATTAAAATCGCTAGAGAGAAGTGATTATGAAATATCACCTTTTTATAGTGATAATATTGAATGTAATTCAAGTGAAAATAATTCAATTAGAAGAAATCATACAGCGGTATCTTTTGCGCATCAAAAAATTTCATTTTCTTCATTAACAAAGTTATTAAACCAATCATTTTCAGATGACAATGGCCATAGACCATATCCATCAGCAGGGGCGCTATATCCAGTTGAAGTTTTATGTTATATTTTTTCTGAAAAATTACACAATTCCCCTCCATCTGGGATTTATCATTATCGTCCTTTGCATCGTGTTTTGCAGCCTTTAAAAAAAATAAAGTCAGAACAAATGCGTGATGCAATATATTCATTAGAATTGGAGCCAGTTAAAGAACCCTCTTTTGCATTTTTATATATAGCTGTTTTAGAAAAAATGTTAGTGAAATATAGATATCGAGGATATCGTTACGCTTTAATGGAAGCAGGCGCAATGTTTCAACAGGCTGATCTCGTGTCACAATCATTAGGTTTAATTAATAAACTTTATTCTGGTTTCAATGATCATGAGATTGTTAAATGTTGTGGTATTGATGGAATGAACTTTATCCCCTTAGTAGTTCAATCATTTGGAGTTCCTTTATGAGACTATCATATGAACAGATTCTTAATGTAAATCCTAGTGTTTATACCCAATTTAGACCGGCATTAACACAATTACCGAAGATTTTAAATTTAACAAGTGATTGTGTAGTGGGTAATGGCGCTGGGTATAACCAAGATGCCATCTATGGTAGCTTTGGTGAATATATCGAGAGATATCATTTTTATAATGAGGTTAAATCTTCTAAAAAAGCTCTTTTTTCAGATTTATTAAAAGATAATAATTATAAAAAATTGATCGATATGATAGGTCAAATTAAACAAACAAGAGATGATCCTGATAGCCATATTTTTGAATGGGTTGCTGTTCGTAATATCTTGACAAATGAAGATTGTTTTTATCCATTAGTAATGATTTCAATGGCACATGCTCAATCTCCTGATAGGAAATTTATTCCATTTATTGATAGTTGTGGACAATCCTCACATATAACTAAAGAGGAAGCTTTTAAAAGTTCATTGAATGAATTTATTGAACGCCAAGCACTTATTGGGTCGTGGTTGTCTAAAAAAGCAAAATATAAAATTTCAATCGAAACACATCCTTTATTAGGAAATATGAATTACATTGTTGATATGCTAAATCATTTTGGTGAATTAACAGCTTTTGATTTGGGAAATCAATTACCTGGATATAATTTAATTATATTTTATTTTTCCAAAAGTTCTAAAGATTGTGTTAAATACTCAGTTGGCATGGCGTCCAGTGGTGATCCCGTAGATGCTTTAATACGTGCGATCAGTGAGTTATGGCAATCTTATGTTTTTATGTATTTGAATTCAGATAATCCTGAAAATCTTGATCCTCGTTATAAATATTTAAATGATTTATTACAGTTTAATAATTTAGATACAAGGAATATGATACCATTTTATCATCAAAAACTGGTAACCTTTGATACGAATCAACTATTGCAATTCCATAAAATACAATTAAAAGAACAAATAATTCAATTAAAAACCATATCTGAAGATATTTATGCTTATGAAAGTTCAACAACTTTTATGGGAAAAAAAGTATATTTTTGTAAAATGATGAGTCCCGATTTTTATCTTCACATGGGCATCAAGATGCCGCTCAATTTTATAAATGCTTATTCAAAATTACTTGATATAGCTAGCAAGATTGACATCATTTCTCCCATTCCTTTTCCTTAAAAGGGTTTACATTATGAATATTAAACCAGTTATTCAGTTAAATGCTATTGAAAAAAAATCTAAAGATAAACTGATTATTGATAAATTAAGTTTATCTATTTATCCAGGCCAAATTGTTGCTCTCTTAGGAGGCAATGGTGCGGGTAAAACAACTTTAATGAGATTAATGGTAGGTTTGGAAAAGCCGTGCAAAGGAACAGTTTTACTTAATAACTTATCTCCTAGTCATCCCAAAGCAAGAGGTAATATAGGTGTAGTACCACAAGTAAGTCAATTTATTGAAGAATTAACTATTAAAGAAAAAATTCAATGGATTTCAAAACATTATTCTAATAAATATTCATTAAGATTTATTATTGATAATTTTTTATTATCTAATCTTATTAATAAGAAAATTGTTTATTTATCTGAAGGTGAAAAAAGAAGACTTTCACTTGCTCTCGCGTTTATTGGTAAACCAAAAATAATTTTTTTAGATGAACCAACCGTTGGATTAGATAATGAATCCAGGGAATTTTTTTGGAAATTTTTAAAAAATTATCATAAAAGTGATATTTCTATTGTTTTAACTACCCATTATTTTGAAGAAGCTAAAGCTTTGGCTAATACTATGTTTTTTATCGATAATGGAAAAATTGTGAATGTTGGTATGCATTCAATGTAGGGTGGATTAGCGCGCTTTTTGCGCGTAATCCACCAAAAATTGCTAATGAAAAAGAATGAAAAAGAATGAAAAAGGTGGATTACGCGCAAAAAGCGCGCTAATCCACCCTACACGAAATATTTACAAATTCAATTAAGGACAAGCTATGTTTTTTTTAATTTATGAGTATACTAAATGTTATGTTTTAGAGATTATCCGGAACCCATCTGCCGCATTTTTTACATTAGTATTTCCTGCTTTATTGTTATATATTTTTGGCCATGTTAATACTGATAATTCACATTCAATTATTTTAAATTATATTGTGTATTCTAATTATGCTGTGCAGACTATTATGTTTCAAACCTTAGGTATGTCAATTGCCCTAGGTAAAAAGAACTTATTTAATGAATATTTAAAAACACTTCCTGTTTCATTTTTTCCGACAGTGATGGGGAGAATAATATCAAGCTTGCTGCTTTCGGTGTTAAGTTTAAGTTTGGTGGTTTTGATGTTTATTTTAAATAATTCTATTTTAATTTCATTCAAAAACCATTTTATCATTATCATCGTTGCATTAATGGGTGGCGTTCCTATGGCTTTATTTGGGATATTTTTAGGTCGTTTTATTAATCCTGTCCTTGCGCGAAATATTTTTATCTTACTGAATCTTTTACTATTATTGGGTGCTTTTGCGCTTTCCGATTATGGAAGTGCAGGATGGTTTCGTGAAGCAGTGCCATCTTACCAATGGTTTATGATGTCTATTGATATGCTTGATGGCAGGCTCCCTCTTATTCCTCTTGCTTGGTTAGGAGGATATTCATTATTGTGTATTTTTTTAATATTTCTTTAAGCTTTTTGATATAAAATTGGCTACTTACGAGGAAATATAGGTAAATATTATGTCATTAGCAAGAAAACTATGCGCTGGTACTTTTGGCTTTTTTGCAGGTATTCTTACAACTCCATTTGCTTTTGCCTATGGTTTTTGGGGTGTAGGAAAAAATCATTCCCCCAATTCATATGCGACTAGAGTGGCATTGGGAGCAGTCGGCTTTGTATTCGGATTAATTTTGACCTTCGCCACCGCTGTTGGATTTTTGTTCGGTATTTATGCAGCTCGTAAAGGATATAATGAAGGATTCGAAGCAGGGGGTAAGGCTACTTTTCGTGCCTGGGATAATGTTCTTGCGAACCAACCAAATTCACAAAGTAGCCCAAAGCAAGCCCATGCCCCAAAACCAGTTCCACATTTTGCAAATAGTCACGTTACTGCTTGCTCCAAGTTGGGAATACCTCCTGTTGTCCATCAAACTGCGATTGTGCCAATAGGAAGAGAAACTCCTCTACCACCTCGTAAAAATTATAAATACAACAGGGCTGCAGCGGAATATAATGGTATTCATGATCCTATTCGACATCCTAGTCGACGGTAAGTGGAGCGGAATTTTTAGTCTATCTGCTGTAGCCCCGCGCTGAGTTAGCGGGAATTGCTGGTAGGTAAGTCAGTCATCTATGAAGAATAATTTTATTTTCACTTCGAGGTGGGTATAATAATTGCATATTTATTATGAAACGAGAGATAAAAACATATGCACGCTAGAGATGAATTACCTTGCATCCCTGCAACAGATGAAAAAGTAACTCCTGCTTATCTTCGAGAAGAAAGTGATAAGTTGCTTCATATCTCTGCTCCAGAAGAAAAGATCTTACCAGCTCATCTTCGAGAAGAAATAGTCGGTAAAATTCTCGGACAAAATAAACTTATTTTAGATAAATATGTAGTGACATATAGTGATAATAAATTCTATTTGCTAGATGTTAGTGCTTTACCTAAGGTGAAATTAATTGAATTTTTAGAATGTCGAAGTCGGGTATACAATAAAAATCCTGATTATAATAGCCATTTTCAAGTTCCGCATTTTTATGATGCTGATTATAGAAAATTTAGAGTTCGGGTGGGTGAAAATGGTTTTTTTGGCATTTATTACCCTGGGGTGGCTTCAGTTTTTTTAAAAAATTTAAAAAACGAAAAACCGCAACATGTGAGAAGTTACCAAGATGGTGATATTACTTTTAGGAAAAATGATGAGAATTATCTTAGTAGAGTTCAACCATTCATATCATCAGATGCAGGTTTATATGTCAGAATAAGTGAACCAACAAATGATTTTAACAAACATAGCGATCACTATTCTATTTTTAACGCAGAAACTGGAAAAAAACTATATAATTCTACATGTAATATTTATCCTAGATTTATTTTTAAACCTTTTTATCTTGTCAATGGGACAGTAAAAGATAGTCAATTTATAGCTATGTTTACTTCAGAATTTAATCAGAAAAAATTCAGCGTAAATATTACTACTAAAGATGAGAAAGGAGCTAATAGAGCCCCTGATAAAATGGGAATGTCGCCAGACGGCAAATATTTCTATACTGTTGCAGCGGATAGACTGCATGTTTACACCAGTATGGAAGATAAATTGGATTGTAATGAAATTGTTAATCATAAAACACGCAGAGTTAGCATAAATACAAAGATAGACCACAGCAGGCAGCCAAAATTTCATGGAAATTATATTGTATTTGCACAATATTATTATTGTAAGTGTCCTTCATTATTCGCCTACAACCTGCAAAACCCAAATGATAATGGAGAGCTTGGAGAGCTTGAAGATCTAGGAGATGGAGACTTCAAATCGCGTGCAAATTATCCAGACGAATTTTGTATGGATGAAAATGGAATAATATTACAACCACATGTAAATTCACAATCCACGTTCATGAATTTTGATGATGACAAAGACTACCCCTTGTCGGCTTCACTTATTCAAGTTCCTACAGATAGTATGACTCCCAAGGAATTAAAATTAAATGTCATTAGTGAATTGTCTAAGCGTGATCAGCAACCACAATTAACGTGTAATATTCCAATAGAACTATGTGAGATAATTGCCGAATATGCTGTGCCAGAATTATTTTCTCAAGATTCTAATCGCAATTTTTTGTGGAAGTATGCAAAATTTAAGTCTTTGGAGACATTAAAATTAAATGTCATGAGTGAATTGTTTAAGGGTGATCAGCAACCACAATTAACGAGTAATATACCAAAAGAACTATGTACGCTAATTGCCGAATATGCAGTGCCAAACTCTTATGATCCTCGAAACTATTTATTGTGGTTTATTCGACTTAATATTTTTAATTTTTTAGCACACTCACAAAATCAAACTCATAAACTTTTTTTCAATTTAGTTCTTGCTAGCTATGATATAACTAAGACGAAAGCAGAACAAATACAAGTTCTTACTGCCTGTGGTGCAGAGTTTGGAATGGATTTTGCGGCAGTTGAAAGATTATTAAATTCTGCATATTGTCAGATGCTGACTAATTTGAATGAATATCTTTCTGAATTTATTGAAAGTACACAACTTACAAAGGCAAAGGAAGCTGTCGCACCCGATGCCAAATCAGGAGATACTGGAATATCAGCAGTTGTTAGTGATTCTGGTGCAGTTCAGACTGACAGAGAGCGTCTTTCAGCGTCAGTATTGCCAAAACTATCAATAGTTAGTACAAACGGAAAGAGTTCTGATCAAGCTGACAGAGACCCCATGGCAGCACAAAGTGATGTACAGAAAGCAGGAGCATTCAAAACATAATCGATGTTTTTATTCCTCCTTCGTTTAATAAATGGTTCTATTCCAGTAAAGCAGCCTCATTAACAGGCTGAGTAATATTATCTAATTCAACCTTTTCAATTTGTTCAAATCGTTGAGTAATTTTTCGGGCTGAAGTATGAACTTCTTCGATATCAACATTGGCTTGACTAATATGTCTAGCCAGATTATCCATGCGTTTTTGAAAGCGATCAAAATCAGCACCTAAACTATGTAATAATTTTTGAATAATATGCACTTGTTCTTTTGTAGCAGCATCTTTAAGTACGGCTCTTGCGGTGGTTAATACAGCCATCAAGGTAGTGGGTGACACCATCCACACTTTAGCGCGCTGAGCGAATTCAACAAGGTCTGGATAATGCGCATGTATTTCGGCAAAGACTGCTTCAGCAGGAATAAACATCATGGCACCATCAGCTGTTTCACCATGAATAATATATTTGTCAGCAATATCTTGGATGTGTTTTTTGATAACTACTTTGAATTGTTGTTCGGCATGTTTACGTTCAGCTTCGGATGATACAGAATCCATCATGACGCGGAAATTCTCTAATGGAAATTTCGCATCAATGGCAATATTACCTGTAGGTTCCGGTAAAAATAAAACGCAATCTGCTCGTTTTCCTGTTGAAAATGAATGTTGAAATGAAAAATGTTGTTCTGGAATGACATTGCGTATCAAAGCTGATAATTGTACTTCTCCAAATGTTCCGCGCGAACGCTTGTCATTTAAAATATCTTGCAAACTGACGACACTGTTAGAAAGTTCAGTAATTTTTTTCTGCGCAGCATCAATTAAAGCTAATCGTTTAATTACATCGCCAAAAGTTTCTGTGGTTTTTTCAAATCCTGCAGCTAAACGTTTTTCAACTTGTTGATTGATTTCTTTTAAACGGTTATCGGTGGTTGTCGTTAATTGTTCTACACGTTTACCTAAATCACTTGCATAATCATTTAATGATTCTTTAACAGTTAATCGTGTTTCGTGCATACCTTGTTGTAAAGTATCTTGTAATATTTTTAAAGTTTGTAAATCATGTTGTTTAGATTGCTGGCGCAATAAAACATAAATAAATAAACCAACAATACCTACAATTAATAAAATAATAATTTGTTCAAATGCCATTTTAAAACCTCCTTGCTAGTAGTCAATTATAAACTATTTTTAAAGGCTGTTCCCACATTATTATTAACAGGAAGTGCCTTAGGTGGATGAAAGAAAGTATAGCCAGTTAACAGTTTTGGCTTGTCAACTTTTGCAGGTGATACATTGTATAATTGATGAGATTTAATATATTCAACTACTTTTGGCGGTAATAAATCTTCTGGAATATGTCCTGAAGCAAAATTTTGACGAAGAGCAGTCGATGACAAATCTGATAGAGGAGTAGGGCACATAAAAATTTTCCCACCCAAGCTTTCATGAATGGCTGATAGCTTCAGATCAAGGTGTTTTTTTAGTAAATCAGCTGTAGGCCCTATAGAGGGTAAGGGGTAATTGGGACGATCTACCACAACCAAATGCGCATTGTTTAAAATATCTTGCCAATCATCCCATGTTGTAAACGTTAACAAACTATCCATGCCAATCATAAAGCCAATAGGGGTTTTGGGATGGCGTGAGCGCAAAATTTTAATCGTGTCAGCTGTGAGAGAAGGTTGGTTACGTTCGTATTCAATTAAATCGACTGATAAACCTGGATGATCTTCAACGGCCAATTTAACCATTTCACGCCTGTGATTTGCAGCGGTTATATTTTTTTTGTGGGGAGCGAGATGCACAGGCATAAACTTAACTTCGTGTGCTTGCATAGCTTGTTTGGCAGCGAGTGCTAAATGAATATGGGTATTATGGGGTGGATCAAAGGTTCCTCCGAGCCATAGGACAGCTTTTGCATCAGGTGGGTTAGAATGCAATTTTCTGCTTAAAATTTTTCCAACACCGGGGGCGACAGAAGGTTTAGAAAGACCCGGTTTAATGGCTTTTAATAGATATCTTATATGCACAATGCGCCTCGTTTAGATCCAAAAAGGCGCATCATAACATTTAATAATGCATAAAATCGATAAAAAATACTCTAATAAGAAAATTAAATATCCTATATAATTTGTTTTTTATTTCGAAAAAATACAAAGGATAGTATGTTTAGTAAAGCCCCTGCAAAACCCTCAACCCTTTTAAAACAAACAATCGAAATACACTTTCCACCAGTGATAGCTGATTTAGTGACTCAATACATTTATCCTTCAGACAAAAATATTTTAAAATTATTAAATGAAGATCAACATAATCAAGTTGAAAATAGTTTTGATGATTTTCCTGAATCAGTTTTTCAAGATAAATTAAATGAATGGAAGATAACAAATCCACGATTATATTTATATTTTTTACCTTTAAATAAATGGACAGACAATGAAGTCAAACAAGTTTCAGATGAAAAGATATCAGATCATTTAAGTAAAGCAATTTATATAAAAAAATTATTTGTTCAAAATGCAACGCAAGGATTTAACTTTATTCGTACATCTGAAGAAAAACAAGAAGCTATTTATCATTTAAATTTATCTGGATTGAAGTTAAATAATAATAATGATGGAAGAATACATTTATCCAACATTAGAATTCGAAATGCAGAATTTGAAAATGTTCGATTTTATTTTTCAGAGTTCCAACATACAGATTTTTCAGATTTAAAAGTGGATTACACTGATTCAAACACGCATGCTGCTTTTATTAAATCAGATTTGTCCTATGCAAATTTGCAATCGTGTCATATGGTTAATGCGGTCATAGCAAATTCAAAATTACAGTATACCAACTTGAGACATGCTAATTTGAGTCACACCTTATTTTCACAGGATTGTGATTTAAGCAACGCAGATTTAAGCGATGCGAATTTATTTTCAGCAAATTTGTCATTTTGTAAATTAAAAAATACTAATTTAAAAGGAGCAAATTTAACTAACTGTTATTTATCATATGCGGATATTTCTGATACCGATTTACGAGATATAGTATTTTATAATGCATGCGTGGTGCACGCAAATTTTTCCGGCTCTAACTTATGTGGAGCAGATTTGAGGAATGCAAGAAATATAGATAAAACAAATTTAAAATGTACAAACTTGATTAATGCAGCTGAACATTTTAAACCATTAGTAAGATATTTTTTTGAAATTGCCAGTAATAAAGGGAATTCACTTTGGAGGCGCGAGGTGAATATTTATAAATTAGTTCAAGCATTTTGGATAACAGGAGCAAAAAATCTTAACGAATTTGATCAACGTGTTGCGTCTGTACCAAAAAGTATGATGAAAAATTTTTTTGGAATGAAATCTGCTTTTTCTCTTTGTTTGGAACAAGTAAGAGGAAATTTTTTGGATCTGGAGCAGGGAAAGAAGCTGTGCGAAGGTCCCGTCCTTTGAAAAAGTTTAGCAGGGTGGATTAGACGCGCTTTTTGCGTCGTAATCCACCGAACATAATCGAAAAATTACTTTATGTGTTTCTCATTGATCTTTGAAATTCCTCTAAATCTACAGCCGATTGTGTACGCCTCATATCTTCTAACAGGCTGGATTCTAAACACTCAATATCGGATAGTGTCGTTATTAAAGTGTACCAATTCCTTTCTAATTTTCCACGACCAGGGTCTGTATCTGGTTTAGATTGAAGAAAGTCAGCTTCACAATTTGTCATAATTAACTGTCTCGCAGCTTGAATTTCTTTTGAGGTAGATAAACCTTTGCCTGTCACTTTTGTGTTTGCAAGCAATTTTAATAACTCATTGATAGACGTATATACATTTTCTAATGAAGGGATGTCTTTGAATTTATTATTCAATTTTTGCAAGCGTAGACGACACTTTTCGATTCTATCTGATTTAAAAAGATAACGATCAGCAACCTCATTTTGATAAGAAAATAAAACTGATTTCATTTCACTTAACAAAGTAGGATGAACTAACGCTTGATTGTTAACGATTAACTTAACTGGTTGGTTTTTTTGGTCTGGCGCTGATTCAAATCTAACAACGGCTTCAGATGTTTTAGCATCAATTCCAACGTTCATGGTTACATGATTTAAAATATCTTTTGCATCAATCTCTAAAGTTGAAGATCTGGGAACATAACCATTAAAAAATTTCTGCATCATGTTTGCTGTTGTCGTTGAAGGCATTCTAAATATTGCTTGATGATTGGATGCTTTAAATTCCCCGATTTTTTCATGCAAAGATACTTTACAATCTTCAATATTATCAAGCTCAATTGCATTGAGATATTGACTTACTAAGCCAGCGACAGGTTTTGGAAGTTGTCTTACATTATCTGTTAATACAGCTGCTAACCCTTGATAAGCAAAGCTTTGTTGAGCAACTCGCCCCAATGTTTCCACATAACAACGTGAGCCATTGTAAAAAGCTGGCATGGCAAATTCTAAAAATAATTCATTAATGGTAGTTTTAAATGAATATTCAGAAACAGGGTAAAGTGAGTATTGTTCAACAATCTTTGGTTTTTCATTAAATAATTTTGTCATGAATGGAAATACATGTTTGTATACACCAGCGATATTTATTTCAAAAATCAAAGTAGGACATTCCTTTAATTGAAAGGGAATTCGTTCTTCAAGAAATTTTAACCTTTCAGATTCTTCTGGTGAAAGCTTGTCTTTTTGAGCTTGTAATCGATCAATCTCTTCTTTTAATGCTTGAGTTGCAGCTTTGATTTGTAATTCTGGATATTCAGTATTTAAAGCTAGTAATTCTTTTGTGATATTAACGCTGTCTGGCATTGCATAAGCAATGAATACAGTTGAACTATCTTTTTTTTCAACTAAAAATTGACAATGGATAGGTTTGGTTTCTACGCTTGCCATATGTAAAATGGATTCTTCAAAAGCATCGGAATTGCTAATGCTAATCTTCCAATTTTTGCGAAGTAAATCGTCAAGATCGGAAAGCAGGGGGTGTATATCTTCTCGTAAAGCATGTTATTTGTCCTAGTATGGAATATTTTTAGGCATTATATTTAATAATATGGAAAAATCAAGCAGTATTTAGCGGCGTCGACCCTCTTTTTCAAAGCTAACCCTTACTTATGGGTAAGGGTTAGCTTTTTCAAAGAGGGTTAGACGAATGAAGTATTAAGATTTCAAGGAACTTAGATGTGCAGGAAACCAAGAAAGATCGCTATCTTCGGCAGATTTGTTTCTTTCAACCCATTTTTCAAATTTTTTGTTTGCTAAATTAGAAAGATCACTTAAAACTTCTGTAAGTTTGCCTCCTATACTACCAATTAAATGGAATTCTTCATTAGTAACCTCTTCAGTATCTTCTATATCAACAACAGCATCGTATTTACTTCTAACAACATTAATAGACAATTGAATGCTTAGACTGTGTTTATCACAAAACTTTTTATCAGCAAGAAATTTTAATAAGATTTCTATAGCATTATAGAGTTCTACCAAAGATTTCTTTCCTTGAATTTGTTCATTTATTTTTTTCAATTCGTTTTGACATTCTTGAAAAGTATGATTTATTGCTCCTGATTGTTTTAGATAGACTTCAGATAGTTCTCGCGGATAGGAAAATAATACAGATTTCATTTCGCTTAATAAGGTTGGATGAGTTAAAACTTGATTGCTTACAATTAAATTAACAGGTTGACTTTTTTGATCGGGTTTTGCTTCAAATTTTACGATAGGTTCAGATGTTTTAGAATCATTTTCAACAGTCATTTCGATGTGATTAAAAAAATCCTTAGTATCGATAGCAACCGAAGCAGATTTTGGAATATAACCATTAAAAAATTTCTGCATCATGCTTGCTGTTGTCGTTGATGACATTCTAAAAACAGTATTGTGATCCGGTGTTTCAAATTCTTTCATTTGTTCATGTAATTTTATATCACAATCTTTTGCATCTTCAAGTTCTATTGCATTGAGATGTTGATTAACAATGCCGGCAAGAGGTTTTGGGAACTTTATTGAAACAAGTACATCTGTTAATCCTTGATAATAAAAACTTTGTTGTGCAACTCTTCCAAGAGTTTCTACGTAACATCGAGATTCTTTTGCAAAGGGAGCCATACCTACAGGATGAAATACTTCGTAAATTGCAGTTCTGAATTCTGTTTTGGAAACGAGATATTGTTGATAATGTTCAACAAGCTTTGGGTTGTTAGTAAATAATTGGGTCATGAATGGGATTATATGTTTATAAATTCCTTGAATGTTCATTTCAAAAATCACTGTCACTTGATTTCTTATGGAAAATGGGACTTGTTTTTTAAGAAATTGTAATCTTTGAAATTGTTCAGTGGATAGTTTTTCTTCAGATTTTGCCAATAAATCCAATTCAATTTTTAATGCATTAGTGACAACTTTTATTTGTAATTCGGGATAGGATGAATTTAATTGTAATAATTTTTTTGTTACTTCATCAGCATTTGAGATTGCATAAGCGATTAATGCGACAGGACTATCTTTATTTTCTGTTAAAAACCTACAATTATAAGGTTTGATTTCAATGTTAGCCATTTCTAAAATGGATTCTTCGAATGCGTCGCAGGTGGTAATATTTATTTTCCAATTGTTGCGTAGAAGTTCATCAAGGTCGCAAAGCAGGGGATGATTTTGGTCGCGTGCAAACATTAGTAGCTCCTCATATTATAATTTATGTAATGGGGATTATAATGAATATCGAAGATTAGTCAAACCAGGATGTCTAATTGTTATTCATAAATTGTTCAAATTAATCACCTTTCGCGCAAGGATGGATCAAAAGCTCACCAAACTATCGCTCTGATTTTGGCTTGGGAAGATTATCAACTAATGAATTCATGGTTGAACATAACACATCAATAAGTCTCGTGGTATAACGAATATTGTCATTTACTTCGGGCGGTAGTTTATTTTTTTTATCTTGCAGATGAAATGTATTCCAGAGAATTAATTCATTACTTTTGGATTTTAAATCGCTAATTTTTGTTTTCATAGAAGACTGAATCTTTTCATCGTTAGTTTCAATCAAATGAATAGTGCGTTGAATATGACTAATAGAACTACTTAATTCTTCAAATGGTTTTTTAAAATCTGAATATATGCTTTTATCATCCATTTTCTTTTTTATTTTTTCTAAGACAGATACAACTCCATCAATTGCTTTTTCAAGTCTGGTATCTGGGCTTGCAATTTCTTTCATTTCAAAAAACTCATATTTTTTAGAGCTACTCATATCAGTCTCCTTCGATTGCATTCTAATATTATAGCTCAATTATGTGGATAATATTAATGTTTGTAAGTGATTGATTAATTCAACATTTCATTCTAAAAATATTATATCTCGACTATATGCCATTTTTTTTCATGAAAGATTCAAATACTAACCATTGTTTTTTATTAAAAGTCGCAGGGTCTCTAGAAAAATAGGGAAGCGTGGCCATCCAGGCCCGATGATTTAATTCATCATTTAATTCAGGATGTTGTTTAGCAAAGGCATTCCACATTTCTTCAGGATGTTTTTGCAGATATTCATCACCTTGTTTAACAGCAGTTAGAAATCTTTTCCAACGTGGATCGTGAAGATTATTTTTATTCACAATAAAAATTAATTCATCGTAATTAGGTACACCATTTTGTTCAGGATAAAAAGTACGGACAGGATGTTTATTTAAATCCATTTGAATAGTTTCGAAGTTACGCATTAAGCCTGTGACTGCATCGACTTTTTTAGATAATAATGCTTGTGATAATGAGTAATGAACATTAATGGAAATAACATCTGATAATGATAAATGATTATATTCAAGCATGGTTTTTAACATAATATTATTAACGCCACCAATGCTATAACCAATTTTTTTATCTTTTAAATCTTTAATACTTTTAATAGGACTATCTTTTAATACTGCAAGACAAGTTAATGGATGATCAATCAAGGAACCTATATATGCTAACGGTAATCCTTGTTTTGTTTGAATAATAAATTGTGGTTCATAAGTAATTGCAATATCTGCTTTGCCCGCTGCTACTAATTTAGGAGGGTCAGATGGATCAGCAGGACCTAGCAATTCAACTTCTAAATTTTGTTGTTTGAAATATCCTTTTTCTATGGCAACAAATAATGGTGCATGACTGGGGTTTAAAAACCAGTCGAGTAGGACGGTGGTTTTTTCTAAGGCAAAAGTTAATGACATATATAACAAAAGAATTATAGAGGTAATTTTTAGAAATTTTTTTTTCATAATTAAAATTACTTTAACAAAGATGCATTCAATACATAATTCAGGAAAATACCGATAATAAAAATTATTAATAACCCAATTAATAAGCGATTTTCTAATTCTTTAAAAGCCTGAATTTCATCGTTACGATATTGCTGAAGATTATTCAGAAAAATAGATCTACGTATTATACGCATTGTTTCTAAATGCATTTTCTGCATTTCCTTCCCGAGTTCAGAATCAGATTTGGAAGATATTGATTTATTTTCAGAATATTTTGTCATAAGGTATATTTTAGCTATTTATTGTTTTAAAAGTCCATGTATTTACTAGTATTATATTTAAAAACAAGAATTGATCAAACATTAAGCAGTTAAAATTAACATGCTTGAAAATTAAAAAAACTTCAGTGGTTACTCGTGATGCAGGTATTCAAATTATTCGTAGTTCGAGAACGGGTAGTGGTCGAGCAACTTATGATTACGTTGATCATTTGGATAGTCAAATTGGTTTGATTGCTGGTGATGATTTGAATCCTCAAAAAGCTAGAATTTTATTAATGCTGTCTTTAACACAAAAAAATATTAATGAGAAAGTGATTCAAAAGAATTTTCAAATGTATTGATTTTATTAAGAAGCCGTAATAATATACGGCTTCTTCACTATATCCCTTCCTGCCGTTTTAATCGATTAAAATCCCTCCATAAAAACGTAAAGTTTATACAAGCTTTTTAACAGTGTAATAATTAAAATATTGAGGTATGATATGAATAATATTCATGCAAAAGATTTGTTCCATTTACAATCAGAATTGATTGAGGTGAAGGTTGATATGGCAGTAGCAAAAGTAATTGATGGCGTGATAGATCAAATTCGCAGCCTAAGAAATGAAATGTTTTCTGAAATGTCTTCAATGAAGCATGAAATACATGAACAAATTCATGATCTTAGGATTGAATTGAGTGAACAAATGAATACTCGTTTTACCGCCCTTGAGAGAAAAACGGATGTAATGGAGTCTTCTCTGGCGCAAATTAGAGAGACACAAAAAGAAATCCGTAGCAAATTTGTTGATTATACTTTTAGAGCTGGTTGGTTATTATTGGCAGCCTCTTTCTCTTACGTAATTGCACATTTTTTTGGTTTGATAAAATGAGAGGAGGTTTTTTTAAAACATCCCATTTGAATTCGCCGCATGCTCTGTTTCAGATAGCTTGCATGCGTAAGCAATTGAAATGAGCTGGTTAATATTAATGTAATCATTAAAATGAATTTTTTCATAACGGCTATCATCCTGACAAGCGTTCTTTGCGAGGAGGGATCTCCTGAATCAGGAGTTCCCTCGTCACAAAGAGAGTTCCTCGAGATGACAGTTGTGGGACATTACAAATGTACCTTTGCTTTATTTACTTTCTGCATTTCACTTTCAATCTCTGTGATAATTTTCTCCATTGCAACCAGCCAGGTTTGATAAGGATTAAGGGTGCGGAATAAAAACATGGTTGAAGGAGTGTTCGTTAGGTTCTTTTCAATTTGTATCATGTGCAACATATTTTTTATGATTTTAACACGATCAGTAGGTGACTGCTCCATTTCACAACGTAATTTGTCTTGTGACAAGTTATAAATAAATTCTGAATCTTTAAATTCTTGTTTATAAAG
>Ga0207039_1105_pt1 | contig 20908 bp, 17 predicted proteins | sample Alteio_BWMinCont_74_FD_153264 | JGI IMG/M metagenome (GOLD analysis project Ga0207039, IMG submission 153264) | Enriched cells from forest soil in Barre Woods Harvard Forest LTER site, Petersham, Massachusetts, United States -... | ecosystem: Environmental > Terrestrial > Soil > Temperate forest >... | reverse complement strand
AACGTCTTACCGTCATCGCTGATTTTGCCGGTGATGTGGGCGGCTTTCGCCGAGGGAGCGGATTTCATGTTGTCTTGCTGCGGGGTGTCTTGAGCCATCAGGCTAAGAGCCGTCAGCAGGCTAAGCGCGAAGACAATTGTCATCAGTTTTCTCATTTTGGTCTCCTTTGCGCGAAACTAGCTCTGGCCCGGCGCCGTCAACCGCGCATCTCTCCAGCCCGGGGGTGGGTAGTCGTGAGGGTCCGAATGCCGATAAACGACGCTAACCCATGACTACCCAAATCCGTTCGTAACACTCGCCAAGTTAAACCGACAGTGCCGTAGCGGCAATACGGTGAATGCCGTAGTGGGCTGTTCACACAGACGGTTCTGGCAACCGGCTACAGGATGTACTGTATGGACGCGATTGGACGCTCTGCAGAATGATTCATCCTGTCTGGTTTCCCCCTTTAAAATCCTGCAGGGAGCGGGAGAAATCTCCAACTGTTCTGCATGCCTTGAGGGCGGAATGAGCATATCAACCAACCCAGCGAACCTGCCTTTGCAAATGAATACGGATCACCACGCGCACGTTGTCCAGTTCTACAGTGAAGACAGGTTTCTTCTCGACGACTTGAGTCATTTCATCGGAGCGGCTCTGGCGGCGGGCAGTTCGGCCGTGGTGATTGCCACGAAGGGTCACCAAGACAATCTTTCGGACCGGCTGAGGAGTCAAGGGCTCGATCTTGCCAAAGCCGTTGCGAGCGGGAGATACGTGGTTTTGGATGCCGCCGAGACCCTCGCCGGACTGATGGTGGACGGGGTGCCCGACATCGCGCGATTTTCGGAGGTTATCGGTGGAGTGATTGCGCGCGCCGCGTCGGCCGCTCAGGATGAGAATCATCGGGTCGTGGCATTCGGAGAGATGGTGGCCCTGCTATGGGCGGAAGGTCGGCCGGAGGCTGCGCTGCAAGTCGAAAAGATCTGGAACCAGTTGGCTAGAGCGTACTCGTTTTCGCTACGCTGCGCATATCCGATGCAGGGATTCTGCCGGGAGGAGCATGCGGATTCTCTGCAGCAGATTTGTGACGAACACTCGGGTGTAGTCCCGGAAGAGAGTTACAGCGAGCTCACGTCCGAAGAAGAACGCATGCGCAGTGTGGTTCGCTTGCAGCAGAAGATGCAGGTCCTTCTGAGCGAGGTTGAATCGCGGAGAAAGGAAGAGCAGTTCCGTTTGTTCGTCGAAGCTGTACCGGATTATGCGATCTTCATGCTGGACTCCGAGGGCCGCGTCACTACCTGGAACGCCGGAGCGCAGCGAATCAAGGGATACACAGCGACAGAGATCCTCGGCCAACATTTTTCCTGTTTCTATCCGGCAGAACAGGTCTTATCCGGCGAGCCGCAGAAGGTGCTGGACCTGGCCATCAAAGCGGGTCACGCTGAGGAGGAAGGATGGCATCGGCGCAAGGACGGCACAACATTTTGGGCGACTGGGACGATCGTGGCGATTCGCGATCAGACGGGCAAACTTGTCGGCTTTGGCAGCGTAACCCATGATCTTACCGAACGCCGGCGCGCGGAGATCGCCCTGCGCCGGAGCGAAGATCGGTTCCGCTTGATGGCCGAAGCGGTCCAGGATTATGCGATCTTCATGCTTGATCCCGAGGGCCATGTCAGCACCTGGAATACCGGAGCAGAGCGGATCAAGGGCTACAAGGCGGCGGAGATCATTGGCCGCCACTTTGCCTGCTTTTTCCCCGAGGAGGACATTCGCGCAGGCAAGCCCGCTCAGGAGCTCAAGACTGCGGTACAGCACGGACGATTCGAGGATGAAAGCTTGCGGCGGCGCAAGGACGGCTCGACATTCTGGGCGAATGTGATCATCAGTCCGGTTCGAGATGAGACGAACAAGGTGATCGGTTTTGTGAAAGTAACTCGGGATATCACAGACGGAGTGCAGAAGGACAAATCGCTACGCGATCTGACCGCACACCTATTGCGAATGCAAGATGAAGAGCGGAAGAGAATCGGACGGGATCTTCATGACACGCTGGGTCAATGTGTGACCGCGATGAAAATAAGCCTGGATACTCTGGCGTCGGGTTTAGAGCCGAAGGACGCCGCAATCAGGCAACAGGTAAACCAGTGCGTCGAACTGGCAGAAGAGTGCGTCAAGGAGGTTCGCACCCTTTCCTACCTGCTGTATCCGCCGATGCTGGAGGAGATGGGATTGAAGTCGGCGATTCCCTGGTATCTTGAGGGTTTCACGGCGCGCAGCGGTATCCAGGCTACCTTCGATGTTCCCACTGATTGTGGGCGGTTTTCGCGCGACACCGAATTGGCGCTCTTTCGTGTGCTCCAGGAAAGCCTGACCAACGTGCACCGCCATTCTGGCAGCCAAACGGCTCACGTCAAGCTGTTATGCAACGGCAGAATGGCCATCCTCGAAATCAGAGACGAAGGGAATGGTGTTCCGGCGACGATTCTGGCGGGGTCGGGTGAGTGCTGGCAGCGGGCCGTCGGGGTGGGACTCCGTGGCATGAAAGAGCGCTTAGCACAGCTTGGAGGCACGCTAGAGATATCCTCAACCGAACACGGCTTGACGGTGACCGCCATCGTCCCGGCGCCGGAAACATCGCAGGGCTTACAGATTTCCGCCTAGTCGCGTCGAAGGCGCTTCGGTATTCCCGCATCGTCAATCCTGTAGCCTTGGCTTTCCGCCAACCCTTCCGTAGGAGTTCTATCTCTAAGCAAGACGACGAGGGCTCCCCAACGCCGCGGACGACCCGTAGGTCTGTCCGGGCAAGTTGCGCCGATCCATCCCGCAGCCCGCAGCGGCAAAGCAGAATCGGGTAAACGAAGGATGATCGGGCAGGAGAAGAAAATGAATATTCGCACTGTGCGTACGGTATTGTTCGCTTTCGTAGTGCTGGTGATGTCTTCGGCTTCGTTCGGGCAAGTCCGCATCTCGGTTTCGTTTGGTCCGCCCGCGCTGCCCGTCTATGAGCAGCCTGTTTGTCCGGGCGACGGGTATATCTGGACGCCCGGTTACTGGGCCTGGAGCGACGACGACGGCGATTACTTCTGGGTACCCGGCACCTGGGTATTGGCACCGGAAGTCGGCTTTCTCTGGACCCCACCGTATTGGGGGTGGGCTGACGGTGCGTTTGTTTTCTATGACGGCTATTGGGGTCCGCACGTCGGCTTTTATGGCGGCATCAACTATGGCTTCGGATATTTCGGAGAAGGGTTCGAAGGTGGGCGCTGGGACAACGACCACTTTTTCTACAATCGCTCGGTGACGAACGTGAATGTCACCAACATTCACAATGTGTACAACACCACGGTCGTCGTCCACAACGAAAGCCGTGTGAGCTTCAACGGCGGGAATGGCGGGGTCAGTGCCCGCCCAACCGCTCAAGATGAAGCTGCGGCTCGGGACCGGCACCTTCCCCCTGCAGCCGTTCAAACCCAGCATATGCAGGCTGCCCACGGTAATCCTGAACTTCGGGCTTCGGCGAATCATGGCAAGCCGCCGGTCGCTGCCACCGCCAAACCGGGTGAGTTCAGTGGCCGCGAAGCTGTGCCTGCGCGAGAAGCCGGAGCGCCCTATAACCCTCCTGCCAATCGGGGAACGGCTCGGCCAGCAGCTGAAAACGGAGGCCGCCCCGCCACCGCGGTCCATCCCAATGACCTTCCGCCGATGGAACGCCCGGCTGCGCCAAATACGGGGAATGCAAAGGCGGACCAGAAGTATCAGCAACAGCAGCAAAAGCTTCAGCAGAAGCAGGACCAGGAACGGCAGAAGCTCCAACAGCAGCAGGAGCAGGAGCATCAACAGCTAGCGAAACAAAACGCGAGTGAAGCGAAGAAGCAGCAGACTGAACAGAAGCATCAGCAGCAGACGCAGCAATTGCAGCAACGGCATGTGCAACAGCAACAGCGTCTGCAGCAGAGACAGGCGCCGCCCAGCAGGCCACCGGCGGCGCCTCCGAAGGGAAAACAATAGTCCTTCATTTTGCCAAACGTGCGGGTGGGACATCTGCTAACCGGCGACGTCCCGCCCGTAGACGTACGTCGCATCCTGTCGATTTTAGAATCCGAGGTGGTTCGGTTCGTCGCGCTTCCTATCGGGGTCGATGAATCGCGGCAAGCTATCGCAGCGGGATGTTTCCGGTTCTCTGGCCTTGCGGGGACGCTAAACTGCGGGTTGACTTTGGAGAGATCTTGCGCTTTGGTCTTTATCGTCCGAATTGTCCCCGGTAATTCGTCGCCGCTTCTTATCACGCTCATCCAATGCTCGGGTCAACTGGGCGATTAGATCCATCAGCTTCTCGGGGTCGAGCTCGCTCGCCGCTGCCTTACAGAGTTCCCGCCAGTCCTTGTCGCGATCCTTATTACTGCGATCCTTATCCACTGGGCGTCTCCGTTGAATCGAGATATTGGGCGCATGCCATTGGAACTGATTGCAGGCTAGGTTCCAGACTCGGAAGTCGAATCGTTGGAACGACCTGGAGGGAATTGCAATTATTCCGACGAGGCAATTTGCCCGGTGTCCGCGTAATTTCGTTATGCAGTGTCTTGCCGGGTGAAGCCGCATTGCGTATCCTTGAAGTCCGACCTGAGCAGGATTCGCAGCAATAGGTTGAAGGCTCTTCCCATCACCTGACGCGCCAAAGATTGACGCTGGGTCTGCAGGTCACTGCGCGCCCAACGCGAACCAATGGCAACATCGGCCCCGGTTTCAAGTCAGATCTCACTTTTGTGCTTCAATGTTTCTCCGCGGCCCATGAGACAGCATTCCTTCGATCTGCGGGTGCATGCGGTGCACTGGGCGCTTGCGCTTGGCGCGTTTCTTGCCTTTAGAGACTGAAGTGGCTCAATAGGTTGCGCCGGAAAGCCGCTGGCCTGGTCAGCTCAAATTTCGACTGTACCCACGACGTCCCGGGCCGCTTGGCCTACAGGAAATACCTTAGAGCGTGTGATCCCGCGGTCATGGTACGAAATACATGTTGATAATCCTGAGGCAGAGGGGCTGTTTTTGTCTTTGTTCCCGCCCCCCTGTAGTGTTAACGTTTTCTCCCTTTCAACCTGGTCAGAGATGCAGTCCACAATTGCTCCTTTTTTCGGGAGAGGCCATGAAAAGATCCACGCTGAACGAGGTCGCGCCCAGTAGTAGTGAGAACCTTCCGCCCAGTATGGCGAAGGGGAACGGGAAATCAAAAGTCGCAGAAGGGGCCCTGGACTTGACCGTAATACTGACCAGCCTGCAATCGATGCGCGATGGCGACTTCACCGTTCGACTTCCGGGTACATGGGTCGGTCTGGCGGGGAAAGTTGCCGATACGTTTAACGAGATAGTCGCCGCCAACCAGCACATGGCGCAGGAACTGAAGCGCGTAGGCCAGGTCGTCGGCAAACAAGGCAAGACGCGAGAGCGTACCCGGTTTCACGAGTCCAGAGGAGCTTGGGGCGAGATGGAGGTTTCGGTCAATACTCTGGTGGAAGATCTGCTCCGACCCACTGCCGAAGTTACACGCGCCATCGCGGCCGTTGCGCAAGGCGATCTTACACAGACGGTGCGGCTCGATGTGGATGGCCGACCGCTGGAAGGTGAGTTCCTGCGTTCCGCCAATCTCGTCAATACAATGATTCAGCAGCTCGGCGTATTTACGGCGGAAGTCACACGCGTAGCGCGCGAAGTGGGAACCGAAGGCAAGTTGGGCGGCCAGGCGCAAGTGCCGGACGTGGCTGGTACATGGAAAGATCTCACGGACAACGTCAACCTCATGGCCAGCAACTTGACGGGGCAGGTACGCAACATTGCGGAAGTTGCGACGGCCGTGGCCAGCGGCGACCTATCCCGAAAGATTACGGTCGACGTGCGCGGCGAGATTTTGCAACTCAAAGAAGCCATCAACACGATGGTGGACCAGCTGCGGTCGTTCGCCTCGGAAGTGACGCGGGTGGCCCGCGAAGTCGGTACAGACGGCAAACTGGGCGGGCAGGCCGTTGTGCCCGGCGTCGCCGGCACCTGGAAAGATCTTACCGACTCCGTAAACGCCATGGCAGGCAACCTGACAGCTCAAGTCCGAAACATCGCAGAAGTCACCACGGCGGTGGCCCGCGGCGATTTGTCGCGCAAAATCACGGTCGATGTGAAGGGTGAGATTCTCGAACTCAAAGACACCATCAACACGATGGTGGATCAGCTGAACGCTTTTGCCGGTGAGGTTACGCGCGTAGCTCGTGAAGTGGGTACGGAAGGCAAACTCGGTGGGCAGGCGCAGGTGCCAGGTGTCGGTGGCACTTGGAAGGATCTTACCGACAATGTGAACTTCATGGCCAGCAACCTGACGGGGCAGGTACGCAACATTGCAGAAGTCGCAACGGCCATTGCCAGCGGCGACTTGTCCCGCAAAATTACCGTGGATGTGCGTGGCGAAATCCTGCAGCTGAAAGAGACTCTCAACACGATGGTCGATCAGCTGAATCGTTTCGCTGGCGAAGTGACTCGAGTGGCCCGCGAGGTCGGCACTGAGGGCAGGTTGGGCGGCCAGGCGAATGTGCCCGGCGTCGCCGGAACATGGAAAGATCTTACGGATTCGGTGAACTCAATGGCCGGCAACCTGACTGGGCAAGTGCGAAACATTGCCGAGGTTACGACCGCCGTTGCCAGGGGCGATTTGTCGCGAAAGATCACGGTTGACGTGAAAGGCGAAATTCTTGAACTGAAGAATACCATCAATACGATGGTGGATCAGCTCAACGCGTTTGCCGGCGAAGTAACGCGTGTGGCCCGTGAAGTCGGCACGGAGGGTAAACTGGGCGGCCAAGCGCAAGTTCCTGGCGTAGCTGGTACCTGGAAGGATCTCACGGACAACGTAAACTTCATGGCCAGCAACCTGACCGGCCAAGTGCGCAACATTGCCGAGGTGGCGACGGCGGTGGCGCGCGGCGATTTGTCGCGAAAGATCACAGTCGACGTGAAGGGCGAAATTCTTGAGCTCAAAGACACGATCAACACGATGGTGGATCAGTTGCGATCTTTCGCATCGGAAGTGACGCGCGTGGCACGCGAGGTCGGAACTGACGGCAAACTGGGGGGACAAGCTCTCGTGCCCGGAGTCGGAGGAACGTGGAAGGATCTTACTGACTCAGTGAACTCCATGGCCAGCAACTTGACTGGTCAGGTACGCAACATCGCCGAAGTATCGACGGCAATCGCTAGCGGTGACCTTTCTAAAAAAATCACAGTGAACGTGAGCGGCGAAATTCTGCTGCTCAAGGAAACCATCAATACGATGGTGGACCAGCTGAATGCATTCGCCGCCGAAGTAACACGTGTGGCCCGCGAAGTTGGCTCCGAAGGCAAGCTTGGCGGGCAGGCTCAAGTGCCGGGCGTAGCCGGAACGTGGAAAGATCTCACCGATTCCGTGAACTCAATGGCCGGCAACCTCACTGGCCAGGTGCGTAACATCGCGGAGGTGACGACCGCTGTGGCAAGAGGTGATTTATCGCGCAAGATCACGGTCGACGTGAAAGGTGAAATTCTTGAACTGAAGAACACCATCAATACGATGGTGGACCAGCTCAATGCATTCGCCGCTGAAGTCACGCGCGTGGCGCGCGAAGTCGGGACCGACGGCAAGCTGGGGGGGCAGGCCCAAGTGCCGGGCGTGGGTGGGACTTGGAAAGACCTTACCGACAGTTTCAACGTCATGGCAGTCAACCTGACAGAACAGGTGCGGGGTATCGTGAAGGTGGTTACGGCCGTCGCGAATGGCGATCTCACGCAAAAACTGACGGTGAACGCCAAGGGCGAAATCGCGGCTCTGGCCGAAACTATCAACAATATGACTGGTACTCTGGCCACGTTTGCGGATCAGGTTACGACCGTTGCCCGCGAAGTGGGAGTGGAGGGTCGCCTCGGCGGTCAGGCCAACGTGCCGGGCGCCGCAGGCACGTGGAAGGATCTAACCGGCAACGTCAACCTTCTAGCCGACAACTTGACGAACCAGGTGCGCGCGATCGCGGAGGTCGCGACCGCCGTGACCAAAGGCGACTTAACCCGGTCCATCCAAGTGGAAGCCAGCGGTGAAGTGGCGGAGTTGAAGGACAACATCAATACGATGATTGACAACCTCCGGCTCACAACGGACCGCAACACGGAACAGGACTGGCTCAAAACCAATCTGGCGCGCTTTACCGGAATGTTGCAGGGCCAGCGCGATTTGGCGACGGTCGGTCGAATGCTGCTGTCGGAACTTGCACCGCTGGTGAACGCGCAGCAGGGCGTGATCTACCAGATGGAAAGCGAAGAATCGGCGGGCATGGTGTTGCTGTCGGCGTTTGCCGACGACGGCGAGAACGGGCACCTGCGCCGGTTGAAGATCGGCGAGGGACTGGTTGGGCAGGTTGCGGCGGAGAAGCGTCGCATGTTGATTTCAGATTTGCCGGAAAGAACTGTTCCCATTCGTTCTGGATTGTTTGAGTCGGTTCCGCGAAATGTGATTGTCCTCCCCGTCCTCTTCGAAGACCGGGTCAAGGCAGTGATTGAGCTGGCGTCATTGAACGCTTTCACTGCGTCTCACCTGGCATTTCTCGAACAACTCACCGCCAGCATCGGCATCGTGCTGAACAGTATTGAAGCGACAATGCAGACCGAAGGGCTGCTCAAGCAGTCCCAGCAACTGGCGGCCGAACTCCAGACACAGCAAAAGGAACTGCAACAGACCAACGAACAGCTGGCACAAAAAGCGCAACAGCTAGCCGAACAGAACGTGGAAGTGGAGCGCAAGAACCAGGAAATCGAGCAAGCCCGCCGTGCTCTGGAAGAGAAGGCAAAGGAACTCGCGCTCACTTCCAAGTACAAGTCAGAATTCCTGGCTAACATGTCGCACGAGTTGCGGACACCGCTGAACAGCATCCTGGTGCTGGGCCAGCAACTCAGCGAGAACCCCGACCACAACCTAACGCCGAAGCAGGTGGAGTTCGCGCGGACGATTCACGGCGCGGGCACCGACTTGCTAAACCTGATCAGCGATATTCTCGATCTTTCCAAGATCGAGTCAGGCACGGTGTCGGTCGAGGCGCAGGAGGTATTTTTTGCCAACCTGCTGGAGATGGTGGCCCGGCCTTTCCGGCACGAAGCCGAGAACCGCCGACTGGCTTTCGAGGTACAGGCCGATCCGCAACTCACGCGCAGTCTGGTCACAGACTCGAAGCGATTGCAACAGGTTCTGAAGAATCTGCTGTCGAACGCATTCAAGTTCACCGAGCATGGTTCGGTGCGCCTGGCCGTGTCGGTTGCCACAAAGGGATGGAGTGAAGATCATCCAATTCTCAGCGGCGCCGCCTCGGTCGTTGCGTTCGAGGTCACCGATTCGGGCATCGGGATTGCTCTCGATAAGCAGCGAATTATCTTCGAGGCCTTCCAACAAGCAGATGCCAGCACCAGCCGCAAATACGGCGGAACGGGTTTGGGCTTGGCCATCAGCCGTGAACTCGCCAGCTTGTTAGGCGGGGAGATCCAGCTTCGCAGTACACCCGGACTTGGCAGCACGTTCACTCTTTATCTGCCACTCACGTATGTGGGGCCGTCCGTATCGAAGCTGACGGAGTCAGAGTGGAGGGGATCGTCGCCTGCGATGCCGCTTCAGTTGTCGAGCAGGGATGCTTCGGAGCATCCGATCGCGCAAATTGCGGACGATCGCGATAATCTCCAGCCCGAGGACGCCGTGTTGCTTATTGTGGAGGACGATCCGCACTATGCCCGCGTGCTCTGTGATTTGTCGCGCGATAAGGGGTTTAAGGTTCTTGTCGCTTTGCGGGGAGCTGAGGCCCTAGCACTGGCTCGCGAGTTCCATCCCACGGCAGTGTCTCTGGACGTGTTCTTGCCGGACATGCTAGGTTGGACGGTTCTCAACCATCTGAAACAGGATTCCGCCACTCGGCATATTCCAGTACAAATGCTGACGCTGGACGAAGACCGGCATCATGGTCTGGCTCGCGGGGCCTTTGCATTCGTCACCAAGCCGACGAGCCCGGATGAACTGGATTCGGCACTGGGCCGTATCAAGGACTATGCCGCACCGCGCCGTAAGCGGTTGCTAATTGTCGAAGATAATCCGGCGGAGCAAATGAGCATCCGCGAGTTACTGGGTCACGACGACATCGACGTCTCTTGTGTCTCCACCGGCGGGGAGGCGTTGGACCTGGTAACTCGAGAAGCTTTCGATTGCGTCGTACTCGACTTGCGATTGCCAGACATGACTGGCTTCGACATTCTTGAGCGCATGCGGGATATTCCTGAGGTAAGCGACTTGCCGGTTGTTGTTTTCACCGGGAAGGAGTTGTCTCCCGAGGAAGACGCCCGTCTGCACACGCTGGCCCGCAGCGTCGTGGTCAAAGGGGTGGAGTCGCCGGAACGGTTACTGGATGAGACCGCGCTCTTTCTCCATCGGGTCGTGGCGGACCTTCCGCAAGAGAAGCAGAAAATGCTCGACCGGCTGCATCGATCCGATGAAGCGCTGGTGGGGAAGAAAGTGTTGGTGGTGGACGACGACATACGCAACATCTTTGCTCTCAGCAGCGTTTTGGAACGCCGCGGAATGGCAGTATTGACCGCGGGAACCGGTCGCGAAGCGATCTCGCTGCTCGAATCGACCCCCGATGTCGCAATCGTACTAATGGACATCATGATGCCGGAAATGGATGGATACGGGACCATGCAGGTGATTCGACAGAATCCTTCGTTCTGTAGATTACCGATCATTGCACTGACGGCCAAAGCCATGAAGGGCGATCGCGAAAAATGCCTGGAAGCGGGCGCATCGGAGTATTTAGCGAAGCCTGTCAATACGGAGCAACTGCTCTCGGCACTCCGGATGTGGCTGCACAGGTGAACGCCGGGTTGGGCAGTCGGATGAGTCGACGTGAAGGCCAGGCAGCGTTATTGAGAGAATCATGAACGTTCGCGAAAAAGTGAATATTCTCATGGTCGATGATCAGCAGGGCAAGCTGCTGAGCTATGAAGCCATCCTGGCCGAGTTGGGAGAGAACCTGATCAAGGCGACATCTGCCAAGGAAGCTCTCGAGAAATTGCTGAAGAATGACGTCGCCGTAGTATTGATGGATGTAAGCATGCCGGAGATCGACGGCTTTGAACTCGCCGAGATCATCCGCCAGCATCCGCGCTTTCAGAAAACGGCAATCATTTTCGTTTCCGCAGTGCATTTGACGGACCTCGACCGACTGAAGGGATATCAGCATGGGGCGGTGGATTATCTTTCTGTCCCGATTGTCCCGGAAGTCTTGCGGGCAAAGGTGAAAGTGTTCGCTGAACTGCACCGAAGGAAACTGCAACTTGAACGGCTGAACAATGAACTCGAAGAGCGCGTTGCGGATCGAACTCTGGAGTTGGAGCAGAAAGCGCTGGCGCTGCAGCAACTCAACAGCGACCTTGCCCAGAAAAACCAGGAGTTGGACGCGATCGTGCATACCGCGCCCGATATCATCTTTAGCCGGCAACCGGATGGCGCCAGGGACTACATCAGCAGCAGATTTTATGAGTACACCGGGGCGCCGCCAGGGTCGGCCGTTGGCCTGGGCTGGTTGGAGTATGTGCATCCCGAGGACAAAGAACGGACTCTGTCCCACTGGATGCGATGTGTGCAGTCCGGTGAAGGCTATGAGTCGGAATACCGTCTGCGCGGCGCCGAGCGACAATATCGCTGGTTTCGCGCTCGGGCTCTTCCGCTTCGTGATTCGCAAGGGAGCATCGTCAAGTGGTATGGGACCTGTTCTGATATCCATGACAGCAAGCTGCTGGAACAATCGATTCGCGACAGTGCGATCGAATTGGAACACATGGTGGATGTCAGGACGGCTGAACTCAGGCGCCTTTCCAGCCGCCTGATGACCATGCAGGACGAGGAGCGTCGGCGGATAGCTCGAGAAATTCATGATGGCCTCGGACAAGAACTGGCGGCGGCGAAGATGATCCTGGATGGAATTCTTTCCAAGGATTCCTCGCCTTCCATGCGGCAAGCGAGCGCTGATGCGAGCCAATTAGTGGACCGCGCTATCCAGCAAGTGCGGACGATCTCCCATCTTCTGCATCCTCCTCTCCTCGACGAGGTTGGCCTGGTTTCTGCCCTTCATTGGTACCTGGAGGGGCTTTCGGAACGCAGCGGAATCGGAATTCATCTGGCGGTGGATCCTCCGGATCTCGGCCGGCTCAGGTCGGAGCTGGAGACCGCCATATTCCGCATCATCCAGGAGGCCCTGACCAACATGTTCCGGCACTCCGGAGCACGCAATGGGCAAGTGAGTCTCACGGAAGGTGAAGGCCGCATCATGGTGACCGTGCGCGACGATGGCAAAGGAATCGAGGAACAGGTGATTCAGTTGCGACCGGATAGCGTTGGAGTCGGCATCGGCGGAATGAGGCAACGTGTCTCGGAACTTGGAGGAAGTCTGCGATTGGCGAATGCCAATCCCGGTACGATCGTCGAGGTAGTCATCCCTTCCCAGCGGCACGAGCCGGTCCCAGCGCCTGTTACTGCTTGAACTGGGCGCAAATAGCATCCTGGTACACCTACACACTTTCCACTGATTCCGGGAAGGAGTGTCTTTCTCTACCCTGGAGTTGGCAGGATGCGGGCGGCCATGTCCTTTCAGGAGTGACTGCACACGGTGGCCCGAGTCGGGCCTTTGCAGTTTGACCGGCTTGGAAGCCGTCCTTGGCCGCCGCGCACCGTACTCCTTCTGATCCTTTCATCTCCTTCCTTTACCAGAAATCTTTGGGATATCGCACGTCACGTTAACTGTCGTCGATGATGGGAAAGGCATTCCCCAGGAGGTTCTAGCCAGGTTCCGCGGTGGGGCAGCTCCCGGGATTGGTTTGGGGGGAATGAGGGAAAGACTGGCGGAGTTCGGGGGACAAATCCGAGTGGAGACATCCAGCAGAGGATCGGTCGTGGAGGCGGTGATCCCGACCGGCGCGTGTGCGGAAAACAAGGAAGCCTCGGCGGATGTGATAGGAGTGTGACTCAGAACATGGGCTCGAGCGTCACACCCCTTGGGACGGGGTCTTCGCTCTGAAGACCCCGCCATGCTCTGAAGACCCCGCCGCTCTGTTGTGCGGTTCAGTTCATCGACCTGCGACCGCTTCCGAGATGCACTACCAACGAGATCAAGAAAAGCACCAGGAAAACAACAAACAGCAGCTTGGCGATGCCGGCCGCCGCAACGGCTACTCCGGTAAAACCCAGCACTCCAGCGATCAGCGCCACTACCAGGAACATTAACGCCAGTAAAGCATAATTAGTCTCCGAGTTGATTTCTGTCTTCGCCGATATTAAGCGCCGCAATATTTTCGAAATATCCTCATCGGACTGTATTTGGTGAGGTCCATCCGGGTAGGTTCGTGTGCAGTTTCATTTTCTATTGAGATCTTTGGAGGGAGCAGGTGCCGGTCCATCCCAGAGGACCGGCACCCGCTTGGGGGCGTTGTGTCGAGTAGAGATTGCAGGCTAATTCTCCGCTCCGGAACTCACAATACTGTGGAACCTGTAGGGCTGCGCGGAGAGAGCCTCACCGAATTGCGGCACTACAGTTACCGACGAATTCCTCAGGAAAGTTCTCACGCTGTTTACTGGCTCCGCTGGATAGAACCAACTCCGCCCTGGGACTAGCTTTGTTCTCGCACGACAACTAGCAGGTGCTCACGTGGAGCACAGAAGAGGACGAGGACAAACATGAGAAGAATTTCTTCAGTATTTCCCAAATGTCTCCTGGTGCTGAGCATTTGTTCAATCTTGGTCGGCGTGGGCTGGTCTGCCGACAAAGACAAAAATGAGTCAGACATCGCCAAGCGAATCGATGCGTCGGCCAAGGTCCTGAACGAGATCATGGCGACTCCGGACAAGGCAATTCCTGACAAGGTCATGCGCGACGCAAAGTGTATCGCCGTGATCCCGTCTATGGTGAAGATCGCCGTCGGGTTTGGTGGAAATCATGGCAAGGGCGTCGCCACCTGTCGAACTGAGTCTGGCTGGAGCGCTCCAGCTCCCATCACTATCACCGGGGGAAGTTGGGGTCTGCAGCTGGGAGGCCAGGCCGTGGACCTCGTCATGGTCGTGACCAACGATCAAGGTATGCAGCACCTACTCTCCAGCAAATTCAAACTCGGTGCAGACGCATCTGCGGCAGCGGGGCCAGTAGGGCGTGATGCAGCCGCGGATACTGACATCAAGATGAGGGCGGAGGTACTGACCTATTCTCGAGCTCGCGGTCTTTTTGCCGGAATCGATCTGAGCGGTGCGGCGCTCACTCAGGACAAGGATGAAACACGGTTGTTGTATGGAAGTTCCATGCCTTTTTCGGACATCCTGAGCGGGAAGGTGCAGGCGACAGCGGTCAGCGAGCCGTTCCTTTCGGCGGTCAGGAGATACTCGGTTCAGAGTAGAGAATCAGGCAGGAATGATGCGGCTGGCGCAACAGCACCTGCGTCCAACTGAGCGGTTTTAGCTTCCCGAAGCTCAAATGCCGGCTCGGCTCTTACCGGGCCGGAAGATTGCGCGGGGTCGAAAACGAACTCTAACCTTAGGAGGTTTTATGTCCGTCATTCTTCTCGTGCTGCTCATCGTGCTGTTGCTAGGCGCATTGCCCACTTGGCCCCACAGCCGGTCTTGGGGGTATTACCCGAGCGGAGGGCTAGGCTTGGTCGTCGTGATTGTCCTCGTCCTGCCGAATACACCGAAGATGCGCGCCGCGCCAAGAAACAAGGAACGTGTGTGCTTTGGCTAATCGTGGACGCGGCAGGACGTCCGCGCGATATCAAGGTGGTTCGGGGCTTAGGCCTGGGACTCGACGCGAAAGCGCTGGACGCGGTTCGGCAGTGGCGCTTTCAACCTGCGCTCAAAGATGGTAAGCCCGTGGATGTGCAGATCAGCGTGGAAGTGGAATTCCACCTTTATTGATGCTCGGATGTATTGATTCTCCGATGCCAATCGGTTTGTTTCCTGCCAACGAAAGCATTTCTGCAAGTTCATTCCCGGACGATTAGATCCGCGCCAGTCGCGGATCTATCCGCCTTAGGACCCCGGCGGGGAGTCTTACAGCGTCTCCTGCAAGGGTTTACAGCTGTGACCCGATACAAGGATTTCGATCCTTTTTCTACTCTCGAATCCATGCTCGCGGAGTTGGCGAGCGAACTGCGGTAGTGAAGGAGATCAAACGTGGCGACTTGTGCGATTTCTGCGACAGAAGCGAACGTCATTCCCGCGACCAGCACGAAGGGTCGCGATGATTCCCAGATCAACCTGGTAAAGCGCGCGCAGTCTGGCGACGAGCAAGCCTTTGCAATTCTGTTTCAGCAACACAAGAACCGCGTCTATTCGGTATGCCTGCTCATGACCAAGGATGTTGCCGAGGCAGAAGACTTAACCCAGGAGGCTTTCCTGCAGGTGTTTCGTACGGTCGGTTCGTTTCGAGGAGATGCTGCCTTCTCGACCTGGCTCTATCGCGTCGCGGTGAACACTGTCCTGATGAAGCTTCGCCGGCGCAAGTCTCCGCCCACGGTTTCCCTGGACGAGCCGGTAAATCCCGAGTCTCCTTCTCTGCACCGCGATTTCGGCAAGAGTGATCCGGAACTCACTGGCGTGGTCGATCGCATTGCTTTGCGTCGTGCTCTGGAGGAACTGCCGGAGGGCTGCCGGACGATTTTTTCTTTGCACGAGGTCGAAGGATATCAACACCGTGAGATCGCTGAATTGCTCGACTGCTCCATCGGAAACTCCAAGTCACAATTACACAAAGCGAAGCTCAAAATGCGCGCCTTGCTGTTTCCAAAGGCGAAAATACGACGGCACTCGGCGAGGCCCCAGTCCTCTAGTCAGGGGACGGAAATGCTCAGCCTGGCCAAAGTGCCGGCGAGATAGACACGTACCCAAGTCGCCCATGGAAACGTAGAACCCAGGACAAGGTGGAGTCAGAGTGCTAAGCGCAATCGTAATCGTCGGACCGGAGAGTCACGAGGAAGAAAGCTGCAGCGAGAACTCCGCCATAGCCTCGCTCACGCAGGGCACTCCTCTGGTGTGCGTGGAAGTTCTAGGCCGGTCGGTAGTCGCCCGGCTGATCGAAAAGCTGGGACGCGCCGGCGTTCACACGATTTCGGTCTGCGGCAACGTTTTCTGACGTGCTCGGGTGCGCCGGCGTAGATTCCGCTTTCAAACTCGAGATCCATACGGCGGTGGAAGTACGGACTCACCTGACGCAACAGCTACGAGCCGATAAAGAGGGTGGTGCCGAAGTGATTTTGCTGGTTCGCGCCGCCGCATACATGGATTTGGATCTGAAGGACCCCAGACGGCAGTAATTGGGGCGAACAATACCTGGACGATTTCTACAAGAATATGAGAAACAAACACCGCGATAAGATCGCGGTGGGTGCAGCATGGCCGGGATTCGATGATTCCGCAGCAAAATGGGGTCTGAATCGCCACATGCAGAGCCGCTGCGGGCAAACGTTGGATGACACTCTCCAGCTCTACAACCGGTACTTCGACGCCGCCAATCCGCTCCCGTTTGTGATGATTGAAACCTGGAACGATTACGAAGAAGGCACAGCAATTGAGCGAGTCGGTTCTGCAAGATGCGGCCAGAATGCCCAGTCCGGTACTGGTTCCAGCTGAGTCCAGCTGCGGAGCGCCAACCCCACGCGCGCTTTCTCACATCCAAGTGTGGCTGTCTCACAACATTGAATGGAGTTCCATCCCATGGACTATGCTCGCGCGTCGACCAGAAGCCTCCGACTGCTGTCTGAGCTCCTGTTGGCTCCGGCCTGCTCCTCGCCGGCCAGTGTCCATGCGCCAGTGATCGAAACCTGCCCTCAGCAAATCACGGAAATTGTGTCCGCGCTCGACGGACGAGATCGGCAGGATCTCGAAGCTCTGGCGATGACAAACCATGTCATCATTCGCTCCTTTGCGCCGCTGCAGAAGATCTTCGAGGCCGAGGGAAATGAACAGGGCGTGGAATGGACCTTCACTGCGATTCAGAGGGAAACAGGGCGCATCAACCGTGCTCTAGGGTTTCTGCAGCAGATCTGTGCTGTGCTGGAAGAATGCGGCTGTCCAGTCACGGTCATCAAGTCTCTGGATCATTGGCCAGACCTTGGCAGTGACTTGGATCTGTACACGGACGCCGATGCAGGCAGGGTGGTCGAGGCCATGGGCACGCGTTTGAATGCAACGCTCGCGGAACGAAGCTGGGGAGATCGTCTGGCAAACAAGTGGAACTTCATCGTGCCCGGATTGTCGGAACTCGTCGAAGTTCACGCTGGGCGCTTGGGACAGACCGGAGAGCAAATCGCTGTCACGCGTTCCGTGTCAGCGCGTGCTCGCATGATCGAGTTGCGCGGGCATCCTTTTCGCGTGCCTGCGCCGGAAGACCGCATCGTCATCAGCACGCTCCAACGGATGTACCGGCACTTTTACATCCGCCTGTGCGACATCATCGATAACGCGGGACTCCTGGACCAACACCTGGTTGACTTTGGATATCTCCGCTCGCTGGGCTCAACGGCGGGTGTGTGGGAGGGGATCGCGACGTGTCTGAAGATCATCTCGGAATACGTGCAGGCATACCGGGGAACTGGAGTTCCCCTGGACACGGCGGTCACTGAGTCGGCGAAGTTCGGCTTGGAACAGGTTTGCTTCCGTCGCGATTTCCTTCGAGTCTCGATCCTTCCTCGCTCCATTCATCTTTATGCTTCCGAGCTCATGAATTTCTTGCGCCAGGGTGATCTCCGAAACAGTCTCCGGCTGAGCCTCTTGCCCGGACTGGCCACTGCGGCGGCACTCGAACAAAAGATAACTGGCAGCGACAAGGGGATTTGGTAGAAGGGATCGTCGCATTAGTGAGTTAGTGGCCTACAGGTTTCACCGGATTGCTGCTGCGATGTGCCGCCATTACGGTTATTAGAGTCACAACTGGAGAAGATGTCGTGCCAGGGAAAAAGCATTTGCGTGGTGTTGGGGCAAAAGAACAACGCGAATATGAGCACATCCAAAGAGAGTGCTGAGCGGTCAGGCCGCTATGGCAGCAGGGCAAAAGAGGTCGCGGCCCGGACAGTCATGAAGCAGCACAAAGCCAAGGGGCATGGCCGGGGACGGTAGGTCAGGCAGTCTCGATTGAGAGCGCTTTCTTGCGAAACCTGCCTGCTCTGGATCAATGCAATCGCACCCGTACGGGGCGCGGGGAGAGTTGACGTGGTTCGCATTCTGCTGGTCGACGACAATCCCTCGGTCCGGCACTACCTGCGAGCTGTTCTCGAGCAGCAGACCTCGTGGCAAGTTTGCGGCGAAGCACGAACCGGTGCGGAGGCACTGCACAAAGTTCTGGAGGCTCCTCCTGACCTGATTCTCCTGGACTATCAGATGCCAGATCTGAACGGTGTTGATGTCGCCAAACAGATTTATGCGCTCTTTCCCAAGATTCCGATCCTGATGGTAACGCTTCACCTTTCAAAACAACTGTCCGACGCTGCTCGTTTAGCAGGAGTACGCGGGGCATGCGCAAAGCAAGATATCGGGTCGGTGGTTGAGGCGGTCGAGATACTCTTGCGCGATCAAACGTACTTCCCAGCGGTCTCGGCTGGGTAAGGCGCGTGACGCAAGCTGTGGGTGACTTTAAGAGCCGAGCGGAATACAGGATTCCCTGTATTGGAGCCAAGTTGCTCGATCGCTAGTCTCGACAGGTGCTCCTTAAGGTTAGCTGCGGCGCTAGATACGTGTGTTCCAGGTGAATGGAGCCGGTCGGGCATATCCCACGGGCTGAGGTAGAATGTGGCGAATCGTTTGGTCGGTCTTCCCCTAGAGGAACGGAACTGCATGACCATTCGCATACTGTTGGTGGATGACCATCCGGTTGTGAGGCAAGGGTTGAAGACTCTATTGGAAGGACGCTCTGGCTGGGAAGTGATCGGAGAAGCATCCGACGGGGCCGAGGCCCTGGAAAAAGCGAAAGACTTAAATCCCGACGTCCTGGTGCTCGATGTAACCATGCCGAAAATGAATGGACTGGAAGCGTGCCGCTTGCTGCGCAGGCAGGCCCCCCAACTCGAGATTCTGTTTGTCACCCAGCACGATTCTCCGCAAATGATGCGCGAAGCCTTGGACGCCGGTGCTCGGGGATACGTCGTAAAATCTAATGCTGCCCGCGACTTGTTGGCGGCAGTTGAAGCGGTGAGCCAACATCGCGTCTTTACGGCGCTCAATGGGCGGGATGCTGCGAGGTTGCGTTAACGGGGTTGTGTTAAAGGTCCGACACAAATTTAGAAACTGCGGTCCACCTTTTGATCTGTGGGGGTGAATCATGAAGTTGAGAATCTTGTTGGCTGATGACCACGAAATTGTGCGCCGCGGATTGCGCGCCCTGCTCGAAAAACATGAAGGCTGGGAAGTCTGCGGCGAGGCAAGCGATGGCCGCGACGCGCTGGAGAAGGCTCTGCAGTTGAATCCAGATGTCGTCATTGTCGATATTGGGATGCCCAATCTGAATGGCCTGGATACGACGCGCCAGCTCCTGCAGCAGGATCCTCATTTCAAGGTCATCGTCCTCACGATTACCGATTCTGACCAGGTGATTCGCGAAGCGCTGGATGCCGGGGCTCGGGGATTTGTCTTAAAGTCGGATGCTGCGCGCGACCTGGTGTCTGCCGTCGAAGCGCTCCAGAATAAGCGAATGTTTTTTACCCCGCGGGTGAACGACCTGGTGCTGGCTGGCTTTCTGGAAAAGGGACATACCGTTTCCAGAAACGAAGCCCCTAAATTGCCAACGTTGACGGCGCGGGAGCGCGAGATCACTCAGTTGCTGGCGGAAGGCAACAGCTCGAAGGAAGTCGCCAGTCTGCTGAACCTGAGTACAAAGACGGTGGAAACGCACCGCAGTAATATCATGCGGAAGCTGAGTTTTCACTCCATTCGCGATCTGGTCGTATATGCGATTAAGAACAACCTGATCCAGATTGAGTTGCCGCCGCCACCTCCGAAAAGCCCTGCCGGTCCGACGGCGGCGTAGTGGATCATAGTTAATTTGCAAAGACCTGCTAGCGAACGGCCTCACCGGGGTAGTAACCGCTTCGTGTGCGCACGACCAGACGGCTGCGGCCTGACCCTTTCGCTTCCACTCGTATGGCCTGGTATCCCTTCTGTGCGGCGGAGTTCCCGGGTTCGAATGTCAGTGTATATTGGCTGCGGATGTCGCGCGCCACCGTTCGCGTGATCGCGTCCACTTCAGATTCTGAGGGAAGTACGCCACTCCACCGGTACTCGCGGCCAAATTCTGCAGCGCATCCCGCCCCGTTCGCGTCAACCCTGCGTCGGTTAGTCCAATGGCGTATAACGTCTCACCTTTGTTCGGCTGCATTTTCCGGATCGCTTCTTGCAGCGTCTCCTGGCTCATGTTGTCTTGTCCATCGGTTACTATCAGAAGCACTTTCTTGTTGAGGCGCGGATTGTTTTGCAGATGGACCGCGGATGCAACCACCGCGTCGTAAAGGGCCGTGCTGCCTCGAGTCGACACCTGATGCAAAGCAGTCTGAAGCAGACTGACATCAGAAGTGAAGTCTTGATCCAGATAAGGAGTCTGACTGAAGTTGACCACAAAAATCTCATCCTGTGGATTGCTGATGCGGATGAGGTTGAGCACTGCCTGATTGACCTTCTCCCGTTTGTCCCGCATTGATCCCGAGTTATCAATCACGATACCCATCGCCACGGGAACATCCTCGCGGCGGAAAGAAGTAATCGGTTCTGGCACACCATTTACATAGATGGAGAAAGCACTTCGGTCAAGCCCGGTAACGAGCCGCCCAGTTTCGTCGACCACCGTGGCATGCAACACCACTTCTTGCACTC